>Ga0306920_100006443_pt1 | contig 15319 bp, 10 predicted proteins | sample flu12Cox44000170_FD_204666 | JGI IMG/M metagenome (GOLD analysis project Ga0306920, IMG submission 204666) | Lab enrichment of tropical soil microbial communities from Luquillo Experimental Forest, Puerto Rico - flux4day.12C.oxic.44.000.170 (v2)... | ecosystem: Environmental > Terrestrial >... | reverse complement strand
ACGCGGGCGTGCCAACAACTTCAGCGTCAACGGGGGCGATGCCAACGACGCATTTATTAACTTGCCCACCGTGCAACCCAGCCCCGATAGCGTGGAGGAATTCCGCATTCTCACCAATTCATTCGACGCCGAGTACGGGCGCAACTCGGGTTCCGTCGTCAATGTGGTGACCAAGTCGGGCACGAACCAGTTTCACGGCAACGCCTATGATTTCTTGCGCAACAAAGTTCTGAACTCGAGGGGTTATTTCGATACGACCAAGGCGGCATACGTCCAGAATCAGTTCGGCGGCACCTTCGGTGGTCCGATTCGCAAGGATCACACGTTTTTCTTCGGATCCTACGAGGGGAATCGCATCCGGCAAGGAAAACCGGGCGACACCGTGGCCGTGCCGACAGCCGCGGAGAGGAACGGAGATTTTTCGCTTGCGGCAAATCCCGCAGCAGTTCCATTTGCTGGATCGATCAATGATCAGTTTGTCGCCGATGTGCTCAATAGTCGGGTCGACCCCGACAATCCTGCGAACACCTGCTCAGCTGCAATCGCAGGCTTGGGCGGAACAACTCCTGCGGCTGGCGTGAGCTACAGTGCCATATTCCCCACCAACGTCATTCCTGTGGCGTGTCAGGACCCCGTCGCCAGAAACCTAATGAATCAATATGTTCCCGCTGCGAATACTCCCCAGGGTTTTTATCAAGCAGTCCTGACTGGCAAAACGCGCAGCGATCAGGCGACGGTTCGCCTCGATCATCGCATCAACGACAAACAAAACTTCAGCGCTTACTACTACTTCACAGACCAGAATCTCTTTTCGCCTTTTAACAATTTCCAGGCGGCCGGCGCCAATGTGCCTACTTTTGGCGCAAGCTCGAAAAATCGGTTTCAGCAGATTAACTTGAGCCACACCTGGACTCTTACGAACGCAATCGTGAATGAGGCTCGCTTTACCTATATGCGCGAGGGCCAGCTAACTTACAACCACCCTGAAAAAACCAATCGTGTGGTGGATTCTTGCGCAGGTTCTGCGGCTGCCTTCTGCTTTACGGGCAAGTCTGATTCGAGTGCTGTGAACAACCTGGATCCAAGTGGTCAGGGCAATCTCAAGTTCGGAATTACTCCTGGATTGGGTGCGAGCCGCGAAGGGGTGCCAGACGTGTCGGTTTCCGGTGGTTTCACGATTGGTAATAATTTCGAAGGTGAGTTGCCGCAGGTCGGCAACTCGTTCCAGTGGACCGACAGCATGACCGTCGTGAAGGGCAGCCATACCCTGAAGTTCGGCGGTGACGTGCGGCGGATGCGCTTTGACCAGACCCTTTATTTCGAGGTCAGTGGCTATTTTCAATATTTCGGAAATTGCATTTTGGACACAACTTCTGGTCAATGTGCTCCCGGCAGCAACGACCCTGGCTATTTTATTGCAGGAACGCCGGGGGATTTGACCACCGCTACGCAGGACCTATACCCGAATTACCTCTTGGGATTGCCTGATTTGTACCAGCAGGGAGCAGCGCAAAACGAGCATGTACGCTCAACCTCGCTTTATTTCTTTGGACAGGACAGCTGGAAAGTAAAACCCAACCTTACCGTTAACTACGGCCTGCGCTGGGAACTGAATACACCACTGAACGACATCGGACAAAAAGTCCAGACCTTCCGCCCTGGTCAGGCAACGACGATCTACCCTTGCTTACAAACCGCCACCAACGATTGCGCCTCCGAGTTTCCCACGGGTCTTGTGTTTCCGGGAGATAAGGGTGTACCCAATGGGCTAACGCAGACATATTACAAGTCCTTTGCGCCCCGCATTGGAGTTGCGTGGGATCCTTGGAAAAACGGCAAGACGAGCATCCGCGGCGGGTGGGGGCTGTTTTATAACCCAATCGAGCAGTTAGTACTGGAACAGTTCAGCGCTGAACCCCCGTTTGGGATCAGCCTTGGCCTTGGCAGCACGCTGTTCAACACTCCGTTCGTAAGTCAGAGCGGTTCTATTTCACCCAACGGGGCGGGCGGACCGAACGGAGACCAAGGCATTCTGAATCCCCCCCGCAACCAGGCTCTCGACTGGTCCGTTTATCGCCCTATCTTGCTGTTCGGTGAATTCCAGCCGCACATGCGGTCTCAGTACTCCGCGCAGTACAACTTCAATATCGAGCGAGAGTTGACCAAGGATCTGCAGCTTCAGATTGGATACGTCGGGTCGCAAGGGCATCGGTTGCTGGCCAGTCGTGACATCAATCCGGGAAACGCTCAGACCTGTCTGGCACTCAATGGCATCCTCGGGGACGGCACCTGTGGAGCAGGTGGCGAGGATAGTGCTTACACGATTCCCTCTGGGACAACACTCCCGGTCGATTTGCCCTTGCCTTATGGGCCTCAGTCGGTGGTCACCGCTGGGACTACGCTGACGCATGATCTCACCCTGGTCGGCCTGCGTCCTTATTCTTCTCCCAATTGCAATCCGCTCACTGGGTCAGGGTGCCCGCCAGACGGCAATGTCGTACTCACTAACATCTTCGCCGAAGATACAGTTGCGAATTCAGCATACAACTCGCTCCAAGTCGGATTGGAGAAACGCTTCTCGCACGGCCTGCAGGCGCAAGTTGCTTACACGTGGAGCAAGTCGATTGACCAGGCATCAAGCTTCGAAGATTTCCTTGATCCCTTCAACCCGCGCAAGTCGCGTTCCCTGTCGCTGTACGACGCGAGACATCGGTTTGTCGTGAGCTACGTCTGGCAGCTTCCGATTCCGAAGAAGAGCGGCTTTGCAGGAGCGGTCGTGAACGGTTGGGGTATATCAGGCATTACTCAATTCCAAGCGGGCTTCCCGATCCACATCCAGTCTTGGGACGATCAGGATCTCACCGGCAACGCTGGGATTGGCTTCTCCTCGCCCACGGTTCCCGACCAGGTGGGCAAGTTCCACAAGATCGATCCCCACACCAGTGCGAACAACCCCAACAACCTTGGCTTCGATCCAAGTGCCTTCCAACTTTCAGCTTTGGGCGTAAATGGCAACGCCCCCCGCACCATCTGCTGCGGCCCCGGCCTGAACAATTGGGACATCTCGGTGCAGAAAGACACCAAGATCAACGAGCGGATGCGGACAGAGTTCCGTCTCGACATCTTCAATGCTTTCAATCACACGAAGTTCTTCAACCCGGACGGCAACATCACCGACGGTTCTGATTTCGGGCGCGTCAAGCGTGCCGCGGATCCGCGCCTCCTGCAGTTCGCTTTGAAGTTCTATTTTTAGATGAGACAATAAAGGTCACAGACCTCAAGCCCCGGGCGGCTTCCCGCTGCCCGGGCATAATCTAATGGCCGCACACGGCCTGAGCATTCTGGAGACTCCCGATGTACCCCGATCTGCAAAAGGAGCTCGAAGTTTTCGAGCGCCGCACGCCGAAATCCGCCGAAGCCCATAAGCGCAATCTCAAGCGCCTGCCCCTGGGCGTGGCTAGCAACTATCGCGCCTACGATCCGTATCCGATCTTTGTTTCCGAAGCCGCGGGCTCGAAGTTCCGCGATCTCGATGGCAACGAATACATCGATCACAACATGTGCTTCGGCACGCTCGTGGCCGGGCACTCGCATCCGGCAGTGATCAAGGCCGTCGAATCACGCCTGCACAAGGGCACGGCCTACGGCATGCCCCACAACATGGAGTGGGAACTGGCGGAAGAAATCTGTATCCGCTTCCCGGTGGAGATGTGCCGCTTCGGCAACAGCGGCACCGAAGCCACCATGCACAGCATTCGCCTGGCCCGCGCCGCCACCGGACGCGACAGGATCATCAAGTTCGAGGGCTGCTATCACGGGCTGCACGACGCCGCGCTGGTGAGCGTGAAGCCCCACCCCCCCGCTGATGACTTCGGCGACATTAAGAATCCGAAAGCGGTGTCTGGCGGCAAGGGCGTGCCGCAGGCGAGCCTGGCCAATGTTCCGATCGCAACTTTCAACGATCTCGAAACTGTCGAGCGCCGCTTCCGCGAGAATCCCAACCAGATCGCGGCCGTGATTCTCGAGCCCATCATGATGAACGTCGGCATGTGCATGCCGCAGCCTGGCTTCCTGCAAGGCCTGCGCGAGATGTGCGACAAAAACGGTGCGCTGCTGATCTTCGACGAAGTCAAGACTGGCGCCAAGCTCAGCTGGGGCGGGGCTTCTGAATACTACGGCGTAATGCCTGACATGATCTGCCTGGCCAAGTCCATCGGCGGAGGGTTCCCTCTTGCAGCCTTCGGGGCCCACAGGCGAGTGATGGACTTGATCTCGCAGCACAAGGTCTTTCACGGAGGAACGTACAACACCAATCCCATTTCGATGGCGGCCGGACTGGCGATGTTCCGCGAGGTCCTGACCCGCGAAAACTATGCGCACATTGAGAAACTCGAGCGCAAACTCGTCGAGGGCTACCGGCGGATCGTCAAGAAAAACGGAATCCAGGCCTACGTTGCGAACGCCGGGGCCAATGGCGCGTTGATGTTCTATCCGAAGGAGATTCGCAACTACCGCGACTGGCTCACTGTCGACACCGACTTGTGGCGCCACTATTGGTTCGGAATGGTCAACCGCGGCGTGATGTGCCAGCCCTACTGGTGGGACGAGCAATGGACGATGTCGGTGCAGCACACGGAAGCCGACATCGACAAGCACATCGCGGCCTTTGAAGACATCGCGCCGGCTCTCGCGAAGGCCCAGCAAGAGCGCATGGAAAAGGCCCCGGCATTGGCGACGCACTAAGAATGTGGCGCCGGCATCTTGCCGGCTGTCGAGCGGGCGTTCTCGCCCGCTCTTCTGACGTTCGGAGGGCGAGACGCCCTCCGAGACAGCCGCCGGGACGGCGGCGCTACAAAACCCGTTGCCGCCGAACAAGAGCCGACAGGAGATACCGTTTGCCTGATCAGAATCACGAACAACTGCACCTGAAGCGGGTCCTGGGACGCTGGGATCTGGTGCTGCTGTTCGTGGTCGCGGTCTTCAATCTCAACGTCGTCCCTTCGATCGCCGCCAACGGCGGGGTCACCATTTGGCTCTGGATCATCTCGCTTCTTCTGTTCTTCTGGCCGCAAGGCATCGCCGTGATTGAGTTGGCCCACCGCTTCCCCGGCGAAGGCGGAGTCTATCTTTGGGCGAAAGAAGTCTTCGGCGACTTTCACGGATTTCTCTCCGGCTGGTGCTACTGGACGAACAACATGCTGTATGTCCCGACGGTCATGCTGTACTTCGTCGGCGTGTCGGTGTTTGCTTTGGGATCAGGGCATGCTGCTCTGGCAGACAGCAAGAATTTCGCGATGATCACGTCGCTGGTCCTGCTGGCCTTTCTGACGGTCCTGAATATTGTCGGGCTCGGGGTCGGCAAATGGCTGAATAACGTGGGTGCGATCGGTACGTTTGTGGCAGCGGCCGTTCTCATCACTCTCGGCCTCACGATTTATTTCCGCTATGGGACGACTGTAACGGCGGGCGACTTCCGTATTCCAGCAGATCCCCGTTTCGTCCTGAATTCCTTCGGCGTGATCTGCTTCGGATTAGTGGGCCTGGAACTCGCCTCCATCATGGGGGACGAGATCCGCGACCCGCCGCGCACGCTGCCCGGAGCCGTTGCATTGGGTGGAGTCATTTCGGGCGCGCTTTATATCGGCGCGACGCTGACCCTGTTGTTTGCAGTGCGCAAAGACGAGATCAGCGTACTGCAGGGAATCGTGCAGGCGGTCAGCCACATGGCCTCCAAGGTCGGGGTGGCCTGGATCATTCCGCCCTTCGCCATCATGCTCAGCCTGTCGATTGCCGGGATCGGCTCAGCATGGATGGGCGGCTCGGCCCGCATTCCGTTCGTTGCCGGTCTCGATTCCTATATGCCCTCCTGGCTGGGCAAGATCCACCCGCGCTACGCCACGCCGTACGCAGCCCTGATCGTGCAGGCGTTCGTCTCCCTGGTGCTGGTCGTTATTAACTTCTACGCCTCTGGCGGCGTGCAGGAAGCGTTTCAGAAGATGCTGTCGCTCGCGGTGGTACTGCAATTGGTGCCGTTCCTGTACGTGTTTGCCGCATTGCTGAGGTTCGCCTTTCGCAAGGCGACCGGCGAGGGTCGCTACGGCCGCGGCACGCTTTTGTTTGCGGGTGGGGCGGGATTTATCACGACCACGCTGGGAATTGCCCTGGCGTTTTTCCCGGCGAAGCAGATTACGTCAGTATGGAAGTACGAAGTCAGCATGATCGGAATCACGCTGGCATTCCTGCTGCTGGCGTGCTTCTTCTTTTTCGTGTATGGCCGATTGAAAACGGCATCGCTCGCGGCGACCGTAGAGCGCGCGGAGGCACGAACCACGTAGGGACAGGCGCTTCTGGAGCCTGTCCTGAGCGAAGCCGAAGGATCCAGCCGGACGCAGCCCGGCAGCTGTTGGCAGAACCCAAGATTGATCACGGAGGCTCTCATGCCCAGTGGAGTTCAAACCGAAGTCAAAAGCTACCAGATGTACATTAACGGCGAATGGGTCGCGAGCAACTCGAACAAGACTTTCCCCGTCTACGACCCCGCCTCGGAAGAGGTTATCGCACAGGTTCCCGACGCCAATGCCGCCGACGTGAATCGTGCCGTCGCCGCTGCCAAAGCAGCATTTGAAGACGGCCCCTGGGCCACGACCACCGCGCAGGAACGTGGCCGCATTCTGTTTCGGCTCGCCGACAAGATCCGCCAGAACCTGCCCCTGCTGGCCGAACTCGAAGCCCGCAACTGCGGCAAGCCCATCGTCGAAGCCGAGTACGACATCAACGATACCGCTACCTGCTTCGAGTATTACGGTGGTCTGGCCACCAAGATTCTCGGCTTCGTGAATCCCGTTCCCGACAACGCCGTGAGCCTCACCATGAAAGAGCCCATCGGCGTCGCCGGACAGATTATTCCCTGGAACTATCCGCTGTTGATGGCCGCCTGGAAGCTGGCGCCAGCACTCGCGGCCGGTTGCACCTGCGTTCTGAAGCCCGCCGAGCAGACGCCGCTGACAGCACTAGAATTTGCGAAATGGTTTTCTGAGGTAGGCCTTCCACCGGGTGTCGTGAATATCATCACCGGCTTCGGTGAAACCGCCGGCGCTCCACTCGTGCAACACGCAGATGTCAACAAGATCGCCTTCACCGGCAGCGCCGCGGTCGGCAAGATCATTGTGAAGCAAGCCGCCGATACGGTGAAGCGCGTTACGCTCGAACTCGGCGGCAAGTCGCCCAACATCTTCTTCGCCGACGCCGATTTCGAGGCCGCCATCGACGGCGCGCTGTTCGGAGTCTTCATCAATCAGGGTGAAGTCTGTTCCGCAGGAAGCCGTATTCTCGTGCAGAAGCCGATCTACAAAAAGTTCGTCGATGCCATGGCCGAGAAGGCAAAGAAGATCAAGCTCGGCGCGCCGCTCGATCGCGAAACCAAGATGGGTCCGCTCGTCAGCAAAGACCAGTACGACCGCGTTCGCTCTTACCTCGAGGTCGGTAAGAAGGAAGCGAAGGTCGCCTTTGGCGGCGGACGGGCTGAACAGTTCGCGAAGGGCTACTACGTGCAGCCGACCATCTTCTACGACGTCGACAATAGCGCCCGCATCGCCCGCGAAGAGATTTTCGGTCCAGTTGCGTCGGTGATTCCATTCGACGACGAAAAAGACGCAGTGAAGATCGCCAATGATTCGCCCTACGGCTTGGCCGCGGCCGTCTGGACCCGCGACATTTTCAAGGCCTTCCGGGCCGTGAAGTCGCTGCGCGCCGGGATCGTGTGGGTCAACCACATGCAGCCCACCTACGTCGAAGCCCCGTGGGGCGGGTATAAGCAATCTGGCTTCGGGCGCGAACTCGGTCCCTGGGGCATCGAGGAATACCTCGAAACCAAACAGGTCCACATCAACCTGAACGAGTCTCCCATCGGATGGTACTGAAATGGCGACGATACAGCTGAAGACCTCCATTCCCGGGCCCAAGTCGAAAGCGCTCTCCGAGCGGCGCTCCGCCGCTGTGCCGCGCGGTCTTTCCCATGCGACCCCGATCTATGCTGCGAAAGCGGAAGGTGCGGTGATCGAAGATGTCGACGGCAATCGCTACATCGACCTTGCTGGCGGCATCGGCTGCTTGAACATGGGACATCGCCCTCCCGGTGTGGTCGCCGCGATCGAACGGCAGCTGGAAAAATTCCTGCACGTTTGTGTGCAGGTTACGCCTTACGAAAACTACGTTCGGCTGGCTGAACGCCTGAATCAGCTTACGCCCGGCAAGTTTCCCAAGAAGACCCTCTTCGTGAATACGGGCGCGGAAGCTGTCGAGAACGCCGTAAAGATTGCGCGCGCAGCCACCGGTAAGCCCGGCATCATCTCTTTTGAAGACGCGTTCCACGGCCGCACTATGATGGCTCTCTCGCTCACCAGCAAGACACATCCGTACAAAGCGGGATTCCATCCCTTTCCGGGCGAGGTCTATCGCATCCCGTATGCATACTGCTACCGCTGCTCGTATTCGCTGAAGTACCCGTCGTGCGATCTCTATTGCGCGCGCCACCTGGAAGACACGTTCAAGCGGGTAGTCGCTCACGAGGGCGTCGCGGCTGTCATTGCCGAGCCTGTACTGGGCGAAGGCGGTTTCGTCGCTCCTCCTCAGGATTTCTTCCGCACGCTGATCGACATCTGCCACAAGAACGGAGTGCTCTTCATCGCCGATGAAGTACAAAGCGGGATGGGCCGCACCGGCGCCCTCTTCGCCAGCGAGAGGTACGGCATTGCCCCCGATATCCTGGTCACGGCCAAGTCCATCGGCGGAGGCTTGCCGCTGGCTTCCATCACGGGTCGCGCCGAAATTATGGATGCTCCCGGTCCCGGCGGCTTAGGTGGCACGTTTGCCGGCAATCCCGCTGCATGCGAAGCTGCACTTGCCGTACTCGACATGTTCGAGCAGCAGGACCTCAACGCCCGCGCCAACGAACTAGGCGAACATTTTCAGAAGCGTGCGCGAGAATGGCAGAAGCGCTGGCCGATGATCGGCGAGGTGCGCGGCTTGGGGGCCATGCAGGCTCTCGAGCTTGTGCAATCGCAGGACAAGCGCGAACCCGCCGCGGAAGAAACGAAGCAGATCACGGAGTACTGCTACGAGCACGGAGTTATTACGATTTCCGCAGGGTCTTATGGCAACGTGATCCGCCTGCTCATGCCGCTGATCATCAGCGACGCGCAGATGGATGAGGCGCTCGGTGTGCTCGAAGGAGCGCTCAAGACGGTTTACGAAAGAAAGCACGAAGCCGCCGCGCAACCGGTGTAAGCTTAAACAACGGCCTGTGCGCCAATCGCGGAACAGAATCAGCGTCCGCCGGGGTCCCACATAATTCACGATTGTTGAGGCAAGCACCATGAGTACCGCGATCATCACCGAAGCCAAGGTTCCCCATTACATCGACGGCCAGTGGGTCGAGTCCCACGCCCGCGAGTGGTCCGAAATCATCAATCCCGCGACCGGCGAAAGCCTGGGCAAGGTCCCGCTTTCCGACGCCGCAGAGGTCACCCGGGCGATCGACTCTGCCGCGGCCGCCTTTCCGACCTGGCGCCGCACTCCGCCGGAAGACCGGATCCAGCCGCTCTTCAAGCTTAAGGTTTTGCTCGAAGAGCACATCGACGACATCAGCCGCCTCATCACGCAGGAAAACGGCAAGACCTTCACCGAGGCCAAGGCCGAGATGCGTCGCGCCATCGAAAACGTCGAAGTTGCCTGCGGCATCCCCACGATGATGCAGGGCTACAACCTGGAAGATGTCGCGCGGGGCATCGACGAGATGATGATCCGCCAGCCCCTCGGCGTGACCGCCGCCATCGTCCCGTTCAACTTCCCCGGCATGATCGCGTTTTGGTTCTTGCCCTACGCCATCGCGACTGGGAATACATTCATCATCAAGCCCTCCGAGCGTGTGCCTCTCACCTTGCGTTACATCTACGAATTGCTGGAAAAAACCGGGCTGCCGAAGGGCGTGGTGAACCTGGTCAACGGTGGCAAGGTCGCCGTTGATACCCTCATTGATGATCCCCGCGTGCGCGCCATCAGCTTCGTCGGGTCAACTCCCGTGGCTCGTTACATCTATGCGCGCTCCGGCGAGAAGGGCAAGCGCGCCCAGTGCCAGGGAGGGGCGAAGAATCCCGTCATCGTACTGCCCGACGCCGATATGAGCATGGCCACGCAAATCATCTCCGACAGCGCCTTCGGATGCGCCGGGCAACGCTGCCTCGCCGTTTCGGTCGCGGTCACAATCGGCGACGCGCAGAAGACGTTCCGCGACGCCATTGCCGACTCCGCCTCCAAGCTGCGCGTCGGCAATGGCCTCGACGATGGCGTACAAATGGGACCGGTGATCACGCGCCAGAGTAAGGAACGGATTGAATCGCTGATTGGACAGGGCGAGAAGCAAGGGGCGAAGGTGCTGGTCGACGGACGCAACCCGAAAATTCCACGACACGAAAAAGGAAACTTCGTGAAGCCCACCATCCTCGACGGTGTACCCGCTAACAGCGAGCTTTCGCACACCGAGATTTTCGGCCCCGTCCTGAGCCTGGTGCATGCCAACGACATGGACGAGGCGTTGGCGTTTCTCGACCGCAATCCGTACGGCAACCAGGCCTCGCTGTTTACTTCCAGTGGCGCTGCCGCCCGCCGCTTCCGCTACGAAGCGCCCGCCGGGAACGTCGGCATCAACATCGGCGTCGCCGCTCCGATGGCGTACTTCCCCTTCAGCGGTTGGAAAGACAGCTTCTTCGGCATTATGCACGGCCAGGGCCGCGATGCCGTCGAGTTCTTCACCGAGAAGAAGATCGTGGTAGAGCGCTGGGCCAAGGAGCACAGCCGAAAGTTTTAGGAGGGGGGTGGGGTTTGCCAGAAAACGCATTGCAGGCAGTCGACCATCGCGGGCGAATGGTGCGAAGTGATCGCCAGATGTCCGACCAAGACTGCCGTGCTTACCTTCGCCAGCAATGCATGGCTCACGTTGGGACCAGCGACCCCTCTGGCTGGCCTTACGTTGTGCCACTCATGTACGTGTACGAGGGCGGCGACCTGCTTTACGTGCACACCGGCCCGCACCAAGGACATTTTCTGGCAAATGTGCGGGAGAATCCACGCATCTGCCTCCAACTGAATGACAGTAGCGTGTGGCACCCCACCCAGCCGACCGCTTTCGACTCATCCTTGATTTACAAAAGCGTAATCGCCTTCGGCAAGGTTCGCGTTCTGCAGGAGCCAGGCTTGAAAGAGAAGAAGGTATGGTTCTTCGACCGCTTGCTCGAGCGCCTGAATGACCGCAAGTCCAGCTATGAAAAGTCTTATCCCGAGCCCATGCTCAAAAGCATTATTCTTTTCGAGGTTGCGCTCGAGATCGTGACCGGCAAGCGGAACGTTCTACTGGATCACTAGCCTCGGGTGGCGCGTGGCTCCATGCCTCCGCGGGGGAAGGGTTTGATCGAGAGGAATCCATGACTACGACCGTTGCGAATCCTGTGATGACTGGCCAAGAAATCGTCGACCTTACCCGGAAGCACACGCTATTCGAGTGGTCCGCGCAAGCGAAGGTCGACCCCATCCCCGTCGCCCGCGCCAAGGGCATCTACTTCTGGACGCCGGAAGGGAAGCGCTTCATCGACTTCAACAGCCAGTTAATGAGCGTCAACATCGGCCACGGCGACGAGCGCGTCATTCAGGCGATCAACGAGCAGGTTGCGACCCTCGCTTACGCCAATCCTTTCATGGCGACGGAACCCCGCGCCCGCCTCGGCGCCAAGCTTGCCGAAATTACTCCCGGTGACATCGACACGTTCTTTTTCACCAACGGCGGTGCCGAAGCCAACGAAAACGCCATCAAGATCGCGCGCTTCTTCACCGGGCGTCACAAGATCATGGCTCGTTACCGCTCGTATCACGGCGCGACCGCAGGCGCGATCACGCTAACCGGTGATCCTCGCCGCTGGGCCGCGGAACCCGGCATCCCCGGCGTGGTACGCGTGCTCGACCCTTATCACGGCATCGAACGCGGTTGGGAATCGGCCGAAACCTCTCTGACCATGATTGAAGAAATCATCCAGCTCGAGGGAGCGCAGACCATCGCCGCCTTCATCCTGGAGAGCGTAGTCGGCACGAACGGAATCCTCGCGCCGCCCGACGGCTACATGCAGGGCGTGCGCAAGCTCTGCGACAAGTACGGCATCCTGATGATCGCCGATGAAGTCATGGCCGGCTTCGGCCGCACTGGCGAATGGTTCGCCATCAATCACTGGAACGTCGTGCCCGACCTGATCTGCATGGCCAAGGGCCTCACCTCTAGCTACATTCCGCTGGGTGCGGTCGGCATGCGCCATCACATCGCACAGCACTTTCAGGACAAGGTTTTCTTCGGGGGACTGACCTACAACAGCCATCCCATGGGATGTGCGGCCGCCCTAGCCACCATCCGCGTCTACGAGGAAGACCGACTCATCGAGAACGCGCGGAAGATGGGCGCCATCATGAAAGATCTTGGCGCGCAGATGCAGGCCGAACACCCTTCAGTCGGCGCTGTGCGTTCCATCGGCCTGTTCGGAATTTTCGAGCTGATCCGCAACCGCACCACGCGCCAGCCGATGGCCCCATTCAACGGAACTTCCGAAGAGATGGCCGCGCTCGGGCGCTTCTTTCGCGACCATGGACTCTACACTCTGGTGCGCTGGAACACCTTCTACACCAATCCGCCGCTCTGTATCAACGAGCAGCAGTTGCGGGAGGCCTTCGCCATTATCGACAAAGGACTCGAAATCACCGATAAGGCCGTCACCAGCTGAGATCGTCCAGGGCACGGGCATCCGTCACGGGGGGCGTCTCGTGCCCCCAGTGATTTACATCACAAAAATCCTGTGACCGCACCGACAGACCGGATTTCATGAAAAACCGACCGGTGGGTCCAAGTTCGTAAGACCCCGGTCGCCGGAGTCGCAGCATGGCAAGCCTCAAAGTCGTATGGCCCCACCCTGCTGGCAAGAACTGGCTCTGATGTTGGCCGCCGACTCTACCTCGTCGAACAGCTCATGCCCCTGGGCAGCAAGAAGTGCTGGGCTCCGGCCGTTGCCTTCGAGATCATTCGCGGTGGCCGCGCCGTCGCTTAAACGTGCAAGGTCACTTCCTGTTCGCGAAAGGGGCCTGTCGACTAGGGCACGAGCCGGTTGTACTTCCTCAGAACCTCGCGCAAGCGATCGTGGGGAAGCGCCATGACCTCGAAGTCGTTGATGCCTTTCATGGTCTCCGCGGCAACCATGGCATTTACCACCGCCTCTTCCGTTGCTTGAACGGTTGCCAGAAACAGAGGATTGAGGCGCTCATTCGGAAGCATCATAATTTGCTGCACTCGCTGTTTGCCCGCCGCCCCAGAATTGGCAGTGGAGAACGCAACGAAGATGTCGCCCGAACCATCTCCCGAGAAGCTTCCATCCCGTCCCAGTCCCAGCGACGCGCGGCGCACCAGACGCTTCAGTTGTGTCGGGATCAAAGGAGCGTCGGTGGCCACGACAATGATGATGGAACCAACATCGTTGTCGCGGATTTTGTGGTCCGGTATTTCGCGCCCTACGGGAACCCCGGCAATCCGGAGCTGGCTGCGCCATCCATAGTTGCACTGCACCAATACCCCCAGGGTGTAGCCGCCATACTTCTGCTCCAGCACACGTGACGCGGTGCCGATGCCTCCCTTGAATTCATTACAAATCATTCCTGTCCCACCGCCGACGTTGCCTTCCTCCACGGCACCGCCGTGGGCAGAATCGAGCGCGCGCCAAGCATGCTCGGGCCTCACGTGAAAGCCGTTGATGTCGTTCAAATCGCCGTCATAGGTTTCAGCCACCACCGGAAGCGACCACTCATACCCGTTCTGGTCGGGTGGCGCTTTCTTCACACGCCACGCGATGACCGCGTCCCGCACCACTCCGACACTATGAGTGTTGGTGATCATGACCGGACCATCCAGAAATCCCGAATCTTCCAGCCAAGTCGTGCCTGTCATTTCGCCGTTTCCATTCAGCGTGAACCAGGCTCCAAACACAGGATCGGTAGAGCTCTTCCCCCGCGGCAGGATCGCCGTCACGCCGGTGCGCACCGGACCCTGGCCAACCACCAGCTTGCCCGAGCCCGAGATCAGCGTCGCGTGCCCGACCTCCACCCCCTTCACGTCGGTGATCGCGTTATAGATCCCGGGCGTGCCGTCGAAGGGAACACCCAGGTCGCGGGCTCGTGGTTTGGCCTGCGCCCCGGCAGTCCATGGCGAATTCAAAGCGCAACCCAGCAGACCCAAGGGAGCGAGCGAACGAATCAGGTGTCTAAGACTTCTGAAAGACATGCAGTGGAGGTTCATCCATTTCTCCATGAGAACGTGCGGCCCCATTCGCCCGGTCCGCGCCCCGCGCAGTATAAAACAGCTTCACTTCTGATTTAGAATCGTCGGCAGGGGGAAGCGCATGGATGGCTGGAAGAAAGCGCTAGTCACAGGTTCGCTCGGAGCGTCGACGGTATTGCTTCTCAAGAAACGGTGGCCTGCCGGCGTTCTCAGCGCCGGAGTGGGGCTGGCCGTGCTTGCTTCGGAATACCCTGAGAAGTTCGAGCGCATACAGAACATGCTGCCCGAATACTTTGAGCGCGGAATGCGTCTGGCCGACTTGGCGTCCCGCGCCGGTCAGAAAATCGCGCAGTACGCCGGCCGCAGCAGTCGTGAACTTTGGGAAGAAATTTCGTCCTAGAAAAGCTGAAAGTTGTTGCACAGCGCTGGCTGAAGGCGCGGCCTACTCAATCCCTAACTGCCGCCTTGCATCAGCGCTGAGCCGTTCCGGCGTCCATGCCGGGCTCCACACTACATTCACGCGCGCCGTGCGAATGCCCGGAAGCTGCTCCAACCTCGATCGAACCTGGTCGCTGATCTGTACGTGAGCCGGGCAGCCTTGCGCGGTCAGCGTCATGTCGACAATGACGTCCTGTTTGTCGTCGGGGGCTGGCTCAAAGCGCACTTCGTAGATGAGGCCCAGGTCCACAATGTTGACCGGAATCTCCGGGTCATAACACTGCTTCAAAGCGCTCAGAACGTCCTCTTGCGTGACCGGCATCCCCCGCTCCTGATGGCCTGTTTCGGCCGCGAAAACCCTACAGCCACGTCTATTCTACAGCATTCAACTCGCTCCATTTCGCGCACTCCCGGGCCAAAGTCACGCCTTGATCAATCGGAGGCGAGCCTTCCTCTCTTCTGCCAGCGAGCAAGCAGCTAAACAACGCGCACACAGCAAGCAAAGCACCGCCTTCAGCCGCCACC
>Ga0306920_100006442_pt1 | contig 15322 bp, 13 predicted proteins | sample flu12Cox44000170_FD_204666 | JGI IMG/M metagenome (GOLD analysis project Ga0306920, IMG submission 204666) | Lab enrichment of tropical soil microbial communities from Luquillo Experimental Forest, Puerto Rico - flux4day.12C.oxic.44.000.170 (v2)... | ecosystem: Environmental > Terrestrial >... | reverse complement strand
GTGCCGTCACGCCAACGAATTGTCCTCCAACTACTCTTTGGCAGCGCGAGTGCAAGCTTTTCGACGCTTATCGGCGCACTTTCGTTGGCTCCTCGGCGCGCATTCGCCGCGTGCGGTGAGGAGAGTGTCTCCGGCACCCAAACAGTATTTGTCGTCTTCACTCCGGCGACATACTTGAGCTTGAGAGCGCTGATCTCGTTCCTGAACTTCGCCTCGACGCCGTAGCCGGCGTCGATGATGAGAACACCGCGTGGCAGAGCTGCCTTGCAGGCCCATTTGATCTGCTCCAGCGCGATCTGTGGTTTTGTTTTGAATTCTATCTCTTCGGGCACACCCGCTTTTGTCCGCCGTGCGTCGTCATTGGCCCAGGATTGCGGTAAGTACAATCGATACGCGACCGGCAAACTGGCCTGATCGTTGGCGATCGAAAGCGAAACTGCGACCTGACAATTGTCCTGCTTGCCCAGTTGTCCGCAATATTGCCGTGCAACGCCGACCGAGTGCGTGCCCTTTTTCGGAAACCCCGTGTCGTCGACGATCCACGCCGAAATGGCGCCGTGCCTCTCGATCTGCGGGATCGTGTAGGCACGGATGCGCTCCATCACGGCCTCGTCCGACCAGTCTCCCTGGCCGACGAAATGCAGCAGCGATTGGTGCTGTGCCGCGGTTCGCATCGGTGCCGTCAAGGCGGCCATCGGCTCAACGCTTTTGCGCTCCGACGGCAACAGCAAGCCCGTGCAATAGCTTACCATCGCCGCGTACCGTCGAGCGTCGCCCAACACGCTCGCCAGATCGGCAAGATACGCCGCAAAGCGTCCGGCGCGACCGCCGCCGCTCCCCTCGTTTTCCATGATAGCTCCTGGTCTTGACGTGAATCTCGACCATGAGCCGAATCGCGAGTCACAAGGGTGCGACGTGGTGACTCAGTCTGACTCAGTAGGATTAGGAAGGAAGAACGCGCCATTGAGCATGGTAATCTCAAAGCGGCTGAAAAATATGATGCCCGGCGTCGGCAGGAGCAAAAAGAGATCAACGGCATCAAAAAAGATATTCGCAACGATAGGGCAGATTTGTCCAAAGACAAAGCTGACCGGCGGCGCGACATTACCAAACGCAACAAGGACGCCGGTAAGTTGTAAGCCAACGGTCCTTTGATCTCTGCGCGAGCAGCTTGCTCCGCGGGATAGCAGGGCTGGTGCTGCGCGAACCGTTGTCGCCGGGAGTGTTGTAGTCGTGGCACTGCTACGTGGCGGTGCTGTGCTGTGGCGACTGGGCGTGGCTCTCCTTTGGAGCGGGATTGTCTCTGCGCGGGAGGTCCGATGGGTCGAGATGATCGGTTTCGACCAGTTCTGTGACCGGGGCAGAGGGCGCTACGAGGGGTGACGCGCAACGCATCAGCAAGTCTGGTGTGGGAGGGCTGGTCCAACTTGCTCTCGGCAACGGCCTCGGAGCGTCCTGAGGCCGTTCTACTGTTGAAGCTCCGTTGTCGGCCTGCTGGCCGGATTCACCCGCGAGATGGAAAGGCTGCAAAACGGGGCAGCCTGTCGTCTCGTGAACGCGTCGCGATCAGTCGCGACAGCAGCCGCGATGCCTCCTGCCCGTTACCGGATGCGCGCACTAAGCCGGAGCGGCCGGGGTGGTAGCCCTTCCAATCGCGCGCCATCGACGCTCTCGATTGCCGAGGATTCAATTTGCCGGCAAGAGGGAGGTTCCCGGCAGGGAGGAACGGGCCGGGGGAAGCCGGCCGTAACTTGCGAGTTGGGCGCCACCGCTGCTAAGGCAAAGCGTGGTGCCGCCGGGGCCACATGCGTGACAAAATTGAACGACTGCGCAAGCTCCTGCTAAACGGACGCCGTTGCGGCTCCACTTCGCTTGTGTACCGCGCTAGACTTGGATCTCACGTGTGAGAACAGAGGTGGCGCATGACCGACAGCCTCAACGCGGACGATTTAAAGACCGCAGCTCAACGGTACGCCGACCGTCACCAGCGAATTGAGCGGCTGGTCTGGCCGAATGGCGCGCGCATCGCGGTCAACTTCACGGCCGACTTTGACGCCATGCTCCTGCGGCGCCTCAACAATGAGCCGCCAATGCAGCTGGCAAAGGGCGAGTTCGGCGGGCGCGTGGGAATCTGGCGGCTGATCGAGTTATTCGACCAGCACCGCATCAAGGCGACCATCTTCACGGTAGGCCGCATCTGCGAGCTCTATCCGCGGGCCCTCGAGGCCGCGGTCAGGAGCGGCCATGAGCTTGCCGACCACATGTGGGAGCATCGCGTGCCCAAGGAGCTGGAGCTGGAGCTCGATCATCTGCGCAAGACGGCGGCTGCACTGGAAAAGATCAGCGGCCGCCGGCCGGTCGGCTCGCGCAGCCACCACACGCCCACCCTGTTGCGGAGCGAGGGCTACATCTACAATTCGCACGGCTCGCCCAGTCACCATCCCTACTACGCCCTGGACGGCAAGGGTGAGCCCTGCCTCCTCGAGCTGCCGTTCCATTACGCGATCGACGATGCGATGTACTTCAGCTTCGCCTGGTACGCGAGCGCCAACGCGGCGCAGCGCCTCTCCGATACGGACCGCGTGTTCGACCTGTGGTGGGCGGGGTTCATGCAGCAGTACCGGCAGGGCGGGTACCTCAATATTTGCCTGCATCCGTTTGTGTCCGGACGCGCCTTGCGCGTCGCCATGCTTGATCGCTTGATCGCGCGCATGAAGACGCTGCCGGGCGTGTGGTTTACGACGTGTGAGGAGGTGGCGCGCCATTGTCTCGAGCATCACCCGTCCAAACGCGTCGCAGCGCAACTGAGTTAGGATTGACCATCGAGGTTATCGGCCATGCCCTGGAAGGACCGCTACACCATCTCGGACGAAAAGAGCCTGGCCGACGGCGATATCCGCTGGCCCGAGGGCCGGCGTTGCGCGGTTCACATCGTCGTCGACCTGAGCATCGCGAGCGGACCGGAAGGCATTGTGACACGCGATATTGAAAGTCCGGCGGCCGAGTTCGGAGCGCATGAAGGGCTCGATCTCGTGTTGGCGGCGTTGGAGAAGAATGGCCTCAAGGCGACCTTCGCGGTCCCAGCCGTAATGGCGCAAATACATCCGGCGAGGATCAAGGCGCTGGTCGAGCGTGGTCACGAGGTCGCCGCCCACGGTCTCAGGCACGAAGACGTGAGCTTGCTTGCGCGCGACGAGGAGAAGGCTCGCCTCGACCGCGCCACGAATATCCTCACCGCGGTCACCGGAGGTACGCCGGCCGGCTGGTTCTCTCTGCCCAGGCAGACGGACCCCTTTGCTGGCGGCACCATCAGCCCCAACACCATGGACCTGCTGATCGAGGCCGGCTACGCCTACATGGGTAACGGGCTTGCCGACGACATTCCTCACTACTGGGTAGCGGACTTCGCCAGCCGACGCGCCATTCTCACGCTCCCCTATTACTACCACTTCGATGATCAGTTCTTCTGCATGTTCCCCGTGGCCGGCACAGGGCTGGAGAACCCAGACATGCTATTGCGCAATTGGCGCGCCGAGCTCGATGCCCAGTACAGGCGCAATCGGTTCTTCACCATGACGCTCCATCCCCATCACATCGGTTGGTGCAATCGCATGGGCCGCCTCGAAGATTTCCTAAGTTACATGACGGAGCTGCCCGATCTATGGAATCCGACGGGAGCGGAGTGCGCTCGCCATTGGCTTGCGACCTATCCGGCCGCTACCCATCTCAAGCTCGAACCCAGCATCTGGAAGGACTATCCGGGCAGTCTGAGCTGAGTGATCCCGCACGCGCTACGGCCTCGGCCCTCCCTCATAGCCAGACCCTCGATAGCGTCGCTCCGCGATGGGGCGGAAGCGGCGCATGTTTGTGCCAAAACGTCTGCCCTCCGGCACAATGGTGCAGAACAAGCAACAGGTTGGCGGCAACCTGGGAGGCAAGCGCATGGCACAACCCCCCGCTCTGGCACGCGATGCCTCCCCCGCGTTGACCCGCCGGCAAGTTCTTGCGCTCCTCGCCCTCGGATCGGCCGCCACTGCGCCAGGTATCGTGGCCGCCGGTAGGGACGGTCAGCTGACATGGGGGGTGCACGTCTCGCTGGCCCCCGCATGGTTCGACCCGGCCGAGGTCTCCGAATCATCACGGCCTTCATGGTTCTCTACGCGCTGCACGACGCGATGGTAAAGCCCATGCCAGGCCACGCCTCGGCGCCCGGCCTCGCCGAGACTTGGACGGCCTCCGCCGACGGTCTTTACCTATGATTTCGTGCTGCGCCAGGGCGCGAGCTTCCACAACGGCGATCCCGCTACTGCCGATGATGTGAGGTATTCATTCGAGCGCTACCATGGCGCCGCGCACGATCTGCTAACGGATCGCGTCGCTGGCAGTTTGTCTCCTTCACCCCCAGCTTGGAGCTGATCTTTGGAAACCGTAGCTATCAAGTTGGGTGCCTGTCGCATTGGGTGCCTGTCGCGATGGTCTGCGGCGCGCCGGCGGAGACCTGGACGTCCAATAAGCACGGCGAGCCGTGGTTTCTCCTCTTTCCTGTGGTGGTTCTCTTGCGTCAAAGCGCGTCCCACAAGGCTCAGACCGAGAGTGGGTGCAAATAGGCAAGACGCTACGGCTCATGTTGCGCCCACTCGCCCGAAATTGCGTCCGTTTCCAAGTCGGGCGCTCAATAGCTTAGTGTCGACCTTGTGCAGGGTCATAGGGCTCGCACGCCGATGATAAGTTTTGAGGCAGTTGCCTCTACAGTTCGGTCGTATTGCAATATGCGGGGACAGCAAAGGACATTGCGTTTGCCAATGTGAAAGTGGTTCATCGCCAATGACAACCTGGGTTTCAGGAGGGTGCAGCTTTTGCTTCGCGGGCGCAATCATGGACTCGCCGCGATCGAGCCCGCCTCGGCAGCGAGCCAGTAGGTCAAGACAGCGACGGCCTGGAGAAAATCGTCGATCTCCATGGACTCGGACGGATTATGGCTGCCGTTTGCGTTGCGCACGAACAGCATGGCTGTGGGAATTCCGGCAACTGCGAACGTTGCCGTGTCGTGGGAGGCCGGACTTGCCAGCCGCATGGTCGGAATTCCAAGCTTTGCGGCCGCTTCCATAAGTGCGGCGACGACTACGGGATCGGAGGGGGCGACATCGGCGGACGCTCTTGACCCGAGATCAATCTGCACGCCGCGCCGCTCTGCCACCTGCCGTGCGAGCGACATGACATCCGATTCGAGTTGCGCAAGATGGATCCTGTCATAGGCGCGCACATCGAGGCTCAGCGACATCTCGCCCGCGACCTTGGTTAGCGCGTGTTCGCCGGCATCTGTGTGAAAACGGCCGATGGTGAAGGCCATAGGTCGACCCTCGGCGTCTCTCTTCTTCCACAACTCATCGAGACCAATGGCAAAATCACTCGCAGCGAGCACGGCATCGCGTCGAAACCGGCGGGGCAACCCGACATGGGCATATTCACCCCTAATCACGACGTGCGGATAGCGGAAGTTGCCGGGAACGCCCGTGCCGACGGCAATGGCCATGCCAGCTTCCACGAGCTGCGGAGCCTGCTCAATGTGCAGCTCGACCCAGCCCTTGATGCTCTTGGCCGTAAGGCTCGCTTTGCCGCGCCGTACATCCTCAACAGCCGCACCGCAGTCCCGCATGTGATCGGCAAGCGTGCGGCCCGTGTCGACGCGTTTGGCCTCGAGCGCCGCTGGCGGCAACATGCCAAATGCCGACCGGCTTCCGATATAGGACACCTGGAACCATACGCTTTCCTCGGCCCTGATCGCGGCTGTCGTGATGTCGCAACGCGGGTGCAGCCCAAGCGTTTGTAAGCTCCTGATCGCAAGGAGCCCCGCAACAACGCCAGCTGCGCCGTCGAAGTTGCCGCCATTTCCGACCGAATCCAGGTGCGAACCCGTCATGAGACGCCCGGCATGCCGGTCTTGGCCCGGGAGGGTCATGAACAGGTTGGCCGCATGGTCGCGATGCATCTCAAGCCCCATACGTCGCGCGCGATCGGCGATTAGCTGATGCGCAAGCTCCTCGCCGCGGCCGTACGTATCGCGGGTGACACCTTTGCCATAGCCGTCGCCGCTGCAGACACGGAGCGCCTCAAACAAAGCCGCAGCGTCGCCCTTCTGGGCCATGACGGCGGCCATAAGATCGGATGAACCGACTGCCACGGAGCGTCTCCTGCGATGTGTCGCAAAGGCCAGCAACCCATCACACATATCAGGGCTCAATCGTTTACGGAAATGCTTCCTCGGCAGAGATACGGTGCGGATGTCATCGGCTGTGTCGCCACTTTGCGACGAGTTCGTGGGGTGCCTGGCCGAGCGAGGTTGCGGGAAATGCGAACCAATTGGCGTTCGTTGTGTTGGCCTGCGCGAGACCGCTGCTCGGACCGGGTGGTGCAATCGGCGAGCCCGCCTCGCCATGGTTGGAGAAGAAACCCCCAGGTGCTGCGATCCGTCGGAAACAGCCTGCCGCAATACCCCTTTGCCCGCCTTCTCACGCGTTCTTGGCGGTAAATGGAATTCGGTCGGTGGCCAATGCAATGGGGCGCCGAGGCTTTGCCGTGGCTGGCGCATGCTCAGGGGAACACACCCCACCGTTGGAGTATTGCGATGCGCTGCTCTGGCATCGACGTCCTGCTTGGCCCAGACGGCAAGATGGTCATCGTCGGCAACGGTCGATATCTGGGCATCGGTGACAAGGACATTGCGGTCCGCTTTTCCGTTCTATCGCTTCAGTCGGATGAGCGCGACAAGAGTGGTCGCCTCGTTATCGATGTGACGAAGGAAGCACTACAGCAGCGCCCACTTTTGAGGGGCGCCAAGCACCCAAGCAGTAGCGCGAGCCGCCGAGCGATGACCCGCGCCACAAGTCCCCCCTCAGCAGGACCTGCACGATGCTGCGATTGGCGCCTCAGTGCGCCCTGCCGGTCGATGACTTGCGTGCAACAGCGCTTGCGGGAATGGCAGCGTGGAGCCGAGCGCCGTTAGGTTTGACCCCAACGAGCTTGAGTTCCCCTGCATACTCCTTCACCCGCTCCCTGATCCCCCGCAAGCGCACGCCAGCGCGGGGCCCGCGGCGTTCCACAGCGCGGCCATTATCCGTGATGATGATGTGCAGCCGGTCGGCAATCCACCGGATCTGAACAGAGACATGCGATGCCGACGCATGGCGATAGACGTTGCCAAGTGCTTCCTGAATGATGCGAAAGAGTGTCCGCCGTAGCCTCAAGGGGATCTGATCGATCTTTGGATTCGTCCTGATCTCGATGCTGAGCCCAGAACGATTGGCAAAGCCGTCAATGTATTGGCGCAAAGAGGAGCGCAAATGACGCGTGCGCAGAGCCGGAGGATGCATCAAATAGCTCGCGGTGCGCAGCTCATTCATCGCTTTTTGCAACGACGCGTCGACTTCGTTCCAGCGCATTTCATCTTCCGGTTGCAACGACCTTTTGTGTCTGAGGCTCATCATGCCGAGGCTAGCGGCGACGAGATGTTGCACCGTCGAGTCGTGCAGTTCCTGTGCAATGGTCCGCCGCTCTTCGTCTTGAATGGTGGCAACGCGCTCAGCTAGTCGCTGCGCCTTGCGCTCCAATGTCCTGCGCTCCGTGATGTCAGCGACCACGCCGAACGCCCGCAATGGTTCGCCCGTATCGGCCAACTCGATTTTTCCGTCTATCTGCAGCCAACGCACCAAACCATCCTTGCGGCGGATCCGGCAAGTGACGTGGAAGGGACCACCCATCTGCATCGGCTGTCGTAGCGCATCCTCGAACGCATTGACGTCGCTGGGATGTAGGTAATCGTCCACGAACTGCTGTCTGGTCAGGCTGCCGTCTGTGTGTGTGCGACCAAAAATTTCAAACATACGGTCGTTCACCCAGACCGTGCGATCCGCCTTGATATCCCGTTCGAATATTCCAAGGGCTGCTCCATTCGTTGCAATGCGCAGCCGCGCTTCGCTCTCCCGCAGGGCTGCTTCGGCACGTTTGCGCTCGGTGATATCGAAGTTCACCCCAAAAATGCGGTTCGACCGGACGTCGGCATAGCCACTGAGCCAACGCTCGGAACCATCGGGCATGCGCAGGCGAAACTCGTGCTGATACGGCTCATGATGCACGGTCATGCGCTCCTGCTTTGTGTCACTCGCATACAGGTCATCGACGGGTATTCGTGCGCGCAGCTCCTCGACGCTGACGATGCGCGTGTCTTCTGGAAGACCAAGTAACCGGGCCTCCTGCGCGTCGATGACCGCTTCGGTACCAGCGATATCGGCTTCAAATGTACCCATCTGCGCGGCATCCAACGCTAGCCTCAGTCGCAGCTCACTTTCGCGCATGCAGCTTCAGTCTCCGGGTGGTTTTATGAGGTCGATCATAGCGCCGATAGCACGTATGGGGTTGTAGGTCTTTGGGGGTATTGCGATAGCCGCGGCGGCCGTGAATGGATGCCTACCCATGCGTCGGCGAGCCGACCTTTACCGCCAGATGCGGCAGCGTGGCACTTTTGGTTGGTACCGTTGCCCGCATGCCCCGCGCTCTGGGACCTGTCACAGGTCCCGCCAATCTGCCCAATTTGCCGCTTTGCATCATACTTCGATCAGATGCGCATTGGCTATCTTTGGGAGGCCCGTACCCATCTTCGGGCATGGCCATCGTCGCCAGCCAGAAAGCAGGGCTGAGCCTTCTCTTTATCGGTGAGGATAGCCCATCAACCCTAATCATTGACAAAGTCGCGATTTCGACACGTTCCGTTCTCGCCATATCATCTTCTGACGCGGATCAGAAGCCCGCTCAAACCCCTGGTGGGTTCTGGGTTAACCCTGAGAGGGGAGCCGTCGCAGAACTCGCACTCCAATGGCTGAATTTCCTAAGAAGTTGTTCGGTTTCAGCTGAGGCTCGACGCGCCCCACCCCTTTGCAGTTGAGCTTAAGCGGGATCGTGACCCCCTGGGCGGAATTTGCTCTCAGAACCGGGGATGAGCTGAGCGAAACAGCGGCCGGCGCCCGCAGGGCAGGTTCGCTCTACATAGAAAGTCATTGTTTCTGGTAAATGAGTTTGCCCGCACGGATGGTGTAGGCAACCTTGGCCAAGTTGCGCGCGTCCATGGACGGATCAGCATCAAGCACGACGAGATCGCAGTCGAACCCCTGCTCGATGCGACCTTTTTTGCCTGCCCCAAAGTACTGCGCCGGACTGGTGGTGAGAGACGCAAGCACCTCGCTCGCGGGAATGGCTCGCTGCATCAGCTCGAATTCGACCGACGTGTCATAAAGGGACGTGAAGCCGACGTCCGTGCCAAAGAGCACAATTCCACCGTTGCCTGCAAACGCTTTCAGCTGGCTGACGCCTGACTCCGTCAGGCGTGCGACGGCGACAGGGTCGGAGGTGACGGTCGTCCACAGCGACAGCGTCGGGATCAGCGCCGTGCCTTGGGACTTGAAGCGGGCCAGCTGTTCGACCGTGTAGCCGGGTTCTGTCGGCACTGTGTGAGCAAGCACGTTGACGCCAGCATCGAGGACGACGTCAACACCCCGTCTATTTTGTGGGTGAGCAAATACCGGTTTCCCCGCTCGGTGTGTGACATCCACTGCCGCCTTGGCCACGGCCGTGTCCATGTTGACGACCGGTCTGCCCGTACCCATGAAGGAGCCGGTAAACAGCTTCATGCCATCGAGTCCCATCTGCAGATCATCGCGTGCCATCTGCACGGCTTCCTCGGGAGTGGCGGCCTCCGGCAACTGCAGCTGCGGCGGCAAATATGCGGGGTGACCGCCCCTGGGAAAAATGTTCCCGGTCAGTAGGATGCGAGGGCCCGCCACCTCGCCGGTATCAACACGGCGGCGCAGCGCCAATGAGTTTCTCGGATCTGAGCCCAGATCCCACACGGTGGTAAAGCCCCAACGCGTGAGCATCTCCTGCATATTCATCTCAAGCTCAGCTGCAGATGCAGTCATCGCGTTGATCCAAAGAGGTCCGGTGAAATGCACGTGGCTATTCCAAAAACCAGCGACCACTGTCTTGCCGGCACAATCAATGATGCGTGCATCGTTCGGAACTTGCACGGTGCCTTGGGTACCTACTGCGGAGATCAGGCCATCGGACGCCACGATCACGGCGTCAACCACTGGAGCTGCCGTTGGAGACGCGTAGGTCTTGCAGCCCACAAGCGCCAATGTCTCTGCCCTGGCTGCTGCAGCGCCGTACCCGAGCACGGCAGACGCCGCGACCAGAACCGTGAGCGCAGCACGCTTCTTATTGCGCTGTCCCATGCATCGATCCGCGGCGCCAGATAAAATATCCGTCAGCCGCGATCCCTCGCAATATCGGCTCCGGCTCGATGGAGGCCGGCGGCGGCTCGCGCACGCCGAGGCGAAATTTCTGGCGCAAGAGCCAACCCTGCGCGCACTGTGCTCTTGGAATGTTTGCGCCTGTCTGGTCGTGAGAAACCGCGAAGAGATCACTCTCACCGCATTGGAACAGATACGCCGTGGTGGCGTCATCGTGCATTGGGTCATCGGCAGATGTCATTTGCTCCGCTCCACCGTGGCGATCGTCCGCAGCAAGCTCTCGATATCGGGAGGCTCAGCGCGATCTTCGCCCTCAAATCTTGCCTGCCCCTCAATTTCTCACAGAACGCGCGAGCTCTTGCGCGCCAGACCTTTGACATCGCGCGGCAAGATCAACGCGATGCTCTTGCGCTTGGATCCTTCCGCTTCCGCAACATGGATGCGTTCTGCTTCCGACGGTCCCTATTCGTCCTTGCGCCAAACCTCGTAGCCGATTTCCTTGGCGATCATGCCATCGCGGATGTGGAAATTGTGTAAAAGGCGCATCTTGACCTTCGTGCCGATCGGGAACGGGCAATTCTCGAACCCGTTGCCTGTGAGGCGGAAGGTGACCACCATGTCATCGAAGACCCGATCGGGCGTCGCGTACCGCTCCATCGGCTGAAACTTTATGTCCTCGACTGAATCGAAAATACGCAGGTACATCTCTTTGATGCGCTCTCGGCCCGTGTACGTAACCCCGCGAGCCGGTGTGTCCCACACGGCATCCTCGGTGTAGAGTTTGATGCACTCATCGATGCGCTCGGGGTTCTCTTCTTCCAGATGCATGGCAACGAGGTCGAGCGCGTACTGGCATTGCTCCTGATAGGTCTTAGGCTGCTTGCGCCGCGCGAGAAGCTGCTCGACCGTCTCGCGTGAGCTTTTCTGCAGGGTAGTTTCCATGGCATCCTCCTTCGCCGACGGCACTCTCACAGGCCCAACCCTATCGCATCTACATGGCATCGAACCACCCATCACCGATTGAATTTCTATTCGCAACGCGCTTTCCGGATCCATGAACGGATCTTTGTGGCGCCGAGGACTTCTGGCGGTGCCCACTTTCTGCCGTGAGCAGTCGCAACAAGGTGGGTTCGCAGGCGCTCAAGTCGTCGGGATCGCGCGCGGCCGTAACGCTTCCGCGGGCGCCGGCGCGGGTCGACCCCGCAGCTGCATCACTCGCTCATTTAGCTCAACATGAACCATGTGGACGGCAGGCCCGCGATCAAGGCCACCTTCAACCGCCTCGTCTCACTTCCGGATCCAAACTTTGCGTTCTGGAGCGATGCGGCAAGTGCGATCTCTCAAGCGAGCTGCGGATGCCCGAGGTAAGGTCGCCTACGCCGGCCCGAACGGGTTGACGATCAGTCGAAATACTTATGCACTGGCGGTCGTTCGTAATACTCACGAGCTAAGCGCGTCAAGGCATCGGCGGAGACCACGATGATACTTTTGGGGATGTTGGCGTATGTTCTCCTTCAGTTCGCTGTCGGCGTCTGGGTATCCCGCCGGATTCGGACCGAAGCCGACTATATCTTGGCCGGCAGGACGCTGGGCCTAGTTCTCGTGGCGTTTTCTGTGTTCGCGACGTGGTTCGGCGCCGAAGCCATCGTTGCTACATCAGGCGAAGTCTACGAACGCGGGCTCGCCGGTGCGGCCGTCGATCCCGTCGCGTATGCCGCCGCGGTGGTGATTTCGGGTTTGACGTTGGCCGCCGTGCTATGGCGCAACGGGCTTACCACGTTTGCAGATATGTTCCGAAAGCGCTACTCGCGCGAAGTGGAGACGCTCGTTGTTGTTGCGCTGCTGCCAGGCTCGATCTTCTGGGCGGCAGCTCAAATCCGCGCCTTTGGCGGCGTGTTGACCACGAGTTCTGGCTTCAGCCTAACGACGACGATCGGCTTCGCTGCCATCCTGGTCGCTGGCTATTCGGTGGTCGGCGGTTTGCTCGCGGACGCTGTGACGGACTTTTTGCAGGGTTCCGTCGTGATCGTCGGCCTCATCATTTTGGCCATTGCTATTGCAGTGAACATGGGTGGCTTTACAGCGGTGCTGAGCAGTGCCGAACCGGAAAGACTGAGCTTCTTTACGCCCGCAGAAGGAGGGTCGCTGAAGAAGATTGAGCAGATCGTAATTGCCGTCTGCGGCTCGTTGGTTGCCGTCGAGTTGATTTCGCGATTTCTCGGCGCGCGATCTGCTTCGGTAGCGCGCGCGGGAACCGTCGCCGGTGGGCTGATGTATCTCGCGGTCGGGTTGATCCCGGTTTTTCTCGGTCTGGCGGCCGCCCACCTCGTGAAGACGAATCCTGAGTTCAAGGTGACGTTGTCGCAAAATGAGCAGGTCGTGCCCGCGCTGGCCCAGTTCGTTCTGCCGCAATGGGACTACGTGTTGTTCGCCGGCGCGCTGATCTCGGCAATCCTGTCGACGGTGCACTCGGCACTGCACGCCCCGGCGTCGCAAGTTTCGCACAACATCGTGGCGCGATTTGTTCCAACTCTCGACCCAAGGGGAAAGCTTGTCGCCGTCCGCGTGTCGGTGATCGCCCTCAGCTTCGTTGCGTTCGCGCTGGCTCTGACATCCGAGCGCATAAAGGACCTAGTCGAGGTCGCATCGGCCTTCGGCAGTGCCGGCGTGTTCGTTGCTGCCATGTTTGCGATTTTTACCAAGGTCGGTGGCGCATCAAGTGCCCTGACCTCGATCATTGTCGGTGCGGCTGTGTGGGCAGCAGGACGCTTTGCGCTCGATTGGACGGCTCCCTACATCGCTGCTTTGGCCTGCTCTACGGTAGCCTACCTTGCCGTCGCCGCGTGGGAAGCCTTCGCGGGTCCAACTCAACTATGGCCGCGTGAACTCTAGGGGCTTTCGTCCCTGTGCGACTTCACATTGGTCGTTTGAGGTTGAGCTTGCCGGCAATCAGGTAGGTGATGGCAGGTAGGTGATGGCAGGTAGGTGATGGCAGGTAGGTGATGGCAGGTAGGTGATGGCTTGTGCCTTTCACAGGCCTCCCCTGTTTGCCTGGCGCACGATCCAGGGGATCAGTACCTTGTCGAAAATCACCGGATCTGGCCAGAGCTTGGGCTGGCGGCCAAGATGACCGCCTTGCGGGTTGATCCACGCCTCCTTCGGCGCGTCGCCACTCCCCAGCAGTAGGTAGGCATCCGAAATCGGCACCTGGGTGTCAAGCGCACCGCCGATGATCAGCATGGGTGCGGAAGGCTTACCCAGCAAGCCCTGCGCCGACAGTGACAGGCGCGGGAACGCGACCTTGAGATCTTCCACGCTTGTGGCACGGTCAAAGACCGATATCAGCGCCGGCGCGTAGTCGAACAGGTACTCGCGGTTGCCGAGCAGCTTCTTCTCCACGAAAGCGGCCTGAAACGCCGCATGCACGGCCGGGGATTGAGCGGAGGCTGCCCTGATGCGCGCATGCTCGGTGATCGCGAGTTTCGCGGACCAGTAACCACCGAAGCTCACGCCATGCACGATGATCCGCCCCTTGTCGATCTCGGCGCGCGTCAGCAGGTAGTCAATGACGCGCGAGAACATGCGATCTGCTGTTTCCGAAACCTTGATGGGCGCCTCACCAGTGCCAGGCCCATCGACGGCGATGACACCGATGCCCTGCGGCAGAATGGCGCCGAATGAATCGACGAGGTTCTCCTTGCGGCTATCGAGCCCACTGATCGCCAGGACGATGGGGAGTGCGCCGCTCGCCCTGGGCAGGCGCATGTACGCGACGATCTCGGCGCCCTCGAAGGGAATGCGAACAATCTCAAGAGGTGGATCAAGCATCTTGGCCGCGGCGAGAAACGCCTGCAGGGCTTTGCTGTAGGCGCGTTGTTTGCCGGGCGAAGACGGCACCGGCCAACGCCCAAACGAGTAGAGCCGCCAGGCCCGCAGGTAGTTTGCATTCGCCTCGGAGCCATTGGCGGTCGCGGCTTGCGCCTTGGCATAGTAGCGATCGCCTAGAGCAATCCACGCGGCCGCCCACTCGTCCCTGTCCAGTGTCTTGATCGATTGCAACGCCTCTCGCACGTCGGCGGGATCGAGGCCGATCAGGGGATAGCCACCCCGCTCGGCGCGCGCAATCGATTCTACCTTGATTTCGTCAAGGGTGCGTTCGCGGGGTGTCTGTGCCAAAATTTGAGCTTCCCCTAGTGGTCAACACGAAGACTGTAACAAAGAGCGAAAGCGGAATCGACCCTCGCTGCCCCCAACTTAAGACATTTGCGAGCATGGCCCCTCCACTGCTGCGGGTGTCGGGTCAGCGCCGCTCACCTCGCGCGGCCGATGGCGACGCCAATGGCTCACCACTGCCAAAGCTGCCGAGCCACCGCGCTTGGCTACCCACGCTGACGCGCCGAGCGCCGCTTTACGATGGGCCTCGACTGCAGAACTGCTCACGGGTGGTCATCGCGCCGGCCAGGACCTAGTTTGCATCCGATTGAGGCATCTCAATCGAGGGTTCGACCTTCGGGAGCTCCTGACAATGACAACACCCTGGTGGTCGTGGGTCTGGCCGGCCATAGCCTGGGCGATGGTGATTGTCGGCCTGGTGCTCGGTGTGGGCACGGGGTTTGCCCTGCTGATCGGCGCCGTGCTCATCGGCACCGTGTTCGCAGCGGTGCATCATGCCGAAGTGGTGGCCCATCGCGTCGGAGAGCCGTTTGGCACGCTCGTCCTTGCGGTCGCCATAACCGTGATCGAGGTCGCGCTCATTGTCGCCGTGATGGTCAGTGCGCCTGAGGCAAAAGCTGGACTTGCGCGGGACACCGTCTATGCGGTCGTGATGATCGTCTGCAACGGCATCGTCGGCTTGAGCTTGTTATTCGGTGGTGCACGTCATCGTGAACAAGGGTTCCAACTGCAAGGGCCAGCGCAGCCCTGGCAGTTCTCGCTGCGCTCATGACGCTCTCACTCATTTTGCCGAACGTGACGACGACCACACCAGGACCTCAGTTCAGCAAGTCTCAGTTGGTCTTTGC
>Ga0306920_100006441_pt1 | contig 15322 bp, 11 predicted proteins | sample flu12Cox44000170_FD_204666 | JGI IMG/M metagenome (GOLD analysis project Ga0306920, IMG submission 204666) | Lab enrichment of tropical soil microbial communities from Luquillo Experimental Forest, Puerto Rico - flux4day.12C.oxic.44.000.170 (v2)... | ecosystem: Environmental > Terrestrial >... | reverse complement strand
GACGCGCTGCCCGCGGTGGAGCGGTACGGCCCGGCCGGGCTCCGGGCCGCGGTACTGGGGCTGCTGGCGAAGTCGGAGGCGATCTCCAGCGATATCGGCGGCGCCGTCGCCCACGTCACCGCCGCGGCCTCGTTGCTCGACGGCATGCTCGACGGCGAGCTCGAGCAGCGGCCGGAAGCAGCGCTGCTGGTCGGCTGGGGTGAGTTCCTCCTTGACCGCCCTCACCCGGCCCTGCGCCACTTCGATCGCGGGCTGACCGTGGTCCATCGGAGCGGCCGGGCCGTCGCCGTGGCCCCGCTGCTCATCGGCCGCATCCTGGCCCTGCGGGCGACCGGCCAGCTGGCCGAGGCGTCCGCGGCCGCGGAGGACGCGGTGGAGATGGCGGCGCTGTCCGGCCGCGAGGAGCACCGGACCGCGGCACTGGCCCTGCGCGCCTCGGTGGCGGCCTGGACCGGTGACCTCGACACCGCGCGCGCCGCGGCGGCGGTCGCGGCCGAGCAGTGGCCCCGGCATGCGCGTGGCTGGCGGGCGTTCCTGGCCGCGAGGTCGCTGTCGGATGCCCGGCTGGCCATGGGCGATGCCGAGGGATGCCTGGCCCTGGCCACCTCCGCCGCCGTCACCGAGCCGCCCGATGCCGCCGAATGGGCCCGGGTCGGATGGTACGAGCTGCTGACCCGCGCCGAGCTGGCGGCCGGCCACCCGTCGGCGGCGGTCCGGTGGGCCGACGCGGCCGTGGCCACCGCGCGCCGGCGGGACCTGCCCGGGTGCACCGGGCTCGCCCTGCTGGCCCGGGCTGAGGCGCTGATCGCGACCGACGCCCCCGGAGCATCCGGCTTCGCCGCCGCGGCGCGTGACGCGCTGGACGGTGCCGGGATGGTCCTGGACGGCGCCCGCGCGGCGCTGGTGAACGCCTCGGCGCTGGCCGCTCGCGGCGACCGCGACCAGGCCTCCGCCCAGGCCCAGGCGGCGCAGTCGGTGTTCGAGTCCTGCGGCGCCGGGCCCTTCGCCCGCCAGGCCGCCAGCCTCCGGAGGCGGATCGCCGCGCGCGGCTCCCGCGGCCGTCCCGCGCGGGACAACACGGCGGGCCGCACCGTGATGTCGGGGCTGACCCGCCGGGAACAGCAGGTCGCCTCCCTGGTCAGCCAGGGCCTGACCAACCGGCGCATCGCTCAGCGGCTGCACGTGACGGACAAGACCATCGAGATGCACCTGTCGAACATCTTCGCCAAGCTGGGGGTCTCCTCGCGCACCGAAACAGCGGCCGCGGTGATCCGGGGCGGCTCAGCAGCCCGCTGACCCCCGAGGGGTGGCCGGCGTCCCGGGGGTGGCCGGCGCCCGGCGGGTCGAGGGCGGCGGCTCGGCGCCGCCCGGGCGGTTCCGGGCGATCCACGCGTCGATGCGCTGCCACCAGTCGTAGAGCCATACCTCCTGAGCCGCATGATCGAGCGACCGGGGCACCTCGCCGACGGGTACCCGCCACCATTTCGCGCGGATGGTCTGGTCCATCGGCATGTTCCGCCACACGTCGCCGACGCTGACCAGCCGGTCCAGCCCGGCGTGCGCCACGAAGATCACGTCAGCATCGGGGCAGGCGGCGATGGCCGCGAGCGCGCCGCCGGGCCGGGGCGGAAGCAGGTTGGGCATGCCCCGCGCGTGCCGCCAGATCCTCGTGGCCCCCCTGCTCCAGCCTCTCGATGCCACGGTGCCAGCGGCCTGGGGTCCAGTTCCCGCCCTCGGGGAAGATCACCAGCGCGCCGAGCCGGTCGAGCCCGCCCGCCAGCCGCTCGATCCGCTCACTGAAGATCCCCTGGCCGGCCCGGCTGTGGCGGACGAACACGTTGGGAAGGCGGTTGGCCACCACATCGAGGCTCGGGTCGAACTGCATGGCCGCTTTCATGACCACGCGCGGCCGCCGCCCGTAGACGCTCAGCAAATGGCGGACGAGCAGGAATGAGTCACCGGGGCCAGCATGGCGGGCTGAGCACGATGACCGGGCGGGCCAGCCGGGCCGCTTTTTCCCCGGCCGTCAGTTCCGGCTCGTCGATCTCGACCCCCACCCGGAATGTCCGGGTACCGGCGCGGTAAATGAGGTCGAGGAACCAGCGCATGATCGCGTAGTGACGGCTCTGAAAAGGCTCCGTATGCAACCGCCCGCCGAATCCGCTGGCTATCCACAGCCCCAGGCACATGAACAGTGTCGCGGTCTCCGCGGTCAGCCAGACGCAGGCCGCCATCGAAGAAGTGCTCGCCGCCGATCTCGACCGGCGGCAGCAGCCCGGGGACGGCGCACGAGGCCAGCACGGCGGGCACGAGCGGCCCGCTGCTGAACCAGTGCGCCTGGGCGCGCTCGATGCTGGCCGCGACGCACTGGAAGGGCAGCTCAAGATCGTCGAAGTCGGCCGCGGGCAGCATGTCGCGCAGCATGTCGTGCAGCGGCCCGATCGCGTGCAGGTCTGTGCCCGAGCTCGCCAGCTGCACGGCGCGGCCCCACAGGGTCCCGCTGAACGCCCGCTGGACCGCACCGCCCTGCCACAGCCGGGCCAGCCGTGCCGCCGCGCCCGCCGGATCGGCGGCCACGAACGCGCCGTTGATCGCGCCGACCGAGGTGCCCACGACCACATCGGGTGCGATGCCGGCCCCGGCCAGCGCCCGGAGCATGCCCACCTCATGGGCGCCCAGCACGCCCCCGCCGCCCAGCACGAACGCCGTTTTCACCTCGTCGGCCTCCACTGAGGTCAGCCTAGAGGCCGTGGGCTCTGCTGTTTGTGGTCATTGCGGCCTGCGGGCGCGGCAGCGAGGATGAGCGGCGTGGCCGCAGTTCCTACGCCGGATCTCCTGACCCTCCACGCGTCATCTCAGCCCGGCAAGCTGGCCATCGTCGATGACAGGCCGGGCGCGGGCACCGTCTCGTGGACCTACGCCCAGCTCGAGGCGGAGGCGAACCGGCTGGCCAGCGCGCTGGCCTCGCTGGGCGTGGGCCCAGGTGAGAAGGTCATCTGGTGCGGGCCCAACTCGCCACAGGTCGTGGCGGTCATCAACGCGACCAGGAAGCTCGGGGCGGTCGCGGTTCCGCTGAACTATCGCCTGACGCCCGCCGAGGCCCGCTATATCGTGATCCATTCCGACGCCTGCGCCGCTTACGTCGATGCGGAGTACGCGCACCTGATACCGGCACCCCAGGACGAGCGGCCCGGCAACCTGCGTGATGTGCTCGTCTACGGCGGCGCCGCCCCGCCCGGGGTGCTGGGCGACGATCTCGTCGCCCGGGCATCGGCCGGCCCCCCGGCCGTGAAGACCGAGGGCACGGCGACCATGATCTACACCTCGGGCACGACCGGCAAGCCGAAGGGCGCCTACCGCAAGATCACCGACCAGAGCACGGCGGTCGCGCTGATCGGCCTCATCGGCTACACACCGGACGACGTCTACCTCACCTCTGGGCCGCTGTACCACAGCGGCCCGCTGGCGTTCATGAGCGCCGGGCTCACGCTCGGCCAGACGATCATCATCCAGCGGAAGTTCGAGCCCGAGGACTGGCTGCGCCTCGTGGACCGGTACGGGGTCACCTCCACCTTCTCCGCGCCGCCACCGATCCGGCTGGTGTGCGGGCTGCCCGCCGAGGTCAAGGCCCGCTACGACCGGTCCTCGATGAGGATCATGCTGGCCAACGCCGCACCGTGGAGCTTCGCGCTCAAGCGGGCCTACCTGGCCGACTTTCCGCCGGACTCGCTGTGGGAGGTCTACGGGTCGACCGAGCTGGGGGTCAACTGCGTCCTGGCGCCCCGGGACCAGCTACGCAAGCCTGGCTCGTGCGGCAAGCCGGCCCCCGGTGTCCAGATCCGCCTGCTCGACGCCGACGGCAGCGAGGTAACCGGAACCGGCCCTGCGCACCCCGGCGAGCTCTACGTCTCCTCCACGGCGGTCTTCAACGAGTACTACAAGCAGCCGGAGAGCTACCGGGCCGCCATGCACGGCGACTTCCACACCGTGGGCGATATCGCTTACCGGGATGAGGAGGGCTACTACTACATCTGCGACCGCAAGAACGACATGATCATCTCCGGCGGCATGAACGTCTACCCCGCCGAGATCGAGGCCGTCCTGGAACGGCATCCGGGCGTCTTCGACGTCGCGGTCTTCGGCATCCCCTCCGAGCAATGGGGTGAGCAGGTGCACGCCACCGTGGTGCTCGCTCCGGGAGCGTCGCTGTCGGCCGCCGACGTGATCGCCTACGCCCGCGGGCGCCTGGCCGGGTACAAGTGCCCCGGCTCGGTGTCGTTCGCCAGCGAGCTCCCGCGCACGGGCTCGGGCAAGCTGCTCAAGCGCGAGCTCCGGGAACCCTATTGGGCCGGTCACACCAGGCAGGTCGGCTAGCAGCGTGTCCTGCGGATCTTGGCCGCCGCGGGCGGTCGCGGGCGTACCCGCGTCAGCGCAGCGGGGCGAGGGCCCCGGCCAGCGGGGTGAGCACGGCGGGGTCGTGTGGTGGTGGCAGCAGGACGATGGCCAGGTCCAGGCCCAGCTCGCCGAGTTCGGCCGCCGTCTCCACGACCGGCCAGACATCGCCGCCAGGAGGCAGCGGACGTGGCTGGACAACAAGTCGGCCCGGCGCCCGCGGGTCTGCAGGCTGGTCAAGCGGTCAGGGTGCAGGTTTGCCGGGCTCTGGCCGGCCGGCCGCGACCAAGTTCGTCACCGCCGCGCGCAGCGGTCCGAGGCGGTCGGCCGCTGACGCCCGGGCAGCCGCCAGCGTCCGCGCCGTGGCGGGCTCGACGATCTCCAGGTAGGCCTTGAGCTTGGGCTCGGTGCCGCTCGGCCGGATCACCACCCGGGCGCCGGGCAGCCGGTAGATGAGCACGTCGGCGGGTGGCAAGCGGGTCCCCGCGGGCTCGCCGGTCCCGGTGGAGAGGTCGTGGTAGCCGGTCACCGGCTGGCCGGCCAGCGCGGCCGGGGGAGCGGCCCGCAGCCGGGCCATGATGCCGGCAGGGGACGGGGCGTGCAGGGTGACCTGTGCGGTCAGGTGGACGCCGTACCCGGCTTCCAGGACGTCCCAGCGGTCGAGCAGCGACTGGCCGTCCGCGCGGGCGGTGACCACCAGCGACAGCAGGGCGAGGGCCGCGCTGATCCCGTCCTTGTCCCGCACCACGTCGCCCACCGCGTACCCGAGCGCCTCCTCGTACCCGAGCAGGAAACGGCTGCCGGGTACGCCCTGCCCGGCCCGGACGATCCACTTGAAGCCGGTCAGCGTCTCGGCGTAACGGGCCCCGGCGGCCGCGGCGATCTTCGAGAGCAGCGTGGAGGAGACCACGGTGGTGACCACGAGCCGCCGCCCGGCCTGGGGCTCGGCGGCCGTCCTGTCCAGCAGGTAGGAGCCGATGAGCGCGCCGACCTGGTCCCCCGTGAGCACCCGCCAGGCGCCGGGTGCGGCGGGATCCGGCGCCGCGACGGCGAGCCGGTCGCCGTCCGGGTCGTTCGCGAGCACCAGGTCCGCGCCGTCCTCACGGGCCTGCGCCAGCGCCAGGTCGAGCGCGCCCGGCTCCTCGGGGTTGGGGAACGCGACGGTCGGGAAATCGGCGTCGGGCTCGGCCTGGGCGGCGACGACATGCGGGGCCGGGAAGCCCGCCCGCTCGATGGCCCGCAGTGCCAGGCCGGCGGCCACCCCGTGCAGGGGCGTGTAGACGAAGCGCAGCGGCGGCGGGCCGGGCGGTGTGGGAGTTCCTGGCCCGGCCGGGCTCGGCATCGCCGCGATGATGGCGTCGAGGTAGGCCTGTGCTATCTCGTCGCCGTGCCGGCTGATCAGCGGGCCATCCAGGGGCCCGGCCGGGATCTGCGACAGCGGCCCCAGCCCGCTGATCGCCGCCTCGATCTGCGCGTCGACCGGCGGCACGATCTGCGCGCCGTCGCCGGTGTAGAGCTTGTAGCCGTTGTCGGTGGCCGGGTTATGGCTCGCCGTGATCATGATGCCCGCCGCGGCCGACAGGTGCCGGATCGCGAACGCGAGCAGCGGCGTCGGGTTCGGGCGCGGCAGCAGGTGGACGCCGATGCCCGCCCCGGTGAGGACCGCGGCGGCCTCGTCGGCGAACACGGCCGAGCGATGCCGCGCGTCGCAGCCGATGACCACGGTCAGCGGGGAACCGCCCGCGCCGGGGCCGCGCTCGCGCAGCCACCCGGCGAGCGCCGCGGTCGCCGCCCTGACCACGGCGCGGTTCATCCGGTTCGGCCCCGCGCCGACAGCCCCGCGCAGCCCCGCCGTGCCGAAGTGCAGGCGGTCGGCGAACCGGCCGGCGAGCGCGGCCTGCGCGGCCCCGCCCGGCTCACCCCCCTGGCCGCTGGCGGCGAGCAGCGCCCGCAGCTCGGCCCGGTCGCCGGGATCCGGATCCTCGCCGATCCAGGCTTCCACCTGAGAGCGCAGGCCGGCCGGGATCACGGTCCGTCCCCGGCCATCGGCCGGTGCATCCTGGTCGGGCCGGCCCGCCTCACGCCGGCGCGGCCTGGGGGACGACGCTGGCGAGCAGGGCACCTATCCGGCCCGCGGCCTCCGCCCCGGCCGCGACGACCTCCCCGTGGTCCAGCCCGTGGTCGTCCAGCCCGGCGGCGGGGTTGGTCACCAGCGAGATGCCCAGCACCTCCGCGCCCAGGTGGCGGGCGGCGATGGCTTCGAGGGCCGTGGACATCCCCACCAGGTCGGCCCCGGCCGCGGCGAGCATCCTGATCTCGGCCGGCGTCTCGTAGTGGGGGCCGGGCAGCGCGGCGTACACGCCCTCCGCCAGGGTGGGGTCGCTCTCGCGGGCCAGCGCCCGCAGCCGCGCCGAATACACCTGCGACAGGTCGGCGAACCGCGGCGGGTACCCGGCCGGCGGGGGCGGGCCGGACAGCGGTGACTTGCCGGTCAGGTTCAGGTGGTCGCTGATGAGCACCGGCTGGCCGACCCGGTAGCCCGGGTTGATCCCGCCCGCCGCGTTGGTGAGCACGACCACCGTGGCCCCGGCCGCGATCGCGGTCCGGACCCCATGCACAACGGCCTGCGGCGGGTGACCCTCGTACAGGTGCACCCGGCCGAGGTAGACGAGCACCCGCCGCTGGCCGATCGTCAGCGAGCGCGCCACCGCGGCGTGGCCGGGCACGGTGGGCGGCGGGAAGCCGCCGAGGTCGGCGAGCGGGATCTCGGCGTCGGCCGGGCCGAGCGCGGCGGCGGCCGGCGCGAAGCCGGACCCGAGCACGACCGCGACGTCGTGGCGGTCGTGTCCCGACAGCTCCGCCAGGCGGGCGGCGCTGGCCCGCGCCGCCTGGTACGGGTCGGCGGTCATGCGGTCAGGCCTTGACGTAGGGCTGGCCGTCCGCGGCGGGCGGCCGCACTCGCCCCACCAGCCCGGCCACGGCGATGATCGTCGCCACGTACGGCGCCATCAGCAAGATGAATGAGGAGACCGGCACCCGCAGGATGGACAGCTCGGTCTGCAGCTGGAAGCTGAACCCGAACAGCAGCGCCGCCGCCACCGAGCCGAGCGGCGTCCACCGCCCGAAGATCATGGCGGCGAGCGCGATGTAACCGAAGCCCGAGCTGATGTCAGAGGTGAAAAAGCCGACCGAGCCGACCGTCAGGTACGCCCCGCCGATCCCGGCGACCAGGCCGCCGAGGATGACGTTGCGGTACCTGGTCCACCGCACCCGGATGCCGACCGTGTCGGCCGCGACCGGGTGCTCGCCGACCGCCCGTACCCGCAGCCCCCACCGGGTCCGGAACAGGGCGATCTGGATCACCAGGATCAGCGCATATGTGATGTAGAGGAAGATGTTCGCGTCGAAGAAGACCGGGCCGATGATCGGTATGTTGCCGAGCACCGGGATCTTGAGCGTGCTGAACGTGTTGCCGGCGTTGAAGGTGGCGGCGTAGGGGCTCATCACCCGCTGGTACAGGTAGTTGGTCAGCCCGAGCGCGATCACGTTGAGCACCACGCCGACGATGATCTGGTCCACCAGGAACATGATCGCGAATATTGCGAGCAGGGCCCCGACCAGGCCGCCGGCCAGTGATCCGCCGATAAGCCCGAGCCAGACCCCGCCCGTGACGCTGGCCACGGCGGCCGCGACGAACGCGCCGGTGAGCAGCTGGCCCTCGATCGCGATGTTGATGACGCCGGACCGCTCGCCGAGGAGGCCGGCCAGGGCGCCGAGCACCAGCGGGATGGACGCGGTCAACGTCCCCTGCAGCAGGTCGACGACCTGGAGCGGGCCGACCGAGTTGCCGGCGTCCGCCCAGGCCAGCAGCGACAGCAGGAAACACAGCAGCACGGCCGCAATGGACAGCCGCTTGCCCCAGCGGGGGAGGTCGACGACGGCACGAAGGATTCCCACGCCGATAGAGATCGCGCCGAGCACGTAGGCAGTCAGCGCCCCGGGGACGTGAATCGTCGGCAGGTGCGGGGAGGCACCGGGCAGAGACAGCGCGAAGCGCGCGTCGCCACTGTGGGCGAGGAAGCCGAACACGAAGATGTCGATGAGGCCGAGCATGATGAACGTGCCCGCGGCGAGATACCTGCGGCTGATCGTGACCGGCGCGCGTACCGGGGAAGCCAGCGTGGTCATCCCGACCATCCCTTCGACGCGACGGCCTGCGGGCCGGCGCCGCCCCCGCGCCGCAGCCGGAACAGCATTCGGATCAGCGGCGGGGCGGCGACGAACAGCACGATCAGGGCCTCGATGACGTTGGTGACATCAGACGGGACGCCGGTGGCGGCCTCCATGACTGTGCCGCCGGCGTTCAGCGCGCCGAACAGCAGCCCGGCGAGGACCACGCCGAGCGGCCTGGCCCGGCCGAGCAGCGCGACCGTGATGCCGTCGAAGCCGTACGTGCCGTAGCTGGTGGTCGTCAGCGGCGACGTCTGGCCCTGGACGATGGTGCTCGCCGACAGCCCGGCCAGGCCGCCGGCGATGAGGAACGCGAGCACCCAGACCCGTTCCACGCTGATACCGGCGCTGCGCGCCGCGCTCGGGCTCGCGCCCACCGCCCGGAACTGGAACCCCAGCGTGCTGCGCGAGAGCAGCCAGGCGGTCGCGGCCGCGGCGGCCAGCGCGATCAGGAACCCGACCCCGACCTGTGGTGGGGGCCCGCCGACATGCGGCAGAAACGCGTTGCTGTTGATGTTCGGCGCCACCGCGTTGGTCTGGCCCGGCGCCTGCATCAGCTTCTGGCTGGTCACCAGGAATGACAGGAAGTTGTACATGACGTAGTTCATCATGATCGTGAGGATGACCTCGTGCGCACCGGTCCGCGCCTTGATCTCACCCACGATCCAGCCGATGACCGCGCCGCCGATGAAGGCGCCGATGATGCAGACCACCGCGTGCAGCACGATCGGCAGGTTTACCGCGTACCCGAGCCAGGTCGCGACCAGCGCGCCGCCGATCCACTGGCCTGCCGCGCCGATGTTGAACATCCCGGCCCGGAACGCCAGCGCCACCGACAGGCCGGTGAGGATGAGCGGGGTCGCCTCGAACGCGGTGAGCGACAGCGGGTAGAAGATCGCCGCGATCGAGCCGCCGTGGAAGGCGGCCGAGATGGTGCCCGGGGCGAAGATCGCGCCCTCGAACAGCGCCGAGTAGGCCGCGGCGACCGAGTTCCAGGTCGCCGACAGCGCGGTGCCTGGTGCATAGCCGAACGAATCCCAGGCCCGCAGTACCGCCGGGTCACTCGCCACGATCAGCACCGCGCCGATCACGAGGGCCACGAACACGGCCAGGATCGTGATGACGACCGAGTGTCCCTCGGTCACCGCCTGGATGATCATGTTGCCGGTCAGCGGCCGCCGGCCGTCGGGCTGGTCCGGCGTGGGTGTGCCCGTGTCCTGGGTGGTGGTCGCCACGTAAGGCTCTGCGGAGGGCTCTGCCTCGTTTCGGTCAGTCATGGCTCGGCTCCTCGGCTGGCACTGGCGTCTCCGGTTCGCCTCCCGGCTCCGGAGCGGCGGATCCCGTCCCTCCGCCGGCCATGAGGAGGCCGAGCTCCTCCTCGGGGATGGTGGGCGGGCAGAACGCGACGATCCGGCCCTCGTACATGACGGCGATGCGGTCGGCCAGGGCGTAGATCTCGTCCAGCTCGGACGAGACGATCAGCACCGCCGCGCCCGCGTCCCGCTGGGCGACCAGGCGCTTGTGCACGAACTCGATTGAGCCGACGTCGAGGCCCCGGGTGGGCTGGCTGGCCAGCAGCAGCTTGACGTCGCGGCTCATCTCGCGCGCGACCACGACCTTCTGCTGGTTACCGCCGGACAGCGTCCCGGCCTGCGTCTCCACGGACGTGGTACGGACGTCGTATTCCTCGACCCGCCGGACCGCCGAGTCCCGGATGGCGTCCAGGTTCAGGGCGAGGCCGGAGGCGTAGGGCGGCTCGTCGTAGACGTCGAGGATGAGATTGTCGGCGACCGAGAAGTCGCCCACCAGGCCGTCCTCCGAGCGGTCCTCCGGGACATAACCGATGCCCGCCCGCAGCCGGTCACGGGTCGACGCGTGGCTGAGATCTGCGCCGTTCAGGCGGACAGAGCCGGTCGATGGCCGCAGGCCCATCAGCGCCTCGCATAGCTCCGTCTGGCCGTTTCCCTGGACGCCGGCCACGCCCAGGATCTCGCCCGCCCGCACCTGGAACGACACCTCGCGAACCGACTGCTCGCCGCGCTCCCCGTGCACGCCCACGTCCGTGATGTCCAGCACCACGTCGCCTGGGCGGGCCGGTTCCTTGCTGACCCGCAACTGGACCGACCGGCCGACCATCAACGACGCGAGCTCGACACTGCTGGTGCTTGGTGGGCGCTCCCCGACGACCTTCCCGCGCCGGATGATCGTGATGTTGTCGGCGATCGCCTGGACCTCTTTGAGCTTGTGCGAGATGAAGATGATCGACCGTCCGCCCTCCCGCAGCTCGCGCATGATCCGGAACAGGTCCTCGGTCTCACCCGGGGTCAGCACGGCCGTGGGCTCGTCGAGGACGAGCACTCGCGCGTCGCGGAGCAGCGCCTTGATGATCTCGACCCGCTGCTGCACGCCGACCGGCAGGTCCTCCACCAGGGCGTCGGGGTCGACCCGCAGGCCGAAACGCTCGGAAAGGGCGAGCACCTCCCGGCGCGCCTTGCGGCGGTCGAGCAGGCCGACTGAGGGCAGGCCGAGCGGCGGGATCCGGAGCCCGCCGACCTTCATCGCGGGGGTGGCCAGCCGGTGCACTGGCTCGGTGCCCAGGGTGACGTTCTCGGCCACGGTGAAGACAGGCACCAGCATGAAGTGCTGGTGCACCATGCCGACCTTGGCCCGGATCGCGTCCCTCGGCGAGTGGATCGTGACCGGCTCGTCGTCGAGCAGGATCTCGCCCGCGTCGGGCTGCACCAGCCCGTAGAGCACGTTCATCAGCGTGGTCTTGCCCGCGCCGTTCTCCCCCAGCAGCGCGCGGATCTCGCCGGGCTGGACGACCAGGTCGATGTGATCGTTGGCGACGAGGCTCCCGAAGCGCTTCGTGATGCCGCGCAACTCAAGCTTCACCGGCAGCCAACCTCCAGCCGATTCTGGTCAGTGTCCCCGGCCGCGGCCGGGGACACTGACCAGCTTGACGGCACTTCTTGCCTCGCTCCCTGACTACACAGGATTCTTCGTGACGGGAACGATCTTGCCGCTGATGATGTCCTGTTCCAGCGTCTTGAGCTCGGCCTGTAGCGACGCGGGGACCTTGGACGCCCAATCGTGGAACGGTCCCAGCACGGCCCCGCCGTTGGCGAGGGTGCCGACGTAGCTGCCGCCGGAGTGGCCCTTGGCGGCGCTGAGCACGGCGGTCTTCACCGAGGCGCTGAGGCCCTTCTCCACGCTGGTGATGAAGTACGGGCAGTAGGTCGCGGCACTGACGCAGCCGTCGGTGTCCACCCAGAACATGCCGATGTGCTTGCCGGCGGCGTTGGCGGTCTGCACCGCCTTCGCCGAGCCGAGCCCGACGAGGCCCGCCACCGGGAAGATGATGTCGGCGCCATCGTTGATGAACGTGTTGGTGACGGTCTGGCCCTCGGCGGTCGCGGTGAAGCTGCCTACGAAGGTGCCCTTCTGGCTCGGCTCACTCCAGCCGAGCACCTGGACATGGGTGTGGTGCTGCTTGTTGTAATACTGCACGCCGTCCCAGAAGCCGTCCATGTAGATCGTGACCGTGCCGAAGTCCATGCCGCCGAAGGTGGCCACCTTGCCGGTCTTGGTCATCCCGGCCGCCAGGTAACCGCCGAGGAAGGCGTCCTGGACGGTGTTGTACACCAGCTGCTTGATGTTGTGGGCGATCGGCGGGTTTTTCTTTGTTGACAGGCAGAAGGAGGTGTACGAGCAGTCGACGATCGCGAACTTCTGCTTCGGGCTGGCCAGCGCAGCGGCCTGGGTCGCCGGGCCCATCAGGAAGCCGACCGTGACGATGATCCCGCACTTTTCGCTCTCGAACGTGCTGATGTTCTTGGCGTAGTCCGCAGACGTGCTGGACGGCAGGACCTTGATCGAGATGTTGCTGTCAGCCGCCGCGGCTTCCTGCATGCCCTGCCACGAGGACTGGTTGAACGACTTGTCGTTGATGGTGCCGGTATCGGCCACCATGCAGCCCGTGAAGTGTGCTGTGGTCGTGCTCGGGGTCGTCGACGAGCTGGGCTTGGCACACCCAGCGGCGACCAGGGCTACGGCCCCGAGCGCCGCAGCGGCCGAGAGAACCTTCCTCACCTGTTACCTCCTCTAACGGGGCGCCGGTTACCGCTAGCCGTAGGAGCGGTTGTCGACGTTGGCATCGTCGCCCCCCATCCGCCCGAATCCGGCAGGACGAAATAACCCGGCCGCCCTGCCTCGGGATGTTCGCAGGCTAGACCCGCCTCGACGCCGGGGGAAGCTCGCGGGCGGTGATCTTCGCGGCCGTTGCAGAATCGCAACCCGGGACGGCTGGGTTTGGGCCGTCCGTAAGCGGCTCAGCCGGCGATGTCACGGCGCTGTTATCGTGTGCAGCCGGGAGGCTTGCGATGGCGATCGACTGGCCCGCGCTGCGGGCGGCCGCCGCCGAGGTGGCGCAGCGGGCCCACGCGCCGTACTCGCGGCTGCGGGTGGGGGCCGCGGGCCAGGACGGCGACGGCCGGGTCGTGGTGGGCTGCAACGTCGAGAACGCCTCCTACGGCCTCACGCTGTGCGCCGAGTGCGGGCTCGTCTCCGCGCTGCACGCGACAGGCGGCGGTCCCCTGACCGCGGTGAGCGTGGTCTCCGGGGACGGCCAGCGCCTCCTCCCGTGCGGGCGCTGCCGCCAGCTCCTGCTCGAAGCGGGCGGCCCAGGCCTGCTGGTCGACACCGACGCCGGCCCCACCGAGCTCGGCCGTCTGCTGCCGTCGCCGTTCACCCCGGCCGACCTGGCCGGCGCGGGCGGCGACGATGGCTGAGGCGGCGCGGCCCGCCGCCGCATCTGGCCGGGCTGCGTACCACGCGGTCGACCTGATCCGGGCCAAACGCGACGGCGCGGAACTCACCGGCGACGAGATCCGCTGGCTCATCGGCGCCTACCTGTCGGGGGAAGTCGCCGACGAGCAGATGTCGGCCCTGCTCATGGCCGTCTACTTCCGCGGCCTCGACGACGGCGAGCTGCGCAGCTGGACCTCGGCGATGGTGGACTCCGGCGAGCGGCTGGACCTGAGCAGCCTGACCCGGCCCACCGTGGACAAGCACTCGACCGGCGGCGTGGGCGACAAGGTCTCGCTGATTCTCGCCCCGCTGGTGGCCGCCTGCGGCGCGGCCGTGCCGCAGCTGTCCGGCCGCGGGCTCGGGCACACCGGCGGCACCCTGGACAAGCTCGAGTCCATCCCCGGCTGGCGGGCCACCCTGCCGCCCGCCGAGATGCTCGCCATCTTGCGCGAGGTGGGCTGTGTCATCTGCGCCGCCGGGCCGGGCTTGACCCCGGCCGACCGGCACCTGTACGCGCTGCGCGACGTCACCGGGACGGTCGAGTCGATCCCGCTCATCGCGAGCTCGATCATGTCCAAGAAGATCGCCGAGGGCACCGGGGCGCTCGTGCTCGACGTCAAGGTCGGCGACGGCGCCTTTATGCGCGACCTCGCCGACGCCCGGCTGCTGGCGCAGACCATGGTGACGCTGGGCGAGGAGGAGGGCGTGCGCACCTCGGCGCTGCTGACCCGGATGGACACGCCGCTCGGTCGCGCCGTAGGCAACGCCATCGAGGTCGAGGAGGCGGTCGCCACCCTGGCCGGGGGCGGGCCACCCGACCTGGTCGAGGTGGTGCTCGCGCTGGCCCGCGAGATGCTCGGCCTGGTCGGAGTCGCGGCCGACCCGGCGGCGGTGCTCGCCGACGGCCGGGCGCTCGCCCGCTATCGCGACATGATCGCCGCCCAGGGCGGCGACCCGGACGCCCCCCTGCCCGTGGCCCCGCACGTCAGGGTGGTGGCCGCGCCCGCCACCGGCTTCCTGGTGCGGCTGGACGCCCGTGCGGTCGGCGAGGCCGCGTGGCGGCTCGGCGCGGGCCGGGCGCGCAAGGAGCACCAGGTGAGCCCGTCCGCCGGTGTGCTGTGCCTGGCCAGGCAGGGGGACTGGGTGCAGGAGGAGCAGCCGCTGCTGGAGTTGCGGACCGAGGAGGACGCCCGCTTCGACGCGGCGCTGGCCGCCCTGGGGAACGCCATCGAGATCGGCCAAGAGGGACCCGAGGAGATCGCCACGGTCATCGACCGGATAGCGGTGTGACAATGGGGACATGAACGCCGACGTGGTGACGGGAGCGGCCGGCGTCGTCGCGGCCGGGGTGGCAGGCACCGGGGTGACCGCCGCCGGGGCCGCCGGGACCAGCGTGGTCGGCTCCGACGCCGCGCTCCGGCAGATCCTGCACGGCCTCCCCGGCGTCGACCAGGTCGGGGCGCAGGAGCGGGCGGCGTCCCTGGCCACCCGCTCGATCAAGCGCGAGGCCAAGCTGTGGGCGCTGGAGACGGCGGTCAAGATGGTGGACCTCACCACGCTGGAGGGCGCGGACACGCCCGGCAAGGTGCGCGGTCTGTGCGCCAAGGCGCTCCGCCCGGACCCCGATGACCCGTCCGTGCCACCGGTCGCGGCCGTGTGCGTCTACCCGGACCTCGTCGCCGTGGCGCGCGCCGAGGTGGCGGGCAGCGGGGTGGCGGTCGCCTCGGTGGCGACCGCGTTCCCGTCCGGGCGCGCCTCGCTCCCGGTGAAGCTCGCCGATGTGGCCGACGCGGTGAGCGCGGGCGCCGACGAGGTGGACATGGTCATCGACCGGGGCGCGTTCCTGGCCGGCCGGTACGCGCAGGTCTACGAGGAGGTGCGGGCGGTGCGC
>Ga0306920_100006440_pt1 | contig 15325 bp, 16 predicted proteins | sample flu12Cox44000170_FD_204666 | JGI IMG/M metagenome (GOLD analysis project Ga0306920, IMG submission 204666) | Lab enrichment of tropical soil microbial communities from Luquillo Experimental Forest, Puerto Rico - flux4day.12C.oxic.44.000.170 (v2)... | ecosystem: Environmental > Terrestrial >... | reverse complement strand
AGCTCTGCGTGGCACGACCACCCCCGTAGCACGTAAATATGCTTTCAAACTACCACGCGTTGAAATTCCGCGCAACGTTGACGGTCAGCACGTGTTTGTCTGCGCCTGGCTCCGCCACCGGTTGCGTTTGTTGCAAGGGGACATCAATGGCGAGTAAGGCCTCGCCGGCTCGGTCGAAAATGACCCGAAGGAGAGTTTTGCGTTGTGTAGTGCAACCAGCCGACCTCCGCGGAATTATACGCAGGAATGGTGGCGGTTGCAGCAGTGAAGGAGGCAAGAACGATGTCCAGCAGCCTCGGCCAACGAATGAAGATCGGCGACTTCCTGCTTCTACGCCTCAAGCAGGCTGGCGTTCGGTACCTGTTCGGCGTTCCCGGCGACTACAACCTCGAACTGTTGCAGCAACTCCAGGACACTGGCGCGCTGAAGTGGATCGGCACGTGCAGCGAGCTAAATGCGTCCTATGCGGCGGACGGCTATGCGCGGCTGAACGGCCTGGGCGCGCTACTGGTGACGAACGGCGTCGGCGCGCTCAGTGCGATCAACGGTGTAGGCGGCTCCTACAGCGAGCACGTCCCGGTCATCTGCATTGCCGGATCGATACCGCTCAGGTCCGTCGAACGTGGCCTGGGGATGCACCACACGATGGCCGACGGGAGCTATGACCATTTCCTGGACGCCTTTGCTCACGTTACTGCCGCGCACGCTAGGCTCACCCCGCGCAACGCGGCCACCGAGATCGACAGGCTGATCCTCACCGCCTGGCGGGAGAAGCGCCCGGTGTACATGGAGTTGCCGTCCGACATCGCCTACCTCGACATCGAGGTTCCAGCAGATCCGCTTGTGCTCGCCGACGCGCCAAGCGACCCGGAACGGCTGCGTTCGTGCATTGCTGCGATCGTGGGGCGACTGTCTGCCGCCAAGTCGCCGGCGATCCTTGTGGATGCGGACGCGGACCGGTTCGGCGTTGCATCCGAACTCATGGGACTGGCCGAGAAGATGCAGGTTCCAATAGCAGTGATCAACACGGCCAAATCGGTGATCGACGAGACGTTCCCGCATTATCTCGGCATTTACATTGGCAAGCCAAGCGAACCGCATGTACGCGATGCGATCGAGACCAGCGATTGCCTGCTCGCCATCGGCTACCGGCCGCTCGAGGTGACCACGGGCGACTTCTCGGCCTCGCTTCCCGCCAACACGATTCACGCCCGCGGCCATTCAGTGGATGTCGGCGATGACAACTACCAAGCGGTGACACTCAAGGAAGTTCTTAACGGCGTTATCGACGCAATCCCGCGCGTCACGAGCCGCGCTCCGCGTCCTGTTGCGCCCGCGGCGGCTCGCAAGCATCCCGACCCGTCCGCCAAACTGACCCAGGCGGCCTACTGGCAGGCCATGCAGGGCTATCTGCGGGAGGGCGATGTCCTGTTCGTCGACAATGGCACGTCGTACGCTCTCTTCGGCTTGAAGTTTCCGCCGAAATGCACCTTCATCGGTTCGGTCAATTGGGGGTCGATCGGCTATTCGGTCGGCGCGCTGCTCGGCACACTGACCGCAGCGCCGGAACGCCGTCACATTTTGTTCGTCGGCGACGGTTCGTTCCAGGTCACGGCGCAGGAGCTGTCGACCATTCTGCGACACGACCACAAACCGGTAATTTTCCTGATCAACAACGGCGGATACACGATCGAACGCGGCTATCTCGGCAAGACCGAGACCTACAACGACATCGCTAACTGGTCTTATGCCGATCTGCCGAAGGTGTTCCGTCCCGATACAAGGGCACGATCGTTCGTCGTCAAAACCGTCAAGGACCTGCAAGAGGCCCTCAGCGCGCCGAACGACGCGTTGATTTTCGTCGAATCCATCATGGACCGGTACGACGCTCTCGCTCCAGTGCTGAACAGCAGTAACAAGGGGGCTGACCTCGACTACGGGCCCCGCGGCCCGCAACAACGCGAGAACCTGCAGCTCCGACCGGCCACATACGGTTGATGCGACGCGGACAGTCGGAACTAGTCGAAGTCAACTTCCTCTTACCTTACGAGGCAACCGTCATGTCAAAATTTGCGAACGTCGTCACGATCGAGACTGCACCAGGGCGGAGAGATCAGGTCGTAACTTCGCTACTGGCGCACAAGACCCGCGTGAAAGCTGAATCCGGCACCCTGCAATTCGACGTCCTGTTGCCGAAAGACGACGATACGAAAGTTCTCTCGTACGAAATGTACCGCGACGCCGCTGCATTCGAGGCGCATCTGAAGGGGTCGTCCCTCGCGCAATTGAAAGAAGAGATTGCCGGAATTGTGGTGAAGCTTCACGGGGTGCGATGCGCGGTCGTGGACTAGTCGGCCCACCGGCGTGCGGCAAGCATTTAGGCGACAACGAGAGGCTGGCCGTACCTCTGTGGATTTGACGGCTGCGACGACGGCACATTCGCTTGTGTGTCTCGTGTCGCGTTCGCGCAGACCGCGCCCAAGGCGAAAAATTTCGTGCCGACTACCGCAGGAGTGACCCGCAATGCCAACATATGACAAGAGCATCAGCGCCCTTTTAGTGGTCGATCCCTACAATGACTTCATTTCCGAGGGCGGCAAGATCTGGCCCCGCATCAAAGCGGTCGCTGAAGCAAACGGCTGCGTTTCCAACATGCTGAAGGTCCTGAATGCCGCGCGCGCCGCGAAGCTTCGCGTCTTCTATGCCATGCACCATCGGTATCGTTCAGGCGACTACGAAACGTGGACCTACATCGCCCCGGTTCAACGAGGCGCGTGGCAGCACAAGACCTTCGAATACGGCACGTGGGGTGGCGAGTTCCGTGCCGAGTTCGTGCCGGTGGCAGGTGAGATTGTTGCACAGGAACACTGGTGTTCCAGCGGCTTCGCCAACACGGACCTGGACTTGCAGCTCAAGAAGCATGGCATCCATCAGCTCATCGTCATCGGACTCATCGCGCATACCTGCATCGAAGCGACTGTGCGCTATGCCGCCGAGCTCGGTTATGACGTCACCGTCGTCAAGGATGCAACGGCGGACTACTCAGACGAGATGATGCATGCTGCCCTCGACATCAATATCCCGAACTATGCCGGCGCCATTGTCACCGCAAAGGAAGTCGTCGGCTCGATCTCGTCACTCTGAATCGCTGATCAACCTTGACGGCCTGCGCCGACCGCGCTTACGCAATCTCGCGCCCATCGCGCCAGCGATAGACCAGAAGCATCAAGGGCGCGATGTGGCGCAGCAATCCATGCCCGGGAATGCGCACCGGCTCCGTCAACGGCAGCGCGAGATCGCGCTCGCTTGACCCCCGCACGGCCTTGGACAACTCGTCGCCCAATGCAATGGTCAGAGCCACCGCGCGGCCGTTACATCCGGTCCAGCCCCAGGCATCGGGGCCCAGGCGATGCATGCGCGGCAGGAAGTCCGTGGTCATGCCGACATAGCCGTTCCAGACATAGTCGAACGAGACCTCGCCGATCTGCGGCCACAGCCGCTGCAGCCGCGCGGCGACCCGCGCCTTGAGCCGCTCGGCCTTGTTACCAGGCCCGATCACCGCGCCGCCGGTGACCAGCCTATTGCGCGCGTCGTAGCGGGCGAAATAGAGCTCGCCGTGGGTATCGGACATGGCCTGCCGGCCCGGAATGATGGTGTTGCGGACATTGTCGGACAGAGGCTGCGTCGCCATTTGCCAGGACAGCACCGGCATCACCTCTTGCGCGATATCAGGCACGAGCGATTTCGAAAACTCGCCGCTATAGGCGTTGGTCGCCACCACCAAAGCGCGGCCGCTGATCTCGCCTTTCCCGGTTTTGATCAGCCATCTGCCGTCGCGGCGCTCAAAGCTTGCGGCCGGCGATCGTGCGTAGATGCGCGTGCCCTTCGCGAGCGCCGCGCGCGCCATTCCCCGCGCCAATGCCAGCGGGTTGATGTGGCCGCCGCTGCGGTTCCAGAACCCGCCGAACCAGGCGTCCGATCCCAGCAGGTCGCGCGCCTGTTCACGCGAGAGCAGTTCGACCGGCGCGCCGAATTTCGACCACTGCCGCACGCGGCGTTCGGCGATCTTGATGCGGCCGGGCGAATGCACCGGCTGTACCCAGCCCTTTTGCTCCTGCTCGGCCGCAATCTCGTAGCGGCTCGCCAGGTCGAACAGTGCCGCGGCGCTGTCGCGCAAGAGAGCAACGAAGCGTTCGCCTGCCGCGCCGTGTTTGGCAATGATGTCGTCCGGATCAGGACGCGACAGGGTTGGAATCACCTGACCGTTGTTGCGGCCCGAAGCGCCCCAGCCCGGCTCCATCGCCTCGACGATGGCGACATCGACACCGGCCTCGCGCAGATGCAGCGCCGTCGAGAGCCCGGTAAACCCGCCACCGACCACGATGACGTCGGCCTCTTCTGTGCCGACCAGTTCTGGCAGATCGGGTCCGCTCGGTGTCACCGCCGCCCACAAGGAGTTGGGCCAACGGACGGTTGCGCTGCTCATCGCTTTCCTTTCACGAACGGGCGCGGCAGAGGTTACCTTGCGGCGGCGCCATCGATCTGGTTAGCTTAATATCTCAAGAGGTATCGAGGAAACAAAAGAGTGGCATTGAAAAACGTCATCGGGATAGATCACGCCGTGGTCATGGTGAGAGACCTCGACAAGGCGGCCGAGAACTGGAAGCGCCTGGGCTTCACCGTTTCGCCGCGCGGCACCCACAGCGCGCATATGGGATCGGGCAACTACACCATCATGCTCGAGCCCGACTATATCGAATTGCTGGGCGTGCTTGCCCCGACGGAGCACAATGCGCCGGCGCGCGCCTTTCTCGAAAAACGCGAAGGCATCGAGCGCGTCGCCTTCACCGCGGTCGATGCAGCCGCGGGAGCCGAGGAAATTCGGTTGCGCGGATATCCACCGCTCGGTCCCACCGATTTCGAGCGTCCGGTGACGATGCCTGACGGAACGCTTTCCGCCGCAAAATTCCGGACCTTTCAATGGCCGACCGCAGAAGCACCCGGCGGCGTCCGCATCTTTGCCTGCCAGCACAAGACACGCGAAACCGTTTGGATTGCCGAGCTGATGAAGCATGCCAACGGCGCAAAACGCCTGAGACAGGTGCTCCTCGTTGCGCCGGAACCAGCGGTCGAGGCCGCTCATCTGGCGCGCATGATCGATCGCGAGTTGCGAAACGAGCCGGACGGCGCGGTCAGTGTATCTTCCGGCGCTGATCGCGCCGACTTCGTCTTCCTTACGAGGGAGCAGCTGAGCCGCCGTTTTCCCAACGTGCCGCTTGCCGGTTTGCCGGAGCGCGGCGGCGCCGGGCTTTCGATTGCCGCCGACCTGGCGCTCGCGGAAAAGGCGCTCGGCTCGGCGGCGGTTCGAAGCGGCGAAGGCCTCTGCGTGCCGCCCGGCTCAGGCAACGGCACGCTGCTGGCGTTTTCAAGAGCGTAAGCCGATATGGCGCCGCGGAGGGCGGCTAGCGCCGCAATGGCAAGGCGGAGGCTTCGCATTGCCGCTGTTCCCAGCCATGCCGTTCGAGTTCGGGAACGTCATCTTCCGCTTCCGGCCAGCCAAGGCACAGATACGCGATGAAGCTCCAGTGCGACGGCAGATCCAGCATGACCTTGACCTCGTCGGGGTCGAGGATCGACACCCAGCCGACGCCAAGCCCCTCTGCGCGCGCGGCAAGCCAGAGCGTTTGAATGGCGGCAACCACCGAATAGCGGACGGTTTCCGGCATGGTCTGGCGTCCCAGTCCATACCCTTGCGTGGTCCCTTCATCGGCACACACGGCAAGATGGACAGGCGCCTGCGATAATCCCTCGAGCTTCAGATGGGCATATTGCGCCCGGCGTTCGCCGGCATAGCCGTCGAGCGCCACCTTGTTCGCCTTCGCGAAGTTTTCCCGGATTGCGGCGCGCCGCGCCGGCGTTTCGACAAGGACAAAGCGCCACGGCTGGCTCAGACCGACGGAGGGCGAGCAAGAGGCAAGCGCCAGCAATTGCGCGACCAGGTCGGGCGGAATCGGATCGGTTCGAAAACGGCGGACGTCGCGCCGCCAGCGCACAAGCTCGGCGAATTGCGCGCGGAAGGCGGCGTCAAAACGCGGGGGCACCTCGGCCTCAGGCGGAGTGGTCGCGTTCGAGGCGCCGGATGCAACCGACTCGTCGTTGGTCGGCATCATCCCGCAACAGCCGCTTTTTGTGCAATATCCGCAAGCGCGACCGTCATCTGACGGACTGCGGGTGCGGATTCGCTGTCCAGCCCGTGGCGCTCCACGAGGCAAGCTGGATCAGTGTAGGAGAGCCAGATCACGCCCGCCTCGTCCTTCCAAACCAACACCTTCAGCGGCAGATCGATACCCATGGTCTGGGCCGCCTGCATCAAGGGCGTTCCGACCCTGGCATTGCCGAAGATCATGAGCTCCGTTGGACGAAGCGACATGCCGACCGTTGCAGCTCCGGCCGCATGATCGATGCGCGCAAATACGGTCATGCCGCGCTTCTTCACCTCGGCTTCGAACCGGTTCATCGTCTCTTCCGGGCCGTTGCTGCTCCTGATTGTCATCAACCCTGCCGTCATCGCCGCTGCTCCCAACCTGTCCGCAAAACGGTCAATCGAGAAACCCGATCGGGCCGTGACATTTTCGAGCATCTCGAATTGAACGTCTACAAGCCGCTGGTATCCACAACGTCATGAAAATCGATCAGGCTGCCGACCGGCGGCGAAAATTCTCGCTTGAGCCCGGAATTATGTTTTTGAAAAATAAGGAAAATTTTGAACCTTGCTGTCGGAAGGCCACTGCTCGGCAGTTTCGCACAGCGAAACTGGCAATCATTCCTTATACGTTTTGGTCCAAGCTCGGCGGCCATGATCCGGGGACTAACGATCGCTGTGATTGCGCTGGCCGCGCTCAACGGATACGACCGCTATTACAACAACGGCTATTTCAGCGACGCCGTTGTGTCCGTGCTGCGGCAGATCGGTCATTCTTTCGGCTTTTAGGCCGAACGCGACGGCGCAAGAAACCAGACCTCGAAGTCGGCGGTTGCAACCGCCGGCGCATTCCGTACGCATCTTCCATGCCGCATGGCGGGGCCGTCTTCGGCTTCTCCGGCCTCGGTACAACCTGATACAACCTACGGTAGATTTTTGTGCGTGCCACTTTTCGCAAGCGCCGAGCACGCCACAACCGAAGTGCGATCGACACAACTTCAAGATGTTTTCACTGTAAATCCTAACCGCCGCTTAGGCCGGGCTTGGTATTGGCCCGCGATCCAGAAGAAATGGGCGGCACATGACTGAGCAGATCAACGAAGCACGGATGTATGCCGCGCTGAGCGCAACGAACGAAGCGATCCTGCGCGCCACATCCAAGGCCGAGCTCTTTCAACGGGTCTGCGACGCCGCGGTGCATGACGGCAGATTCGTCGGCACCAGCGCCATGCTGGCCGGCAAGGACGGCGCGCTGCGATTTGTTGCGGGCACGGGCGATCTCGACAAGGAGAGCCTCCTGCAGATCCAAGTCTCCGTCGATGCGAATTCGCGGCATGGCAAGGGGCTTGCGGGACGCGCATTCCGCAGCGCCCGCGCCTGCAGCTCCAACAACTATCAAGAAGACATCCGAACAGCCCCCTGGCACGATGTCGCCGTCAAGCTCGATATCGGCGCGGGCGCGGCCGTGCCGATCCTCAGGGATGGTCGCAGCATCGGCGTCTTCCTGTTCTTTCTGCGCGAGCCGGGTTCGCTCAACGATCAGATCGTCCGTTTGATGGAGCGGATGGTGGAGAACGTCGCCTATGCACTCGACAACTTCGAACGGGAGAAAATCAGGGCCGATGCCGAGTTGCGCCGCGAGCGACTGACCCACATGTTCGGCGCGCTCACGGCCACGAACGAAGCAATTCTGCGCGCCCGCACCACCGAAGAGATGTTCCAGATGGTTTGCGACGCCGTCGCCGGTCCCGGCAAGGCGCTGGGAACCGCAATATTCCTGGCCGAATCCGATTCGACCTGGCTCAGACGCGCCGCCGGCTCCGGCAAGCACACGATCAACATGAAGGTGTCGTCCGATCCCGATATCCCGGAAAGCCAGGGACTGGCGGGGCGCGCTTTCCGCACGGGAGAAGTGTGCGTCTGCCACGACTATCTTTCCGATCCGCGAATCCGGCCCTGGCGTTCGCTGGTGCTCGCCAGCGGCGCAACCAGCGGCGCCGCCGTTCCCCTCGTCGTGCACGGGCAAATCGTCGGTTGCCTTTCCTTTTTCTTCGGCAAGGATACCGGCCGGCTGGACGACGAGATGATCAAGCTCATGGCGCGCATTGCCGAGAACATCTCGTTCGGCATCGAGAACTTCGATCGCGAAAGGCAGAAGGATCGTCTCTCCAGAATGTTCTCGGCGCTCAGCGCGACAAACGAAGCGATCATGCGGGCCAAAAGCCGCACCGAGCTCTTCCAGCTTGTTTGCGCCGCAGCCGTGCAAGGCGGCAACTTCAATGCCTGCGCCATCATCCTTGCGGAATCCGACGAGAGATTCCTGCGTGTGATGACCGCGGCCGGCGCCAATGCCGGTGCCCTGCCCACGCAATGGCCCCGCGGAGCAGGTGTCACCGGAATAGCCTTCGACACCGGCAAACACTGCATCAGCAACGACTATCTTACCGACCAGCGCAGCGTCTCCCTTCAGGAGCTCGCGCGTAATGGAGGACCGAAGTCCGGCGCAGCGCTCCCGCTACTGAAGGATGGAATCATCATCGGCGTCCTCCTGTTCCTGGCCGATGAGCGCGGCGTGTTTACGCCGGAACTTGTCCAGCTTCTGGAGAGGTTGGCCGAAAACGTCTCGTTTTCCCTTGCGAATTTCGACCGCGCCGATGAAAAGAAAAAAGCCGATGAGCGCATCACGTATCTGGCCACGCACGATTCATTGACGGGCCTGCCAAACCGGGCGACGTTCAGCCGTCTCCTGACCGGGCAGATCGAGGATGCGCAGCGCCGCAAGCGGCAGTTCGCATTGCTGTTCATCGACATCGATCGTTTCAAGGTCATCAACGATTCGCTTGGGCACTCTGCGGGCGACCGAATGCTTCTGATGCTCGGGAGCAGGCTGCGAAACTCGCTCCGCGCCGGCGACGTTGTCGCCCGGCTTGGCGGTGACGAATTCGTCGTTATCCTCGGGAGTATTTCGGAACGTGAGCAGGCGGCACGCATCGCGCGCGAGCTGCTGTCAATCCTGAGCCGACCCATTCAACTCAGCAGCCACGAATGGCGAACGACGGCCAGCATCGGCATCGCCATGTTTCCGGCCGACGGCGAGGATGAACAGGCCTTGACCAAGAACGCCGATATCGCGATGTATCTCGCCAAAGAGCAAGGCAAGAATGACGTACGGTTTTACGCGCCGGAAACGAGGACCCAATCGGTCGAACGCCTGATGCTGGAGACCGGTCTTCGCCACGCGCTCGAGCAGAATCAATTCTCGCTGGACTATCAGCCAAAGCGCGCGCTTGCGACGATGCAGGTCACGGGAGTGGAGGCGCTGATCCGCTGGCATCACCCCGATCTTTGCACGGTGGCACCGGCGCAGTTCATTCCGCTCGCGGAAGAAACCGGACTGATCGTGCCGATCGGCCGATGGGTCCTGCATGAAGCCTGTCGGCAGAACGTGGCATGGCAACGGCTGGGGCTTCCGCCGATTTCGGTGGCCGTCAACCTGTCGCCCCGCCAGTTTTCGGACGAAAACCTGCTGCCGGTGATCGACGAGGTTCTCGAGGTAACCAGGATGTCGCCCGGCTTGCTTCAGCTTGAGGTGACCGAGAGCATGGTCATGACCAACGTCGACCGTGCGGTAAAGCTGCTCAGGGCAATCAAAAGTCGCGGCATCGGGCTAGCCATCGACGACTTCGGCACCGGATATTCGTCGATGTCGTTGATGAAGCGCTTTCCGGTCGACACGATCAAGATCGACCGGTCGTTTGTCCGGGAACTGCCGCAGGATTGCGAAGACAAGGCCATCGCGCAGGCGATCATCAATCTGGGCAAAGCCTTGGGGCTTACGGTCGTCGCCGAAGGCGTGGAGACGATGGAGCAGGAAACCTTCCTGCGTCAGCAGGGGTGCGACGAAATGCAGGGGTATCTTTTCAGCAGGCCGGTAACGCCAGCGCAAATCCCCGATCTGTTGCGGCCCTGGTTTCTCCCCTCGCCGTCCCTTCAACCCGAACTCAACCCGCCTCAGGCGGAAAAGACCACGCGATCCCTGCGGCGAAAGCGCCGTACCAGGCGTCCCGATGCCAAAGACGACGTTGCCACGCTCTAGAAACGGGACCTCCTCCACGCGGCGCGGCCCGAATTGATTTACGGGGATATCCAGCAAGCCTGGCGCCCACGCAGTCCTTCGTTACAAGCTTCATTGTGACAAAATCCGTCTTTGCGATTGAAGGCAGTGTTTTTCGAAGTAGTATTGCAATATCGAATTGATCTATGAGAAACCTGAATGAATATCGGGCTCCGTCAGCTACGGGTGTTTCTTTCCGTCGCCAGGCACGGGAGTTTCAGCCGCGCCGCCGACGAAATCGCGGCATCGCAGAGCGCTGCCAGCCTGTCCGTTCAGCAGCTCGAGGCTGAACTGGGAGTGAGGCTGCTGGACCGTACCACCCGTCAGGTCAGGATGACCGCGGTCGGAGAGACGCTTGCCGCCAACGCGGCGCGGCTGATCGCAGAACTGGACGATATGCTCAGGGAGGTGAGAGATGTGGGCCGCCAGCGTCGCGGCCGGGTGGTGATGGCTTGTGTTCCTTCGGTCGCGCGTTCTCTGATGCCCAAATGCGTCGAGTATTGCTCCAGGACATGGCCGGACGTTTCCTTTGCAATCGAGGATGTCTCGGCAAGGGACGCTGAGGGTTTATGCAGGGCCTAGCACCTCAGCGCACGTGAGTGCAGCCTATTGCCATATATCATTGATTTCACTGACTAATTCTGCCGCACCCTCACGCATCCGATTGCAGCTCGTTGCCCCCAAGCGCGTGCTTAAACACCTAACTAGGTGCAAACTAGGTGCGGAAATGTGCTATCCTGTCCCGTGACAGGACATGCTTGTGTGCATCTACTTGGGGGGGACGTCATGCCACGACGCGCACTAACGGATCGCTTCTGTGCCAGTGCCAAGGCCGCTGAAGGCGAGGTGCAGACCGACTATTACGACGAGAGTAGCCCCGGCCTTGCGCTACGCGTGAGTGGGCGTAGCAAGACATGGACTTACTTCTTCACTTGGTCCGGCAGGCGAGTGCGAATGACGCTGGGCACCTATCCCGCAACATCGCTTGCGACTGCGCGCACTCGTGCCGATGAAGCCCGAGCTGAACTTGAAGCTGGGCACGATCCCCGCAGCGCACTGGCAAAGCCTGAAACGCTCAAGGCGATCTGCGAGGAGTGGGCCACCCGTGAGGCCGGACGCCTCCGCACCGGCAAGGATCGGCACGCAGCTCTCGTGCGGCTGGTCTACCCAGCCCTCGGTGCCCGCTCAATCGGTGATCTCCGCCGCTCCGACATCATCCGCCTTCTCGACCGGATCGAAGACGAACGTGGGGCAGTGATGGCGGATCGCACCCTCGCCATTGTCCGCAGGGTATTCAACTGGCACGCCTCACGCAGCGACGATTTCCGCTCGCCTATTGTGAGGGGCATGGCTCGAGTGCGGACCCACGAACGTGCACGTGCACGCACCCTCACCGATGATGAACTCCGTATTGTGTGGCGCACTGCCGAAAGCCAAGGCGCATTTGGTCGTATGGTCCGCTTTCTGCTTCTCACTGGTGCCCGTCGAAGCGAAGCCGCTGCCATGCGTTGGACCGAACTAGATGGCAGTGATTGGACCCTGCCAGCGGCACGAAATAAAACCAATCAGGATTTGCTGCGACCACTCTCGCCACAGGCGCTAGCTGTCCTGGGAAAGCCCACCGGGGAATTCGTCTTCACCAACAACGGTGCAGGCCCCATCCGTGGCTTCGACCCACTCAAAGTCCGATTTGACCGTGCCACTGGCCCAATGGACCGATGGATTTTGCACGACCTCCGGCGTACTTCACGTTCACTAATGTCCCGTGCTGGCGTTCCCACCGATCACGCTGAGCGGGTGTTGGGACATGTCATCGGTGGAATTCGTGGGGTTTATGATCGCCATGAATACCATGATGAAAAGCGTGAGGCCCTCGCCAAGCTAGCCCGCCTGATCGACCGGATTGTGCAGGGCAAGCCAACGCTGGTGACCTTGCAGCGGGTTGCACCGGAACGCAGCGTTTAGACAACCGATCCCACTCACACAGACGTGATAATACAACCTATGCTCATGATTGCGGCTGTGGCGATCCGAGCATTCACCACACATCATACATACAACCTCTTTGGTGCTGCACCTGTGGTTGTAGCTCCGTCCGTTGACCACACTGCATCGGGTCGCATACTCTTGCGCAAGGTGAGAGTGTGATTGTGATTGTGATTGTGATTTGAGCCCCTGATTGATGTGAATGTGATTTTGATCTGATTTGATTTGCGCCCCTTGATTTGATTTGCGCCTGAGGCGGGCGCTCCGCCTTCACATCATCATTAGGAGCTAGTCATGCACCCAATGCGTGAGGGCAGAACCATGCCCTCAGATGAACTACTCACCTGTGAAGAAGTCTGCCAATACTTCGGCGGCCTTGATCCTTCCACCATCTATCGGAATGTCAGGCGTGGACTGATCCCTGCACCGATCAGGGTCACTGCCAATACCTCTCGCTGGCTCCGTTCTGAATGCGAAGCTTCACTAGCAGCCATGATCGCTAGGAGGCCTGCACAATGACCGAGCACCTCAAAAACTTGCTTGGCATTGTGAGTGCAGCCACAACCCAAGGCTCGCTAGTGCCTGTGCCCCCGCCTGAGCCAACCCTTGCCGAACTCGCAGCCGAGATCAACGCCGACTATGCCGACCTCAGTGGCACTGCACTGCATGGCGTTGAGAAAGCAGTCAACATCGGCAAGAAGTTGAATGGGGCCAAGGCACAATTGAGCCATGGCAAATTCGCCGGCTACGTCACTAGCAACTTCAAGTTCACTATGCGGTGGGCTCAGCAATGTATGAAACTTGCGAGCCATGAACCTGAGATCAGGCAACAGCTTGAGGAATTGCGTAGCATCAGTTCGCATTTGTCTCTCGCTGAAGCATTCAAGATCATCGGCTCACTGAACCCTAGACCGAAGCTTCGACGCAAGAAGCCGAAGCCGACCTAATCACCATGTTGATCATGAACCTGAGGGCGCTGAGGCAATCACCGGCTTCGGCGCCTTTTTTATTTCCATCGACTAGCACCGAACTCTCAACCGAAACACCTAGGTACTTTCAACCCAGAGTGCCCGTAAAACTTGCCCGTGTAGGTTGTTTTTCTCTTGACAGCTACCCCCCAGTTGTGGTATAATGCTTAAAATGGGAGAGCTATGTCTGCGAAATTTTGGGTGCGAAATTTTGGGAGATTTCTACCGATGAAAACCTGCGAGCAATGCGGCGAGGAGTTTTGGCCGAGGGAAGCCAAAGTCCGGTTCTGTTGCCCCGAATGTAACCAAGCATGGTGGTCGGCTGAGCGCAGCCGAGCTTGGGCGGCATGGAGGCAGCGTCGGCAAGAAGAGCAAGCGGAATGGCCACACAAGGAGGCCAGCGCATGACCAATGACGAAGAGAAAGCCTCGACATACTTCCATCAAGCTTTGATCGATTCCCATGCACCGGGCGGACGTTGGGCTCTCCTGGAGGATTGGCGACCACCAATCAATTGCTCGATGCTGAAGATCGGCAATGGCGGAAGGAGCGGACGAGATGAGTGCGGTGATGCGTCGGAGGCGACGGAAGCGGATCAAGAGTTTCCTAGATGAGCCTTGCTACGCATGGCCAGACTGCATCTGTGGAGACAATTGTCGGCACTGGCATGAGATGTTGGCTCGGTGGAATGCTGGTCCCGAAGTTCCCGAGCGTGAGTGGCTGGAATGGGCTCGGGAGAGCATCATCTTCACGCTCGCTTGCATCTCTCACAATTGTCCTGATCCGTGGAAGCGGAGGGAAGCTCGGCTGGAATTGATGCACCCAATCTTTTTCACCGAGTGGATGCGAATTTCCCGAGCCTGCGATCCGGATAGGCTTCATTGAGAAATGGAGGAAAAGACCATGCAATCGAATAGAGGCAGAGAATGGTTTTCGGACCTTCTCGATCCGCCACCACCAGATCATCCACCCTTACCACCTCCGCTGAGCCGGCCTTTGCTCATCTGGGAGGATGGGGACTTCGCCTATATCACCGATGAGTTCACGGTCAGGGTTGCTGAGGCTGATCCCAATGCAATTCACGGTATTGGCAAGACAATCGTGATGCGCAAGCAGAAGGGGACGGAGCGATGGCGAAACCGAATCTAACGATCGACGACACCGGAATCGATGAAGTCGCGGGAGAGTGGGCAGGATGGGACAACCCGCAAGCTAAGGCTGAACCCAAGCAGCCTGAGAATGTGCAAGCTGAGCCGGAGCCTAAAGAACCTGAGATCGATTCTGAGCCGTCGAAGCCCGAACCAGGATTCTGGACCCGGAAGCTCCCTACGACACAGCCAGAGTATTCATTGCTGCCGAATACTACCAATTCATTCCCCCCGATGTCCTCGAACAAACCTTATGGTGCCACCAAGGTCAGTTTTATGAATGGGGCGGCACTCACTATGCGGAGGTAGACGCACCCACGATACAGTCAAGGCTCTACGAATTCCTCGACAAGGCCGTGGTTGAAAAGGACGGAGCACGATCCCGGTTTCGGCCTGACCAGCGGGAGGTGGGCAAAATCAACCACGCTCTTCAGTCCGCAGCTCTCCTTGCATCGGACGTACGTCATCCCGCTTGGCTGGGCGAGGATTGTCCTGTCGAGGATGTGCGACAACTGATCGCTTGCAAAAACGGGCTCCTTCACTTTCCGAGTGGAAAGCTATTCAACCACGATCCCCGATTTTGGTCACACAATGTGTTGCCATTTGAATATGATCCTGCGGCACAGTGCCAGAGGTGGATTCAGTTTCTCGAAGAGATTTTGCCGGGTGACACCAAGGCACATGAGACGACCCAAGAAATCTTTGGTCTTTGCTTGACAGATGAAACTCGGTTTCAAAAATCATTTCTGTTTTACGGCCCAAAGCGCAGCGGCAAGGGTACAATTGGCCGTGTCCTGCGCCAGCTCGTGGGCGTAGATAATTACGTCGGTCCTACCCTCGCCGGCTTTGTCAAGCAATTCGGAATGCAATCGTGGATCGGAAAGAAAGTCTCGGTGTTTTCGGATGC
>Ga0306920_100006438_pt1 | contig 15328 bp, 14 predicted proteins | sample flu12Cox44000170_FD_204666 | JGI IMG/M metagenome (GOLD analysis project Ga0306920, IMG submission 204666) | Lab enrichment of tropical soil microbial communities from Luquillo Experimental Forest, Puerto Rico - flux4day.12C.oxic.44.000.170 (v2)... | ecosystem: Environmental > Terrestrial >... | reverse complement strand
GATGATTGCGTCCCTAAACGCGGAGGCCGACGCGCTGGCCGAGATCGAAAACGGCGCGGACGATTTCCTGGTGAAGCCGTTCGGGTCCGGCGAGCTCACGGCCCGCGCGCGGGCCGCCATCCATCGCGCCCGGGCATCGCGTGCGGGCGCGGCGGTCTCGGCGATAGCGTCGTCCTCGACTCCCCCGATCCGACATGGCGACATCCAGATCGATCCGTCGCGACGCCACGTGCGGGTCAAAGATCGGCCCGTCAAGCTCACCGAACAGGAGTTTCAGCTGCTCTACGTCCTCGCCACCAACGCGGGTGTCGTCTTCAACCGCGAAGGCCTGCTGTCGGAGATCTGGGGACGGGACCGGTTCGTGACGGTACGGAGCGTCGACACCCTCGTCAGTCGGCTGCGGCGGCGCATCGAGCCCGGCGAAGAGGCGCGGCCTCGATATCTCCACACTGTGCGAGGCGTCGGTTATAAACTTGGCGACGCGAGCGAGGCTTGAAGATGATATTTGAACGATCGCGAACGGCTCGGTTTGCAGGTGTGATCGTGCTGGCGGCGTCCGCGGCGATGGGCGCCGGCTGCGGCGGAAGCAGCAGCCCGACGACCGTGACGGCGCCGACGGGAAACTTGACCACTGACACGTTCAATGGCACCCTGAATCCGCCCGTCAACGGCGTGTTTCAGGCGAACGTTCATGCATTCAACATCACAACGTCAGGTGGCAACATCACCATCACGTTGGTGTCGGCGGGCCCGCCGCCCACGATTCAGCTGGGGCTGGGCCTCGGCAACCCGAGTTCGACCGGCACGTGTTCGATCATCTCTGGATTCACCACTCAAACATCTGCCGGCAGCACCTCCCAGCTCGGCGCCTCGGGAGCCCCCTCCGGCGCATACTGCGTGGTTGTCGCCGACGTCGGCAACGTGTTGCAGCCCGTCTCATACACGATAACCGTCGCACACCTCTAGCCCTTCACAAGTCACAACTCACAACTAACAACCGACAACCGACGTCAGAACCAGTTGTGACTTGTGAGTTGTCCCTTGTGACTTGTGAAGGCAAACGCCTACGGATGTGCGATGGTGATGTTGAAATTCGCGGGGCCGAACAGGTTGCCGACGTCATAGACTCTGACGCAAAACAACCCGGGCCCGAAGGTGCCCGTGGCTTGCGGCGCAGCCGCCGTGACACCGGCGGTGACGTTCGTGGTGGCGGAGCAATCAATGCCCGAGGGCTGACCGATCCCCAGTCCGAGTTGCACGGTCGGCGGCACACCGGCGCCGCTCACGCTGTTCAGCGTCACGTTGACCGTGCCGTTGGCGGCGATGTTGAACGTGAAGAATCTGAACCCGCCGACCGGCAGCGTCCCCGTGAAGGACTCGCTCACCGTTGGAGCCGCCGCCGTGGTGGTGCTGGAGCTGCTCGTCGCGGAGGGCGACGTCGACGTCGAACTGTGACTGCAGGCCGAACCGAAGAGCATCAATCCAAGAATCGCAGAAATCGCAGCGGTGGTCGCCCTCATGCGTTTCATTCTACAATTTCAAAAAGTGTCACAGGGTTTTCATAATAAAGGGTTCTTTACCGGCCGCATGACACGTCTCCCACTGCTCGGACTTGCGATCGTGCTGCTCTGCACCGCGTGCGGCAACGACACCTCGACCCCCACGACGCCGACGCCGCCACCTGCGGGCCCGGGCACGGAGACGATGAACGCGGTCATGGCGCCCGGCGGAACGGCGATACGGACGTTCACCGCGTCGGCGGCCGGCACGGTCACGGTGGCCTTGAACGGCACGTCGCCCCCCACGGTCGTGGGACTTGGGATTGGCATTCCCGGCGGGGCGTTTGGCGGCTGCGATATGACGGCCACGGTCAACACCTCGGGCGGCCCCGGCGCTCCCCAGATCACGGCGCCTGTCGGCGCCGGTGACTTCTGCGCCGGCACCTTCGATCTCGGCACGGTCGCTTCGGGCGGCGTCGTCGTGTCGGTCACGATCGTTCACCCTTAGCCTTGTGACTGTGATGAGACACGCGTTCCTACGCCCGATCGTTTTTGCGCTCGCGTTGGCAATGACCGCCTGCGGCAACGACACCTCGACGACCCCGACGACGACGACCGGGCCCACCTCGGAAATCTTCGAGGGTCAGCTGCCAGGCCCCGGCGGCTCGCAATTCTTTTCTTTCACGGTGGGCACGGCCGGCAACGCCAGCATCACGCTCGCCAGCGTCACCACCGCCTCGACGCCGGGCACGTCGATCAACGTCCCGCTGGGCCTTGGCCTGGGCCAGCCGCTGGGGACCGATTGCAACCTCACGCAACAGACCACGACCGGCCCCGGACTGGCGCCGCAGCTCACGGCCTCGAACTTGTCGCCCGCCATCTACTGCGTGAAGGTCTTTGACGTCGGCAACCTCGCCGTGCCGGTAAACTTCGCCGTGCGCATTACGCACACCTGAGTAATCGGGTCATTGGGTAGTTGAGGGGAGCCGGATTGCACACCGACTGGGTTGACCTGCGGGCGGACGATGGGACGTCGCTCCGCGGGTTCGTCGCGAGACCGGACGGACGAGCAGGGCGCGGACTGCTGCTGTTTCAGGAAGCCTTCGGCGTCAACTCACACATCCGAGACGTCGCCGGGCGTTTCGCGGCGGAAGGGTTTCTGGTGATCGCGCCGGAGCTGTTTCATCGCACCGCCGCTCCGGGGCTCGAATTGAGCTACACGGACTTCCCGAGCGCGGCGCCGCACCTGCAGGCGATCACCGAGCAGGGTCTCGACGCCGACGTGCGCGCGGCCTTCGGCTGGCTCGAACAGGAAGGCGTCGGCCGCAACACCGCTGCTGTCGGCTACTGTCTGGGCGGCCGCGTCGCGTTCGTCGCCAACTCAGGCCTGCGGCTCAAGGCGGCCGCGTCGTATTACGGCGGCCGCATTCCGCCGCTTCTCGCGCGCGCGCCGAAGCTGTCGGGCCCGATGCTGTTTTTCTGGGGCGGCCAGGATCACCACATTCCGGAAACCGATCGCCAGGCGATCGTCAGCGGCGTCCGCGATGCGAACAAGGTGTTCGTGAACGTCACCTTCTCCGACGCCGATCACGGGTTCTTCTGCGACGCGCGCGCCAGTTATCACCCTGCAGCGGCCGCGCAGGCGTGGAGCCTGACGAAGACGTTTCTGGATACGTACTGTCCGCTGTAGCGTCCGCCTTCAGGCGGACGTCCGGCGAAAGCCGGACGCTACTTTCCGATCAGGTGCGGGACGTCCTTCTCGTTCTCCTGACAGACGTAATCGAGCTGATCTGAATCGGCCACGATGGTCTGTTTCAGTGTCACGGTCCAGGGCCGCGTGTAGGCTTTCGGATCGTCGACCGTGAGCGCGATCTCGAGGTGGCCGAAGTCCGGACGCCTGAAGCGTTCGGTGATTTTTGCCGCCGAGGTCATGGGGCTGCCGTTCGCGTCGAGCCAGAGATCGTCGCGAAAGCCGTTCGATTGCACGACGAGCGTATCGCCTTCCCACTTCCCGACCGAGTAGCCGTTCCACGTGGGCACGGGATCGACGGGCAGTGGGCGTCCATCGAGCATGATCTGCCGATACCAGACGCTCTGTTCATTCAAAATCGCGAGCACGGTCGACGTCTGGATCATCTTCCGCATCAACGCATGGGTATGAAGCCGGACGAGGCCAGGCGGCAGGCATCTCGACATCGGATCGTGCAGCCGGTTTTCAGCGGTGCGCTGCTTTGTCAGTTCAGCCGCCCACGGCTGGTAGGGCAGTCCGCCTTTCAGACTCCAGCCGATGTTGACGAACTCCTGGCCGACTTTCATATCGGCGCAGCCGCCCGCAGGACACGGCCGGTTGTCTTCCGCCTCCCAGATGCCCGACAGATCAGGTTTGCCGCTGAGGCGTGGCGCCGGCGCGGTCATGTTTGCAGCGCCGCTTTTCGTTCGCGGCACGCCGGGCACCGGGTAGTTGAGCCACTGCGCGCCGACCGGAATGTCGGCCAGCACCACGACCACCATCACCATCAGGCGAGACCGGTTTCTGTTCATCGACATTCCCCGTAGAAGCGACCACGATCACGTACGTAAACGCAGAGTCGCAGAGCGCGCGGAGAGATTCGCAGAGCCACTTTCTGTACAAGTAATGCCCTCTGCGTTCTTTGCGGCTCAGCGTTTATGTACGTCATCGTAATCGCGTCGTCATTATGAGCGTATAATTCGGCGAATTGCCATGGCTCGCACCGCATTGAAAATCAACGGCCATCAGCACGTCGTGGACGTCGATCCCGACTGCCCGCTGCTCTATGTGCTGCGCGATACGCTTGGCCTCAACAACCCGCGTTTCGGCTGCGGGCTCGGCCAGTGCGGCGCCTGCACCGTGCTCATCGACAATCGCGCGATCAGATCCTGCATCCTGCCCGCCTCTCGCGCGGTTGGCCGTGAAATCGTCACCATCGAAGGGCTCGCGACGGCCGGTGGTCCGCATCCGGTCCAGCGCGCGTTCATTGACGAGCAGGCATTTCAATGCGGCTATTGCCTCAACGGCTGGGTGCTGACCGCAAAGGCCTTGCTCGACAAAACGCCACAGCCCACAGAACGTCAGGTGCTGAGCGCGTGCCAGAGCCTCATCTGCCGCTGCGGCAGTCACACGCGGATCTTCGCCGCCATCAAACGGGTCTCGAACGAGTCGAGCAAAAGGGCGTGATGGCGAAACGTCAATCACCACAGACCGGTCTGTCGCGACGCGAATTCATCAGGGACGCTGGCGGCCTGGTGATCGGCTTCAGCATGCTCGACGCCGCGCTCGCACCGCAGCTGCTCGCGCAGTCGGCCGCGTCGACGATGCCAGGGGCGGTGCCGCCGTCGCCGGCGAAGCTCGAGTCGTGGCTGCACATCCTGCCCGACGGTGGCGTGCAGATATTCACCGGCAAGCTCGAAATCGGCATGGGCGTCGACACGGCGTTCACCCAGATCGTCGCCGAAGAACTCGACGTGAGTCCATCGCGCGTGAAGTTCGTGCTCGGCGACACGGCGACGACGACCGATCAGGGCGGCGTCGGAGGCAGCACGTCGATCAGCCTGGGTTCGCGTCCGCTGCGCAACGTCTCCGCAGCCGCACGAGCGGCGCTCGTGCAGCGTGCGTCGCAGCAGCTTGGCGTCCCCGTCGATCAACTGCAGGTCACAGACGGCGTGATCTCGGGCCGGACCGACGCGTCGAAACGAGTCACCTATGGAGAGCTCGCCGCGGCGATTGCTGCCGAACACGATCTGAAAGTCTCGGGCGCCGGCTTCGCGCTGAACGTCGAAGGCACGGCCAAACCCAAGGATCCCTCGACCTACACCGTGGTCGGCACATCGGTGCCCCGCGTCGACATGACGCCGAAGATTCTCGGTGTCTACCAGTACATCACCGACGTCCGCGTCCCCGGCATGCTCCATGGCCGCATGATCCGTCCGGCCGGAGTTGGTGCAACGCTCGTCAGCGTCGACGAGTCGGCCGCCACGACCATCTCCGGCTACGTCAAGACCGTCGTCGAGAAGAACTTCGTCGGCGTCGTCTGCGAGACGGAGTGGGCAGCCGTGAAGGCCGCGAAGACCGTGAAGGTCACTTGGTCGGCGCCGCTGCAGGCATTTCCCGAACAGAAAGATCTCTATTCGTATATGCGCACGGCGAAGCCGAAGTCGACGCGGCAGATTCCGAAGACCGGCGACGTCGACGCGGCGCTCACGACCGCGGCGAAGAAGATCGAAGCGCGCTACGACACACCGTTCCAGTCGCACGCCACGATGGGGCCGGGATGTGGGGTGGCGGATGTGCGGACGGACGGCATCACCACGGTGTGGTCCGGCGGGCAGAAGCCGCATGCGCTTCAAAAAGGCTACGCCCAGCTGCTGGGCGTAGCGACGGATCGAGTCAGGGTCGTCTGGATGCAGGACGCTGGATCGTACGGCCGCCCGGGGTTCGAGGACGCCGGCGCCGACGCAGTGCTGCTGTCGAAGGCCGTCGGGAAGCCTGTTCGCGTGCAGTGGATGCGCCACGACATGACCGCGTGGGGCGCGAAAGGTCCGGCCTGCGTGTACGACCTGACAGCCGCGATCGACGCGCAGGGGAACGTCACCGGCGTTCGTTTCGTCTCGCGCGCGTTCTCGGGAGGCGAGATCCTCTATCTGCCCGATGCAGCCGGCAACTATCTGGGCGCTCAGCTCGCGGGCATCAAGAACACGACCGGCGTCGACGAGTTCGCCGAGTGGAGCGGCGCGGCGCCGCCGTACCGGTTCCCCAGCCTCGACGCGTCCGCGCACGTGCTCGCCGGCTTCCACGAGGTCGCCTCGCCCCTGCGGTCGACGCACCTGCGCGATCCGGAAGGTCCGGCGACGTCATTCGCCGTCGAGTCGTTTATCGACGAGCTCGCCGCGGCCGCCGGCATCGATCCGCTGGAATTACGTCTCAAGCACATCGAGGAGCCGCGGGCAAAGGCGGCGCTGACTGCGGCTGCGGAAAAAGCTGGCTGGGACAAGCGCGTCTCGCCGAAGAAGAACACCACCGGCGACGTGGTCACCGGCCGCGGCATCGCGCTCGGCACGCGCAACGGCACCTACGTCGGCACGATCGCCGAAGTGCAGGTCAATCGCAAGACGGGCGAGGTGAAGGTCACGCGGCTCGTCTGCTCGCACGACTGCGGGCTGATCATCAACCCCGACGCGCTGAAGTCGACGATTGCCGCCAATCTCGTGCAGTCGCTCGGCAGGACGATGAAGGAAGAGGTGCTGTTCGACCGCAGCAACGTGACCAGCGTGGACTGGAGCACCTATCGCGTGGCGCGTGCCGCCGACGTCCCGCCGGCCGTCGACATCGTCCTGATTAATCGTCCCGACCTGCCGCCGGGCGGCGCCGGCGAACCGTCGAGCCGTCCGACCGCCGCGGCGATCGCGAACGCGGTGTTTGACGCCACCGGCGCGCGCGTTCGTCAGATGCCCCTGACGCCAGAGAACGTCAAAGCCGCACTCAGCCGCACGTAGGGTCCGGCTTCAGCCGGATCCGGCCAGGTCGACCCGAAGGTGGACGCCAATTGAACGCAGACGGCATGTGGCTGGACCTACGCGGCGTTCGCGGGAGTGCGGAGTGATTGCTCGTTGCTGATCGTATAGCGCACCCGCCCACAGCCGCCGCCATCGATACGCCAGACGAACGTCTCGCGTGCGGTTCCCTGGCTGAACACGCTGTCTTCGGTGATGGTGACGTACGTCCCCGACGTTGACCAGTTCACGAGCCACTGGCCCGATTGCGGCACGCGTTCGAAGGCACCAACCCGCGAGCGATAGGGCCGAAGAAACTCAGTGAGCTGTGCCTCTGATCCTGCTTTCTTGAACGCCGCATCCGCACCGTCATAAATGGCGGAAAACTCCTGATTGTTGAAATGCTGGTGGAAGCGCTCGATCGCACTCTCGGCTTGCGCCTTTGCGTCGCCCATTCTAGTGCATGCGACGGTCAGCATCGCACACTCCAGTAGCACGACTGCCGCCATCATCCGCCACTGAAAATGTGTGAATGTCCTCATTTCAGTCCTGCACCGTGAATCACGATATTCAACGCACGAGCCACGCCGGTCGGGTTTTTCGCCGGTACATGCGGTGCGGAATCTGCTGAAGCCAGATCGGTGCCGACCAGTTGAAGGATCTTCCTAAAAAAGGGATTGGAGGAAACGGAGGACGGAGGACACTTTTCTCCGTGTCCTCCTTTCCGCCGTGGTGGAGAGAGTCTTCAGTCGTGTTTGAACAGCGACGGCGCCAGCAGCACGCTGATGCCGCCGCTCACCGTCGTCCCCGCCCCGTTCTGGTCCGTCGTCGCAATCGTCTGGCCGACCGACCCGAACAGCGCGATGCTGCTCGCGATGGAGTAGGACGCGGTTCCGGTCACCTCCGTGCGATCGGCAACCACGCCGAGAAGGTCCGCCGTCGTCCACGAATGGCTGAGCGACACGGAGAGCCCGACGCGCGAGGCCGCGCGCACGGCGATCCCGCCGCCCGCGAACCTGATGCCGCGCGTGAAGAAGCCGGTGCCGGCATAGATGCGCGTCGGCCCGGCGTCGAATTCAACACTGACTGGCAGACCGAATTGCGTGCGGCTCTCGTTGGCCGCCAAGGCCTGTGCCGCTCCGTCGCTGAGAACCATGATTGTTGGAGCGACCGCTACCTTGATCGGCGAGTCGTCGCCGAGCAGGCCCACCTTGCCATAAAAGAACAGGCTGCCGAGCCCGCCCACGGCGCCGGTCGGATCGGCGGTGCCGATGATGTGCGGGATGCTGGCGCCGAGTTGCACGCGCGGCGCAACGCCTGCCGCAATCGACGTGACCGGCGCGTCGACCTCGCTGACACCGGTCCCCTGCCAGTGCAGCGAGGACACTGCGAGCGTCACCGTCGCGGGCGGAAGAATGCGCCCGTCGTCGAGCCATGCGAACGGCGACGCGATAGACGAGGTGAGCGCGGAGCTGGGAAGCGTGCTGCGGCTCGGGGCCGTGCCACGGCTTCCTCCGCCGCTCGTGGTCGTGGTCGTGCCGGTACCCCTGGTGCCAGTACCGGTGCGGGTTCCCCGGCCGCCCGTGCCAGTTCCAGTCTGTGCCATGACTGGCGCCGCGGCGACAAGGGCGGCAAGCACCACAAGGGTGCTTGCCGCAAGGAAGTTATAGCGAGCCATTAGTCGACAGTCTTCAGTCGTCGAGGTCGTGATCGCCGTCAGGAGGCCTGATGGACCCGATATCCGTGCGCGCCTCGCCGGCGGCCGTCTTGGCCGCCGCTGCGGCGTCAGCCGTCGGAGCGACGTCGTGGATCGCCTGGGCCAGGCTGTCGCGCGGGCTTCCAGTCAGCTCCGCCTTGAGCGCTGAAAACGAGACGTTCAGGTCCTTCGCCGCATGGAGCGCGGCGAGGAACTGTTCCAGGCTGTTGAAGCCTTTGGCGTCGTCCGCTAGCTTCGTGCCCGACGGCAGAAGGGGCGTGATCTTGGCCAGCAGGTCGGCATTGGCCGTGATGCGATCGGCCAGCGACGGTCTCGCCGCCGTGATGTCGGCGCGCGCTTCACCCGCCGCGGTCTTCGCCGCCGTCTTCGCGTCGATGGCCGGCTTCAGATCGTGGATGGCCTGCGCCAGGTTGTCGTGTTCGGAGCCGATCATCTCCGCCTTGAGATCCGCGAAGGAGACGCCCAGGTCTTTCGCGGCATGAAGCGCCGCGAGGAACTGCTCTGTGCTGTGGAATCCACTGGCCGCATCTGCCAGCTTCATGCCCGACGGGAGAAGCGGTGTGACTTCACCGAGGAGGGTCGTGTTGGCCCCAATGCGGTCGGCCAGCGTTGGTCTCGTCGAGCTGATGTCGGCGCGGGCTTCGCCCTCCGCCGTCTTCGCCGACCCCTTCGCGTCCGCCGTCGGCTTCAGGTCGTGGATGGCCTGGCCGAGGCTGTCGTGCCCGGTGATCATCTCGTTCTTGAGATCCGTGAACGAGATGCCCAGATCCTTCGCGGCGTGGAGCGCGGCGATGAACTGGCCTTCGTTCCGGAATCCCTTTGCGGCGGCGTCCAGCGTGACGCCCGAAGGGAGGAGCGGTGTCAGCTTCGCCACCAGCGCGGGATTCGCGTCGATGCGATTGATGAACGGCACCGGGTTTCCATGGTGATCGCCCTCGTGCTCCTCATGGTTCACGCGGGGCCCGGGGCCATGCGTCGACGGGTCGTGCACGTTGGGCACGACATGCGGCCCGTGATCGGGAGAGCCGGCGAACGCCGCCGGCGCGAGGGCCAAGCTGGCCGCCGCGACAATTCCGGGAATGCTTATGAGCTTCATGCGAACCTTCCTCCAGCGGTCGAGCTGTCGCAAGTCACGTACCTACGCGCTTGAGCTATTTTTGGCCGGAATATGCAGCTTACAAAATCCGTCATGTAACCCTTACAGCACGGTCGAGCTACTATAATCTCGACAGCGCGTGACTGTGTGACGCGACTGTGACTCTCCCGACCGGCACGGCTCTTGGTCCTTATGAAATCCTCGCCCCGCTGGGCGCCGGCGACGAAGTCTATCGGGCGCGCGACACCAGACTGAATCGTGGTGTCGCCATCAAGGTGCTGCCCGATTCGGTCGCGAGGGACCCGAGCATCTCGCACGGTTCCAGCGAGAGGCGCAGCTGCTCGCCGCGCTAATCCATCCGTACATCGCTCATCTCTATGAGCTGGAAAGGCTGGATGGACGAGACCCCTCGGCAGGCGCGGAGCAAGCGGGCGTCCCTCGACGAGCTGCGCCGCCTCGCTCCGTGGACGAAATGATGTGATGCGCCTCGTGCCGCCAGATTGACGCGTATACACGAGAGTGAGGGAATCACCTGCTGGAGGCCCCATGCTGCTCTCGCTGGACCACCATCACGTCGGCGACGCGGTCGTCGTCACCTGCAGCGGCCGGATCACGGCAGGCGCCGAGTCCGAGGCGCTTCAGCAGTATCTCGACGGTCTCGCACCCCGCAGCGCTCATATCGTGCTGAACCTCGGCGGGGTGGAGTTCATCGACAGCGGCGGTCTTGGATTACTCGTGCGCTACGTCGTTCGTTCGAAGCATGCGAAGGGCAACCTAACGGTGTGCTCGGTGTCATCCAAAGTGAAAGACGTCCTGAAGGTGACGAAACTCGGCCCGGTGTTCCAACCCCACGATACGGAACAAGACGCTATCGCCTACGCTCATCAGCACGACCGGTCGCGGGACACGTCGTTTCTGAACGCCAACGTGCTGTGCGTGCACCGATCGGCTGATGTCGTGGCATACGTCCGCGAGCTGCTGAAGGGCGCCGGCTATCGGGTGATCACCGCGCAGAACCTGCCGGACGCGTTGATCCTGCTGACGGCAACACAGCCCAGAGTCGTTGTTATCGACGCGGACCTGCGAGCATCGCGTGCGACGCGAACGGCGGGCGAATTTCACCGGCTGGCCGACACGCGCGGCGTTGTCGAGCTGCCGCGGGAGTTTTCGACCCATGATGCCGGCGAAGCCGCCGAACAGGTATTACACGCGGTCCGCGCGAGCATCGACGCGAAACAGTAGACTCTCTTTGAGTGGAAACCTTCCACAACTTCGTAGGCGGCCGGTGGGCCCCCTCTCGAGGCTGCGCGACATTCGGCGACGAGAACCCGGCTGAGCGCGGCAGCAACCTTGCCGACTTTCAGTCGTCGACGGCTGAAGACGTCCGTGACGCCGTCGACGCGGCCGTGGACGCATTCCCCATGTGGCGGCGCACGCCAGTGTCCGAACGCAAACGCCACATCGAGGCGTTTCTGAGCCTGCTTCGCGACTCGCGCGAAGAGCTCGCGCGCATCGTCACGCTCGAGAACGGCAAGACCATCAGGGAATCACGCGCGGAAGTTGACTCGGCCCTCGTCGAGGGCGGCCATCACGTGCATCAGATCGAGACATTCTACGAAGGAAGCGGGCCATCGGCGTTCTCAAACAGGACATGGATGCAGTTCGAGCCCGTCGGCGTGGCCGGCATCATCAGCCCGTGGAACTTTCCCATGAACGTGATGTGCCGGAAGACGCTGCCGGCGCTGCTGACGGGCAACACGGTGGTCTTCAAGCCGGCAACGTTCACGCCGTTGTCCGGCGTCTTCATGACAAAGCTGTTTGAAAAGGCCGGACTGCCGGCGGGCGCGTTCAATTGCGTGACAGGCGCGGGATCGCTGATCGGGCACGCGCTGGTCGCGGACCCGCGCGTTCGCGCGATCTCGTTCACGGGCTCGACGGCCGTCGGCAAACAGATTCAGCAGCAGGCGGCCGCGAACCTCACACGTACTCAGCTCGAACTCGGCGGCAAGAACGCGCTCATCGTGATGGACGATGCGGATTTGGGACCGGCCGTCGAGGCCGCGGTCACCGCCGGCTTTTCAAATGCCGGACAGTGGTGCACGTCCACGAGCCGTGTGCTCCTGCAGCGGTCAATCGCCCTTCCGTTCCTCCAGATGCTCGTGGAGCGCTGCGAGCAGATGATGGTGGGCGACGGGCTGTTGGAAACAACCGACATGGGCCCAGTCGCCGGACCCACTCAATACCGGGAGATCCGGGCGGCGATCCGGCAGGCGGAAGCCCAAGGGGCCCGGATGATCGCCGGCGAGCCCCGAGCCCCGAGCCCCGAGCCGACTGGTTACTTCATCAGGCCGACGGTCTTCACCCAGGTGACACCCGACATGGCGATCTTCCAGGAGGAAATTTTCGGGCCGGTGCTGGCCGTCTGCGAGTTCGAATCGACTGACGAGGCGATCGCGCTCGGCAACCGATCGATGTACGGGCTGTCTTCGGCGATCTTCACGAGGAGCCGGCGCACGGCCCAAACGTATATCGACGGTATCGAGGCCGGGCTCGCCCATGTCAACATCCACACCGGCTACAAGGAGCCGGCCATGCCGTTCGGCGGTGTTAAGCAGTCGGGGGCGGGCCTTCCCGAGAACAGCGAAACGGGACTCGAGTTCTTCGTCGACCGGAAGGCAGTCTACCTACGCGACTGAGCGTCCTCGATCAATCGCCCGTGTCGCAGGGATCGACAGGCGCAGACGCGCTCAGACACTCCGTCAATCTCGCGCGTCTGACCGAGCAACTGGGCTTCTCCCGCTACTGGGTCGCCGAGCACCATGGGACGCCGATGCTCGCGTGCGCCAGCCCGGAAGTGCTGGTCGCGGCTATCGGATCCGCCACCTCGCGGATCCGCGTCGGAAGCGGCGGCGTGATGCTGCCCCACTACAGTCCCCTCAAAGTCGCCGAGACTTTCAGCATGCTGAGCGGCCTGTACGGCGAGCGCATCGATTTGGCGATCGGCCGCGCACCCGGCAGCGATCCTGTGACGGCGTTCGCGCTTCAGCGCGATCGGCGGACGGCGGCGCCGGACGATTTTCCCGAGCAGCTCGCCGAGCTCCTCGCCTACGTCCACGACCGCCTGCCGGTGACGCACCGATTCGCGCGGCTGGCCAGGCTGCCTGGAGGCACGATGCGCCCGGACGTGTGGCTGCTGGGGTCGTCTCCACAGAGCGGCATCTGGGCCGCCGAGCTCGGCCTGCCCTACGCGTTTGCGGACTTCATCAACCCGGATGGCGTCGAAATCGCGAGGCGTTATCGCCAGGACTTCAAGCCGTCCCCAACGCATCCGGAGCCGCGCGTGATCGCGGCGATCTGGGCGCTCTGCGCGGAGACGGACGATGAAGCTCAGCGTCTGGCTGCGAGCAGCCGCATGGCGTTCACATTGTTCCTACAGGGCCGGCTGATTCCGGTTCCGCCCGTCGACATCGCACTCGAGTTCATCACACAACATCCGCACGAGGTGGAAGCGCTGGGACAGCGTCGGCGATGGCTCGTCGGATCGCCTGCGACGGTCGCCCCGGGAGTCGAAGCGCTTGCCCGTGACTACGGCGCCGACGAAGTGATGATCGTGACAATCACACATGATCACGCGGCGCGGCGCCGCTCGTATGAGCTGTTGGCGGAGGTATTTGCGGCCGGCTAATGACGCGGCGGGTTGTCTCGACCTCGGGCGTCGTAAGGTGATCAGACATGAGCCAATCTGCCTCGATTTTGCGCGTATGACGTTAGGGGATTCTCTGTGACGTCATGGCCCGGAACAGGTTAAAATTTGAGCCTCCGCGATGAATAGCTTGCCTGAGGCTCGTGCAGGGACCTGCACGGGGTGTGGCCGCCCGACGGTCGACGCTGAACGCTTCTGCGTCGCCTGCCGAAGTGCGTCGTCTCCTCCTTCAACAGGCTTTGGCGACGCCATCACGATGGTGACGCCCCTACCGACTTCTGATGCCGATCCCGAGATGACCATGATCCCGTCGGCAGCGAAGCAGCGGATCTTCGACGATACGCCAACGATAGTACCAACGCCAACCGCGGCCGAGTATGAACTCCCGGTCACGCCGACCGCCTCAGATGCCGAAAGCGGAGCTCTGTCGATCGGCCAACGCTTTGGCCGCTACACGATCGTGCGGCTGCTCGGCATGGGCGGGATGGGCGCGGTGTACCAGGCGTGGGACGAGGAACTCGAAATCGTCGTCGCCTTGAAAGTCATCCGCCCGGAGGCGGTGCGCGATCCGCAGGCCGAGCAGGAGATCGAGCGCCGGTTCAAGCGGGAACTTCTGCTGGCGCGACAGGTCACGCATAAGAACGTCGTCCGCATTCACGATCTGGGCGAGATCGACAGCATCAAGTACATCACGATGTCGTACGTCGACGGCATCGATCTGGCGACGGTCGTCAGGGAACAGGGCCAGTTGCCTGTACCGAAGGCGCTGCGGATCATCCGCTCGGTTGTCGAGGGCCTCGTCGCCGCGCACGCCGCTGGCGTCGTCCACCGGGACTTGAAGCCGGCCAACATCATGATCGACGCCAACGGCAAGGCGCTGATCATGGACTTCGGGATCGCCCGCTCGACCGGCGGACCGACAGATGTGCCGGCCGGAGCCGTGACATCAGCCGGGATGTCATCGGGCGCCTGGCCTTCGACCGCCCGTCGCGCGGACGCGACGATGGCCGGAACGATTGTCGGAACCATGGAGTACATGGCGCCCGAGCAGGCGAGGGGTGAGCCGGCCGATCAGCGCGCGGACGTGTACGCCACAGGGCTGATGCTCTACGACCTGCTTGTCGGCAGACGCCGCGCCCAGCGGGCCGAGAGCGCCGTCGCTGAACTTCGCGCGCGGATGGAGCACGCGCTGCCACCCGTCAAGCTGCTGGCGCCGGACGTGCCCAACCCCGTCGCCGCCATTGTGGAGCGCGCGATCGAACGAGATCCGAGCAAGCGCTACCAGACCAGTGCCGAGCTCGCTGCCGACTTCGCCCGGCTCGATGACAACGGCGAGCTGATTCCGATCAAACGTGTCGTCAGACTTCCCTGGGTTGTGGCGGTTGTCACAGCTCTCGTCGTGATCTCGGCGGGCATTTGGTGGTACACGCGGAGCTTGATTCCGGAGGCTGCCCACGAGCCCGTTTCCGTCGTCATCGCGGACTTTGAGAATCGCACCAACGACACGGCCTTCGACAACACGCTCGGACCGACGCTCAGGCGCGGGTTGGAGGATGCCAGTTTCATCAGCGCGTACGACCGGACCAAAGTCTCGGCGCTCGGCGTCCGTACTCCGGAAAAACTTGATGAAGCTGCCGCGCGAGAGTTGGCATTGAAACAGGCTCTGGGCATAGTGGTCTCTGGTTCGATCGAGCCGCAACGAGGTGGCTTCAAAATCTCGGTCAAGGCAATCCAGACAGTCACTGGCAAAGAGATCACCAGTCGGTCCGCTACCGCCTCGGGCAAAGACCAGGTCCTTGAGGTCG
>Ga0306920_100006437_pt1 | contig 15329 bp, 15 predicted proteins | sample flu12Cox44000170_FD_204666 | JGI IMG/M metagenome (GOLD analysis project Ga0306920, IMG submission 204666) | Lab enrichment of tropical soil microbial communities from Luquillo Experimental Forest, Puerto Rico - flux4day.12C.oxic.44.000.170 (v2)... | ecosystem: Environmental > Terrestrial >... | reverse complement strand
CGAGACGAGCTCCACGAGCAAGCAATGCCTCCGCGAACAGCAGGTCGCCTCCACACGCGCCACCGCACAGGCCTACATCCGGCGTACCCGCACCCAGTTCGTTAAGCTTGGCGGCGATCGCGGCCGCAGCGACGGGCTCTTCACGCGCAGGAAACCGCGGGACGGCCCGGCCGGGCGCGTCAATCATGTGACCGCTGAACAGGAAAACTCTGCGAGCATCGAGCTCGTCAGCTGCGAAAGGCTGTGCCATGGGCGGCATTCCGTAGTCTTCATTGTATCGTTGGCTGCCTTTTCGGTCACCGCCGCCACAAGCTTACCGCCTGGAGCGGCTTCAGCCCGTCAGGCATTTTCGTTGTCGCGCATCCGCTTGTAAATCCCAACGCGCTCAGGCACATCCGCTGGTACAACCAAAATGGGAATCACGGCTGCCGGCGCCGATAATCACGATTTCCAAAACGTAAGGCGGCACCGCGAGACCCTATAGTCTGTGCCTAAACCAGGGCTTCGGTCCGCGCAATCCGAGATGGGCGCAAGGCGAGCCTTAGTGCGACAGAGGGAGAGAGAGGAAAGCAAAGTGCGTATGGCCCGGGAGCAGAAAAACGCGCGACGATCGGCGCATAGCTGCGCCCATCCGCGTCGAGCCGCGTCTATCTGCGTCGAGCCGCGAAGCCCGGCAAAGTGCCGCGGGTTTCGAGGCGAATTATTTGCCAGATCTTCGCTCATCGGCAATTTCACGCTCTCGGCCAGAACCGCCTGCGCAAAAGATGCCGCAGGATGGTCGTCCTGGCCGCCTGTACAGCGAGCATGTGAAAATCGTGAACCTCGACGGATTGGATGCGATGAGCGCCGCCTTCATCAGCAGCGAGCGATACACCGGCGCAAGGATTCATTAGACACCTCGACAGCGAAGTCCTATCAAAAAGTAAACCACCATCGCCCCGCTATCCGGTAGAGGTGACAATGTCACCCGTTTGCTCAGCGGCGCAAGATGAATTCCCGCGTTTAATGACTACCAACACAGCTGTCTTAGGCGACCTATCCCCGAGCTGGACGCATGCCAACAATATGCCCGCGTTGCCTGCGGCGAGCCTGACCGGTAAAGAAATTTTGGGCAGTGCGCTATTTGCGTGGTCAGGAGATCCGGCTCGGCATCGCGCGTTGCAGGTTGAGCGGGAGTAATGACATCCCCGTCGCACCGCCAAAAAGGGCCGACACTATCGTCTGCACCTCCTCGAGCGCCGGCAGGAAGGCATGGAGGTCGGTTTCCGCGTAGGCGCGCTGGATTGGATAGAGAATGTAAGAGAAATCTTCCGGCCGGATCTGGACTGCGGTGACGCCCGGTAGTTTGGCCGATCCTGCGAGCACCACGTCGTCGCCTTGACCTTTTCGCGCATTGTCGAAGTCATACCAGTTGTCGGGCGGCGGTCCGACAGCCACCGACTCGAGAGTCGAACTATCCTTGGCTCCATAAATGACCAGCAGATCCTGTGACGCCAGACCAAAGGCTGGGTCAGTCGGCATTGGCATCGGCGCGTACGGCCGCCGATTTTGGTGGTCAAACTGAAGTAATAGTTCCACTTAGGCGGTCTCGCTATGGGAAGTAAGGTGGTTGATTTGACAATCAACTTCGCGAGTCAGGCTGCCGCCTATGATTGCAAAAAGAGCTAGCAGGTTTTAGCCTAACGGCCTTGAAGGACCGGCCGAAGCTGCCACGCTATCAACTAAGGAGCGCGCCCAAATCAGCATGAGCGCGGTGATTAGACCATGCCAGTCGAAAGCTTCATTTCCGCAGATTCTCACGTCGTTGAACCGGCTGACCTGTGGCTTACTCGGATGGACAAGCGTTTTCGCGATCGCGCGCCGCGGCTTGAAGCACGTGAAAACGGCGACTATTGGGTAGTCGAGGGTCTCCATACCCTGCCGATTGGCCTGTTCGGGCCGATGGTCAATGACAAACAGAAGGGTGCCATCGAGCGCGGCCAGGAGCGCCGCTACCAGGAAACCCGCCCCGGCGCCTACAATTTCGAGGCCCGTATTGTCGATCAGCGGCTCGACCACGTCGAGGCCGAGATCATCTATCCGGGTTTCTGCCTGACTCTGTTTGGCATCCCGGACGCCGAGTATCAGCGCGAATGCATCCGTGTCTATAACGACTGGCTGGCCGAGTTCTGCGGCGGTGCGCCGAGGAATCTGGTCGGTGTGGGAATGCTGCCGATGCGCGGGCCGGTTGAGTGGGCCATCACGGAAGCCGAACGATGCGCCAAAATGGGGCTTCACGGCCTGATGATCCCGGCAGTCAAACGCAAACCGTCGTACCACGAGCCGGTTTTCGATCAGATGTGGTCTGCGCTGGAGGAAATCGGGCTGCCGATCGGAGTCCACAGCGGAGCGGACGACGAACCTCTTTCGATCGAGCGCGATATCCCGCTTCACGCGACGGTCTGCGATAACAAGATGTTTATGATGCAGCGCAGTCTTGCGCTGTTGATTACCTCGGCGGTACCGCAGCGTTATCCGAAATTGCGATTCGTGATCGTGGAAGGCGGCATCGGCTGGATCGCGGCGCAGCTCCGCTTTATGGACCACTGGTGGGAGGATCACCATCGTTGGATGACGCCGAAGCTGGACGAATCGCCCAGCTTTTATTTCAAACGGCAGTTCTGGGCGACGTTCGAGGACGACCGCCCCGGCATTTTGACCCGTCATCTGTTGGGAGTGGACCGCCTGATGTGGGGCTCCGACTATCCTCATACCGAAGGCACTTTCCCATTTTCGATCCAGCGAATTCGGCAGGATTTCGCGGATGTGCCGGAGAACGAGGTGCGCATGATGGTGCGCGACAATGCGGCACGCTTGTACGCCATGAGTTGAGCAGGCTGGAACTCCCAATTAGCGGAGGGCATGAGTCATGGCCGAGCATGTGATCGCCGAGACCACCAACGGCAAGGTCAGAGGCGTTGCCGGCGGCGGTGTTAACGTTTTCAAAGGAATTCCTTACGCCGGTCCAGCAGATGGCATCCGGAGATTTGCAGCGCCCGCCAAACTGCCGCCATGGCCCGGAGTGCGCGATGCCTTCGAATACGGTCCAACCGCGATGCAGGATCCCGACGCATTCGGCCTTTCGCCTGAACTGATGGCACTGCTGCCGGTGCGCGAGACAATTCCGATGGATGAAAACTGTCTCGTGCTCAACGTCTGGACACCGGCGGTTAATGACGGCGTCAAGCGGCCAGTGATGTTCTGGTGTCATGGCGGCGCGTTCATCGCGGGCTCCGGTTCGTCCGCATGGTATGAGGGGACGAACCTTTGCCGGAAGGGCGACGTCGTCGTCGTCTCAATAAATCATCGGCTCGGCGCCTTCGGCTATCTCCATCTTGAGGACCTTGACCGCAAGCAGTTTGCGTCTTCTGGTAATGCCGGGATGCTGGACATCGTCGCTGCACTGGAATGGGTGCGCGACAATATTGCCCGTTTTGGCGGCGATCCCGGCAACGTCACGATCTTTGGCGAATCCGGCGGCGGCGCCAAGGTAAGCGTGCTGATGGCGATGCCGGCAGCGCGCGGGCTGTTTCACAAGGCAATTATCCAGAGCGGGCCGGCGGTCGAGATGATGAGCCGCGATGACGCGACTGCGATGGCGAAGCAGGTCCTCAGCGAGCTGGGCATGGACCCCAGTCGAGTTGATGAGCTCCGCCGCATCGCCGCCAACCAGCTGCTCAATGCCCAGATGGCGGTCTTGAAGAAGATCAATCTGATGTCGTTCGCGAATCGCCGGCAGGTTGGCTTTAACCCGGTAATTGATGGAATCAATCTGCCTGCGGGGCCGTTCGCCCCGAGCGCGCCTGCCACTTCTTCCCACGTGCCGTTGGTGATCGGCACCAACAAGGACGAGATGACGCTGTTCTTCGCGCTCGCGCCGTGGATGGAGGGGATGGATGACGCGGCCTTGCGCGAGCGGGTCCGGATGTTCGTCGGAGAGCGTGGCGATTCGCTTGTCGAGCAGTACAAGCGGGCGCGGCCCTACGATCCGCCGCGCGACCTGATGATGGCAATTGCGACTGATGCGGGTATGCGAATACCTTCGTTGACTATCGCGGACCGCAAGCTCGCGTTGAATGCCGCACCGGTCTTCGTTTATTTGTTCACCTGGGAGACGCCGGTTCTGGGCGGCCGGCTCAAGTCGCCGCATGCCCTCGAGATCCCGTTCGTTTTCGACACACTCGAAAGTGCGCCACTCACCGGCGATTCACCGGCACGCTTTGCGCTTGCTGAAAAGATGAGCCGGACCTGGCTTGCGTTTGCCCGTTCCGGCAATCCCAATAACGATGCCATTCCGCCGTGGCCGGCGTATGGCGAGACCGAACGCCCAACGATGATCTTCGACAATGAATGCCACGTTGTGAATGACCCGTACCGGCAGGAGCGCCTGGCATGGGTAAGATGAGCGCCTCAGGCTGGACAAAGAAAATCAGAGAGGGCGGCGCGCTCGCCGCCATCGTGTCTATCGAGGCCCCCTTTTTGCGTCGCGCGGTTTTGGGGCGGTCAAATTCTTAGATCGCCGGGGCGGTTTTCTTCCCACGTCACTGTGAGTGTATAGCTCGGTATCTTCCAGCTATCGCCCACGCGAACGAGCTGATAGGTATAATAACCACCCATGTCCCAGGTCGGCTGGCCTTGCTTGAAGTGCCGCGCCTGCATATAGCTGACGCATACCGCGTCATTACCGTTCACCTCGACGTGATAGTCAGTGAGAAAGTGCTGAGTAATGTCGAAACGGCTGATGACCGCGGTCACCTGTTCAGTGAATTTGTCGGCGCTGATGGTCCGCAGCCTGGGCTTGTCACTTGGTGGGCCAAGATAGACCTGGATCTCATCGGTGAAGATCGAGCGGAACAATTTCCAATCGCGCCCATCAATCGACACAGGGTAGCAATGTATAACCTCGCCGATATGTGCACGATCCAGCAGCAACTGCAGTTTTTCGCTGTCAGCCATATCAGTACCTCCTGATGTTTCCATTCGCCGTTCTTTTAGCGAATGGAAAACGCGAGTCGAGTCGCCTGATACTCATTCGTTGAAGGGTTCGATCAGCTCGAGGAAAGTTCCGTCCGGATCCTTGAAGCAGAAGAACTTGGCGCCGGCTTTGTTGGCAAACCGGATGGTCACCGGTTCCGACACCATTTCAACCCCGTTCGCCTTGAGACGAGTGTATTCGTCGTCCAGATTTTTTGTGAAGAGCGCGATGCGAGCCACCCCTGCATGGTAAAGATGGGGATAAGGCGTGCCATCGGTCTGAGGTTGCTTCCACTCGATCAGATCGATTCGGGTGGCTCGAGGATCGTCACTCAAAGCGAGCAACGCGGCACGGGCGCGGCTGTCAGGTATGTTCAGTCCCTTGTCATTTCCTTTATTAGGTCCGTCGCCGAGGTCCAATACTACCTTGAAACCTACCATCTTATAGAACTCGAGCGAACGCTCGAAGTTCTTTACATTTATGTTCACGTGAAAGATTGACTTTATCATTATTCCGTACTCGCAATTTAAGCGGCAACCATCTCTTTGGCGCGGGTCTGCTCTGTCTTAATTCACCGCCGAGACCCCTAGGATCGCCGAGGCCGCCACTGATCTCCTTGTTCCTCGATGAGCAACTTTGTCGTACCGGGTATACAGACAAGTTGCCCGAACACATCGATGCCGTTATGTACGAGAAAACTCTGTACTACAAGCTTCATTTTGCTGCCGCGGGCCCCATTCAAGTAGAAAATCCGTTGTGCCATTCTGTCGGTACCACCGCGGCATTCATTGATTAGCCTTTCTGGTGAGACTTGCTGTTCTGTACAGAATTCGAGCAGCAAATCCACTTTCTCTATGATTTCCCGAGGAGCGCATCTAGTGATGCCTAATAAGCCACTGCACCAGCGCTCGACGGAAGCGCTGGAACGCCACGCAGAATTTGAAATCCAGTGCTTCTTATTCGGTGCCACTTCATTCAGCCTACAGCCACTCGGGCTTTTCGTTTGGCAGCCTGCGGCCGTTGGCAATGAAAAAGCTGCGGATAACATTGCCGCGAGCATTTCGCTCGCTCCATGTTCCCTGAATTTGCGCCGAGAAATCCTTAACCCGATCCGAATAAAAGTTTCGTTTCCTGTACTTTTGTGCCTCGACGTCGAAGATCTCGGCGACCATCTGATCGGGCGTGCTGCCTACGAATTGGCAAAACTCGGCTAAAATGGTCAGACGTTGTTGTTGCTCTGCCTCCGTCAGCTCTTTATCCGCAAGCTCAATTATGTATTTCTGCACCGCCGCGCAAGAGAGAAATTCGTGCTGTGTCATTCGAGGAGCTCAGCATAGAGGTGAGCATCCTGCCCGCCTCAATTCGTACATCCGATGAATAGCTATTCTGGCAAACCAAACAGCTGCGCCAAAGCACGGATCTCATCGGCGCGCCATGGGACAGGTGCTTGCTCTTGAAGCATGCCGGCAGCCTTGAGATGCGCGCTCACTTCAGGATCAGATCGCAACGGGACCCCCCATTTACCGCTAAAGTATAGATTCTCGAAGGCCGGGGACGGACGCTGACCACCGGCGCCAGGTGACTCTGCCGGATAGCCGACCAACTGGACTTGGGTTGGCGTCACGAACTTTGGCATGTCCAGAATCTGGCGAATCTGCGCACGCCGCCCGGTGACGAGCGCCGTGCCAAGTCCTTCGTCAACGGCGGCCAGAAGCGCGGACCCGACGGCCAATCCGCATTCAAAAGCGCTCAACCATTCGGCGAAAACATTATCACCTGCCATCACGTTGAAGTCGGGATTGGGAATCACCGCAGTCTCTATGAACTCCTTGCTCCAGCCATGAGTCGAATTCAGCGCGCGCACATCTATCAGCTCCTTGAGCGTGTCGCGGAGGCTGTCCCAGCCTGACATGTCAATCGCCCAGACGATGAACACCGGCGCCTGTTGCACGTGCGGTTGATTGTACATAGCCTCGACCAGCGCATCGCGGACGGCATCAGGAGTTTTTCCTCGCTCGATCACTACCGCCTTACGAATCAATTTGGCGTTACCGTGCTGCGATTGCAGGCGGCCGGCTTCCAGGATTGTCTGGATCTTCGCCCGTTCAACTGGTTGCCAGCTCTTGAAGTAGCGGATAGTTCGGCGATTGCCAACGACTTGCTTAAAGTCCATGAGCACCGACTCCTCTTGTCCCGCAGCGCGAAGTCTTCCAGCGCGATCTTATCCGGGCCGACTGCTTGCACGATGGCACCCACTCGACAGACTTACAAGATCGGAGCTACTCGTGTGCGGAATCTATTCGAAGGGGACTCGACCGTCTCGACTCTCTGAAGCTCCTGATTCATGGGGGGGTGAAGATATTGGCGGGTTGGGACTTCTGGGTTTGTTTCGACTCCGCGATCGCGCAAAGCACCATGGCGGGCGAAGGAGCGGCGCGGGATCGGACCCGCTATGTACAACAGTCATCGGTAGTCATGGGACGGTCACTTGCACCCAACCAGAGGCGTCGCTTGCGGTTGCTTTGAACCAGAGGCTCGAGCTGTCCCCGTTCTGCCAAACGTAGAGCTGGCCTTGCTTCGCGGTGACATTACCCACTGGCGTGATGGTACCTGTCATGAAACCCTCGAACCCTGGCGTACCGGACGAAGACCAATAGGTAAGCGCATTATGGGTGCCTCCGACTAGGCTCGTACACGAAGCATCCATCTGATTCTGCCCGACGATCGGGATAACCTGGTGGACTTCGGGCGCATTCTGATCCTGCAACCCGACCAGAACACGGGTACCACGGTTGCCGCAGACCAGGATCGGCAAGACGAGCCTGGTCTTGGTCTGTGGCGACAAAATTGCTCCTAGCGTGTGTTTCCCAGTGCCGCCGTCTGAGATCAACACGTTGGTTCCGAGCTTTGCGTTGACCAGGCTCGTCGCGAGCTTGAACGTGTTGGCCCCAGTGGAAATGATCCAATAGTGGGTCGCAGCTGAGAGCCCCGCAGGCAAGGTCCGAGAACTCGACACCTGGACCGGCCCGTCGCCCGTAGAGCGTCCGTGTGACACTGCGTTAAACGTGTTTGTTGCGGTGGTTGCCGTGAACGTGAAGCTCGCGAACGTGAGAGGTTCAAGGCTCTCCTCTATGTTGACTAGTGAGGTGAGCAGCGCGGCTGGCGTGACCCCGTCGGCCTGCAAGCTGCTCTCAACTAGGTTGTTGCAGAAGTAGACCCCGATCGCATAGGCCGAAGACTTGATGTAGACGCCGGATACGTCTGTGCGTATCCCATGGAACTCATGCCTGTTCCCGGTCACGACGACCCTGGACGCCGAATCGATCTCCAGCATAGAATCGTTTGTGTATTGGTTGACGATATTTCCCGCATACGTAATTCGTGTCGGCTGCAGACCATTGTGGACCTCGATCCGGACGGTTGGCGCCGAGTTGCACGCTACGCCGCGGTAGATGTAGTTTCCGACGACTTGGACATCCGCACAGCTCTGTTGTATGCAAAGAGAGGGGTCCGTGCCGAAGGGCGCGTCGCCGTAGATGTGGTTGTAGGCAATGATGGCGCCATTCAAGTAGCTGCCGAGGAACGTTGAATTGTAAATAGTGTTGTACGCGAAAATCGACTGCTGATCTGGCAAAGTCGTCTCAGTTCCTACCAGAGACGCCTGACAAGTATCGAAGTGGTTGCCGATAATCCGCCACCTCCCAGTATCGACGTTGCCGGACGGCTCGAAGTGGATCCCCTGCAACGAGCCGCCGGTCTTGAAGAAACAACTGGTGACGTTGATGTCCCACGACCCGCGTTGCACGCTAATTCCGCTCCGCGTTACATTGTCGAACACACACCGGTCGAACACGACCCTGGTCTGCTTGCTATTAATGTCCCCGCCAAGAATCCTTACGCCGTCGCCAGACCCAGCCACGCCTTCCTTGAAGGTGCACCGGACGAATTGCACGTTATCGTTGCGCAAAGCGAGATCGCTGCTGCCACCAAGTTGAACCTGATGGTTTTGCTGGTTTACGTTCGAGCAGTCGCGTTGCGAAAACCCCATGTTCTCGAACGTAACGCCGTTGCAGTTGACGAGCTGGACTAGGTAGGTATCGTTAGCACCCATGTCGCCAGCGACGCACAACACGGCACCGGCGTCACCGAGCAGACGGACGTTTACTCCGTTGAGGATCTCGAGGCAGTACAGTTTACCCGGGGTACGCGTAATCGGCCATCGGCCTGCCGGGAAGAACAGAGTCCCCCCCGAGATGACTCGCGCCATCGCGCTATTGAGACCAGTCAGATTCGCTGCCATCACCGTCTGAGTGGGCACGCCGTCGACAGCCGTCATGAACTCCGCAATGTTGATATATAGGCTCATTTTATATCATCACCGTTGTGCGTAAGTCGCGGCGCTTTTGGCCGCCGTCATTCTCGAAAGAGTTGTTAGTCAAGGCTCCCTTTGATTGTGGTCAGTTGATCGTGTTTGAATATATCGTGCGTAACGTCTCGTGCCTGAAGCGAAATCCACATCCTAGATATCTTTGAATGTTTGATTCGTACGCAAACGCTCCTGGTCTCGCCGCTCGAGTCCGACACTACATTTCGACTGGACCGCAAAAGGCGTTCTCAGCTGTTGGCTGAAGTGTGAAAGTTCCGGTAACAGCAGAGGCTTGCGCAGAATGGCTACATCGTCCTCGTGAACGCGCGTCAGAAAAACTGTGTGCGGTACTCGCTGTCGGTGCGTACGTCACGTGGAAGGCGCTGAGGTGTGCCATACGATACTGGAGAGCAGGTCGTCAATCATTTATTGCGTCCGCAGTTCGCGTTCTTCGTCGGCACGTACGGTCTGCCGAGCATTCGCGCGAGCATGCCGGTCAGGTCGTGGAAATCGGCACGGCCTTCGCGCAGAGATCGCCTCGACACGGGCTTGGTCGCGATCGCAGCGTGCTCGGCCCGCACGTTCGTCGGAACCGACCCTAATGACGGTAGCGACGGCGACGGCGGAATCTCGCTGAGCCTCGGGTGCGTCTGCGTCAAGAACGCATTGAACGTCAATGACATATTGACCCGATCGCTCAGGAATGGCTTTGTGGCCCCGCAAAACCGCGCGAGGATGGTCTTCAGAATCGAACAATGATCCAGCGTGATGTCCGGCCCCTTTCCCGCTGCTACCAACGGAGACACGACAAACGTGGGCACGCGAACGCCGTAGGGTGTCGTCAGCGGTGCCTGGAAATCCGTCGTTGCGTCAAGCGCGCTGCTCTGCGGGCTGGCGTCGAACACCAGCGGCAACGCCCGAATTTCGGAAATCGGCGGCACTACATGGTCGTAGAACCCCCCGTGCTCGTCGTACGTGATGATCAAAAGAGTCTTCAGCCAAAGCGCTTCGTTCGCCCTCAGGTCGTCGTAGATGGATTTGAGAAAGATCTGGCCGTTCAACATGTCCGCGTAGGGGGAGTGGTCGTCGTTTTCAGGCGGGTGCTGCATTGCGGGATCGATGAACGTGACTGACGGCAGGTTCCCGGCCCTGACATCGCCGCCCAGGTTTTCGAACCGCACGATGTGGGTGTCGTCACCGACGTAGCGCGCGAACATGCGCAACATCGTGACGGAAGGAAACGATTCGTAGACGCGCCAGCTTACGTTGTTCCGTGTCAGTAGGTCAAAGATGTTCACCGCGCGTGACAGTGCGAAGTTGTCGCTGTTGTTATTGTTTAGTATCGCTTCGCCGACGCGGTCGTACTGAACGTCGCCGCCGAGCGAATACATGCGATTCGGGAATGTCGGCCCAAGATGAGATGAAAAATACCGTTGGCAATAGGCGTAGTTCTCCGCAAAAAAACGATAAAGCGGTAGATCGTTGCCATCGTACGTTCCTAGTATGTCCGTCGCGATGAGTATGTCCGGCGCGATGAACCCCTCCGTGACTTGCTCCGTCAATTTCCCGTTAAAATCCTCGATGAATCCCTGCGGACTGTTGATGGCGGGGCCGAAGCTCGGCTGCAACTGGTACTTGAGCTGCGTTGCGACGTTATCGGTTGAGTGACCCACCTTCGCCGGAAACTTGGTCTTGAATCCCGCCACGTCAGGCGGGATGCCGGAATCCCGCAGCAGCGGGAGAGCATTCTCCTTGTAGAAGTTGTTGTCGTGGAGGAACTTGATCAGGTCTATGTATCCGCCATCGCCCGCGACATCGCCGATCACTTGCCGGTACCCGAGCACGTGATCGAACGACCGATTCTCCATCATGACCACGACGATGTGGTCGATTTTCGAGAGGTTATCGGTCGCCCACGTATCGCCGAGCGACCGCGGAGTCAATCGCCATCTATCTGGGCCGAGCTGGATTACCGAGCGGCCGATGACGCCTATGTAATCTGGATTCGGCTTTGGGTCGGGCTCGACCGGCGCGACGTAATCGATCACGAGCGCATCCCCAACGACCAGCTGCGGTGCTTGGAAGCTGCCGTCGCCATTGCTCAGCGCCACGTAGACCCCAGCATCGCCGAAGCCGACGATGTCCGCCCGGGAATCACCGGTCACGTCGGCGAGGAAGCGCGGGTGCTTGTCCACTTGCCAACCCCCCGCCTCATAACCGAACTCCGCAATCACCAGCTGCGGTGCTTGGAAGCTGCCGTCGCCATTGCTCAGACGCCCGTTCAACTGGTTGCCAGCTCTTGAAGTAGCGGATAGTTCGGCGATTGCCAACGACTTGCTTAAAGTCGATGAGCAGCGACTCCTCTTGTCCCACAGCAGACTTACAAGATCGGGTAGCTGCTCGTGTGCGGAATCTATTCGAAGGGGGTAAAATTCGGCGAGGTAAGGGGTTTAGATTAGGCCTCGGAGCGGCAACTGCGGGCTGGTCCCGGATTCAAGGAGTCACCATGCCGTCAAAGTCAACATCCAAATCAGCTATCGTCCGCGAGCATCTGAGCCATCCAGTCATCGACTCGGATGGGCATCATGTTGAGTATTTTCCGCGGCTGCGCGACTACATCAGGGATCTCGCGGGCGGCGGAGTCGCAGAGCGGGTCGGACGTGCCTTCGATGGCACTATCGCCAGCACGCGCTGGTATAAGGAGTCGCCAGAGCAGCGGCGTGAATTCAGGACCAAGCGTTCGCCGTTCTGGGGCTTCCCGACCAAAAACACCCTGGATCTCGCTACCTCTATGTTCCCCAAGCTGATGTACGAACGGCTGGACGAGATGGGTCTGGATTTTTGCGTGTTGTATCCGAGCGTGGGTCTGGTGAGCGCCCATTTCGAAGACGAGGAAGTAAGGCGCGCGACCTGCCGGGCGTTGAATCGGTACTGTGCTGAAATCTGGGGTGAGTATCGCGACCGAATTGCCCCGGTTGCGACCATACCGATGAATACGCCGCAGGAGGCAATTGAGGAACTCGAACATGCCGTCAACCTGCTGGGACTGAAGGCCGTGCTGATGGCGAGTTACGTTAAAAGGCCGATTCCCGCGGTGGCACGCCAATACCCCGAAGCCTCTCGCTATGCCTTTTGGCTCGACACCTTCGGCATCGACAGCGAGTACGATTACGATCCGGTGTGGGCCAAGTGCCAGGAACTCAAAGTGGTCCCGAGTTTTCATAGCCATGGCGAAGGATGGGGCAGCCGCACCTCGATTTCCAACTACGTTTACAACCACGTCGGGCATTTCGCCTCCTCAGCCGACGCGGTTTGCAAGTCGCTGTTCCTGGGCGGGGTGACGCGGCGATTTCCGCAAATGAAGTTTTCCTTCCTCGAGGGCGGGGTTGGCTGGGCGCGCAGCCTCTTCGCCGACCTTATCGGCCATTGGGAAAAGCGCAACCGCGACGCGCTGGAAAACTACAATCCGGGCAAAATCGATCAGGAACTGCTGGCCGAACTGTCACGCCGCTACGGCGGCAGAGTAGTCGAGGGGCGGGACTATGTGAAAGGGGGCGAATTGGTGCGAATGCGCGAGGGAGATCCCACCGACGACTTCGCCAAGTGCGCGATCACGCGCAAGGAAGATTTCCACGAGCTTTTCCTCAAGCCGTTCTTTTTCGGCTGCGAGGCCGACGACCCGGTCACCGCCTCCGCCTTCGACCCCGTGCGCAACCCCCTATCGGCGCGCATCAATGCGATCTACGGCTCCGATATAGGTCATTTTGACGTCCCCGACATGAGCAAAGTCACGGCCGAGGCCCATGAACCGGTCGAGCACGGAGCGATGACCGCAGAAGACTTCAGAGACTTTGTCTTCACCAACCCGATCAAGCTGTGGACTGCGCTCAACCCTGACTTCTTCAAGGGCACCGTGGTTGAGGGCGCGGTTGCGCGCCACCTTGCGCAAGGCTGAACTGCGTTGCCCGCAACGCTAAAGGCGGTAAAAGTCGCGGGCGTTCTTCGACAGGATTTTTTCCACCGAGGCGGCTGGAAGGCCCTTCAAGTGATGGCGAGCTTTTTCCACCGGATGCACGAAACCCTCGGCATGCGGATAGTCTGAGCCGATAAAAAATTTGTCGTCGCCGGCAAACTCGACGATGTATTTGAACATCCGTTCCTCTGGATCGCCGCTGATCCAGATGTTGCGTGCGAAATACTCCGCCAATGGCCGCTTCATCTGCGAGGTGTGCCCCATATAGCGATAGCGATAGTCCACCCGCTCCAGCCATTCGCCGACCCATCCGACCATCGCCTCGATGGTCCCGACGCGGAGCCTGGGGAAACGTTCGAACACGCCGTCCACCACCATCGTAGTCAAAGCCTGACGCGGGTCCTGAATGAGATTCATCGAGAAATACATCAGCCCGGGCTTGGGATCATGATAAAAGTCGCTGCCGGTGTAATGGCGATGCGACACCAGATGCAGCGCTACCGCGAGACCCAATTCTTCGGCCGCGGCCCAGACTGGATCGAATTCGGGATGGCCGAAGCTTTTCCCTCTGATCGGCATGGCAGCGACGAAGGCAGTGCGTGCTCCCTGGGCAGCGACGCGCCGCATTTCTTTAACCGCGAGCGCGGGCTCGCGCATCGAGATATGCGCCGCGGGGAAAAGCCGTGTGCGGTGCCCGGCGACCAGTTCGAACGCCCACCGGTTGTAAGCGCGGCATAGCGCATCAGCTAACAGCGGATCGTCAACCTCGCCTTCCCAGATGATGCCGATGCTCGGATAAATCACCTGGACGGCGAGTCCCTCGCCGTCCATGAAACGCACGCGTGCGTCCATGTCCTGCCATTGCGCGCTATAGGCGATATAGCGGTCGAAGTTGCTGAGGGTTCGCCCGGCCTCCTTTTGGCCATAGGCCGTCAACAAACCCAGTACTTCCTCAACGTCGCGCAGCTTCATCGGTTTTTTATCGGCCAGCAGCGCGCGCTTGCCGGTAGCCGGGTCATGACCCATTCGAACCGTGCGTTCCCGCAGGGCCGGGTCAACATAGCGCTCATACAAATCCAGCGGTTCCATGAAATGGCTATCGCCGTCGACAACCCCGGTCATGCGTGAGTCCTCTCTTCAGATGTTGCCGTCGTTCCCGTCCCGTTCATAGTAGAGACTTCAGTTGGCCATCACTTCCCTCGCCTCGCTTCTCGCCTTAGGCGAGGGGTCTGGTTGCCCCCGCTTAAAGCGGTCAGAGTCGGGCGCCTGGGTTTGTTGCTAAAGATCCGCAAGGCGAACGCGCCCGCGGCAATATAAAAGACTATGAATGCGGCTTCGATCACAGTGATACGGGGATACCGAGCCCGCATTACGAAGCCAAGAAAAGCTGACCCCAGTACCAGCACGGTGGTTAGGCGCGGTACGAACTGCCGGACGGGCGATTCGGCATCCTCAGCATCACGCGCGGCGAGCACTATCCAGACCATCGGCGCCGCAAATGCAAAGCCGAGCAGCGTCAGGCCAATCTCGGGTTGCAGATTATTGTAGAAATACATGGCGAGGGCGAAGAGCGTCACAGCAAGGGGGCCAAGAACCGCCGGCCGCCATGGAAATCCGCTGCTGTTGGGGGTTCCGGCCATCGCTGTCAGTATCCGCGAGCAGAGTGCGGTAGACAAGTTTGCCAATGCCTGCGGGCGGGGCTGTTTTTGACGCCAGCCCTTTTTCGTTGCGGCCAACCAGCATCCGCTGCGGGTTTGCAGTGGGCGTGATTCGGCGCTAATTGATGTTGTAAAATGGCGCGATTGAATCAGACGTCACGACTGTGGCCGCAGGCCCGGCGTGAACATTGGTCTGAGTAGGAATCATGGTTGCCCATAACCCCCTCAACAGATCCGGACGAGCGGATTTCCCGCATCCGGCTCTTGCCTCAGGTGACAACGCCGAGGCGGCGCAGGGGATAGGGATGATGGATGCGG
>Ga0306920_100006436_pt1 | contig 15329 bp, 16 predicted proteins | sample flu12Cox44000170_FD_204666 | JGI IMG/M metagenome (GOLD analysis project Ga0306920, IMG submission 204666) | Lab enrichment of tropical soil microbial communities from Luquillo Experimental Forest, Puerto Rico - flux4day.12C.oxic.44.000.170 (v2)... | ecosystem: Environmental > Terrestrial >... | reverse complement strand
CATCCGGCGGCACCGTGACCGTTTTGAATGACCTCAAGCGCCAAGGCTTGGCGCGCGATTTCGCAGATCGATCTCAGCAATAGTAAACGCCGGCTGCACAGCGGCGGGTCGTACGCCGGGCGACGCCGGCAACGCTGACAGGCGTCAATGGCCGTCCGACGACGGCTTGCGCGGTCGTAGCCAGCAGGTCGGCGCCCGGGATCGGCAGATTCCCGGTCACTTCAAGCGCGCATAGCGCAAGCAATGCAACGGCGATCGAGAGCGCGAGATGCTTTAGAATTCTCATTTTCCATCTCCCAGCTTGAAGTTGGCCGGCAGGTCGCTGAACTTGTCGCGGGCTTCCGCGCTTTCAACTTTGCTGGCGTTGGCCGCCTCCTTGATCGTGAAGTCGACCTTTGCGACTTGGTCGCCGGTCTTCCAGTCACGAGTCTGAACGCTGTATTGCGGGCCTCCCGCCACGCTACGCGAGGCGATGCTAAAGCGGCAGGGGTAAGGCTTGCTGCCCTGCGCAATCCAGATCTGGAAGTCCACTTCCTTCTTGCGGAAGGCCAGATGGTCGCATTCGACCCCGCCCACGACGCCGCTGCCGAGATCCTTGATGTCGGTCACGTCGCTCATCAGTTCGTCATAGGAGTTCGTGAGCAGCAGATCCGCCGCCGGCAATGGACGCCTGAACTTCTCCTGCAACGCGTCGACGAGCTGATCGAAGGTGCCGGGCGCATCGGCCTGGACGATAATATTTGCGTTCTTGCCGAACAACGTCAGCGTCTTTCCATCGAACGCCCCCTCGATGTCGGTGAAGCCGCCGGTCCGCGAAAAGCGGACCTTGTCGGGCCTGTTGAGCACGATGTCGCCGGAACTCAGGAGCGAAAGCTTCTGATCGTCTTTCGTCACCACCTCGAGGTCTGCATCGTAGTTGAACGATATCGCGTTCTGCGACGACACGTAGTCCGACATTCCCTTCAGCAACTTCTTCGCGTCGTCGTCGCCGGCGCGAGCGGCAGAGAGCGCCCCCGCGCACACTACCGATGCGAGCAGCACGCGCGTCATCGCGCCGAGCGGCCGATTCGCCACTGGTCTGTTAAGCATGCCCATAAGATACCTCTGCTCTGTTTGCACGGCCGCGACATCTCCCGGGCAAATGCGTGGAGTCGTAAAAATGCGCGGAGCCGCGTCCCATGGCTTTGATGATCCGGAAGAGGTGGCTCTTGAGCCACCTTCCAAGGTGAGGTGGCGGCCGCGGCCGTGCCGATCGCGGCGGCCGCAGCTCCGGCACCCACCAGACCGGCGCCGTAGCCGTAGCCATACGCAGCGCGCCGGTATTAGCTCCTCGCGTAATCAATAGCCGGTCCAGGCGCCGCCGTAGTAGCGCGGAAATAGCGTCGGCCGTCCGGTGACGTAGCTGCGGTTGGCGTAAACGCCGCCGCCGTAATAGCCGGGGTAGCCGCCAGCGGCATAAGCGCCGTAATAGCCGCCAGGGTAGCCGCCGCCGTAGTAGCGCGGAAACAGCGTCGGCCGTCCGGTGACGTAGCTGCGGTTGGCGTAAACGCCGCCGCCGTAATAGCCGGGGTAGCCGCCATAAGCGCCGTAATAGCCGCCAGTGCCATAGCCGCCATAGCCCCAACCCGTGCCACCATAGTAACCGCTGCCATAGTAACCGTAAGGCGAGGTGGCGGCGGCAGTGCCGATGGCGGCGGCGGCCACTCCGGCGCCCACTACACCGGCGCCATAGCCGTACGCGGCGCGCCGGTTTTGTCGACGCGCGACTCCGGCGACGCTCATGGGAGTCAACGGACGACCGATGCGCGCCTGCGCGCTCACGACCGACAGCGAGACGCCGTTCTGCTCAGACCAGCTGAAGGAGAGCAGTGCCGTACATGCGAAGGTCGCGGTTGCAACCGCAATTTTTCCAAGACTTATCTGCTTCATGGCTTTTCTCCATTGGTGTGTTGTTTACCGAAATTGGAAAACAGGACCTTGGCTGCCGGGGCGCCAATCAAGAGCCTCTCGAATTTTCCTCGCAAAAATCAGTGTCCGGCTGGCGGCATTCATGCAGCGGTGTTCGCGATCCAAAAGAGGTGGCGCCTAGGTCACCTCGTTCGGACCTGCCGCATCTACTGCCAACACCGCGTCAACCGCATCGCAGTTGAGCGCGAGCCTTGCGACTGCGCGTCGCGCGATCAATAGCCGGTGTACGCGCCGTAGCCAGCCCTGACCAGAGGACGGCCATAATAACCTACCCCGACGACGGGACGGGCAACGTAGGGAGTGGCCGCAGTGCCGGTACCCCACCAATTCTTCGCCTCGTAGGGGTTGCAGGGATAGCCGTAAGGATTGCGGCATTCATAGTCACCCCAGGGACTTGACGCAAAGTAGCCGCTACCACCGTAAGCATAAGGGCCGCCGGCATAGGCATAAGATCCGTAACCGTAACCCCATGGGGATGTGGCGGCGGCTGCGGCGGTGCCGATCGCGGCGGCCGCCACACCGGCGCCGACCACGCCAGCACCATAGCCGTAACCGTACGCAGCGCGCCGGTCTTGTCGGCGCGCGACGCCCGCAACGCTCACGGGTGTCAACGGCCGGCCAACGCGCGCCTGGGCGCTCTCGATCGACAGTGAGGCGCCGCGTTGTTCAGACCAGCCGACGGAAAGAAGGGCAGTACAGGCGAATGTCGTGGTTGCAATCGCAATTTTAGCCACACTCAAACGCTTCATGGCTTTTCTCCAGTATTGTCCACCCTAAGCAAAGAATGACCTTGGTTGTTCCTGATGCATTGCGGAAGATCAAAAGATCGCAAAGAAAATGCCCGCCCATTAGGACAGTGTTTCTGACGGATAGCCTTACCCAAGAATTCAAGCGTCCTTGTTTGCGTTCTTGGTGGCGCTCGGTCGGGGGATAGCCAGCTTCGTTAAGGTCAACCATTCGATTCAGAATCGGAGGAGCCATGGCCATCATTTTGGAGATTAGCCACACCACCGCCTATAGCTACGCCAACCCGGTCAAATTCGGCGTACATCGCGCCATGTTCTTGCCGAGGCCGGCCGCACGTGGTCGTCTGCTAAGCTGGTCCGCCAAGACCAATCTTCGTTCCCGCATTCGCTGGGTCAGCGACGGTCTTTCCAACAATATAACCGAGATCGACATCGATCAGCCGGGCAAGGAACTGACGTTTGCGTTTCAATTCCAAGGCATCCATTTCGGCGCCGACAGCGTTGAACAATTTGCATTGGAGCCAAGGGCCGAAAGAGTACCCGTGCAATACACACCAGATGAATGGACCGACCTCGTCGGTTTCATTCGTCCCCATGCCGAGGATCCCGACGTCAGTGTCGCCGTTTGGGCGGGGAACCTTGCCATCGAGAGCGGAAATCGAACGACCGATATGCTGGCACGAATGCTGGACGTCTTCCGCAATGATTTCAGCTACCAATCGCGAGTTGCCGAAGGCACGTTCGCGCCAGGTGAGACCCTGCGCGCAAAATCAGGAACATGCAGGGACTATGCGTGGCTGATGATCGAAGCCCTGCGACGGCTCGGCTTCGCGGCGCGGTTCGTCACTGGTTACATTTACGATGCGGCGCTTGATGGAGGCGAGGCCGAGATGACCGGTTCGGGTGCCACCCACGCATGGATGCAGGTGTTTCTGCCGGGCGCCGGCTGGATGAACTACGATCCAACCAACCACATCAATACCGGCTTTGACCTTGTCCCGGTTGCGGTTGCCCGTCATCCGGGCCAGGCGATGCCGTTGGCCGGATCGTGGTTTGGCAACGCCGGGGATTTTCTCGACATGTCAGTCAATGTCGCGGTTCGCAAACTTGGAAATGTCGCCGATCGGAACGACCAGTAGACGCCGGCGGATTGGTGATCGGCTGTGCCGGCCGGTTGAGATATTCTGCGCGCGACGTAGGGCGGTTTCTCGCGTGGTTTAGGGCGGCGTCTCCCAGGCAAGCCTGTCGATGTTGCCGAGAGGGATTGTCTGGTTCGACAAGAATATCACCGCCCGCAATCCATCGGTGTAGTAGGGATCGCCGGTCAGATTTGCACGCGGCGCCGACGCTGGCGCTGCCCCGACGCCATTTACATAACCGTATCGTTCGACGAATCCCGACAAAAACAGGTCCTGAAGAAAATAGGCCCGATCGAAATCAACATCGGGCGCAATCTTGTGCGTCGTCAAATTCCACGTCTGGTCAGTCAGGCGAACGCCAATGTCCCGGCTTACCTGTCCGATCCACACCCTTCGTGCATCGTAGGTGTACGGCGTGAGCCAAAATCGGGCGTGAATGCGCTCGTTTATTGTCGTCCGAGCTTTCTGCACGACGACGTCTTCCTTGCGGCCAAATACGTAGAGCGGACTCACAGGCGAGGTCAGAAACTCATCGCGAAACAAAAACGCGCGCGCGGTCTTGATCGCACTCGCCACATCGAGCTGTCTGGCGAGATGCCAGCCCCGGGAAATCAGCGGAATGATCGGATCCTGTTTGCTTTCCACGATGACGAGATTGAGAGGATCGCCGTCACGTGCCCCGTCAGCGCTGGTGGTGCAGCAGACGAATTTTGCTAATTTTTCTTTCACGGACGAAAGGCCGAGCTCTTCGATTTTCCTGCCGGGATAGATGTCTTCGGCGCGAAGATTGGTTCCGACAAAAGCGGGCCCGGGAATCGTTAATGCAAAATCGAAGCTCTCCAGGCGATTCTTGCCGACAATCACGATGTGCGCGTATTTGATGCCGGTATCGAGCACACCGTAAACAAATCCCGTAGTCTTGGTGTGAGGCGGCAGACTGCTCGCAATCTGACGCTTGAGAAAGAACTCGTTCCGCGCGCGGTTGGCCATCAGGGACAGGGCGCCGTGGAACCTGTAGGAGACCTCATAGGCCGAGTAATAGTCGGGATCCATGGTAACGGGGAGAAGCGCCAACGGTTCGTCCGTCTCATTCTCGATCGATAGCCAGACGGGTTGAATGTTGTATCCGGCGAGATTTTCGCCAAAACTTTTCTCGCTTTCATGCGCTCCGAGCGCGCTGGCACTCACCTTGATCCCGGGAACGGACTTCTGTTGCGCGCGGGCAATGAAGCTCGCATCTGCGCTCGGATCGGGTGAAAACTGAAACGAGTCAACAACCGACAACAGTGCCAGAACGAGAACCAAAAGGGCCGCCGTCACGATCTTGTGCGATCTGATGGTTTTGATGGGGCTGAAAAGAGCCGTGACGACATTCCCGTTCATATTGCGGCTCACGATCCGGCAGAATTTCGTTTTGATCCCTCATAGGACTTGCGCAGCAGCGCTAGCAGGCTGCCGCCGGTCAGCGCGCCGAGGACGTAGATGATAATCGCCACCACCGCGAGTGGCGCACGGACCCTGAAGCCTAGAAACGACATGGTGACGACGTCAAGGTTCTGGATGGCGAAAATCAGGATCGCAACGCCGAATAGTGCAATGATGACAAGGTAGACCCAACGCATTGGTACCTTCTCCTCCCAGCTGTTGCAGGAAACGCCACCATCGGCGCAAGCACCGTCGTCCAGCGCCTCATAAGAAGCCCGGCTATCACGCGACGCAACGCCTGAGTTATTGCGGTCATTCAATGCGTCGAAATCCAATGGGATCCCGCTATCCGAGATCGGACGGCGATCTTGCCCCGCGAATCACTTTGGCGCGCCAGTCGACGATGTGCCAGTCGAGCCGGTGGTCGCGGGTGGGACTGGGACTACGCCGCTTCTCTCATCGCGTCGTTCTTCGCGCCGATCCAGGCGGTCATCGCGTCGTTCCTCGCGCCGATCTTGACGGTCTTCGCGCCGCTCTTCCCGGCGTTCCATCCCGGGGGTCTGAGCCGCGGCTTCCCGCGCCGTCAGAATTACGATTGGCACAGCGACGCCTATCAGCGAAAACGCTGTTCGACGCGAAATCAATTCCGATCGGATTTGTTCGGTCATTGTCCATCTCCTTCGGATGTATTTCCAGCCCGCAAGGTCCCAATTATGTCGCTTACAACACCTTGACGTTGACCTGCGTCAACGATCCGGGAATCCAAGGATGCCATGAATTATCCGCGCGGGTGCCACAGAAGGAGGTAGGTAGATGGGCATTCTCAGCTGGATCATCCTTGGCCTGATCGCAGGTTTCATCGGAAGCAAGATCGTCAACAGGCAGGGCCAGGGTTTCTGGGTGGATATCCTGCTTGGCGTCATAGGCGCCTTTGTCGGTGGCTATCTGTTCAGTTTCTTCGGCAAAGAAGGCGTTACGGGGCTGAACCTCTACAGCATGTTGGTCGCGGTTGCCGGCTCCGTCGTCGTACTTCTGATCTACAACGCACTGACAGGCCGCCGCCGAGCCTGATGCAGCAACTGGCGTCAGTGGCGCCGCACGGGTCCGGAAGCTGTGCGATGGGCAACGTAAAACTCATGGCCCAATCGCGTGGTCGGCTCGCCGGAACGCGGCCAGCAGCAGTATTGATCTGAATCAAGGCCGCAGGTCGGTCTTCAACCTTTACTGAGGCGGCTTGGTGGCACGGGTCGGACCATGGCAAACTCCGACGTTGCATCTGTTGCTCACAGGTTGCTGCCCATCCTTGACTGGATTCCGGGCTATCGGCGCGATTGGCTGTTGCCTGATGTTCTTGCCGGCCTTGCACTCTGGGCCGTCATGGTGCCTGAAGGCATGGCCTACGCCGGCATCGTCGGCGTCCCGCCGATCATGGGCCTCTACACCATCGTGCCGGCGCTGCTTGCCTATGCCTTGCTAGGCTCTTCCCGACAGCTGGTCGTCGGCCCGGATACCGCGACCGGCCTGCTCTCAGCCGTAACCGTCGGCGCCATCGCAACCCAGGGAACTGCAGAGTTCAATTCTCTCACCTGCACCTTGGCCATCTTGATAGGCCTTCTATTCCTGTCCTTTGGCATCATGCGGATGGGCTGGGTCGCCAGCTTCATCCCGACGCCTGTGATGCGCGGCTTCATCGAGGGTCTCGTCTACGTCACCATCATCGGCCAGGTGCCGCATCTTTTGGGCATCAGCGGCGCTTCGGGCAACTTTTTCACAAAACTCTGGCATATTCTGCAGCACCTGAAGGACGTTTCGTTTGCGCCGGCGCTCACCGGCTTGCTCTCTCTGGCCGGCATGCTTCTGCTTCGTCGTCTCGCCCCCGCCGTACCGGCGGCGCTTGTCGTCATGGCCACGGCAACGATCATAATCGGGCTGCTCGGCGGCGAAGCGACCGGCGTGCACGTAGCAGGTCACCTTCCCTCGGGGCTGCCGCACCTGACATGGCCAAATCTGGATATCTCGATCTTGCACGAACTTCTGCCGGGTGCTCTCGCGATCGTTCTGGTCGGTTACGCGGAGGCGCTGGGCGCGGCCAAAGCAGCATCCTTGCAAAGTGGCGGAAACATCGACCCGAACCAGGAGTTGATTGCGCACGGGCCGGCAAATATTCTGAGCGGCCTTTTCGGAGGATTTCTTGTTGTCGGCAGCCTGTCGAAGACTTCGGTCGCGACTGCCGCGGGCGCCCGCAGTCAGATCGCCAATCTTGTCGCGGCCGTTTTCAGCTTCCTCACGCTGATTTTTCTGACGCCTCTGTTTCGAAACATGCCCCAGCCGGCGCTCGCCGCCATCGTCATCGCTGCGATGCTGCACCTCACAAAGCCAAGCTACCTCATGCACCTGCTCGCCCGAAGCCGCTGGTCGTTTGCCAATGCGGTGATTGTCATTGCAGGCGAGCTGACGTTGGGAGTGCTGCAGGGCATTGCACTCGGCGTCGTCCTGTCGCTAGTGACCCTGATCTACCTCACCAGCCACCCGCGGGGCGCGGAGCTCGGCCAGCTTCCGGGCACCGAGGCCTATCGCAGCGTCCAGCGTCATCCTGAGGCGATCACCTTTCCAGGGCTCTTGATATGGCGAATAGCTGGAGATCTCTTCTTCGCGAGTATTGGCCACATCAGGGCGACGCTTGAGGCGTCGCTGGCTGCGCGGCCGGACGTGAAGCGCGTGCTTCTGGATTCCGCTTCCGTCAACTTCATCGATATCAGCGCGGGAGATGAATTGCTGAACCTCGTCCAGGAGCTGCAGAAGAGGGGTATCAGCATTGCTTTCGCTCGTGTCCGCGATGCCGTTCGGGATGATATGAGGCGGGCGGGAATGGAGGCGGTTGTAGGACCGAACAATTTTTACGAGCGGACGACAGATGGCGTTCGGACCTGGCAACAGCAAAGCAGTTCATCACCCAGGGTAGCGTAAGGCTCATCATCTGCTCGCCGTAGGAGTTCAGGCATTAATTGATTCAGGGTGCCGTTCAAAGAAATGACGTCACAGCCAAAATGCTACGCACAATAGACAATGCCAAAACCATGGCCTCCGCTGGCGTCGCGCCCGCTGTGCACATCGTTTCCCCGGCGACGCGCGTTGCCGCGGGCAAAGCGCTGCGCGACAGCGTCCCGCGCGAGCGGCACGGGCGATGGAACGGGGTTAAGGGACGATCAGACCTGATCGAAGTCCTGCGCAAGTCAGACGCAGGCCGATTGAAGGAGCTCATTCCGATCAAATACGGCCGAATGCTGCAGTCGCCTTTCGCGTTCTATCGCGGCGCTGCCGGAATCATGGCTGCCGACCTGGCGCAAGCGATGCCAACTACCGGACTGAGGGTGCAAGCCTGTGGGGATTGTCACCTTCTCAATTTTGGCGGCTTTGCCACGCCCGAGCGCAACATCATCTTCGATATCAACGATTTCGATGAAACGCTGCCTGGGCCATGGGAGTGGGACATCAAGCGGCTTGCGGCTTCCATCTTGCTCGCCGCGCGCGCAAACGGATTGTCCGACGCGCAAGGCCGTGACTGCGCCGTCAATTGTGCGCGCAAGTACCGCGAACACATGCGCGAATTTTCCAGAATGGATCCGCTTGGAACCTGGTACGTTGAAACCACAGCCTCGGATTTCATCGAGTCGTTGCCGAAAGCCATGAGGAAGAGGGTCAGAAAGCGGATCGACAAAACGTCGGGGCGGAGCCGATCGGAATTTGATTTCCCCAAGCTCGCGGGCGCGGTGGGCGGACAGATCCGCATCAAGGATCAGCCACCGTTGATCTTTCACCCCGGAACCACCCGTGCCCCTGAAGCCGACGTTAAGCTTGAGCACCTGTTCTCCGCTTACCGGGAATCGCTGAGCGAAGACCATCGCGTGCTGCTCGACCGCTATCGGCTTGTGGATGTCGCCATCAAGGTAGTCGGTGTTGGCAGCGTCGGCCGGCGGTGCTGGATCGCGTTGATGATGTCTGAGGGCAATGGCCCCTTGTTTCTCCAGTTCAAGGAGGCGGTGAGTTCGGTGCTGGAGCCCTACGCTGGGAAGAGCACCTACGGCCATCACGGGCAGCGTGTCGTGACGGGACAACGTCTGATGCAGCCGGCGTCGGATATTTTCCTTGGCTGGACTACGGCTCCCAATGGCCGGCACTTCTATGTGCGGCAGCTGCACGATGCCAAGATCAAGCCAATGGTCGAGACTTTCGACGCTGAAATGCTGGATGTCTATGCGCAAGCCTGCGGTTGGGTGCTCGCACGCGCCCATGCCAAGGCCAGTGAAGTTTCTGCGACGATCAGTGGCTACCTCGGATCTTCGAATGATGCGTTCGATGTGGCTATGGGCAAGTTTGCAGTAGCGTATGCAGATCGGGCCGAGCGTGATCATACCGCGCTCAAAGCCGCGGTGCGAAGGGGCGAGATTATCGCAAGCGAAGGAGCCTGACACAAAACCGGCGTGCCGCCGGCTTGATCTAGCGCAAATGACGGCCCGTCGACGCCCAGATCATGCCGGTCGGTACGGTGCTCGCGTCCGCTGCAGTCGCGGCACCGTTTATCCTGCCGTATCTGGAACACATCGTCTCTCAATGTTTCGACGATCGCGATACCACCGCCATGATGTGCACGGCGCTGGTGCCTGAATTGGCAGACGGACCAGAGCGCGATCGGCCCGACCCGTTGCAGGCACAGCGCACGCTCACCGTGGCCACCTCCTCGACCTCTGTGCAGTTCAAGGCCATCGCGACCGGCGCCGGCTTGCGCGCGTAGTCCCGCATCTGGGCCTCTCCATGCCGATTTTTGAGATGCTTTGGGGGGCGCTGGTAACTATTCGCAGAGAACCGGCTCGCCGAGGGAAGCGGGGTAGCAGAGTGCCGGGTCCTTTTAGCTACCAACACAAGCCTGTCGCCCGCCACCGCGATGCGCCATCAGATGCCCATTCTCGACAAGCAATCCAGGCCGCGCCTCGGCGGGCGTCTTACCAGCCCCTGCAGCAAAATCTCCAGACATGGACAGCCTTCCCGGGTCATCTTTCTAGACTGATATATGATGCAATACGACTTGATTGGACGATCGCCTCACCAAGGTCGACAAATCCGTCGAGGTCTTGAGGTGCTGCAGCCAGTCCGACCCCTTCCATATTGCTGAGACGCGGTACCCATACCTCGCGGGTTTCAAGAAGATAGACGCCGTAGACAGTTCGCAATCCGGTTGGTTCGCTGCCCCCGAACTCTTGTTGTATCGAGTAGGCTGCCAGCGCAGCGTTAGTGACGATTGAAGTCTCAATTAGGGCTTTTCGGTATCCTGGGCGGAGCACAACATCGGGGCCAAACGCAGCGAGCAGCCTTCGTGCAGACGTCTGCACAACAAGAAGCAAACGGTCGAGAATATTGCGCAGCGAATGCTTGGTGGCGAGCGGCAAATAATCGCCCGGGTTCAAAAACACATCGACTGCCGTCGTCAGAGCGCCACATCCGCTGTGGCCCAGCACCACGATAAGCTTCAGACTGCCGCCGAGGTTCTCCACTGCGTATTTGAGGCTCCCAAGCACCTCTGTGCCTAGACCGTTACCCGCCACGCGGATCACAAAGAGATCATTCGGTCCTTCGTTAAAGATAAGTTCGATGGGCACGCGGGCATCCGAACAGCCGAGTACGGCAGCAAACGGACGTTGCTTCGCCATCTCAGGACTGTCCGATCCCAAGCCCAAATCGCGCGGATCAACTGGGATGACTTGCTGTATCCCGCTCTCGTCCAATACGTGATCGACGAGCGCAGCGAAGGCCTTGTTGCCGTCCTCCAGTCGGAGCAGAGCTGTATTGCTGTCCGACGGCAACGGTCTGATCGCAGTTTCACGCGGGTTGTACCGGTAGATGATGTCGACTGTCTCCACGTTGACCTCCGTTCACGACGCCAAGGGTCATCCCCACTCAGCCGGGAGCGATGAGCAGAAACATCAAAAACAAGATTAGTGCGGCCGGAGATGGTGCGCGCCTCGCCGAGCCTCTTTTGCGATTCTGTCTGCGCGCACCCCGCGGCGTGACATTCGGAGCTCATGGGATTTACTAGTGGCCACCGTGGCCTTCTCCTGACGACGACTCCGACTCAAAAAAGGCGTAGTTCTGCCAGCTGCGCATGCGCAGAAGAATCTTCCGCAACAACGACAAGTCGTGAAGATGTTCGGTGTAGATGGCGGCCTCGCCTGCGGACCCAAGCGGAACCTGGTAGGACGAAATGTCATCCAGAATGTCGAGAATGGCCAGAGCCCGCCCTCCGGGCAAGGGGCCGCCGAGGTCCTGCATCGTGCCAGTGGCCTGGAGCTGGCCAGCCGCAATCGCGTCGATGACGAGACGTACCTTGGCCTTGAATACACGGCCCGGTATGCCCTTGAACAGAACCTCGGCTTCATCGCCTTCCTTAACCCGCTGCAGGCTGTTCTGCTGGAACGCGGCTGCCAACGCCCGGTCTTTTGGGCTGTCGTTCACGAAAATCATGACTGGACGGAGCGGCGCCGGGACCACATACATGCCCGGCCGCAGCGAGACCTGCGTAACAAATCCGCCAGTGGGCGCCCGGACGATGGTTTGGTCGAGATCATATTGAGCATCGGCAAGCTCGTTTTGCAAACGCACGATGGCCGTGTGTTCGCCGTCGACTGTCGCGCCATAAGCCTGCCGGGCGCGATCTTCCGCGGCGACAGCCTGGGCCACCGTGTCTTTGGATGCATCGAGATTCCGCGTTGCCGTATCGAGTGTCGCCCGCGCGACGACGTTTTTCTGGAACAACTCCGCCTGACTATCGTAGTTGGTCTGGGCAAGCTGCAACTGCGCTTTGGCTTTCCCGACGGTCGCCGACGCTTCATCGACCGATGCCTTGAGCTGGGCGACGTTGGCCTGCGCTTCTGCTAGCCCTGCTCGCTTCTCGGCAACGGCATATTCGTAAGGCTTGGGATCGACCTTGAAGAGAACAGCGCCGGCTTCGAGATGTCGATTTGTATTGTCTTCGACCGGCACCTCGACGACGCGGCCCTTGACCCCCGGCAGTATCGGCGTGACCGTGAAGTAAATGCGAGCATTGGTGGAAAACGGGTGGTTGTAGGCCATCGCTATGAACAGCAGGGAAAGGCCGAAAATACCGCCAAGCGCTGCGGTCGCAAGCGTCCACTGGTTGACCGGAATTCTGAAAATCTTGAACACGGCGATGCAAATCGCCACGTAGGTCAGGGTGAGTATGGTTTCCATGAACGGCCTCCCTGTCCCCATCACGAGCTTGGAAAGTGCGGCGCCTATCGTCGAGCGGGTGGACCTCCCGCGGGCGTCTTTTGGCCGGTAGGAGCGTTCTCTCTCTCCGCGGCTGAAACCATTTGCTCCGGCAAATCTGATCTGGGACGGACCCGGCCTTCTCCGAAGTGAATTGGTTGATCTTCGGTTCCTAGCCTGGCCTCGATCTCCGCCAGTCGATGCTTCAGCTCTTCTAACTCGGCCACGGCCTCCGCGGGCGAGGTCGGCTCGCCTGGCTTATGAGCGAAGCCCCAGCCCCGTTCCGGCTGATACATCATGGCCCAAATCCAAAGGAACGGCCACAGCACGTGCAGCAGGAAAAGGCTGACCCAACCGGCGGCATGGATTGCGTCCTCATGCGGATGATGGCGGCTATGGGCGATCTTGGCCGGAATGTCGTGGATCGCGATGATGCCGTAGAACAGCACGATGATCACGAAAATCAGGAAGCCAAGTGATAAGTAATTCAGGAATGGATCTTCCATGCGAGTTCTCATTGTCGTTGGGCATTGCAGCCTCGGGCAAATCCCGATTGCCAACGTCACGCAACTGCTCACGAACATCAGGACGCCCAGGCCTGTCGTTCGGGGCGCGCCGGTGGCGCCCTCCTTGCAATAGATTGCGCACCACGCCGGAATTCAATTGACATAGATCAAGGCTCTTGGCCTTGCGGCCACTGCACTTCCGCAATCCTCGCCCTGACCACGCGTTCCTGGCAGCGCGCCTTGGGGAAACGGGCTGTCTTGCTGCAAGAATGGAAATCGGCGTCTGCCCTTGATCCAGATCAACGTCATTATTTCCTAACGTTTAGAAATGAGGTTGCGAAACACCGTTGGTCAAGTGGCGCGCTGCAATGCCGTGTCACTCGCGGAGCAAACGACCATGGAATGGTTTGAGGCTTTCCGGTCCCACGCCGTCGCCCTGCCTAACCTCGCAAAATTCGCGATCGTCATGGCGGCGATTGCGGGCGTGCCCGCGCTTACACGCCGCTTCCGGATTCCAGAACTGATCGGGCTGCTGGCTTTTGGGGTCTTTATAGGGCCATACGTTCTTGACGTCGCCCCAATGAATCACCCGATCGTGCAGTTCTTTGGCGATCTCGGCCGGCTGTTGCTCATGTTTACGGCCGGGCTTGAAATCGAGATCGCCCTGTTTCGGAAGGCGCAGGCCCGCAGCGTCAATTTCGGTATTGTCACAACCGTCGTGCCACAGTTACTCGGCACGGCGTTTGGGCTGGCATTCGGGTACGCGATCATCCCCGCCATCGTCATTGGCTCGCTGCTTGCTTCGCACACTTTGCTGTCCTTGCCGATCGTCAAGCGCCTCGGTGCCCTCGGCACGGAGCCGGTGGTCGTCACGATCGGCGCCACCCTGGTATCGGACACCTTGTCGCTGATCGTCTTCGGGATTTGCGTTTCAATTTTCACAACCGGCTTTTCGCCGTCAACTCTCGCGGTACAGATCGCGGAGGTCGCGGTTTTTGTGCCGTTCATCCTGATTGGAGTAAGCCGCGCCGGCGCCTGGATTCTGGGCAGGCTTCGCGACAACGAAGCGGGCTATTTCGTCACGATACTCGGCATAATGGCGATCTCCGGCATGATATCGGATCTCATCAACCTGCCGGATATTGTCGGCGCCTTTCTGGCCGGATTGGCCGTCAATGCCGCCGTTGGCGACCACCCCGCGAAGGAGAAGATCGATTTCTTCGGCCGGGCTTTTTTCGTTCCGATCTTCTTCATTGTCGTGGGCTTTCTGATCGTCCCCGCCGCCGTAGCGCAGACCATTTTCCACAATTTCTGGCTGGTTGCGGGCTTGGTCATTTCGTTGATTTTGGGGAAGGGAATTGCAGCGGCGATCTCCGGCCGTACATTTGGTTACCCCCGAGGGGCGAGGCTGACCATGTGGGCTCTGACGCTGCCTCAGGTTGCCGCGACGCTGGCCGCCACGCTGGTCGGCTACAACACGCTCAATGCCGCAGGCGAACGGCTGCTGACCCAGGAGATGTTCAACGCGGTACTGGTGCTGGTGGTCGTTACCTCGCTTCTCGGGCCAATTTTGACCGAGCTATTCACGCCCGGGATGCTCAAGGAAGAGGCGCGCGCGAAAGCTCCGCCGGCCTAGTGGAGTGGATTTGACATTCGCTACCCACCTAGCCGCGCACTCGAAAAGCGAATGTCAAATCCTAAACTCCGCTGGATTCTTATATTTTATTTACTAGTGGTCCCTTGATTCTAACATTCGCAAAAGTGGCCCCTGAGAAGGGATGCGAATGTTAGAATCGAACCACTAGGTGGTTGTGCGAACGATGTCATCACCACCAGCGCACCGGCCATTTACCCGGCTTGTTCGGTCCGAACGCGAACAGTTTGTGCCAGGCGAATGCGAAGAGAGCGAGCAACACCGCGCCAGCTCCCACTGGCGCTAACAGAAAGCTCCAGGACATGTCGTTCGTGACCACCACCAGGGGGTCGATGCCGGCCGGTGGGTGAAATGTATCGGTGAGATGCATCGCGATCATCGAGAAACCCACAGCCGCCGCCGCGGCCCATGGATTTGGTCCGAAGATCTTGAGCATGACCAGACCGACGATCGTCGAAATAACATGTCCGCCGAGCAGCGCTCGCGGTTGAGCCGGCTTGGCTTCGGGCGAGCCCAAAACCGTCACGATCGAAGTGGCAAAGGGAATTGCCCAGAGCGGAATGTCTCTCCTGATGGAGAAGGCTTCCATAACCGCGATTGCGACGGCACC
>Ga0306920_100006435_pt1 | contig 15330 bp, 19 predicted proteins | sample flu12Cox44000170_FD_204666 | JGI IMG/M metagenome (GOLD analysis project Ga0306920, IMG submission 204666) | Lab enrichment of tropical soil microbial communities from Luquillo Experimental Forest, Puerto Rico - flux4day.12C.oxic.44.000.170 (v2)... | ecosystem: Environmental > Terrestrial >... | reverse complement strand
CCCGATGTTCAATGGAAGGCGGCAGCCTTCGTGCGGTGGCACGAGCCGGATGATGCGAGAGTATCAAGTCCGGATCTGTGAGAGGCTCGGGGTGAAATTCCCCGGGCCTACTCGGCCAGAGCGGCGAAGGTCAGCGCAGCGGTATGTCCGCAGCTTCCGCCAGCTGCGGACATAAGCTCGAAAGAGGTGGATTCTCGTTTTGACCTAGGCCGTGTGAAAACTCTACGCGGTATAACCGCACCTGGAATTTTGGGCTCTGTGGTCACGCGGAGAAAAAAATCCAAAAATTTGTCTTCCGCTCGGCATTACGGCCAAATCAGATTTCGTTTTCAAGACCCACAACGGACGGTGGCCCGACCGAAATCAAGTCCTGACTTGGTCACCGCCCTCCGGTATGCTGCGAGCCTTCCGAATGGCAGCGACCTGACGGAACTCGATCAATTGAAACGGCGCAGCTTCATTACCCTGCTCGGCGGCGCGGCGGCGTGGCCGTTCGCGGTGCGCGCGCAGCAAACGCAACGGATGCGGCGGATCGGCGTGCTGATGGCCCGAGCGGCCGGTGACCCAGAAGGCCAAAAGCAGGCTGCGGCATTCCAGCGGGGCATCGAGGAATTGGGGTGGTCACCCGGTCGCAACGTCGAAATCGAATATCGTTGGCCCGCCGGGGATACCAATAGAGCGCAGGCGCTTACCAAGGAGCTGATCGACTGGCGGTCCGACATCCTCGTAGCCAATTCCACGCCGTCGTTGGTCGCCGCGCGACAGGCGACTAATATCATCCCCATCGTGTTCGTTGCCATTGCCGATCCGGTGGCCCAAGGCTTTGTGCAAAGTCTGGCCCACCCCGGCGGCAACATTACCGGCTTTGGGGCCGAAGAACGCAGCATGGGGGCAAAATGGGTGCAGTTGCTCAGCGAAATTGCGCCCCGCCTCCGGTCCATCACGGTCATGTTCAATCCCAATTCTGCGCCGTTTGGGCGAATGTTTCTGCCAGCAATGGAAGCCGTCCGCGCATCCTCTGCATTCGAGCTGATCATTTCGCCCGTTCGCAACGAGACCGAACTCGACCGTGCCATTGCCATCGCGGGCCGCCAGCAGCCCGGAGGCGTGATCGCTCTGCCGGATAGCTTCCTTAATTCTCGTCACGATATGATCGTGGCCTTGACGGCCAAGCAGCACCTGCCGGCAATCTATTCGGTTTCGGAGTTCACCCGCAGCGGAGGCCTGATCGCCTACGGAATTGAGCGAGCTGATCTGTTCCACCGCTCCGCAGCCTACGTTGATCGTATTCTCAAGGGCGAGAAGGCTGCTGACCTCGCGGTCCAGCAACCGACCAAGTTCGAGTTGGCCATCAACGTCAAAACTGCCAAAGCGCTTGGCCTAGCCGTGCCGGACACGCTTCTTGCTACTGCCGACGAGGTTATCGAATGATCGCGAAGTTGAAACGGCGCGAGTTCATCACGCTGCTAGGCGGCGCGGTGGCATGCCCGCTGGCGGCGCACGCGGCGGCAATGACGTTTGCGACGATTACAGAAACCGGCCGGTGAGTGAAATCAGACACAATCGCCTTCAACCGATCGCGGTCACCCTCTGCGGAGCGATATTCGATTGTGACGTTCTGACCTTCGATGAGACCTGCCTCTTTCAGACCCAGGCGGAACGCAGTCACGAGATGCGCCACGTCAGCGAGCGACTCGCTTCGTACAAATCCAATGATCGGCAGGGTGGAGAGCGTGGGCATCCTCGCGTAACGGACAGTCTTCTGCTGAGCACGCGGAAACTCGCTTTGCGGAAATCCAGCATCTTTCAGTTTTTTTGCGAGTTCAAAGGAGATCATCTCTCGATTCCGCTCCTGCCTGAAATGAAGGTCACGGAGCATTAACAAGACGTTTACGCCAAGAATGTAGGGCTGAGACGGTCGTCGGAACCCGCCTGGCGGGGGTACGAGGCCAAACCCCGGTCCGTCGTTACTCAGGCGGCAAATCAGGGCGCTACCAAATGTACGCAAAAAACACGCGGCAGAATGGGAAAGTCTTTGACACTCCTCCGCCATTTCATCAGCGCTTTTGCCGTCGCGGGGACACTAACCTCGGCCGAACCCGCTGCTGCGCAGCGTATGGCAGTCGGACTGCTGACCTGCGATGTTTCGGCCGGGATCGGCTACGTTGTCGGTTCCAAGAAGGACATTTCTTGTGCGCTCATGCCTGAGAGTTCGGACCGGCGAGAGGACTATGACGGATCGATCACCAAGATCGGACTCGATGTGGGCATAACCGGCCCTGGCCGGATGGTTTGGCTGGTGTTTACAAACACGGTTGCCGGTCCGGGATTCCTGGCCGGGGATTATGTAGGCGCGAGCGGGGAAGTTTCGCTTGCGGCGGGTCTTGGCGCAAACATTCTGATTGGCGGCTCCAACCGCACCGTGGCGTTGCAGCCGTTCTCATTGAATGGGCAGCTTGGAATCAATCTCGCCTTTGGTGTTGCTTCTCTGCATCTGGGCCTGCCCCGGCCCTTAGGTTTCGGTCCGGGGTCAACGCGATGGCATGCCGTCGAATTTCAGGACTGAGTTGAGACGTTGACCCATGCCTGTTCGGAGTGAACAAATATCTGCCGCCGTGGTACGAGTTGCGTGCATGCACCGCCTCGCATTCTTCGCCGCTCTCGCACTCGTCCTTGCCGGGACGCAAACGATGGCATGCCAAAACTCGGCCTGCGCCATCGGCGACCCCCTTGCACCAGCTGAGTGCAACATCATCGGCTGCGTGCGTCCAACGAATGCACTTGAGAATTTGACCAAGACCGCAGAGCGGTCGCTCTCTTTGATGCGCGCGACCAAGCCGCCCACGACGCTGGGTTTATGCAGCGCCGGTGACTGCGCCACCGAGCCGACGGCCACACCACTGCCAAAAAAGTGCAGCAGCGCCAGCTGCGCGACGCCTGAGCCCAAGGCTCCCCCTGCAGGACCGGCAGGGACTACTACGAGCGACGAGGACGCAAGCACTGGCGCATCGGCCCTTATCACGGACGCATTTGCTGCCATGCGCGTTCCGGCTAGTACATGGGCAGAGCGATGGGGCGTTGGCGCAACTTTGCCAACCGTACAAACAAGTGCCCTTGGAATGTGTGTTTCTTCTATGCTGGTTGGAACCGTCCGCAGCACCTTTAATTCCGGGCACAAAGCTGAGCTAAAACGGACCGCTGTTGAGTGCCACTTGCTACTCTAGCACAGAGGCCTGGGTTATTCGGTTTTGGCTGGCTGCATGATGGCGCTTATTGAAATGGCGAGGGCGCGTGAGCGCTTCCCCCCGCGAGCGGGCTTCGTTCTTTTGGACCGACTTCCGACATAATCGCGTTTTGGCTGTGACAAAAAAATTTGACCGAATCAGGCCAAATTACATAAGTCCAGGCACCTTTACCTGGGCTCTTTCGTAACGTGGGGGTAAATCGCTTGTTTATTACGTGCACTGAAAATGCAACGTTCTTTTGAGACAAGGTAGGTTCCTCTAGCGGCTTGACTTGTCGGCTTTGGCCGGAAAGCGAAGGATTGCTTGCAGCAACGCTTCATTGGGCTGGATGCTCGGCTTGAGGCCGGCGGCGTGCTCGAAATCCCGAATGGCCGCGTGGGTCTTGGGACCGTAAAGGCCGTTAACCGATCCATTGTAGAAGCCGCGCCGCCCGAGTTCGCGCTGAATGTCCATAGTGATATCTCCGAGCGTGCGCCGAGAGATTGGAAATGTCCGGGGTGTGGGCTCCACTCCTGCCGATGTGAAGATTGGAGCTGGGTGTGGTACGGTTTGCAGAAAGAGCGCGTTAATCAGAATTGCGGTGACTGCGAAAACTGCCACGGCTAATCCGACGGCGTCCTTCCCGCTCCACCTGGAAAATGGCAAGAAGAAGGGCTGGCCTAAATCCTTTCGATGCAGGAGCCGAGCCCTCTCGGAACGGGACCGTTGGCGGAACTTGCGATGCGCTACGCTCAACATCGGGGAATCCTCAGTCTATGCCGCCAATCATTTCCGCGCTACCGAAGGACGGCCGCGTAACAGAATGGAGGACTAAATCTATTAACCTCAGCCGAAAGACGATCATAGTCGAAAACCCACTAACCGTCTAAGAGGAAGTCGACATCGGTGATGCCATGCCGATCGGGATTTTGTGTCTGCGACACGCAAGCAGTATTTTAGTTTGAGCGGCGCACGGAAAGCCTGATGGCATTTACCATGTTTGCGCGCTAACATCTCTCGGTGAATATTCAATGGGAGGCCGACATGACTCCGCGCATACCCGACACTGTTTCTGCTTGGCTTGAACTCATCGACAATACGGTGCCGCCGCGAGACTCTGACGATGACGATGATGAAGAGGAGGAGGAAGATGGGGAAGAGGACGAAGATCGCGAGCCCGCGGTTATCAGAGAACCAGACAAAGATGAATAGGGTGGCCGCGTTGCCGTGACCACCCCGATCGTCCTGCCTTGGCCGTTGAAGGGCAGTTTGGAGGCCGCAGCGCAGGCGCTGCTAGAGCCCAGCGACCAGTCTCACATTGATTTCTCGCGACCTACGGGTGAGGCCGCGCTTATATCGTCCGACTCAGTGTCATGGCGCGTCTTCAAGAACCCGATCTCGCTGTTCATCGGCGGCGTCAATGCTGTGATCTTGGAGCTTGCTGAGCCGCGCGTGCGCACTGGTGTGTGGGAGCACACGACCTTCCGTGTGAATCCGATTCGGCGGTTGCGCAGGACAGGGCTCGCCGCCATGGTGACGATCTATGGTGCCCGAGGAACGGCCGAGGCCATGATAGCCCGCGTTCGGCGAATGCACGACGCGGTCGCAGGTACAACGCCATCAGGCGAAGCGTATCGCGCAAATAATCCCGAGCTTCTGAACTGGGTTCAGGGTACGGCGGCATATGGCTTTCTCCAGGCCTATCACGCCTACGTGCAACCGCTCTCTTTAGCGGAGCGCGACCGCTATTATGCCGAGGGTGTTCCGGTTGCAGCTCTATACGGCGCGACCGGCGCACCGACATCGGAAGCCGATCTTGAAAGCCTGTTTCATGCGATGGCTGACCGGCTGGAGCGCTCGAACATTTTGTTTGAGTTTCTCGCGATTATGCGCCGCGCCCCTATTCTGCCACTGTTGCTGAGGCCTGCGCAGCACCTTCTGGTACGGGCCGCACTAGATTTGGTGCCTCGTTGGGTGCGCACGATCTTGGGGCTCAACGGGGAGGGCTTGCATGCTTGGGAAGTCGAGATGGTCCGGCAAGCAGGGGCTTTCGCGGACCGCCTCGTTCTGGAATCCAACCCGGCCGTTCAGGCCTGTCAGCGGATGCACTTATCACCCGATTATTTGTATGTCCGGCGCAGCGCGGTTGTGGGCAGCGCCCTCCCAAACTGTCCAATAAATGATTGGTAATTGCACACTTGCCGCGCCAGCTCTGGCAATTCGCAAGCGAAATCAATGGTAGCGGCAGCGGCCTCGCTAATAATGGCGGGAATCGATCCAGAAACGGGCGCCGCAACTGTTCAATTTTCGCGATTCTCCGTGAGCTTGATCTGCGTTACCGCGATCTGCGCCGGTGCGCTGCAGAAAAATTAGGCGCGACGATCCCCGCTTTCAAAACGCAGCAGTAGCGCAAGGCGGCTCAGAGAACACAGTCTCATTGTCAAAATAGACGCGCCAATCTCGTGGGTTAGTGGTTCCCATCCCGTCGGGTCATCAAGCTCGACTGAATCGTCGTCGAGCAAATACCAACCGGAACGATAGTCACCAGCCCCAAACGCTTCCTGGCAGCGCTTCTCGCTCCAAAAGGAGGCGATTGCGGACTCGGTAGAGACAAACAATCGAACTGGCGTTCCATCGAGGGGAGCCGAAGACATCGGGCGCGGATTGGCGGCTATCATGATCGCTTGGCCTAGACCTTCGCGTCAGATACGCTTCAACGCCACTGGCGAATCACTTGGACATTTTATCAAATTCCATCCCGCCGATGTGTGTAGAATCGACCAGCAGGCGCCCTGCTTTTCAAGTGTCGAGATATTAGAAATGCACAAACTGATCCGCGAGACGACTTCCGGTAGCCGCGCTTGTATCAGCAATTCGCTCAAAGCAGAGCCGGGCGGCAACCTGCCGCTTGGGCCATGGCTAAGAGCAATAAGCGTGCGCCTTCAGGATATCATTCCACGACGATTGGATTCACGCTGCCATGAGGCGAGCGCTTGAGATGATGCGGGAGGTCAAGCTCGATGCAAGGCTTGTAAGCTATGGGATGTCGTCGCGGGTGATCGTGCAAATGGCAAAGCATTTTGAGACGTGATTCGAGAAGTAGTCCGTGCCTCACGCTCAGACGAAGGAGATTAATCTAACCACGGCTGGAGGAGTGATCTGGCTAGTTTTAACTGTCTCAAAATGCCTTCCCGCAGGACTCCTCTTTGCTGTAGGCAATCCTGAATTTGCTGCTCCGCATCTTTCCAAGACATACCCTGCTTATAACAGCACTCCAGGTACTTTAACGTGCGCTCGCGATTTAATTCGGGGACTGCGAGCGGCGCTCGATCATCCAAAAAGCACCCTACAACCAAATCTTCGCACGCCATTGAGATGCCTCTGAACAGACGTGAAGGCCACCTAATTTTGCGCCGAGAATCGGCTCCCCTGCGCCCGCCGGGAACAGTACCAGAATGGTGATGGGCCGCGACGGATAGGTTTGCGCCCTTGCGAGCGAGATGGCCGGGAGTTCGGCGGCACCCGCTGCGAGATGAAAAAATTTGCGACGGGGAAGTTTCTCCCCCGGGGAAGTCCCGCTGGCAGATTATCATGTCCTTGCACACACCGCGAGACCTCTGCAGGTCCGTCCGCACTCGCTCGGCATCGCACCATCGGAGCGCGGACACGGCGCGGGAGCCGGTGTCGGTCACCGGCGATGCGCCTCGCGGTCCGGTACTACCTACGGGTGGGCGACGCGCCAATGCAATTCTCGCATTCTGACGATCACGATCTCGTCCTTTACCCGAACTGCCACGCGGTCCCTGGGTGCGCGATCTGCGGGAGATCGACCGCATTCCCAACCTCGAACACCGGAGCTGGTGGCACGAAAGCAGTTTCAGAGCGGCGTTCCTGGCTTCCCTTAACCGTGCATTCGAACCGGCGTTTGGCCGAAGCGGACGGCATTGCGACGGGACGGCGCCAATACCAGTTTATTGGGAGAGCGCAGTGGACCGGACGCACATTTGAGGCTGGGCTCCGGTAGCTAAAACACACCCTCAGCTAAAATAGGAGCTAATGTCATGTGTCGAGCGAGCCTCTCCGGAGTATGCATGGTCCGTCGTTCAAGAGCCACGCTGTCCGTGATTACCGCGTTGCTGCTGGCGGCGGCTTTCGGGGCGGCCGAGCGGCCTGCCTACGCCAAGGAGTCACGTCCGCTTCCAGCACCGATGCTCGATGAACAGCCTGCAGCGGCTTCGGCGTCCCAAGTCGCAGTTCTGGCAGGCGGCTGCTTCTGGGGCGTTCAGGGCGTGTTTGCCCACGTCGAGGGTGTTACCAAGGCCGTCTCCGGCTATGCCGGTGGAGACGAGGCGACGGCGAACTACAGGACAGTATCGACCGGCACGACCGGCCACGCGGAATCGGTTCGCGTCACCTTCGACCCTCATCGGATCAGCTATGGCCGCATACTGCAAATCTATTTTTCAGTCGCGCACGATCCGACGCAGCTCGACCGTCTTTAACGATCTGCCGAAGATCGAAAACCTCAAGCGCCTCTTCCCTGACCGATATCGCGCGAAAGCTGTGATGGTCTCTGACGCGCGAGCATCGAACTGAAATGGTAGGGGCTGTGAGACTCGGGCCTCGCCCGAAAAGGCACTAAATAGAAATACATGCGCTCCGTGCAAAGACCCGGCATGGTGCCGGTGAAGGCACACTCCAATGAGACCAACTTCAGGCCGGCTTCCTCCATCACCTCGCGACGGCGCACTCCGCTGGTCGGTCTCCTCAAGAATGCCTGCCATTCCTGGTTGGCAGCAAAAAAGTAGGCGCACGGAACTGGCGCACCAGAATTGGCGTCTTACGCAGAGGGTTGTACGGCAACACGCATACAGCGGCGCCGTGAAAGCTCGGGGCCGCACGCCTTCTCAACGATCGCCAGCGCGCGCTGGAGGCTACGGACCAAAATTCTTACCGGCAAGAGACGGTTGCTCATCCAAAGCCGCCTGATTGGGGAGATGACATGCCAAGCGACCGATCCGCCGGATATCTGCCGAGCGATCCGCGCTATGGTTTGCAGGGCGAGGCGCTGAAGGACTATTACCGCACCAAGCCGGCTCAGTGGGCGATCTACTGCTGGGACAAGCCGGGGATGGAAGCCGCCCGTCGCACCCTGGTGGCGGAGCAGAACAGCTACGTCAAAAATTTCGGTGAGCGCGTCATCGGCTACGGCCATTTTGCCTCCGACGACGACCGCAACACGCTCGGCACGTCGTTTTTCATGCAACTCGACGATCGCCCGGCGGCGGACAAGTTCGTCGCCGACGAACCGATGAACAAGGCCGGCGTCTACCAGCGCGTCGAAATCCACCGCTGGGCGAACAGTTTCCAGAAGCGTGCCACCGACTACGTCCGAAAGGGCCTGCAGCAGTTCCTGTACACGGGACCCAAGACCGGCACGCCGGAGTTCTTCCACGAGCACCTACACGCGCACGAATCATACTTTGCGTCGTATGGCGACAGCTTCATCTTCCGCGGGCCAATCCGCTCGGCGGATGGTGCGGACAATATCGGCACAGCATTGCTGATCGAGTTGCCGAACCGCGCGGCTGCGGACAGGTTCTGGAACGAGGAGCCGTTTGCCAGGAACGGCGGGTATCAGAGGGACGTGCGGATCATTCGCTGGGTGTTTGGGGATTGACCCTCGTTGCCGACCCACTTGTTTCTATCCTTTGCTCGTCTTTGTGACCGGCGGGTTGGCTTTTGGCAAGATAGCGGCCACGCCACCCCCGCGCCGCCAACAAGTGTGATGAACTCGCGCCGTTTCAATTGATCAAACTGCATGTGGTCACCGCCGGACCCGGGCAGGATTGCAGGATAGCGATTTCGCGGCGGTCGGTCAGCGGGTACACCAGCCGTTCTGCAACCGGATAGTCGGTTGCACTGCACACTCGAAGTCTGCAAGGGGTCATTTTCGTCAGATCAACCCGCTCCCCACGCTCTCGGCATGTCCGCTTCGCTCTGGTCGCGTCCAAACCTGCGCACCGCAGCGATTCGACGCGGTGTGCCAATTGCAGGCCTGAGCAGGTGCAGCAACGTGCTGCGGCTACTCGATCACCTCGTCCACGAGTGCGAGCAGATTTGCCGGCACAGCGAGACCGAGTGCCCTGGCGGTCTTGAGATTGATGGCCAGTTCTGACGCGGTCGGCTGCTGGACCGGCAGATTGGCGGGCTTCTCGCCCTTGAGGATGCGATCGACATATTCTGCGGCACGCCGGTACATATCGGCGCTGTTGAACCCGTATGAGATCAAGCCGCCGGCAGCGGTAAAGTAGCGATAGCCGTAGATAGTGGGCACACGATGGCGCGCGGCAAGCGCGATGATCTGCTCGCGGTGAACGTCGGTAAAGGCTCCTGGCAGGACAATGAGGCCACCGTCTGCGCCCGAACCAAGCACGCTCATGGTGCCCTCGATCTCGACGGGGTCGTGGATGAGCGCGCCAGTGGGCTTCACCCCGAAGGATGGGGCCGCAGTCTCCAACGAGCGTAGGAACCCGGGTCCATAGGGGTCGGTCGCTGGGTTGAACATCAATGCTACGCGAACCAAATGCGGTGCGATGCCCTTGAGCAACTCGAGCCATTTCCCGCTCATCTCGTACTCAAGGCTCGCGAAACCCGTCACGTTGGCGCCCGGATGAGCAAGGCTCGCGACGAAACCCTGACTGACTGGATCGGCGACCCTTACGAAAACGATGGGAGTGGTGCGTGTCTCCTGCCGCAAGGCAGCCAGCGCGAGCGAACCACCTGCCAGGACGACCTCCGCTGGTAAACCCACTAGTTCAGCCGCATAGCTTTGCATTTGGGCGGGATCGGCACTCGCATAACGATATTCGATCAGGATGTTGCTGCCGGCCGCCCATCCGAGTTGCCAGAGCCCCTTCCGGAAACTCTGAAGATCACGCTGCGCGTCCGGGTCGTCCTGGGCGACTCGCAGCAGTACGGTGAGCCGCCGCATCCGCTCAAGCTGCTGCGCGCCCGCCGCAAGCGGCCACGCAGCCGCGCCACCAAGAAGCGTGACGAACTCGCGCCGTTTCAGTTGACTGATTTGCATCCGCTGTTCCCAAGCAGAGAGTCTGCCTTTTCACTGTCACCGGCAGGCGATCTCAATCCGCCGTCGTTGCCGCGCAATCACTCGGGGGCTAGTTCAGGAAAACCAAATTCCTCCAGGGCACGGTACAAATCAATGCCATCCAGGCGACGGACTTGCAGGCGGCCGTTGCTGGCCACCTTGATAACCTCGATCATGCCCTCGCCGTATGTGGCGAGGTCGTTGTGAGTGCCGCACCACCCATTTAAGCGCCATTCGAAAGACTGATCGGTGCGCGGTGGTGTGTCGCGTAGTTCGTAATGAGATACGCTGCCTCGCGTTTTGTGGCACTTGCGCACTAGGAAGGCCCGATCTCCTGTTTTGTAGCTTTTTTCGTAAAACGGTCCCACCCATAACGTGTCTGTCATCTCATCGCTCCTCATGCCGGCATGATCGCACCACGATGTCGGCGGGGTGTCAACGAAACAACCCCCGGCGGTTGGGCTGGGGGCTGCTTCTCTGCGGATCGGGGCTGCGAGTTCCGCTCAGCACCTGATGGCGGACGGGTAGCGGACATGGTGCACGGTCGCAGTATTGACGGGCCACTGATGTGCTGCGAGGATCAATTGCAGCAGTGGCGCCGTCATGAACGCGAACCACCCCGACCTATGAACGATCGCGAACAGCAGGTGCGCGAGCGCGCGTATTATATCTGGGAGGCGGAAGGACGCCCCCACGGACGTGCGGAGATCCATTGGACAATGGCGGAGATAGCAACGGCAGTATTAAGCTATCTCAGTCTATCTGAAGCGGAAGGGGCCACCGACATGCGCGTGGGAAATGAAACGGAATAGCCATTGAATGACAGAAACCCGCTTCATTGCCGTTCTGAAACTTCAACCCCGTCCGCCAGCGGGCATCGTGTCCTGGCTGGGGAAAAACCGGTCATACGATTCGAACCCCAAGTCTGGGCAGCGCTCCATCGTCTCCGTTACGAGATGGGCACCGAGCTTACGCGCCTCGGATGCCGGCACGGGCTCTGCGAAAAAGATCCAGACATGACCGCCATTGCCCGAACGAGAGCGCTCAAGGGCTGCGGGCACACCCTTTTCCCGGCACGTTGCCAAAAACGCCAATGCGTCGCGCTGCCAGGACTGCTTGTCGAAATCGGCGGCCAAGAACCAGCAGGTCTCGTCGGCCGTAAGTGGATACACGCCTGCGATGAACGGCTCGGTCTTTCCAGGGTTGGCGATGTCCCGCCCGTGCAGATGGCTTCTCACTACTTCATCGCTGACGGGCACAAATGCTTGGTTTTGGCAGTTGCTGCACTTGATCCGTGGCTTCTCACAGATACCGCGAACCCATTCGTTGCGGCACGCAGGCGCGTAGCCCGCCTTGCCGGTTTTTGGATTCTCCCATCGGCGGGGAAAAATGTCGTTGCGACCACGGAAGAGCGAACGAAATAAAGCGACCTTCTCGGAATTAGAGAGCGTCGTCGCCCACGTGAGATTGTCTGCATCTTGAGACGATGGCGTAGGCTGCACCTCCGACTGGTGTTGATGCAATTGCTCAAGTGCAGTGAGAATGCTCGCGCGCTCGCGATCAATCTCAGCGAGACGCTGTTGGAGATTCTCGATCTCCTTGTTGAGGACGTCGTCCGTTACCATGCGCACTGATAGTTCTTGGGCAGCAAAACTTAAACCTCGGGTTCGCGCGCTCCACGTTCATCGCACAGGATAGCAGGTATGCCGAGGCTGATCGCCCTCGACCACGAAAAATCTTCGGCACGCTGTCGACGTTACTTTTCACGACGTTTTCGCGATAGCGTTTGTTAGCGCCCCTGAATAAGGCCCCACCGGAACGAAGGGCGACCAGCGCGCAATATTTCATTACAGAAAGGACTGGACTTCCGCTGCGATTGGAGCGTCAGTGTTGCCTGCGATAGCGGCCTGCTGGCCCTTTCGGGATTCTGCCCCGCTGGCGATGCCGCCACTGTGGGGCTTCGGTGGTGACGGCGCGTGATGCCGTCACAACCCGAAAGGAATCCCCAAAATGTCGCACAGCAAAGCCCCCCGTAAGACCAAGCTTGCGCACGCCAAGGGCCGCGCGAAAGGGCGCGCGAAGCCTGGAAACACTCTATCGTCTTCGAGGCGCAGCGGGACCAAACAGGACGCGGTCCTCACTCTACTTGGACAACCCAAGGGTGCAACGATCGCCGCCATCATGAAGGTGACCGGCTGGCTAGAGCACTCGGTCCGCGGCTTCTTGGCCGGCGTAGTGCGCAGGAAGCTCAGGTTGAAGCTAACCTCGGAGAAGGTCAACGGCGAACGCGTTTATCGCGTGCCTGCCGGCAAGCTATCGAAGCCCAATCCGAGCATCCCGGCGCCATCAGCCAGCTAGCCATGGCAAAAGTGGGTACACGAGCGATCGAGCGCGAGCTCGGTCGCATTCGGTTGCTCGGTCTCGACGAGTTACGTGCCGAATGGCGGCGGCTGTACCACAGCGAGCCGCCAAAGCTCAGCCGCGACCTCCTTGTCCTGGCGCTCGGTTACAGAGTCCAGGAAATCGAATACGACGGGCTCAGCAAAGCGACGCGTCGCAAGCTGCAAACCATGGCAAAGGGCTTGCGGGCGACCGGCCGGGTGGGACCCACGCCGAGCCTCAGCTTGAAGCCGGGCGCGCGCCTCGTTTGCGAATGGCATGGTCGTACTCATACCGTCACCGTTACAGAAGATGGCTTCGAGTACAGTGGGCTGACTTATGCGTCGCTGACCAAGATCGCCAAAAGGATCACAGGAGCGCACTGGTCGGGCCCACGCTTCTTTGGGCTGCCTGCCGCAGCTCCCGGGCGGCCGGGTAACGAAGGGCGCAATGGCTGAATCAGAAAACACGCTGCGGCGTCCCGCCAAAAGGGCTCGCTGCGCGATTTACACGCGGAAATCGTCGGAGGAAGGCCTGGACCAGGCGTTCAATTCCCTCGACGCCCAGCGCGAAGCTTCCGCGGCCTTTATCCTGTCGCAAAAACATGAGGGCTGGGTCGTCCTCCCAACCTTGTATGATGATGGCGGGTATTCTGGCGGCACGATGGAGCGGCCAGCCCTGCAGCGGCTGCTGACCGATATTGAGGCAGGTCGGATCGACGTAGTCGTCGTCTACAAGGTCGACCGGTTAACGCGAGCGCTGTCGGATTTTGCCAAGCTGGTGGAGGTATTCGAACGGCGTGGTGTCTCATTCGTATCGATAACCCAGCAATTCAACACCACCACCAGTATGGGACGACTGACGTTGAATGTGCTGCTGTCCTTCGCCCAGTTTGAGCGCGAGGTCATCGGCGAGCGGGTGCGCGATAAGATTGCCGCCTCGAAGAAAAAGGGAATGTGGGTGGGTGGCATGCCACCTCTGGGGTACGACGTCAGAGACCGTAAGCTGGTGGTTAATGATGAGGAGGCCCGCACCGTCGTCGAAATCTACCGGCGCTATCTTGCCCTCAAGTCGGTTCGTACGCTCAAGGAGGAGCTTGCAGGCTCAGGGATAAGGAGCAAACGACGTGTTCGGCCAGACGGGAGCAAGTACGGTGGCCAGAAACTCGCCCGTGGCGCGCTCTATCTGATGCTGCAGAACCGCATTTACCGCGGCGAGATTACTCACAAGGGCAATTCATATCCGGGCGAACATCCGGCGATCATTGATCAGCCGTTGTGGGACGAGGTTCAGGCAGTACTTGCAAAGAACCGGGTGGAGCGGGCAACTGGCGTACGCGCTAAGCACCCGAGTCTGCTCGGCGGCTTCGTGTTCGACACGACTGGCGAGCGTCTGACCCCGACATACGCGATCAAGAAGGGAACACGCTATCGATACTATGTCTCTGCGTCCCTTGTGAGGGAGGCAAAAAGGGGCCGGTCAGGTGGCTGGCGCATACCGGCAGGCGATCTGGAGGCCTTGGTGATCAACAGGCTTCACACATTTCTGACGGACCCCGCAGCAATCCTCGATGCCGTCGAATGCGAATCACAGGGCAATTCTGGGCAAAGCCGACTGACCGAGCGCGCTGGCCGGATTGCAGAAGAACTCGGAGCCCAGCCACCGGACAAAACCAAAGCGATGCTCATGACGCTGTTGTGCCGGGTGGTAGTCAACTCCGATCGGATTGAAATCGATATCTCTCGGCGCCTATTAGCGCGATTGCTTGCCGACCAATCGATAGATCTGACGAGGCAGGATCAAACATTGGACCGCCCCTCCAATGATGTCTTGACGTTGATGGCGCCAGCACGCCTCCAACGCGTGGGTCGTGAAATGAGAATGCTGGTCGAGAACTCCGATGACAAGGCGGTAGCCGATCCGAGCCTGTTGAGAATTATCGCTCGCGCGCATGACGTCCAGCGACGCCTGAGTCAAAATACCAAACTGACCGTTCAGGACGTCGCCCGCGAGGAACGAGTGACGGCTGCCTACGTCTACACGCTCCTCCGGCTGCCCTGGCTGGCCCCCGACATCATCACGGCGATCATCAACGGTTGGCAGCCGCGGCAACTCAAGGCCACGACGTTGATGCAAAGAGCATCGCGGCTGCCGGCTGACTGGGCTGAGCAGCGAGCCCTGCTCGGATTTCACTGAAAAATTTGCAGCGCGGCAACCCATTCTCGCGCGTCCTTACTCTTCGCCCGCTTCGTTGCGGCACTGGACTGCAACAAAAAAGTAAACCGCTAAATGGCGCCGTAGAGATTTTCGCCGCCGTAGTGAGCGAAAGAACGCCCGCAATTTATCTCTGCCGCAAATTGAGTTCGGTTGGGCGTCAAAAATACGCGACAATTGGCGGCGAAAGGAGACTCGCGAAAGAAACAAAAACAACTGGTATATCAATTGCTTAGATGTTGGCTGGGGCGGGAGCAGCCACATCATTTGAAATACGTACGAAAATTCAATGAATTATCCCAATATGAAGCGCCGAGATACCGACAAAAATACCGACAATTTGTGCCAGTGACGGACCTCTCGAAGCCGGCATGACTGTCCTGTTTGGGGATTTTTGCGGAGTAA
>Ga0306920_100006434_pt1 | contig 15330 bp, 12 predicted proteins | sample flu12Cox44000170_FD_204666 | JGI IMG/M metagenome (GOLD analysis project Ga0306920, IMG submission 204666) | Lab enrichment of tropical soil microbial communities from Luquillo Experimental Forest, Puerto Rico - flux4day.12C.oxic.44.000.170 (v2)... | ecosystem: Environmental > Terrestrial >... | reverse complement strand
CAATAGACGTAGTCTCCTCGGCTCAGAAAGATAATGCCATGACCTGTCGGGTTAGACTGATCATATTTCAGCTTGTGGTTCGGAACGACGATCTTTGTTCCGACGTCGATGTGCTTGCGACGTAGCGGTTCGTCAGGTCTGGGGTCCGTGATGATGGCGACGTATTTGTCGCCATCGACCTCAAACGAATCCGCCCAGTAGGCATCCGCCTCGCCGCAACATGAAACGGCGGGATTGTCCGGCTGCATCAGCGCCTGATACCATTGGCGTATGTGCGGTTCAGTGGCTTCCCATTGTCCGAAGTCACGGGCATTCGCTACGCTCAATACGCAACCGAACGCTGCACCGAGGACGAGGCCTTTCATGCCACACTCCTGAGTTTCCCAGCCAGTTCGTTTAAAGCAATGTTCGTGCCGCGAATCAGTTCATCGTGATAATCTAATTTAAGTTAGAATTTTACGACGCTGCGGCCACACTCTGTATTTATTTGCTGATCAGGTTCCAATTTGGCTCGATTCTGTCGCGCTATGCCATGCTAGGCGCGGTTGTGAAGGCGAACGCTATGCGACGTCACACCCCCGCGTTGCGGTTGATGAAATCGCGATGTCGTTTGTGAAGGGTGCGGCGGGCGGATTAGTCGCTCTGAATGCTCGGCGAGCGCAAGGACGGTAACTTTGAAGTCGCGATGGATCACAAGATGGAATAATTCATCAGAAATCAGATCAGCCTCGCCAGATATAGAGAAGGACGAGTCCGATGGTGACCATCGTGGAGAAAATCGCGATGGCTAGCGCCCAGTCGATATGGTTTTTTGACTGCCGTCCGACTGTCAAGATCGCCATCAGAGCTTTGTAGTTGATCTTTCGCATCTGGCCAGGCGCTCCGTCTCACGGCGCATCGTGTGCGCCGCCAAGGCTAGCACGTTTCGGCAAGAGGGTGACGGTTTCCCGGGTAACCACAACGCAATGCAAGTGACGCGGATAACTCCGATTTCAGGATTCTGTTGGAATTTCTCGACTCGCCTGTTTCGACACACGGCACTCAGCGGAGATTGAAATGTCGAAGCTCACGATTTTCCTTGCCAGATCCATCGGGCTTTTCATGGTTCTGCTCGTTGCCGGCTTCCTCGTGCGCGGTGGGACTGCAATCGAAGTTACCATCGAGGACGAAGGGGTCATGATAAGCTACGCCATCATCAGCCTGGCAATGGGCGTCGCGATGGTCATCGGTCATAACGTGTGGTCTGGCGGAGCACTGCCGGTGGTCGTCACGCTGGTTGGCTGGCTGGTCCTCGCCAAGGGCTTCCTGCTTCTGGTTCTTGCTCCCGACGAGATGAGCGCGATGGTTCAGCGGATGGGATATGCAGAGCATTATCGTCTCCTTCTCATGCCGGCCCTGGTTCTCGGGCTTTATCTGACCTGGGCCGGTTTTGCGTCGCAAGCGACGCACGAGAAGTAGATGCGCACGGCCAACGGCCGGTGCATCGGGTGTTAGGCCGCGCGGACGCTGTCGAGGAATTTCTCAACTTCGTCCCGCAGATGGATGCTCACTTCCACCTTGCCGATTCCAGCATCTGGCTTGATGTCGTCTCCGTTTCGTCCGCGCCGCGAGCTACGCGCTCGATATTTTCAGCGACTTCCAGCGTGCCGCTCGCTGCGGCCTGAACACCTTTTGCGATACTCTGGGTCGCTATGCCGACGTAGACGACGCCGATGACCTTGCCGGTCGAATTGAACACCGGCTGGTAGGCAGTATAGAAACGACGACCGAACAGAATCGCCGGACCCTTGTATGCGTCACCGCGGCGGAGCAGGGCCTGGCCGGGATGATCAGCTGCGAGCTGGGTGCCCACCGCACGGTCACCATTTTCCTTCTTCACATTCGTAGTTCGACGAACAAACTGCTGGGATGCATCGTCGTACACGAAAAGTGTCGCGTTGCCGCCGACAAAGGAGACCGCCCGGTCGCCGATCCGGTGATCACTGAATTCCGGCATATTCGCAATTTCGACGCGGTCGATGATGCCATCGCGCAGACTGATCTTCGCATCGGGATAGGCTTCGCCGAAGGCAAGGATGAGCGTGCGAAGGTTGAGGTCGATATCGTTCCGCGCGGATGGCGAAATCTTGTGTCAGCGACCAGTAACCAGCTCCGACCAGAAGCGCCGTATTGATCGCAATCAAGAGCGCGGCGCGGATGACCGCCTTGGGTCCAAGGTTCAGCCGCGAAAAGGGAAGCGCGCTCCTCCCGAATCGGAACATCGTGCAACCCAAGAACGGCAAGACGTTACCGCGTGATGTTTAATATAATATTTACCATCTCCATCGAGGCGGCTTGCGGTGATGACGTCATTACCATTTTACCGCAAGCCACAAAAACCGCTTCGATCCGCTGCTGATGGCCTAAGCAGCAACATCGTCGCGAACCGCACGGCGCTGTGTGCGCAAGACCGTCAATGGATTCGGTTTCGGACTCCAGCGGCCCAAAAATGCCTGAGAGTTCAGCAAAGGGTCGTATTGGTGCCGCGGGCAGTCCGGTGATATGCAGAAAAAATGGAGGGAGCATCCGCATGAGAGTTCTTGGAGCCGCAGCCGCCGTCGCAGTATTACTAGCAGGGCCCGCTTACGCCGGGCCAGGGGCGCCCTCGGCCCCTCAAGATCCTCCCAAGTCACAGACCCAGATCGAGCAAGAGAAGGCGACCGATAACGCCTACAAGCGATCGCTCGGCAACATTCCCGATCAGCCGCCGGCAGACCCCTGGGGCGGTGCACGCGCCCTCGAGCCGCCAAAGCCGGTTGCGAAGGACTCCCCAGGAAAGCGAAGCAAGGCCAGCACCACGGCCAATTAGCCACCTGAAACCAATTCGTGACGTTTGAGCGGCGATGGGGCGGGAGAGGGACGTCCCCGAGCGTAGCGGTTTTCCTTACAAGGTTTTCAAATATTCGATCAAATCGTAGCGCTCTTCGTCCGTGAGCAGGCGGCCGATGACGCCGGGTTTGTCCGGTCCCGGGGTCCCTTCCAGCGAGTGGCCGAGTACGCTGTTGCCGTGGGTCGCGGACCCGTCGGGATTGGTTGCCGAGAACAGGATTTCGCCCTTCTTGCAGCTTGGCTTTTCGCCCTCGACAACGCGATATCCGACCTGCTGCGGATCGAAATCGCGCAAACCCATACAGAATTGCGTGGGCCGCTCGGCTGCTGGCCTGAGCATCCAATAAAGCGAGGGCACCGAACCGTTGTGGAGATAGGGAGCGGTCGCCCAGACGCCGTTCAATGGGCGCGCGCGGTAGTGAGTGGTTTTTTGGATGACCGGGTTGGGACAATTTGTCCGTTTCCCCCACAAAGCCTGGCGATCCCCCTCCGACAGCTTGTGATCGTCCATCCATTTCCGGCTGGTGCGGTCGACTGCGATCATCAGGGCGAGCACGAACGGCATGTCGGTGGAGGCGGCGGGCATACCCTGGCAGCCCCAAACCTGTCCGAGGTCTCGCTCTGGCTGCATGTCGAGAAAGCCAGGCACCGCGACCATGCGCGAATGCAAAACCTCGGCCTGAGCTGAGTCCGTGCCCATGCCGATGACACTTTTCTGGACGGGATCAAAAACCGGACCGTCGGAAATCCATTTGCCCTGACTTTCCTGGTCCCATTTTCCCTTGGTCGAAATTGACCAAAAACTCTTGTCAGGGAACTGGTCGTCAAATGCGGCATCGTCGACCGGGCCACGATGGCATTCGGCGCAAATCTCGGCATAGATCGCGCGGCCCCTTGCGACACGCGCCGGATCGGTCCTCCATGCGGGATCGTCGGGGAAGACCTGCGACGGCCATTTCGGTGACTTCAGTCCGGCAAAACCCTTTGGATTTTGTTCAAAAGGGTTGGGACCACGCAGCATCGTTTCGATGCGATCGAGATTTTCCAAAGCCATCGACGAGCGGAAAAGCGCCTCCAGCGGGGCGTCCGGCGAAAGATTTAACAGGGCCGAGACGCCGAGCGCCTCTCCCGCATTGCGGATCAGCGGCTGTTCGATCGAACCATCGTACTGAGCCCACCAGAACCACGGCACCGACCAGATCGGCGGGAAACTCACAGGCGCATCGCGGGCACGCAGGTTTTTCTCAAATCCCTTCAGCCCGCTCAAATCGAGATCGACATAAAAGACCTGATTGCCGATCCGGTTGAGCGCGTCGAGCCGCCCGAATCCTTCGAGCGTATCGTTCGCGTAAATCTTCTTCTGGCTTTCGACCTGGGCGCCGAGCGTGCTTGCGGTGGCCGACAGGTCCTTCTTGAGCTGGTTGTACTCGGCGGGATCCGGATCAGGCCCCAGCACCCGCGCGGCGAACCGCTGGAAGCGGCCAGGTACGTAAAGGGTGTACACAATGGACAACCCGGTCGCTTGTTCGAGCTTGAAGAGGTCCACCATGGCCGGACCGCCGTCGAAGCGCACGCTTGTTCCCTTGTAGCGGATGCTCCCCGCGTGACACGCTGCACAGGTCAACCCCAATCTGTCCGGTGCCGGCTTTCCGGTGGTTGGATCCGCCCCGCCCACGAGGCGGGCGAAACCGACGGGCAAGCCGTCGAAATTTTCGGCCGGCGTCGGCCTCAAGTGAGCCGCCGACTCTGGAATGGGCGGCGCATTGGATGAAGACGGATAGCCGTAGCGGCGCAACGTCGCTTGATCGGTGTGGACGGTCTTCGGGCTTGGCAGGAATCCGAACCGCTCGAGATAGTCGCTGTCCTTGAGCAGACCGGGTTCGCCTACCAGGCGAATGCCCGGTTGCTCCAGGGCGACAAACCAGTTGTAGGGCACCGGAAAGGTCGCCGTGCCCTGGCTGGCATGGTGGAACCAGTGCCTGTCTTCGGTCGACCAGTTCTGGTCGAGCCACACCGCAGCCTTTGTTGCGGGGATGTCGGGCAAGGGAGGGGGCAACACTTGGGCAAGCGGCGTGATGACCGCGCCGACCTGGTCGGGGAATTCGGCGATCGTGACGATTGCGGCGAGCAAGGCGGCAGCCGCCCCAAGCGCTATCTTGCCGAGGAGGTGCCGGCTCTTGGCAGGTGCGGGTGCGGATAACAGGCGCGCAACAATGCGGTCGGGAAAGCGCCGCTCGACGAACAGCGTCCTGACTTCGGCCACGCTGAGGTAGCGGTTCTTGCCTTCGCCCTTGCCCATGACGTTCAGCAAGATCGGCCACTCGCCTTTCATCAGAAACCGATCGATCGGACGCCTTGAACCCTTGGCGCGCTCGAAATTCGCTTTCATGTAAGCCGTTATTTCCGGGCTTGTCAGTCCACGCTCGACTCCCCCGGCCGGATCGGGCCAGTCCCTGCCAAAGTCGGCCAGGCGCGCGATCTCCGCTTCGTGAACCTCAGCTTTCGCGTCGAGAATTCGCGAGCCGACGCCGTGCTTGTCCAACGGTCCATTTCGCAACGCATCGAGCTGGGCGCCCGACCGCCAGCTTCGCCAGAGACGGCGGGGACTGAGACCGTTGGCGACGAGCGCGACGAAATAGATGGCAAGCCCGGCGAGCCTTTCTTTCAGCCCCTTTTCGCCGGTGGCGGCTTCGATGGTACTGGTCAGCTTTTCAAGCGGGACGATATGTCCGCCGACGAACCCTCCCGCTACAAGCGCGCGTAGGAAGGGACATGGATTGTTGGGGGAAACCGGAATCTGATTGCTAGGTGCGCCGTCTGCAGGTGAACCAACGCGGTCGTCTTGCATGGGACTTCGACCCTCAATTATTCAATTACGGAAGTTGGCATCGTTGATTTTTACACAGCAACATTTTTCACCCAGCAACAAAGAATCGAAAAACGCGAAATCTCGTTAAGAAGCCACTTCAGGATGTGTCGGAGCTTTGGCGGAATCAGGATCGGTGTCAACAGAGAACCCTAGCCATCCACCAGAGCCGATGCGTCAGGCCGATCGCTTTGAAGCGCGCTAGACGAGGGTCAAATTGCTCAGGGGTACGCCGGCCTTCAGCAGCCCTTCGCGATAGTGGGCGATGTCGGCCTCTGTTTTCCAACGGAAATTCCTCAGATGCCGCTCCACGGTCAGGTCCGGAAAGGTGTTCAGCAAAACCTGCGCCGCCTGTGTCGCTTCTCCGGTTCGGCCCAATTGTGCAAGGGCTGCCGCCCGCACGGCCAGCATCTGAAGATGGGTTGGATTGAGATAAAGTGCTTCGCGCGACCATGACAGCGAGGCATCATATTGCCCGAGAAGGTAGTGGCTGAAAGCGAGTAACGCGGACCATTTGTACCTGGGGTCGCTGTTGCCGCGCTGTACGGCAATCGAGAACAGTTCAACAGCCTGTCGATGTTCCCCGATAACCAGGTGAGCGATGCCGAGAACGCCGCGGGCGCCCATGTCATATGGATTGAGCTCGACCGCCCGTTTGCTGGCCCCGAGCGCTTCTTCGTAGTGCCCTTCCATCGCATGCAGATACGACAGAATTGCAAAGGCAAATGACGAGCGCGGATCGAGCCTGACGCTGGTCTCCGCGAGAGTCATGGCTTCGGCCCACAATTCGCGGGTGCTTCGGATCCATCCATACTGAATACCCTGCACCTGGATGGTGGCGAGATAGGCGCGCGCAATCGAAAGCTCAGGATCAAGCGCGACGGCTTCCCGGAACAACGCGATCGAGGCTTCGAAATCCGTCTTGGTTTGCCGATAGTAGTGAGATAGCCCTCTCAGGAAGCGGTCCCAGGCGGTCAAATCGGCGGACGATGATCGCAAAGGTGCGGAAGCCTCCGCCCGATAGATCTCGGGGGCGAGCGCCGCGCACAAACTTACGGTGATTTCGTCCTGCATCGCAAACAGGTCGCCGATGTCCCTGTCGTATCGGCCGTTCCACAATTGCTCGCCCTTTTCGGGCGCAATCAGCTCGGCGGTCACGCGGACCTTGGTTCCGGCGCGTCGCACCGAACCCTGGATCAGGTAAGTCGCGTCGATTTCCCGGGCGATAAGACGCGCGCTCAGGTTCTTGCCTTTGAACGAGAACGTCGCATTTCTGCTCAGGACGCGAAAGAATGATTGCAGCGACAATGCGTGAATCAAATCTTCCGTAAGTCCGTCCGAAAAATATTCGTCGGCGCCATCACTGAGATTGACAAACGGAAGCACGCCGACAATCGCGGTCCGATATTGGGCCGGGAGCCCCAACATATCCTTCGACGGGTTGCGGCCTTCCACACCCAGCGGCTCCCAGGTCCAGACATTGATTGGCTGTTCGATGTTCTTGAACCGATGGCGGCCGGCGTCGACGAGGGGCACTGGAAGATGTTTACCGACCTCATGATACGCCTTCGCCGAAACGGCGATGCCGCCAGGGGCTGCGACCGATTCAAGGCGGACGGCGATGTTCACATCATCGCCGAAGACTTCGCCTTCGTCGGCCATCACGTCTCCCATGTGAATGCCGAGACGGAATTGCATGACGCGGTCGGCGGGAAGATGATTGTTGCGTTCCGCCATCAGGGTTTGCATCGAGATGCCGCACTCGGCGGCTCCCACGATGCTGGGAAATTCCATCAGAAAGCCGTCACCGGTGTTCTTTACGATCCGGCCGCCATGATTGAGGATGATCGGGTATATTGCGCTTCGATGGGCCTTGAAGGTGGCATGCGTTCCCGCCTCATCGGCGCCCATCATGCGGGAGTAACCGGCGACGTCCGCGCAGACTATGGCGGCCAGGCGTCTGTCCATCTACCAAGCGTCTCCTGTACTCGCGGGCCGTTAGCTTACTACGGTACGTGGTAGGTCAAGGGAAGCCAATTACCCTAAGGACCAAATTCCGAGCGAATCCTCGTGATGGCAAGCCGGTTTCAGCCGTGAACGACGGCTTTTGCGATCATGCAATGGATGCCCTTTGAACCGTTGACGGTCTGGGTGACCCGCAGGTCGGCGGCCAGGCTGCAAAGCGTGTAGGCATCCTCGCGCGACAGGTTTCGCTTCTCGCCTAGCAGCACGATCATGTCGCGCAGCGCGCGCACCACGCACTGGTCGAGGTCGGGATCCATTGCCATGGTCATGTAATGGGTCGGCGTCTCGGCGCGCGGATAGCTGAGCCGCAAATCCTTGCGCAGCGTCAGTTTGAAGCGTCCCTGCAGGGCGGTTTCGATCGCCGTGACGCAGACTTCACCGTCGCCCTGGACGCCATGGCCGTCGCCGCAGGAAAACAGCGCACCCGCCACAAACACGGGCAGATAAAGTTTCGCGCCGGGCCTCAGTTCCTTGTTGTCGAGATTACCCCCCATCGCGCGCGGGACCAGCGAGCTGATACGACCCCAGGCCGGAGGCGGCGCGACGCCCATCACCCCGAAAAACGGCGCCAGCGGCAGCTCCAGCCCCCACGGCAAGCTTCCCACCAGCCGGGTACGGTCGAGCGGAATATTGATCAGCCGCGGCTCGTGAAAATCGTCCGGCAGCGTGCCGGCGAGCGGCCGGATCAAGTTGTACCCCCAATCCTGGCGCAGCCTGACATCGAGGATCTCGACTTCCAGCACGTCGCCCGGCTCGGCGCCCAAAACCGCAACGGGCCCGGTCAGGATATGACCGGGCACCATGCGCTCGTTTCTGGCGTGGACTTCGGCGAGTTCGGGCGGGACGTGAAACTTGCTGCGGTCTGGCACGACCTCGGGGCCGCCGCTGATCGTGTCGATGGTCACCTCGTCGCCGCTGCTGACCGTGAGCACCGGTTTGAGCTTCGCTTCAAAAAAGCCCCAGTGGCAGGTTTCGGGGCTGGAATGCAGGTGATGATGCATCATGAAGGCTTCTGGTCTAGGCGGGGGTCGCGTATGACGCTGTAGCAGACATTCGAAGGGGCCTCTTGTGTTTTTTTTGCTCTCCAAGACGCTCGGCATCATGCTGTTGCCGGCAAATTTTCTGATCGGCGCCGGCCTGATCGGCGCGATCCTGTTGGCGACGCGAAGGGCGGCTCTCGGCCGGCGACTGTTGATGATATCCGCCGTATTGCTCGCAATTGCCGGTTTTTCGCCGCTAGGAAAATTGTTGCTCTATCCGCTTGAGCAACGATTTTCGCCGTGGGATGCGTCGCGTGGCGCACCCGACGGCATAATCGTGCTCGGAGGCGGCATCGATCCCGACCTATCCGCCGTGCACGGCAGGGCAGCTTTTATACGCGCCGCAGACCGCATCGTCGCGGCCGCGGCCCTCGCGCGGAAATATCCGAACGCCAGTATCCTGTATTCCGGTGGAAACGCCAATCTGATTGCGGACGATTCGGCCAAGGAAGCTGACTACGCCATGTCGGTCCTGGAAAGCCTCGGTATTGCCAGGGAGCGAGTGACGATGGAACGACGTTCCCGCAACACCCAGGAAAATGCCGAATTCTCCAAGGCCATTGCCAAGCCGAGCGATGGTGAACGATGGTTGCTGGTGACATCTGCCTTTCACATGCCGCGCTCAGTGGGGCTGTTTCGCAAGGCGGGCTTCGCCGTCGAGCCTTATCCCGTGGATTGGCGGGTAGGCAGCACCGCCAAACTCCTAAACTTTTCGCCGCTCGCGGTTGAGGGACTGGAACGGACGGACACGGCGGTGCGTGAATGGATCGGCCTTGCCGCCTACTGGGTCACCGGCAAGATCGATGCATTGTTGCCGGCGCCTGAGCCGGCAGTCGCAACGGTCAGGCAATCGGGCTAGGATCGTAGCCGTCGCACGCCGTGTCAGCACCGGCCTCGGAGTAACGCCATGCAACAGCAAACGCTGCCCGAACAAATCGACCTGGCCGCTATCGTGGCTGATCTCAACACGCTGCTGCGTCTCAAAACCACGGTTATCGGACTGAAGATGTTCGTATCCGCAGAAGAAATGGCGGCGATCCCGAAGATCAGGCGGCCAACAGCGGTCCATACCACCGACCAGATCGTCAGCATGGCCTCGCGGCTCGGTTGGACCGTCGGCATCACGGCAGAGGACCTCGTCGGCGCGCAGTGTCGCGCGGTGATCGGGCTGTCGCCACAGGACGAAGAATGGCGCTCCGGAGAGCGATATGTCGGCGTCTGGCATGAAAATGCCGAGGACGCGCGCAAGCGGCAGGAGGCACTGGACGTGGTTGCCTACGGCCAATACCGCGCGATGGCGGTATCTCCGCTGGCCAGCGGGCGGCTCAACCCGCCCGACATTTGCCTCCTCTATGCCACGCCGGGCCAGATGATCATCCTGATCAACGGCTTGCAGTGGAGCGGGTACAAGAAGTTCGAGTGGGGTGTGGTTGGCGAGACCGCGTGCGCCGATTCCTGGGGACGGGCGCTCAAGACCGGCGAGCCGAGCCTGTCGCTGCCGTGCTATGCGGAGCGGCGCTATGGTGGCGTGCCTGACGAGGAGATGCTGATGGCGCTAAAACCTTCGCACCTCGTCAAGGCAATCGCGGGAATGAAGGCGCTTGCCAAAAACGGCCTGCGCTACCCGATTCCACCCTACGGCATTCAAAGCGACGTGCGGGATGGAATGGGCGTCTCCTACGCCAAGAAATAGGTTCTGGAATTCGGCTCGCGCGTCACAATCATCAAGGGTACTTCGGGGAATTCGAGCATGAAATCTTCGGCGAAATTCGACATCGTCGTCTATGGCTCAACCGGGTTCACCGGTCAGCTCGTTGCCGAATATCTTGCGACGCATTACGCGGGGAAAGGCGCGCCGAAATGGGCGATGGCCGGGCGTAGCCTCGACAAGCTTGCGTCGGTTCGCGATGCGATCGGCGCGCCAGCCGACATTGCCCTGATCAGGGCCGATGCCGGCGATCCCCCATCGCTTAAGGCGATGATCGAGCAGACCCATTCGGTGATCTCGACCGTTGGGCCGTACCAGCTTTACGGTACTGAGCTCGTCGCACTTTGTGCCGCGACGGGCACCGATTACCTCGACCTCTGCGGCGAGCCGCTGTGGATGCGTCAGATGATCGACGCCCACGAGGCGGCGGCGAAATCTTCCGGCGCAAGGATCGTTTTTTCCTGTGGCTTTGATTCGGTGCCGTTCGAGTTCGGCGTAATCTTCGTGCAGGAGGAAGCCAAGCGGGCGTTTGGCGTACCGGTCTCCCGCATCAAGGGTCGCGTGCGCGACATGCGCGGTACGCTGTCCGGCGGTACGGCGGCGAGCGGGCGCGCGACGTTTGAGGCGGTTGCGAAGGATCTTAGCCTTGTGGCCATCCTGAACGATCCATTCGCGCTGACGCCCGGTTTTAGTGGCGTGAAGCAACCGAAGGGCAACAGGCCGGTCTATGAGGAAGACCTGCAATCCTGGACCGCGCCGTTCATGATGGCGTTGATCAATACGCGCAACGTCCATCGTTCCAATATGCTTATGGGTTTTCCTTATGGCCGCGAACTCATCTACGACGAGATGGTGCTGACCGGTCCGGGCGAAAAGGGCGAGGCGAATGCAAAGCGTGTGATGGCTGCAAATTCCGAGAAGACCGGTCCGAACGCGCCGAAGCCGGGCGATGGACCGTCGAAAGAAGCGCGCGAGAAAGGCGGCTACGATCTCTTGTATATTGCGGTTGCGCCCGATGGTCGGCAGGTCCGCGCGTCCGTGAAGGGCGACCGTGATCCCGGCTACGGCTCGACGTCGAAGATGATCGCAGAGTGCGCGATCTGCCTGCGCGAGATGCCGGACATCAAGGGAGGCATGTGGACCCCGGGTGCGGCGATGGGCAGCCGGCTGATCAAGCGGCTCGTCGATCACGCCGGCATCACCTTCGAGGTCGAAAGATAAGTTACATCGCGCCCGTGTTTGCGGCGGCACTGGTCGCCGGGTTTGGACTGGCCTTGTAGCGCTGGGCCGCGGCAAACATGCCCCACATCGCGCCCAGCATCATCCAGAAATGGCGCCAGTGGTCGGTGTCGATGATGAAGCCCTCGCCAACGGTGCCGAGAAAGGCCGAAAAAATCGCAATGTATGCGCGTTGCCAGGGCACGGCCTTGAAGATGTACCGAAACCCCAGCATGACGGTCACAAACAACAGTGCGGGATAGCAGACGCCGGCGGTCCAACCGCCGGACATGAACGCGTTGAGGTAGGAATTGTGGGTATCCTCGGGAAAGTATCTGTGGAATTGCAGCGGGCCGATGCCGAACGGCAAGTCCAACGCCATCTCGGCGCCAAGAATATGCCGGCCGAAACGGCCAAAGCGGCCTTCGTCATAGCTTTGGTCGAAGCTCGCACGCTGGCGGAACAAATCCGAGATCGAATCGAACGACAACAGAACAGCCACGAGCGCGATCGTCACCACGATCGCCACGACTGACGTGACGATGATCCGCGATCGCTGTGCCTGCGTCTGGCTGGTGAGAACCATCATAGCCAGCATGAAGGTGCCGGTAAGGGCGAGCCCGCCCCAGGCCGCGCGCGAAAACGCAAGAAAGATCGCAAGCGCGATGACCGCGAGCGCGACTGAGCTGCGGAGCGATTTCCGCAAATTGTCGGAGACGACGCTTTGCAGCGCGAACAATGCCGGGAGGATCAGGAACGCGCCCAGCACGTTCGGGTCCTTGAAGGTGCCGCGTGCGCGCTCATACAGCGTGAGCAGGTCGTGACCGCCAGGAACGAGGTTGAAGTAACCGGCGATCGCCGAGGTCGCCGCAATCAATGCGCCAACAACGAGGCCGCGCGACAACATGTCAAGACGCGCCGAGGTGTCCTCGGAGATGACCATGGCGAAGAAAATGACCGTAAAGGCCATGTACCACGAGGTCACGACCCAACTGAAAACCTCGCTCCTGTCCATAAAGGGAATGGCGCCGAGGCAATAGCCGAAATTGATGAGGGAAAGCAGCAGCAACAGCGGCATGAACACGAGCCGCAATCTCAGGCCCGTGGCGAAGAAGATGACGGCGGCGATAAGCGTCGCCAGCTCATAGGGGCTGGGTTCGACGAAGACGATCGCGCAGCTGGCTGCGACCAGCCACACCAGCGCGCGCTGCAGCGCCAAAAGGCGCGGTGCGGACGTCACCAATGAATGAGAGCCCTGGACTGTCGCCGCGTACGCCATCAACATACTCAATTCACGCAACCGGCACGGAAGCGCCCGCGCGCTCAGTAGGCGTTCTCGCTCTTTGTCAACAACGCCAGGGGCGTCTTGAGGAGAATGTAGAAGTCGAGCAATACGGACCAGTTCTCGATATAGTAGAGGTCGAACTCGACGCGCTTCTGGATCTTCTCTTCGCTGTCGACCTCGCCCCGCCAGCCGTTGATCTGGGCCCAGCCGGTGATGCCGGGCTTCACCCGGTGACGTGCGAAATAGCCGTCCACCGCCTCGTCGAACAGCCGGCTTTGCAACTTTCCCTCCACCGCATGCGGGCGCGGACCGATGAGCGAGAGATTGCCCTTGAACACGACATTGAACAGCTGGGGCAGCTCGTCGATGCTGGTCTTTCGGATGAAGCGGCCCACGCGGGTAACGCGGCTGTCATTTCTGGTCACGACTTTCGAGGCCATCGGGTCTGCCTGATCGTGGTAGAGCGAACGGAACTTGAAGACGTCGATGCGCTCGTTGTTGAATCCGAAACGCTTTTGGCGGAATAGAACCGGCCCGGGGCTGTCGAGCTTTACCGCCAGTGCGACCAGCGCCATGACCGGCGCGGCCAGCAGCAAAACAACGCCTCCGACGAAATGGTCGAACATCCATTTCATCACCAGGTCCCAATCGGTGATCGGCGCCTCGAATACGTCGAGCGTCGGAACATTGCCGAGATAGGAATAGGAGCGGGGACGGAAACGCAGCTTGTTGGTGTGGGCGGAAAGCCTGATGTCCACCGGCAGCACCCACAACTTCTTCAGCATTTCGAGAATCCGCGTTTCCGCCGAAATCGGCAGCGCGAACAGCACGAGATCGACCCGGGTGCGGCGGGCCAACTCGACGATATCGTCGACCTTGCCGAGTTTTGGACTGCCGGCGCAGGTGTCGAGCGCGCGACCGTCGTTGCGGTCGTCAAACACGCCGAGTATTTCGATATCCGAATCTTCCTGAACCCTGAGCGCTTCGATCAGCGCCTCGCCGCTCTCGTCTGCGCCGACCACGATGGTGCGGCGATCCAGACGGCCCTGGCGCGCCCAGCGCCGGACCAGTGCGCGCAACGACAGCCGTCCGGCAACGAGCGCGGCAAGACCCAGGCAGAAAAAGGCGGAAAGCCAGAGCCGCGATATCTCGCTGCCGAGCTTTGCGAAAAACGACACGCCGATGAACAGCAGGAACACGAAGGTCCAGGACGAGATCATTCGCGTCATCTGGCGGAGCTGGCCGCGAAACATCTGGACGTCGTAGAGGTCGGCGGCCTGAAAGCAGATCACCGCCATCATCATCATTGCGAAAATGGCCGCGACATATTCCCAGTGAAAGCCGGTGAGAGGGACCATGTAGCCCAGATAGAGCGCAATGCCGATGAAACTTAGCAGAATGAAATCGGCAAGACGAACCAGGCCCGCTATGACGATCGGCGAGTATGCGCTGCGTACCTTCTGGTTGACGACGGCAAGGGCGGCCGGGGACAGCCGTTGGCGCCGCTCGATCGGCGGACGATTTTCGGTCGCCGCGGCGCAGGCGACAGATGCGGCTTCCAGCATCGAGCGTGCGTTGATCGGTTCCACTATCTTTAGTCCGTGCTCGCACACGCCGTCGGGCGTGCCCGGGCGAATCCCTCGTCTCTGGCATAAGAGACAAATCGGAAAAAACCGTTATCGCTAAAGGGGCGGAGACCGGACGGACTGCGAGAAAAAGCCAATTTCGGATCGGCCCACTGGTGGAAGACGGTTAACGATCCGCAAACGCATCGCGGTAGCCGGCCATGACGCCTTCGACCATGGCCTTCTGCGAAAAATGCATGAAGATCCTTTCGCGCAGGGCTTTGGCGCGCGAAGCTGCCGTGGCGACATCGTCAAGCGAGGTTTCGATCGCGTTCGCCATGACGCCAGCGGAGTTGGGCGCGAATAACGCGTCAGTGTGCGTTTCGAATATTTCGGGAATTCCGCCGACATTTGCGGCGATCATCGGTATTCCGGCCGCGGCCGCTTCGATCACGACATAGGGCATGGAATCCCCGCGTGAAGGCACCACCAGCAGCTTGCCCTTCGAGAAACCGTAGCGGGCCTTGACGTGGCCGATAAAGCGTATCGCACCGCCAAGGCCGTGCCGCTCGACCTGGGTCCTGAGGGATCCCATCTCTTCACCGTCTCCTGCAAGCGTCAGCGTGAGGGCTTTGCCATGCGCGCGAAGTTGCGCTACCGCGTCGATCAAAAGATCCGCACCCTTGATGTGCCTGAACTCGCCGACATAGACGAGGTCGGTGGCGTCGGAGGCCAGGACGACGGGGGCGAACTCC
>Ga0306920_100006433_pt1 | contig 15330 bp, 12 predicted proteins | sample flu12Cox44000170_FD_204666 | JGI IMG/M metagenome (GOLD analysis project Ga0306920, IMG submission 204666) | Lab enrichment of tropical soil microbial communities from Luquillo Experimental Forest, Puerto Rico - flux4day.12C.oxic.44.000.170 (v2)... | ecosystem: Environmental > Terrestrial >... | reverse complement strand
TTCGACCTCGATGCGCGCGTCGATCGCGAGCGCCACTACTGGTTCAACGCGAACATCGTCGACGTGACGCTGCGCCGCGAGCTCACCTATCACGCCGTCAGCGACCGTTACCTGGTGCGCGACACGCGCACCCGCGACCAGGAGAGCTTCTCCACCCTCGATGAAGCGCTCGACTATCTCGGCAAGGTCGATGCCTGGCCGATCCTGGTCGAGCCACAGCTCGATGGCGGCAGCTACACGATCAGTGTGCGCGCGGGGATGCGGCGCGGGCACTTGCCCGCCTCGCTCCGCGCTATTCTCTTCTGGACCGATGACTGGGCACGCGTGAGCGAGTGGTACACATGGTCACTCCCGGTGTGAGCGGCGCACCGCAGCGGCGACTGCGCTGGATGGCAGTCGGGCAGATGGTGCTGTGGGGCGCCATCGGGCTCGGCGCCTTCCTGCTGCTCGCCAAGAGCGTGCAGAACTCGCCCGAGTTCGGGCGCCTGCAGCTGTGGATCCTGCTGTTCGACATCTGCGGTGTGATCGCGCTCTCCGTGCTGCTGGCCCGCAAGCTGTGGCGGCTGGTACGCGACTATCGCGCGCACGTGCCGGGCTCGCGCCTCACCGCACGCACCGTCGCGATCTTCGGCGCGCTGGTGATCGCGCCGCTGTTGATCGTGTATCTCTCGTCGCTCGAGTTTATCAACCAGGGCATCGACAGCTGGTTCAAGGTCGAAGTGAAGCGCGGCCTGAGCGACGCCGTCGATCTCTCACGTGCGGCACTCGAGCTGCGTACGCGCGAGTACACCGGGCGCACCCTCGCGCTCGCCGCAGCACTGACGCGCGCATCACCCGCCGAAGTGCAGACGCGTCTCGATGCCGAGCGCCGCGAGAGTCAGGCACTCGAGGTGGTGTTGTTCTCCGCGCACGGGCGCGTCATCGCCGCGAGCCTCGAGAATCCGCTGGAGAACCTGCCATCGCAGCCGCCGGCGGATCTGGTGCGCCAGGTCGAGGCGCACCTGCCGTACGTCAGCCTCGAGCCGGAAGCCGGCGGCCACTATCTGATCCGCACCGCAGCGGCGCTCGGCGGTCCGGGCGGCCACGACGACCGTTTCGTGGTGGTGACCTATCCCCTGCCGGCGCAGCTCGCGGCGCTGTCGGAGGCGGTGCAGAACTCCTACTCGCAGTACGGTGACCTCGCGGCGCTGCGCGAGCCGCTGAAATACAGCTTCCGCCTGACGCTGACGCTGGTGCTGCTGCTGTCGATGCTCGCCGCGATCTACGGGGCGATCTATTCCGCGCAGCGCCTGGTGCGGCCGGTGCAGGACCTCATCGAGGGAACGCGCGCGGTCGGCAAGGGCGACTTCGGCACGCGCCTGCCTCTGCCCTCGCGCGATGAGATGGGCTTTCTCGTGCACTCCTTCAACGACATGACCAAGAAGCTGCGCCGCGCTCGCGCCGAGGCGACCCAGAGCCAGCAGGCAGTCGAGCGCGAGCGCGAGCGTCTGGCGATCATCCTGGCGCGCCTCTCGACCGGTGTACTCGCCATCGATCGCAACATGATGGTCCGCACCGCCAATGCCGCTGCCGGCGCGATCCTCGGCACCGACCTGTCCGCGGCCACCGGGCATCCGCTGCCGGAGCTCGCCGCGACCAATGAGCGGCTCGGCCAGTTCGTCGCCGCACTCGCGGTGCGCTTTGCCGCCGGCCGCGAGGAATGGCGCGAGCAGCTCGATCTTGACGGCGCCGCCGGCCGCCGCACGCTGATGTGCGCCTGCACGCCGCTCCCCGGCGAGGATGCCGACATCGGCTTCGTCATCGTGTTCGACGACATCACCACGCTCCTGCAGGCGCAGCGCGATGCTGCCTGGGGCGAGGTGGCGCGCCGTCTGGCTCACGAGATCAAGAATCCGCTCACGCCGATCCAGCTCTCGGCCGAGCGGCTGCGCCGCCGGCTGCTCGCGGGCATGAGCGAGCGCGATGCTGAGATCCTCGAGCGCGGCACGCGTACCATCGTTCAGCAAGTCGAGACCATGCAGCAGATGGTCAACGCTTTCAGCGAGTACGCCCGCGCACCGGAGATGCACATCACCCACTTCAGCCTCAATCAACTCGTGAGCGAAGTGGCCGACCTGTATCGCTCGCACGCGCCGCGCACACGCATCAGGCTCGACCTCGATCAGCACATCGAGGGCATCGAGGCCGATCGCGGCCGCGTGCGGCAGATCCTCAATAACCTGGTGACGAACGCGCTGGAAGCGCTCGAGGGCGTGGAGAGTCCGCTGCTGGAGATTAGCACCCAGCTCGAGAGGAGCCCCGAGGCCGCATACGCGGCCGTGACCGTGTGTGACAATGGCCCCGGCTTCCAGCGGGAATTGCTCGGCCGGGTCTTCGACCCCTATGTCACCAGCAAACCGAAAGGCACCGGTTTAGGTCTCGCTATCGTGAAGAAGATCATCGAGGAGCACGGCGGGCGGATCGACGCGGACAATCGTCCGGAGGGCGGCGCGCGCGTGCGCCTGGTGCTGCCGGTGAAAGACAGCACCCGCTCGGCCACGGGCGCGGCACGCGAGCGAAGGGATCAGTTGCGGAGGGAAAGAGCGTGAGCGGTCCACACATTCTCGTGGTCGACGACGAGGCGGACATCCGCGGCCTGCTGAAGGAGATCCTCTCCGAGGAAGGCTACGAGGTCGACGTAGCCGCCAACGCCGCACAAGCGCGCGCTTCGCGCGCGCGTCAGGTACCCGACCTGGTGCTGCTCGACATCTGGATGCCAGACGTCGATGGCATCACGCTGCTGCGCGAGTGGTCGGCCGCCGTAACGGACGGCTGTCCGGTCGTCATGATGTCCGGTCACGGCACGGTCGAGACCGCAGTCGAGGCCACGCGTCTCGGGGCGTTCGATTTCGTCGAGAAGCCACTGTCGCTCGCGAAGCTGCTGCGCACCGTGGAGCGCGCACTCGATGCCGGGCGACGCAACCGTCAGTCCGCGCGCCTGCTCGGCTCACCGCTGGCGGTGCCGCTCGGCAAGAGCCGGCTCATCCAGCAGCTGCGCGCTGAAGCGCAGCAGATCGCCGCCAATCCCTCTGCGGTGCTGCTGGTCGGGGAGCCGGGTTCCGGCCGCGAGGCGTTCGCCCGTTACGTGCACGAGCGCGGGCCGCGCGCCGCGGCGCCGTTCGTAACGCTTATCGCCTCGAGTCTCCGCGATGCGGATGCCGAGGAGCGCCTGTTCGGACGCGAGGGCGGCGCAGGCGAGAAGACCACGGGCGTGCTCGAGGAGGCGGCCAACGGCACGCTGTTCATCCACGAGCTCGAGGACTTGCCGGCCGGCGTGCAGCGGTTGCTGGTAGGCGTGTTCGAGTCGGGGCAGTTCACGCGCCTCGGCAGCGGCGAGCCGCTCAGCTTTCGCGCCCGCATCCTGTCCGCGGCGCAGCCCGGCATCGAGCAACGTGCAGGCAACGAGGGCCTGCGGCGCGACCTGCTGGCGCACCTGAACGTGCTCATCATGCGCGTGCCGCCGCTGCGCGAGTACGCCGAGGACGTGCCCGATCTGCTGCGCCACCACGTGGACCGTCTGGTGGACAGCGACGGTTTGTCATTTCGCCGCTTCAGCGTGGCGGCGCAGAACCGGCTGCGCAACTACCCGTGGCCGGACAACGTGCGCGAGCTGCGGCACCTGGTGCACCGGCTGTTGATTCACGGCGGCTCCGAGGAGATCCGCCTCGAGGAGATCGAGCGCGAGCTCGCGATACAGACTCCGCCCGATGAGCCGCTGGTCAAACAGGACCTGCTGGCGCTGCCGTTGCGCGAGGCACGCGAGCAGTTCGAGCGCGCCTACCTGCAGCAGCAGCTGCTGCTGTGCAACGGCAAGGTCGGGCAACTCGCCAAGCGGGTCGGCATGGAGCGCACCCACCTCTACCGCAAGCTGCGCTCGCTGGGAGTCGATTTCAGGAACATCAGCGAAGACTGACGAGTCGCTTCAGTCGCCCACCCGGATCACCAGGGCATCCACGTCCGCTGCCTGCAGCTGCCGGCGCAGCTTGTTGAGCTCATCGAGATTGCTCACCGGTCCGATGCGCACCCGGTGCCAGACGTCGGCATCCACGGCGACGCGCTGCACTTTGGCGTCGATGCCCTGCAGCGCGAGCTGCGCGCGCACCCGATCGGCGTCTGCTTCGTTGCGGTACGAGCCGGCCTGCAACACGTACACGCCGGGACGCTCGATCTTCGCCGCCGCCGGCAAGTCGCGCTTGACGTCCTTGTCCTTCTCCGGCACGACCACCTCGAAGTTCGGCAGCATCTGGTAGAAGTCGTATTTCTCCGCGGGCTTCCCCGAGCCGCCGGCGGCCTCGGCGTCGGCGCGCGTGGCGGTGCGATGCGGATCGGGACGCGGTGCGTCGGGCGCGTCCACTGACTTGTGGCGGGCGCCGAGCCAGGTGAAGGCCATGGCGGTGAGCAGCGCGCCGCCGAGCAGCCCGTACCCGAATTCGCGGAACCGTCGCAGCTCGAAGGGGCGGTGCTGGGAGGACTTGTAATCGCGCGCGCTGAGCTTCGCCATGTGGGTAGTACCAGCCGTCCGTACGCTTGCCGCCTGTGGACGCGAACGACTCACATGCTCTCCGGCGCCGACACGCCGAGGAGTGTGAGGCCATTGCGCAGCACCTGCTGCACACCGAGCACGAGCGCGAGGCGGGCATTGCGCAAGCTCGCAGCATCGACGATGAACTGCTCGGCGTTGTAATAGGTGTGGAACACGTTGGCGAGATCGCGCAGGTAGTGCAGCAGCGCATGCGGGGCGCGGTTCACGGCCGCCAGCTCGATGATCTCCGGGTAGTGGGTGAGGGCGTGCAGCATCGCCTGCTCGTGCGTGCTGTCGAGTGCCACGGTCGCCGCCAAGCCCTGCGCGCGATCGAACGCCAGCCCGCGAGCGGCGAGCTGTTTCATGACACTCGCCACGCGGGCGTGCGCGTACTGGATGTAGTAGACCGGGTTCTCGTTGGTACGCGCCTTGGCGAGCTCGAGGTCGAAATCGAGCGGCTGATCGTGGCTGCGCATCAGATAGAAGAAGCGGCAGGCGTCGTTACCGACTTCCGCGCGCAGCTGGCGCAACGTCACGAACTGCCCCTCGCGTTTGCCCATGGGGACCTTTTCGGCGCCGCGGTACAGGCTGACGAATTGGATGAGCGGCGCCTCCAGGCACTCGCCCGGCTGCCCCATGGCGCTCAGCCCGGCGCGCACGCGCGCCACGTAGCCGTGGTGATCGGCGCCGAGCACGTCGATGAGGCGCGCAAAACCACGCTCGCGCTTGGCGAGATGGTAGGCGATGTCGGAGGCGAAATAGGTCTTCTGGCCGTTCTCGCGTACCACGACGCGATCCTTCTCGTCGCCGAACGAGGTGGCGCGGAACCAGACGGCCCCCTGCTCGCGGTACAGGTGCCCGGCGCGCTCGAGCACCTCGAGCGCGTGGTCGATGGCGCCGCTCTCGGCGAACTCGCGCTCGCTGGTCCAGTGATCGAAGTGCACGCCGAATTCGCCGAGGTCGTTACGGATGTCCGCGAGCATCGCCGCGAGTGACAGCTGCAGTACCCGGCGGAAGCCGTCGGCGCCGATGAGCTCGCGCGCGCGGGCGATCAGCGCATCGATGTACGCGTCCTTGTCGCCGGCCGGCGCATCGGGGGGCAGCCCCGCGAGCACCGCCGCTGCCTCCCGCCGCAGCGTCTCACCGAGGGTGGCACGCAGCTGCTGCGCGAGCGGGCGCACGTAGTCGCCGCGGTAGCCGTTGTCCGGAAAGGGCAGTGGCTCGCCCAGCAGCTCGAGGTAGCGTACCCAGGCGCTGACGGCGAGGATGTCCATCTGCCGCCCGGCGTCGTTGATGTAGTACTCGCGCGCCACCACGAATCCGGCCGCCGTGAGGATGTTGGCGAGCGTCGCGCCGTAAGCGGCCTGGCGGCCGTGACCCACGTGCAGGGGCCCGGTGGGATTCGCCGAAACGAACTCCACCAGCACCCGCTCACCGCCGCCGAGGCGGCTGGCGCCGTAGGCCGCACCCTCGCCGTGAATGGCCGCCAACTCGCGCGCGTACGCCTGCGGTGCGAGGTGAAAGTTGATGAATCCGGCACCTGCCACCTCGCTGCGCGCGACCAGTGGGCTTTCCGGCAGCGCCGCGACGATGGCTGCGGCAAGCTCGCGCGGATTCCGGCGCGCCGCTTTCGCGAGGCGCAGCGCCACGTTGGTGGCGAAGTCGCCATGCTGCGCATCGCGGGTACGCTCGACGACGACCGCTGAGGGGGCCGGCATCTGCGGCAGCACGCCGCCGGCGAGCCGGGCGAGGGCGGACAGCAGCAGTTGCTCCAGTTCCTGCTTCAAGGTGAGGTCTTCGGTTGCGTCGAGGCGCGCAAGTTTAGCCGAACCTAAGGCGGCAGCCTCTTCAGAAAAGCTCCATCGGATCGACATCGAGCGACCAGCGCACCGCGCGTGCACTTCTCAGCTGCTCGACCTGCGGCAGCCACTCCTCGAGAAAGGCGTGCAGCGGCCGCCGCTCGCGGCTCTCGATCAACAGCTGCGCGTGATAGCGCCCGGCGCGCTTCGCCATCGCCGCGGGCACCGGTCCGAGCAGCCGCACGCCCGCAGGCGGAGCGCGCGCGAGGCGGCGCGCCTGCGTGAGGAAAGCAAGTGCGACTTCGGGCGTACGCGCCGAATCGCGCAGCGCCGCGAGGCGGCTGAAGGGTGGCCAGGCTGCCTGCGCGCGCTCCTCCAGCGCCGCGCGCGCGAACCCCTCGTAGCCCTCGGCGAGCAGATGCTTGAGCAGTGGATGATCCGGGAATTCCGTCTGGATCAGGACTTCGCCGGCGCGGCTGCCGCGTCCGGCGCGTCCCGCGACCTGCACGATGGTTTGTGCGAGGCGCTCCGGGGCGCGAAAGTCGGTGCTGAACAGGCCCTGGTCCGCGTTCAACACCACCACGAGAGTCACGTTGGGGAAATCGTGACCCTTGGTCACCATCTGCGTGCCGACGAGGATGCGCGCCTCGCCCGAGGACATGCGTCGCATCACTCCCTCCGCATCGCCACGCCGGCGCACCACGTCCCGGTCGAGCCGCGCAACCCGGGCCGAGGGAAACAGCGTGCCGAGGGTCTCCTCGACCCGCTCGGTGCCCTGTCCGACCGCCTTGACGGCGAAGCCGCACTGCGGGCATCGCACCGGCAGTGGCAGGTCGCTGCCGCAGTGATGGCAACGCAACCGCGCGCTCGAGAGATGCACCGTGAGCCGCGCATCGCACTCGCGACAGGGCGCGATCCAGCCGCACGCGGTGCAGAGCAGCGTCGGCGCGTAGCCGCGCCGGTTGAGAAACACGAGCACCTGTCCGTCTTCGGCCAGATGACGCTCGATCGCGAGCACCGCCGGTGTCGAGAGGCCCGCGCGCATCGCGTTGCTGCGCAGATCGATGAGCTTGAGCGTCGGCGGCCGCGCCTGCGCGGCGCGCCGCTCGAGCCTGAGCCGCGCGTAGCGGCCGGCGAGGGCGTTGTGCAAGGTCTCGAGCGCCGGCGTCGCCGAGCCGAGCACCACCGGAACCGCGGCGTGGCGGGCACGCATCACGGCGAGATCGCGAGCGGAGTAACGAAAGCCGCCCTCGTGCTGCTTGAAGGACGCATCGTGCTCTTCGTCCACGACGATCAGGCCGAGCTCCGGTACCGGGGCAAACACCGCCGAGCGCGTGCCGAGCACGATGCGCGCAGAGCCACTGAAGGCGTCGCGCCAGGCCGTGAGCCGCTCGTGATCGGTGAGCCCCGAGTGCAGCACCGCGAGCGGTACCTCGAAACGGGCGTGAAAGCGCTCGAGAAGCTGGGGCGTGAGCCCAATCTCCGGCACGAGCACCAGCGCACGTCGGTCCGCGAGCAGCACCTGCTCGATCAGGCGCAGGTAGACCTCGGTCTTGCCGCTGCCCGTGATGCCGTGCAGGAGAAAGGCTCCGAACCGGTCGAGGGATGCCGCGACGGCCGCGACGGCGGCGGCCTGCTCCGGGAGGAGGGGTGGTCCCGTCGTGCGCATCACGGTCGCTGGCGCCGGCGCGCGCTCGAGCTCCACCTCGGTACTGGCGATCCAGCCGCGCGCCGCGAGCGCACGCGCCGCATCCCGCCAGGCGCCGAGGTGCTGATCGAGCACGGCAGCACTCACGGCGCGCCGCTCCAGAAGCGATTCGAGCAGTGCGCGCTGGCGCGGTGCACGCCGTGGCTCGCCGGCAGCGGCAGCTAACGCTCCTGTCTCGGTCAGGAGCCACCCCTCCTCTCGCGCCGTGCCCGGGGCGCCAAGGCGAAGCGCACGGGGTAGTGCGCTCGAGACGGCTTCCCCGAGGGGGTGGTGGTAATACTCTGCTCCCCAGCGGAGCAGCTGCTGCAGACCGCTGTCGATAACTGGAGTGGCATCGAGCACTTCGAGAATGGGCTTCAGGCGCGCCACCGGGACCTGGGACGTCTCCGCGACCGCGGCGATGATGCCGATCCGGCGCTGCCGCCCGAAGGGGACGCGGACCCGTGCGCCGACGGAGAGCGGGATGGTTCCCTGCGCAGGAGGCAGGTAGTCGAACAGCCGTCGCAGAGGGGTGTCGAGCGCCACCCGGAAAATCTTGGGCACTTAAGTGTACGTCTGAGCTAAATCAGTGACTTATGCCGCATTCAGGGCACATTCAGCCGTCAACCCCGGCACGCGGGCGCGCGTTATACAGGCCATGTCGGAGTTTGCTACGCTCGCGTCGCCTTATAGCATGCTGGCCGCTCTACACGGCGACGTGGACCTGACGGACGAAGCCAAGACACGCTCCCGTGCGCTGAACCAGTTCCTGGCCGGCGTCGAGCTCAAGGCTTTCAGGATCGCCCAGACAGCACTCCGGCACGAGGACGACGCTCTGGACGCGGTGCAGGATGCCATGCTGCAGCTCGCGCGCGCCTATGCCGACCGGCCTTCGCAGGAGTGGAAACCGCTCTTCTACCGCATTCTCGAGAACCGAATTCGGGACATGCAGCGGCGGCGCACGGTGCGGGGACGCGTGATCGCCTGGTTGCCGTTTCGGGGCGATGAGGACGAGGAAGAGCCGGATCCGATTGCCCAGGCACCGAGCCCGGAGCCGCAGCCGGTGAGGCGACTGGAGCTCGACGAGGCGGTCGGCGCACTCGAGAAGGCCCTCGGGGGGCTACCCCGGCGGCAGCAGCAGGCGTTTTTGCTGCGTGCGCTCGAGGGACTCGATGTGGCCGCCACGGCGGCCGCCATGGGCTGCTCGGAGGGCAGCGTCAAGACGCATTATTTCCGCGCGGTGCAGGCACTGCGCGCGCAACTCGGGGACCTGTACATATGAGCCCGGTGACTGACTTCGAGCGCAACGCACGTCTCGTTCTCGAGGAGGGCGTCTCGCGCATCGATGCGCGCACGCGCTCCCGCCTCAACCAGGCGCGGCAGTTGGCAGTGGAGGCAGCCGCGGCGCGGCACCGGCCCTGGTGGCGCTCAATCGCATTCATGCCGGCCGCAGGTGCGGCGACGGCTGCGCTGCTCGTTGCGGTGATGCTCTGGCACCGGGAACCGGCCGTGCGCGAGCAGCCGCTGCTCGAGGGACGTGCGCCGGCTGTCGAGGATATAGACCTGCTCGCTGATGCCGAAGGGCTGGACCTCGTGGAGGGGTGGGACGGCCCCGGTCCAGGGTTCTATGAGTGGGCGGCCGACGAGACCGACGCCAATGCTCAGAGCTCCGGATGATGCGGCATCGTCAGCGGATATCAGGAGTGCTGATCGCGCTGATGCTCGGCTGCGCCGCTGCTCGCGCCGACGACGCCCGCAACCCAACCGAGCCGCCCGATCCCGGCTTCCTCGAATTTCTTGGCAGCGTCGACCGGCTCGCCGATGTGAACCCGGAATACCTCGGGCAGGCGGAGGCCCGGTCGAAACCCGCCCCCGCCACCATTCCACCGGCGCCACCGCCGCCCCCGCCGCGTCCGCCGCAAGCGCCGAACGGCACCGGAGGACATAACAATGGATAACCGCTGGCGCCCGTTGGCACTCACGGTGGTCGTCGTGCTGATGGCTGCGGGCGCACCATCGTTCGCGCAGCAGCCCCCGGGTGCGCCCGCAGCACCCGTCTCAGCTCCGCCTGCGGGCGTTGGCTGGTCGAGCCTTTCACCGGATCAGCAGCGCGTGCTGTCGCAGTTCGGCTCGCAGTGGAACACGCTGCCCCCGGAGCGCCAGCAGGCTCTCGCCCACGGCAGCGACCGCTGGCTCGGCATGTCGGACACGCAACGTGACCAGGCGCGCGAGCGCTTCTCGCGCTGGCGTGCGTTGCCGCCGGAGCAACGTCAGGCACTACGCTCACGCTGGCAGAGATTCCAGGACCTCCCACCCGGTGAGCAGGCGAGGGCCCGGGAAAGCTACCGCCGCTTTCAGCAGTTGCCACCCGAGCGCCGCGAGATGCTGCGCCAGCAGTGGCGCAATGCCACACCGGCACAGCGCCAGCAGTGGGTCGAGCGCGCGCGCGCCCAACACCCGGGACACGGTCCGGGCGCACCGGGCGCACACATGGCACCACCGCACGTGTCAGGGCCGCCGCCACATCACTGAACCCGCCGCACCACCTGCGTTCGCGCAGACTCGGGACCGCCCGTTTTACCGGGTGACGCCGCCGTTCGCAGCCGGCCGTACGGGCACGGGTACGTTGCAGACATCGACCCGCCCGGCGGGCACCTTGAACCACTCCTCGTGGCGGTTGCGGCGCGCTTCGAGATAAGCGAGGAACGTGGGCGTATCGGTGCGCAGCACCTCGAGGTTGGTGCGTTGCGCGGCCGGTACGTCCGCCGCCACGCGCAGCGATGTCAGCGGCACGTACTGCTGCGGCCGCTCGTAGCGACCGAGGGGCCCGGTGCCCCGCGGCATCACCGACAGCAGCGCCATCCCTGAGACGACGCGTCCGAGAAGCGTCACGTTGCGATCGAGATGCCGCGGCGCCTGGCCGATCACCACGTAGAGCTCGGTGCCTCCGCCACTATCGACATCGTTGTCGCGTCCCGCGCCTACCATGCCGTAGCAGTGCACGAGCCACGCACGCCCGGTTCCCGGATCCGCCGCGACCGGGAAGTCCTCTACAAAGCCGACTTCGGGCGCATAGGTGTCAGGGTCCGGCAGCCGCGTGAGCGAGAGGCCGCGCAGCGGCCGCTCGAATTCGGCGGCCAGCGTGCGGTGCGCGGTGCCGACCGGTCTTTTGCCCTCGGGGTCGGCCCACTGCACGACATAGTTGTCCTGCGCGCGCACGATGGCGAGGCCGTCGAAGAATCTCTCGCGCGCGAGCGTCAGCACGTTCGCGACGTGATTCGGCGCGAACTGCGGCGCGAGCTCGATCACCACGCGCCCGGTCGCGAGCTCCAGATAGAGCGTGTTCTGCGGATCGAGCGCGCGCCAATCCGCGGCGGTCGAGCCGGCGAGTATTTCCGCAGCGGTGGGTGGCCTGTGGGCCGCGGGTGTGGTGGGCGGTGCGGACAGCGCCGGCACCGCGCAGAGCAGCGCCGCCGCCAGGGCCGCAGCGCGCAGTCCCGCGCCGCAGGTGCCGCCGCGGATCGTGCGCGCCGCGCGGCGGTGCTCGCCGGCAGGGCGTGTTGGGTTCATGTATCGCGCTCGTCGCAGTGAAAGACATGAAGCATACGACGGATCACCGGAGTGCTCGTACAGGTGTCGCTATCCCCCCAGGCGAGTGAAGCCGTCCGCACTCCAGTCCTCACTGCCGACACCGTGGTGCACGACGAACAGACCATCGGGGTCGTACCGGTCCTTCACCGTTCGCAGCCTCTGGTAGTTCTTGCCCCAGAAAGCCTGCTGCCACGCCGCGTTGAAGTAGTTGCTCTCCGAGACGTACGAGCCGGCATCGGGAACGATGCGGCGCAGCTGCGCACTTGCCTGATCGACGGCGCGTGCATCGGTGCGCGCGCTGGCCGCATCGGCGGGCGTGCTCCCCATGCCCGGGTACAGTGGCCCCTCGCCGTTGGCGATGATGGCGAGCGCGAAGGCAGCGGTCACCGCCGGGTTGGTGGCGGTGTCGAGCGTCGCGGCGATTGCCTCCGCCGGCGCTCCGGCGAGTCCCTTGTTCATATGCAGCTCGATTTCCTCGTGTCGGCTGGCGGCGAACAGTGCCTCGACGAGACGCACGCGCTCTGCGCCCGCGAGCAACGTCGCAGGGAGCCACACCGAATCGAAGCCGTGCCAGAAGGCCCCCACCTGGTCCTGGTCCCCCTCCCACCAGCCGTGGTGAGGGGCCGCGCCCGGGCGCTTGTCCGGGATCATCGAGCGATTGCCCGCGACCTGCCACCAGGGCCGCGCCGGCTTTGCGCCGGCGTCGGGCCGGTCGAGGATGGTGAAGTCGCGCGGCTCGGAGTGGATCCACTCGAACAAGGGCCGCCACGCTTCGGCCGCCTGTTTTGCATCGAGCCCCTGACACACCATCGAGATCTCGAAGGTGTTGTCAGATCCGATCCTCACCTGCTCGCCCCAGTGGGGGTTGAAGAGGTTCTTCGCGTAGAAGTCGATGAATTGCGCGAGCAGGCGGCGGAAGGCATCGTCCGACTGCGCCTGGAGCTTCCCCCAGGCGGCACCGAAGTACTGCGGCAGCTCGTGGGTGCGCAGCGTGAGGCGCGTCACCACCCCGAAGCTGCCGCCGCCGCCGCCCTTGATCGCCCAGTAGAGGTCGGGATCCGAGCAGGCATTCACGGTGCGCACCCGGCCATCCGCTGTCACGACCTCTGCTTCCAGGAGTCCCGCGGCGCCAGTCCCGAAGCCCTTGGAGAAGCCGCCGAAGCCGCCGCTTTGCACGAGCCCGGCCACCCCGACCGAGGTGCAGCCGCCACCCTGCACGTAGCGGCCAGCGCGGGTCGTCACCGCATCGTAGAGGTCGATCCACATGGCGCCCGCGCCGGTGCTGACCGCCGGCACCGGCTTCAGCTTATCGCCGCAGCCTGCCGGCAGGAACGCATCGTGTAACGTCACCTGGTTCATGGCGCGCGTCCAGATGAGGAGCGAATCGGGCGCGTTGGAAGTGCCCTGGTAGCTGTGAGCGCCGCCCTTCACCGCGAGCCGCAGGCGCCGCTCGCGCGCGAAGTTGACCCCGGCGGCGACATCGGCGCTGTTGCGCGCCCTGAGCGCATAGGCGCTCGGCGCCGGCGTCCAGGCATCGAGCCAGCCGGACACCTGAGTGCCCCCGGGCTGGTCACCGATGTAGAACGGATTGCGGATGTTGCCGAGCGCGTCCTTGCAGGCGGCGCTGCCGCGATCACTTTCGCAGGCGCTGAAGAGCGCGTGCACCGGCAGCAGCGCTCCACCGGCGGCGCCGTTGAGCTTCTGCCAGTCTGCGCCCGTCGGCCAGCCTGCATCCCCCGGGCGCACGCGCCGCAGCGGGGCGGGGGGCGCGGCTGATCGTGCAGGCGGCGCTGGGGAAAGTACGAGCAGGGGAAGCGAGGCCACACCCTTCAGGAGATTTCTGCGATGCATCGATCCCTCCCTGCCGCGAGGCCGGCGCGGGGGCCCAGCGGCTAGCCGGCCGGCCGGCGCTCAGCCGACCGCCTTGACCGCCTGGATCAGCTCCGCCGCCACCTTCTGCGCATCCCCGTACAGCATGCGCGTGTTGTCGAGATAGAAGAGCGCGTTCTCGATTCCCGAGAAGCCAGCACCCTGGCCACGCTTGATGACGATGACGTTCTTCGCCTTGTCGGCGTTCAGGATCGGCATGCCGTAGATCGGGCTCGATTTGTCGGTGCGTGCCACCGGGTTGACGACATCGTTGGCGCCGATGATCAGCGCCGCATCGGCGGTCTCGAACTCGGCGTTGATCTCATCGAGGTCGGCGATGAGGTCGTAGGGGACGCCCGCCTCCGCGAGCAGCACGTTCATGTGTCCCGGCATGCGTCCGGCCACCGGGTGAATCGCGAAGCGCACCTGCACGCCGCGATCGATGAGCAGCTGACACAGCTCCCAGATCTTGTGCTGCGCCTGGGCGACCGCCATGCCGTAGCCGGGCACGATGATGACCTTCTGCGCGAACGCCAGCATCACGCCGACATCGCTGGCCTCGATCGGTTTCAGGCTCCCGCTCACCGCGCCGGTGGCGGCGCCGCCGGTGTCGCCAAACCCGGAGAACAGCACGTTGCCGAGCGAGCGGTTCATGGCTTTCGCCATCAACTGCGTGAGCAGCGTGCCGGCGGAGCCGACTACGGTCCCGGCGATGATCATCGCGGCGTTATTGAGCACGAAGCCCTCGAAGGCGACCGCGAGCCCGGTCAGCGCGTTGTAGAGCGAGATCACCACCGGCATGTCGGCCCCACCGATCGGCAGCGTCATGGTGATACCGAGAATGAGCGCCAGCACGAAGAACCCGGTCACCACGGCCGAGGTCGTGGTGGCGTGCGCGATCACGAGGCCGCCGAGGACGAGCGCTGCGGCCAGCAGCAGCAGGTTCAGGATCTGCTGGCCGGAAAAACGCAGGCTGCGCTTGATGAGGCCCTGGAGCTTGCCGAAGGCGATCAGGCTGCCGCTGAAGGACACCGCACCGATGATGCCGCCGGCGACCGCGAGCGTGGTGCTCGCGAAACCTTCGGTGCCGCCGCGATAGAGCTCCACCGCCGCGATCGCCGCCGCCGCGCCGCCGCCCATGCCGTTGTAGAGCGCGATCATCTGCGGCATGTTGGTCATCGCCACGCGCCGCCCGCTCCAGGCGGCGAGCACTCCGCCGACGAACATTGCCGGCAGGATGAGCTCGTAGTTGGACATCCCCGGATAGAGGAAGGTGACCAGCGTCGCGACCGCCATGCCGGCGCCGGCCCAGAGGATGCCGCTGCGCGCGGTTACCGGGGAGCTCATGCGCTTGAGCCCCATGATGAAGAGCACTGCGGTGACGAAGTAACTCGCCTGAATCACCAGGTCCGCCGACAACCACCCCGGCATCAGGAGGTCCTCTTGCCGGCTCCGGCGCGGGCGCCACTCGATTTGAACATCTCCAGCATGCGCTCGGTGACGACGTAACCCCCGACGGCGTTGCCGGCCGCCAGCAGCACGCCGATGCAGCCGATGGTCTTCTCGAGCGGTGTCTGCGCGCTACCGAGCGCCACCATGGCGCCGACCAGCACGATGCCGTGTATGAAGTTCGAGCCCGACATCAGCGGGGTGTGCAGGATCACCGGCACGCGCGAGATGACCTCGTAGCCGGTGAAGGCCGCGAGCATGAAAATATAGAGCGCTACGATGCCGGTCATTGCGCCGCCTCCAGCGCCTTGGCGGTCGGCTCGTGTCTCACCACGCCGCCGCTCGTCAGGCACGATTGCGCGAACACTTCGTCG
>Ga0306920_100006432_pt1 | contig 15332 bp, 10 predicted proteins | sample flu12Cox44000170_FD_204666 | JGI IMG/M metagenome (GOLD analysis project Ga0306920, IMG submission 204666) | Lab enrichment of tropical soil microbial communities from Luquillo Experimental Forest, Puerto Rico - flux4day.12C.oxic.44.000.170 (v2)... | ecosystem: Environmental > Terrestrial >... | reverse complement strand
CTGACCCAAATGTGACGTCGGCGGACTGGTCATGCTGTGGCGCACAACAGCTCCATTCGATGTGATACGGTACCGCCCTCCGACTTTGGGGAGGCCCATAAGGCGACGGGATTTCATCACGCTGTTAGGTGGTCTGCCGTCAGCGCATATTCTCGCGCCTGAAATCATTCGGTGATGGGGAGGAAAGCATGAGCGAAGTCGACGGTGCGACCCTGATAGCGAGGAGCCTCAAACAGCAGGGCATCGATCACCTGTTCGGGGTCGTCGGGTTTCCAGTCACCCCGATCGCCGCAGCCGCGCAGAAAGAAGGTGTTGCCTATATCGGCATGCGCAACGAGCAGGCCGCTTCCTACGCGGCACAGGCGTACGGCTATCTGACCGGCCGCCCCGGCGCCTGCATCGTCGTGACCGGCCCGGGCGTGGTGCACGGTCTCGCCGGCCTCGCCAACGCCCAGCAAAATTGTTGGCCAATGATCCTGTTTGGCGGCGCCTCAGAGACCTATCGAGGTGGTATGGGCGCATTCCAGGAAGAGCGCCAAGTACTGATCGCCTCGCCGTTCTGCAAGTTCGCGCACGGCATCGAGAGCGTCCAGCGCATCCCCTATTATGTCGAGATGGCAACCCGGAACGCGATCTACGGCCGCCCCGGCGCCACATATCTCGACGTGCCCGACGACATCATCACCGGCAAATGCGATGTTGACAAAGTCGTCCAGGTAGAGCGCGCGCCCGATCCGCCACGCATGGTGGCGCCGATGGAGAATATCGAGGCGGCGCTGAACCTGCTACAACGGGCCGAACGGCCACTCATTCTCATCGGCAAGGGAATGGCCTGGTCACGTGCCGAGAATGAAGTCCGCGCCTTCATCGAGCGCACCCAACTGCCGTTCCTGCGTTCGCCGATGGGCAAGGGGGTGATGCCGGACGACCATCCGCTGTCGGTGGCGGCGGCGCGCACGCTGGCGCTTCAGAATGCCGACGTTGTCTTCCTGATGGGAGCACGGTTCAACTGGATCTTTCATTTCGGCCAGGCGCCGCGCTACGCGAAGGACGTCAAGGTCATCCAGCTCGACATTGCGCCCGAGGAGATCGGCCATAACAAGGCGACGGAAGTGGCGCTGGTCGGTGACGGCAAGGCAATCGTCGGACAGCTCAACCAGGCGCTCGCCGACCGCCAGTGGTTCTATCCGAAGGACACGCGGTGGCGGCAGATGATTGCGAAGAAGGCGGATGAGAACGCGGCGCAGATCCGGCCGCAGATCGACGACGATGAGGCGCCGGCCAATTATTACCGGGCCTTCCGCGACGTCGCCGCCTGGATGCCAAAGAACGCGGTCCTCAGCGCCGAGGGCGCCGGCACTATGGATATCGGCCTTACCCAGCTGGCGAGCTTCAGCGCCCGTTCCTGCCTCAACGCCGGCACCTATGGGACAATGGGGGTTGGCCTTGGCCAAGCAATCGCCGCCTGCATCGTGCATCCCGATCGGCCGGTCATCCACCTCTCGGGGGACTCGGCGATCGGCTTTTCTGGCATGGAGATGGAGACGCTGGTCCGATACAACTTCCCGGCCAAGATCGTCGTCTTGAACAATGGCGGCATCGGCCCCGGCATGCCGGAGATCCCCGAAAGCCCAATGTTCAACATGAAGCCCAACGCGCTGATTTACGGCGCCCGCTACGATAGGATGATGGAGGCCTTCGGCGGCAAGGGCTTCTTCGTCGAGAACCCGAAGGACCTGCGCGGCGCCCTCGACGAGGCGATGAACTTCCACGGCCCCGTCCTCGTCAACGTTGTAATCTCGCAGGGCTCCGCTCGCAAGCCGCAGCAGTTCCGCTGGCATAGCTGACTTAGTGGCAGAAGCTGGTAACTGCGCTCGCGGTTAGTCCGCAGCAGGCGATCGCACTGCGTTTTGTGCTTTGGCGCCACGCAGACCTCCCCGCGTGTCCGTTCTTCCGCCCCTTCGGGGCTAAGCGGACATCGATCAGCGATTGCTGAGCGGGTCAAAATTTTTGAGTATGCGCCGCGGCTAAGCTAGATGACGCTGTCCTTGCCAAGTTGGTCAATCTGGTCTGCATCAAGACCAAGCCATTCGCTCAAAACTTCACTTGTGTGTTGTCCAAGCAGCGGCGACGGCTTGATGTCCGGCGTGCGCCCGCCAAAGCGTACCGGCCAACCCGGCATCTTGAACGGGCCGGCGATCGGGTGCTCCATCGTCTGCATGATGCCGCGCCGTTCGAAATCCGCCTCCTCGGTCAGCTCCATGGTGTCGAAGATGGCCCCGGCCGGCACTCCGGAGCCGCCGAGCACGCGCATCGCCTCGCGTTTGTCGTGCTGGCGCGTCCAGGCGGAGATCATCGCGTCGACCTCGGGCTCGTGCTTAAGGCGCGCCGCCGCGGTGTCGAAGCGTGGATCGCCGATCAGATCCTTGCGCCCGATGACTTCGAGCAACCGCCGCCAATGCACCGGATTGGTGCGGCTGGTATAGACATAGAGGTAGTCGTTCGGCCCGCCAGGCTTGCACGGATAGATGCCGCTCGGCACCGCGAAGCCAGAGATCACCTTGGCGCCATTGCGCTTGGCCGCCACGCCGTAGGTCGCCTGGTTGGAAAGCGCCACGCGGATGTATTGCAGCATGGCGTCCTGCATGGCGATCTCGATACGCTCGCCCTGCCCGGTGTCGCGGCGCCGGTAGAGGGCCGCCAAAATGCTGATGGCGAGCAACATGCCGGTCCCAGTATCGCCGAGCGTCACGCCGGGCTTTAGCGGTGGCCCATCGGGTTCCCCGGTAATGCTCATGACGCCGCCGGTCGCTTGCGCGATCATGTCGAAGGCGAGGTTGTTTTCGTAGGGTCCGCCGGTGCCGAAGCCCTTCACCTGCGCGTACACGATGCTCGGATTGACGGCGTGCACCACGTCGTAGCCAAGCCCCAACCGCTCAATGGCGCCGGGCGCGAAATTCTCCACCATGACATCGGCGCGTTTCGCCATGTTCTTGACGAGATCGAGCCCACGCTCGGATTTGAGGTTGACGGTGATGGATTTCTTGTTGGCGTTGAACAGCAGGAAATACCACGAGTCCTGGTTCTGACTCTGGGTCGGGCCAGATTGCCGGCCCAACAACGAGCGCCCCGCTTCGCCGCCCTGCGGGTTTTCTACCTTGACGACCTCAGCACCGAGCCAGGCGAGCGCCTCGGTGCAGGATGGGCCGGCCTCAAACTGGGTCAGGTCCAGAACACGGACACCGGCGAGGCAACCTAGTAGCGCGCCGCTAGTAGCCATTTTCGTTCCTCCCGCCAGGAGCCTTCAGCGCCATTGTCACGCTAACGGCGTTCTCATTCAACAGGGCGCTATCACGGCCGCTAGCGAGGGAGGACCGGACATCTGCGCCCGGAACACCGAACCTCCGTCTCTCGGCGGGTATACATGGCTGCACCCGAACGCTTCGCTGAGACGTCCGATTTTCCACCTCGGGCGCCGTCCATACATGGCACAAAGCGTCATTTCGCTGCTGCGCAGCAAACGGTCGCTTTTGGAGCAAAAGCAGACATCGAGTACGAAGAATCGTACGACGCGCATATACGTATGCCGCCTAACTGCATGAATCATTTGGCGTTCCTTCGAGGGCGCTCGCCATCCATGATCGGCGCGACGCAGGATCGGCGGACCGACTCTCGTGATATTTTCGATCCGTCAGTCATTTGTGTGCCGATAACACCGATAGCGCGAAAGAGCTAATCGATGACCTCGTGGGCGGTAGCGAGCAGTCGTTCCGGAATGGTGAGACCGAGCGCTGTGGCCGTTCTGCGGTTGATCCACAGCTCGTATTTTGTCGGCTCCTGGAACGGAAGATCTCCCGACTTTTCGCCGTGCAAAACGCGGTCGAAGACCAAGCTTGCGATCTTCACGAAGGATGCATCCCGGCGGCGATAGCGCCGCACCGCCGAGCGCCGATATGAGCGCGCGCCGTCTCATTCGATGACCTCGTCGGCAGTGGCGAGCAGCGTCTGCGGGATTTGCAGGCCGAGCGACCTTGCGGTCTTGAGATTGAGCGTGAGCTCGAACTTGCTCGCCACCTGGACCGGCAAGTCCGCCGCCCGCTCGCCCCTGAGGATGCGATCGACGTAGCCGGCGGCTTGGCGATACTCCTCGACGATGTCGGGGCCGTAGGAGGCAAGGCCGCCGTTCCTCGCGAAGATCCGCAACGGGTAAATCGCGGGCAGCCGATATTGCGCCGCCCAGGCGATCAGCGAGTCGCGCAATGCAATGTTTTCGGTTATGCGTAGCACAACGAGCCCGCCGTTCGGCGCGATCGCGAATGCCGCGATGGCGGGTTCGATTGCGGACTTGTCGCGCACGTCGATGACGCTGAGACCGATGCCAAGTGCGGGAGCTGCAGCTTGAATGGCGGCGAACTGCGGCTCGCCGCCGGCATTGGCCGGATTGTGCAGGACTGCGACGCGGCTGAGCGCCGGCGTAATCTCTTTGAGCTCCTGCAGCCATTTTGCGCTCAACCCCGCTTCCGCCGTGGAAAATCCGGTGACGTTGCGGCCGGGATGGGCCAGGCTTTCGACCAGGCCGAGAGCGACCGGATCGGTGACCGCGACAAACACGATGGGAACGGTGCGTGTGACCGACTGCAGCGCCGACACCGCGGGCGGCGATGCGGCGACGATTGCGTCGGGCGATAGCGCGACGAGCGCCTCGGCATTGCTGCGAGCGTGTTCGGCGTCGATGCCCCAACGAAAATCGAACCGGACGTTGCGGCCTTCGGTCCAGCCGTACTCGTCGAGCGCCTTGTACAATGCGGCGATATAGTGCGGCCCGTCGGGATGGCCCTCGGGCACATTCATGAATACGCCGATCCGACGGACGCGATTGTCTTGCTGCGCGTGCGCCGGCAGCGGTCGGAACAGCGAGGCCGCCGCCGCGCCGCCGAGCGCCGATATGAACGCGCGCCGCCTCATTGGATGATCTGAGGTTGGCCGTCGACCGCCAGGATACGGGCGTTCATGCCGCCCGTTCGATCCGAGTGTCGATCTCGCTGCGCAACGCGGCGAAGTCGATCGGCTTTGTGAGGAGGGATTCGGCCCCGCGTTCCAGCGCGTTGCGCTTGGTCTCGGCGTCGCCATATGCGGTGATCATGATCACCGGCACGTCGGGGCGCAGCGCCTTGGCCTTGGGCAGCAGCTCGAGGCCGCTCATGCCGGGCATGTTGATGTCCGACAGGATCAGGATCAGCGTGGCGTCGCTGGCATTGCCGATGCAGTCAAGCGCCGCCGGCGCGGATTGCGCGAATTCCATGGCGAACCGGCCGGCGCGCAGGTCGCGCCGGAATTGCTGGCGAAACAAAGCTTCGACATCGGCCTCATCATCGACCACGAGAATGAGAAGGCTCACGCCCGTCCTCCTATTTTCGCAAGGGTCGCCGCCTTGCGCGGCAGGACTATTTTGAATTCGGTGAATTGGCCGGGCTCGGTTTCGACGGAGATGCTGCCGGCGTGTTGCTTCACGATGATGTCGTGACTGATCGAAAGCCCAAGGCCGGTGCCCTCGCCCGCCGGCTTGGTGGTGAAGAACGGATTGAACATCTTGTCCTTCACTTCCGGCGGAATGCCGGTACCGTTGTCACGGATTCGGATTTCGACGCGATCGCCGAGGTTCTTGGTTGCCGCCGCGAGGACGGGTTCGTGCTCGCCGTTCGTAGCCTGGCTCTTGCGCTTGATCGCGGCATAGAAGCCGTTAGAGATCATGTTGAGCAGGACCCGCGTGATCTCCTGCGGGAACAGGTCGGCTTCGCCGGCGGCCGGATCGAATGAGCGTTCCAGGGTGATGTTGAAGCCCTGCTTCTCCGCGCGGGCGCCGTGATAGGCGAGATTGAGGCTTTCCTCAACGAGGGCGTTGACATCGACCGGACGGCGTTCGCCTGAGCCCTCGCGCGAATGCAGCAGCATGTTCTTAACGATGGAGTCGGCGCGTTTGCCGTGCTGCACGATCTTCTGCAGGTTGTCGCGTAGCGTGTCGGACAGGTCGGCAATGTCGTCGCGGACTTTGTCGTCGGCCTTCACGCCGGCCAGGATCTCGCGCAGCTCGTCGATCAGCTCGACGGAAACGCCGGAGAAATTGTTGACGAAGTTGAGCGGATTCTTGATTTCGTGGGCGATACCGGCGGTGAGCTGACCGAGCGAGGCGAGCTTTTCGGTCTGCACCAGCCGGTCCTGGGCGGTACGCAGTTCCTCGAGCGATTGGCTGAGATCATCAGTGCGCTGCCGCAGCTCGTGCAAGAGCCGCGTGTTCTCGATGGCGATAACGGCCTGGGCGGCGAAGTTCTTAATCAGTTCGACCTGCTTGTCCGTGAAGGCGCGCACTTCCTGGCGATAGAGGATAATCGCGCCGATCAATTCGGTCTCTTTCAGCATCGGCACGAGCAGCATGGTCCGCGCGCCCGCATGATCGATCAAATTGACCATGCGCGGATCGTGTGCCGCATATTGCGCCGCGAACTCGGGATCCGCCCTGATATCGAGAACGTGCAGCACGTCCTTGGTGCGCGTCAGCCGGTCGAGCGGATTGCCACGGTGCTCCGCCAATAAGATGACCGGATTGCGCCGCCACCGTTCCGCATAGTCAGGCGGACCATGGATCGCGACCGCACGATAGCTATCGTCTTCGTAAAGGAACAGGTTGCCGAACTTCGCCTCGCAGATGCGCACAGCATTCGACAACATCGCCTCGAACACCAAGCCGAGCTCGCCGGGCGAGCTTGAAATCACCCGCAGCACCTCCGAGGTCGCGGTCTGTTGCTCCAGCGACTCGCTCAGCTCGCGGGTGCGATCGTCGACCTTTTTCTCCAAGTCGGCATAGGACTCCTGCAGCCTGCCGGCCATTTCGTTGAACTGGTTGGCGAGCGACTCGACCTCATCCCCGGTCTTGATGCTGATGCGCTGGCTGAGATCGCCCGACCCGATGCGCGCCGCACCGGCGCGCAGCGCCTGGATCGGCACCACCATGCGGCCGGCAAGGAACATGCCGGCGATGAAAGCGAGAAAAAGCGCGCCGAATAGCACGTAGCCGATGCGCTGGATCGAGGCGTAGAGCGGCGCATAGGCCTCCTCGATCGGCGTCTCCACGAACACCAGCCAGTTCAACGGCACGACACGAGCATAGGCGGTGAGCACCCTGTGACCCGCGATGTCGTCGGCTTCCTGCACCTGCTGGCCGAAGTTGTTGGCGGCAGCGCTCTGGGCGCTGGTAACCTGAGTCAGCTTCGACATGTCGGTGTTGCGCAACACCAGGCTGATGTCGGGATGGGCGATGAGGCGGCCGTCGGTATCGACCACGTAGGCGCGGCCGTGTTCGCCGACCTTGATCTTGCTCACCACGTCCCAAATTAGCTTCAAATTGACCTGGGTGATACTGACGCCGGTATCGCGGCGCGTGCCGGCAAGCGACAATGTCATGTAGGGCTCGGACTCGCGCCGGAAGTAGACCGGCCCGAAATAGACCTTGTGCGCTACGGCCTGGGTGAATTCCGGCTTGTTGGAGTAGTCGGCACGGCTGCCGACCACGTCCATGGTCAGCCGCGATACCCTGAGCTGCTCGTGACCGGTGGCATCGATCTGGGCGAGTTCGGTGATCGCCGGCACCTGGCGCAGCAGGCGCAACGCGTCGAAGCGCCGCTGTTCGAGGGTCGAATCCGACCACGGCAGCTGTGTAGTCCAGCCGACCTGGCTTTCGATTTCGGTGATGAATTGCTCGATCTTGCTGGCGGCGGCACTCGCCTGCTCGCGCTGAATATTGATCAGCGAGGCTTTGTTTTCGCGATAGGAGAACCAGATTTCGAATATGCCGTTGGCGACCAGCGCCAGCACGACGACCGTGACGAAAAGGGCAACGTATTTGATGAACAGCCGGCTGCGCACGGTCGAAGCGCCGAGCGCGGCAGCGGCGGCGCTGAGCCGGTCGGCCAGCCGGGGAACGGTTGTGTCCGCCTTCATGATTTCATCCTAGCACAGGGGCCGGTATGGCCGCGGCGCGGCACATGTTCGCCATTGGCAGGCATGGTCGCGCGGACCGGAGCCATGCGGGCCACCCTCGCCCGATCATTCGGTAACATCGTTGGCCTGCGAAATCAGCGACTGCGGCAGGTTCAGGCCCAAAGCGCGCGCCGCCTTGAGATTGATCGACAGATTGAATTTCGCCGGCTCCTGAACCGGCAGGTCGGCGGGTCGCGCGCCGTGCAGAATGCGGTCAACATAGCCGGCGGCGCGATGATAGATGTCGGGGTAGTCGGCCGAATAGGCCATCAGGCCGCCTGAGGCCATGAAAATGCCGGAGCCATAGATCGCCGGCAGGCGGTTCCGCGCGGCAAGCCCGACGACCAAGTCGCGGTGCTCGACGAGGAACGTGTCGGTGATGGTGATGAGTCCGCCGCCTGATTCGCGTGCCAATGAGCCGACCACATTCTCGATATCCTCGGGCTTGGAGCAGCTCGCCGCCGTCACGGTGACGCCGAGCGACGCTGCCGCGGCCTGAGCCGAAATCATATAGCCGCTGGCGAACGGTGCCGTCGTGGGATTGAACAGCACCGCGACGCGCGAAACCGCGGGCGCCGCCTCGCGCAGCAGGCCGAGCCACTTGCCGCCCACGGAGGCTTCGAAGTTGGAAAAGCCGGTGAGGTTGTAGCCTGGATGTCCCAGCGTCTGGACGAAACCCGAGCCCAGCGGATCGACGAGGAGCACGAAGATGACCGGCAAGCCGCTGTGCGCCACGGCGGCCGTCGCTGGCGTCGAGCGGCTGACCACGAGATCGGGCCGCGAACTCACGACGGCCTTGGCGGCGGCCTGTACGGCGTCGAGCTCGGCGCCCGGCCAGCGGTAATCCAGTTCGATATTGTCGCCGGGCCTCCAGCCCAATTCCTTCAGGCCGGCCTCCAGCGCCGCGACCTCGCCCCGGCCGGCGACATCGTCCGACTTAAGCCCACCCATCAGAATCGCCACGCGGCGCTTCTGCTTGCGCTGCTGCGCGATCGCGATGCGCGGCGCCACGGCAACGCCTCCCAGCAAACCGATGAAATCCCGTCGTCTCATCCCATGATTCCGCCGACGAGCTCCCGCCTTCCAGGCCGACGCATTCTAACACATCGCCGGGCCCCCGGGCCGCATCCTCCGTGCCCGTACGGTCGGGGCAATCCGTCCGTCGTAACGCCCCTGATACGGCGCCGCTCGACGAGCGTTCTTGGCGCGACGGCTTGGCGCGTAAAAGCATTAATCGCACGCCGAGCCGGCGCCAGCCGGAAAGCCCGGGCGATCCGGCCTTTTGCGGCCACGCCTGTTTAAGCTAGGGCAGGCCGGAGCGGCGTCGGGGCGCTTTCGCGTCCAAATCTTCGATCGTAAAAAACACGCTTCATGGCCGGCCTCCGCGGTAATGGCATCGTGCTCGTGTCTCATATGTTGGGTCGAGCAGGCGGGTGCCGATATTCGCGGCCGTTCGATTACAAATTGGCAATGGATGAGTGCGGACAATCGTCCCTTAAGCATTAACGGCATTCGCTTGCCCGCGCAGCGCATAGGTGCACGCTTCTCGACGCTGCAGCCGAGAGCTAGAGTTAGCCCAAAAGGCCAAAGCACGTTGGGAGGCGTACGATGCGACGCGGACTGTCTTTGGGCATTCTCATCGCCACACTGGTTTCTGGCATCGCCGCGGCCCAGCAACCGGCGCCGAACTATCCGACCCGTCAGGTGCGCATCGTCGTGCCCTACCCGCCCGGTGGCCCGACCGATCTGATCGCGCGGCTCGTGGCGCAGAAACTCGGCGAGCGACTCGGACAATCCTTCTTTGTCGAGAACGTGTCCGGCGCGAGCGGCGCCGTCGGCGCCGGTCAGGTCGCGCATGCCGCAGCCGACGGCTACACCTTGCTCGCCGTCACCAACGATTTCGCCGTCGCCTCGGTGACCAATTCCAATCTGCCGTACGATCCGGTCAAGGATTTCTCGCCGATCACCACGATGTCGACGTCGCCCTCGGTTGTGGCGGTCAATCCGTCGGTGCCGGCGAAGAATCTGACGGAGCTGGTCGCTCTGATCAAAGCGGCGCCCGAGAAATATAACTATGCCGCGATGGGGATCGGCTTCGGGCAACTCAGCTCGGAGCGCCTGTTCAAGCTCGGGCTCAAGCTCGACGCTCTCCCGCGCGTGCCGTTCAACGGCGCGGCGCCGGCCATCAATGCCACGCTTGCCGGCGACACCCCGATCCTGATGATGGGACTGCCGCCGGTCGCACCTTACCTTTCCGCCGGTAAGCTGCGGGCGCTCGCCGTCACGAGCCTAAAGCGCAGTCAGGCCTACCCGGACATTCCTACCTTGGCGGAAGCCGGTGTGCCCAACCAGTCGTCGGAACTGGTCATCGGCATGGTGGCGCCGGCCGGCACGCCGCCGGCGATCGTCGCGCTCCTGCAAATGCAGATCGCGGAGATCGTCCACCTGCCAGACGTGACGGCGACGTTCGATAAGCTGAGCTTCCAACCGCTCGGCAACACGCCGGCCGAATTCGCCGACCAGATCAAGAGCGACATCGCGGTCTGGAGCAAGGTGATGAAGGACGCCAACATCCCGGTCAATTAGTTGTTTGATCGCGGCGCCGAGCGTTGACGCCTCCGGCGGCGGACGCTACCCCGTCGCCGCAAGGGACCGCCGATGAACGAAAAGGAAAAGGTCGCGCTCGGATCGATCGCCGCCTCGGCGGGACTGACAGTTGCTAAGGCGGCGATCGGCCTTGCCACCGGCTCGCTCGCGATCCTGTCGGAAGCCGGCCACTCGCTGATCGACCTGTCGGCGACCGTGCTGACCTATTTCGCGGTGCGTCTTTCGGGCAAACCCGCCGACGCCGAGCATCAATACGGTCACGGCAAGGTCGAGAGCGTCACCGCGCTCGCCGAAACGGCGCTACTGTTCCTGCTCACCGCCATCGTGGTCTACGAAGCGGTGCACCGGCTGATCGACGTGCAAACGTACGCGGTCGAGGCGACCGTCGCCGCCTTTGTCGTAATCGGCGGCTCGATCGCGATCGATTTTTTCCGCGCCCGGACACTCAAGCGCGTCGCCGCGGCAACATCGAGCGAGGCGCTCGAAGCCGACGCGCTGCATTTCAGCTCCGACATGTGGTCGTCGGTCGCCGTCCTGATCGGGCTTTGCGGCGTCGCGCTCGGCTATACATTTGCCGACGCGGCAGCGGCGATTGTCGTCGCCGTGTTCATCTGCATCGCCGGCTGGCGGCTCGGTCGGCGCACCATCGACACCTTGACCGACACCGCGCCGGAGGGCGTCAGCGAGCGGGTGGCGGCGATCGCGCGTCAAACCTCCGGCGTCGTCGCCGTCGAACGGGTCCGGGTGCGGCCGGCCGGCGCTGTGCTGTTCGTCGATCTCGGCGTCGGCGTCAGCCGCACTCTGCCGCTCGACCGCGTCTCGGCCATCGCGGAGCAGCTGACGCGCGCCGTCCGCGGCGAGTGGCCAACCGCCGAAGTCACCATCACCACCGAGCCTCGCGCGCTCGACGACGAAACGGCGCGCGAACGGGTGATGGTGAAGGCGCGCGACCTCGGCCTTGCCATCCACCACGTCGCGGTCCAGGCGATCGAAGGCCGACTGTCGGTTTCGGTCGATCTCGAAGTCGACGGCACCATGACGCTCACCGCCGCCCACGATATCGCGAGCCGCCTCGAAGAAGGCGTGCGCGAAGAGCTCGGTCCCGACGTCGAGGTCGAGACCCATATCGAGCCGCTGCCGGCCGACGTTCAGGCCGGTCGCGACGCGGCACCGGCGCGGATCGCCGAGGTGCGCGAGGCGCTGGTTGCGCTCGCCGGCGAAATCACCGATCTGGGCGAAGTGCATGACGTCCGCGTGCGCGAGACCAAAGACGGCGAAATCGTCAATTTCCACTGCCGCGTCACGCCCGCGCTTTCGGTCGGCGCGGTCCACGACATGGTCGACGCGCTGGAACGGCGGCTACGCCGCCGCTTCCCGACCATCCAGCGGATCATCGGCCACGCCGAGCCGCGATAGGAGCACGGCGGCTTTCAATCCAGGCGCAAAACCTCTAATCCTCGATGCCATGCGCACCGAAGAGCACCGCCCCATCCGTCTCCAGGATTACCGGCCGCCCGACTGGCTGATCGACACCGTCGATCTCGCCGTGTCGCTGCACGCCACGGCCACGACGGTCCGCGCCAAGCTCAAGGTCAGGCCGAATCCCGCCAGCCCCCCGGCGCCGCTCATTCTCGATGGCGAAGATTTGACGCTACGCGCGCTCAGCCTCGACGGCAAGCCGCTGGCGGCCGACGCCTTCGTCGCCACCCCCGACAAGCTCACCATCGCGCAACCGCCGCAGCGGCCGTTCGAGCTTGCGATCGAGACCGAGGTCGACCCGACCAACAACACACAGCTGATGGGGCTTTACCGCGCCGGCACGACCTATTGCACGCAGTGCGAGGCCGAAGGCTTTCGCCGGATCACCTATTTCCTGGACCGCCCGGACGTGATGGCGGTCTACACCACGCGCATTGAGGCCGACAAAGCCGAAGCGCCGGTGCTGCTCGCTAACGGCAATCTCATCGACCGCGGCGACGTGCCCGGCACGGCGCGGCACTTCGCGGTGTGGCACGACCCGTTTCCGAAGCCGTCCTACCTGTTCGCCTTGGTCGGCGGGCAACTCGCCCGCGTCACCGACAGCTTCACCACCATGTCCGGCCGCAACGTCGCGCTGCACATCTATGTCGAGCCGGGCAAGGAAGACCGCTGCGCCTACGCCATGGACAGCCTCAAGCGCGCCATGCGCTGGGACGAGGAAGCCTTCGGCCGCGAATACGATCTCGATATTTTCATGATCGTCGCGGTCTCGGCGTTCAACATGGGCGCCATGGAGAACAAGGGCCTCAACGTCTTCAACGACAAATACGTGCTGGCCTCGCCGACCACCGCCACCGACGGCGACTATGCCGGCATCGAGGCGGTGATCGCCCACGAATATTTCCACAATTGGACCGGCGACCGCATCACCTGCCGCGACTGGTTTCAGCTCTGCCTGAAGGAAGGCCTCACCGTCTTCCGCGACCGCGAATTCACCGCCGACCAGCGCTCGCGCGCGGTCAAGCGCATCGGCGACGTCCGCAGCTTGCGCTCGTTTCAGTTCGTCGAGGACGCCGGCCCCCTCGCCCATCCGGTGCGTCCAGAGATTTATCACGAGATCAACAACTTCTACACCACGACCGTCTACGACAAGGGCGCCGAAGTGGTGCGCATGATCAGGACGCTGCTCGGGCCCGAACTGTTTCGCAAAGGCATGGACCTTTATTTCACGCGGCACGACGGCGAAGCCGCCACCGTCGAACAGTTCGTGCGGTGCTTCGCCGACGTGAGCGGCCGCGATTTCTTTGCGCAGTTCATGCGCTGGTACGTGCAAGCCGGGACGCCGGAGGTCAAGGTCGCGCCGCATTACGATCCGCGCGCCAGGACCTACCGGCTCGACATGACGCAGACGATCCCGCCAACGCCGAACCAGCCGACCAAGCAGCCGATGGTGATTCCGCTCGCCATCGGCCTCGTCGGCAAGAACGGCGCCGACCTGCCGCTCACGCTCGACGGCCGGCCCGTTCCGCGCGGCGTCATCGAGATGCGCGAAGCAAGCCAAACCTTCGTGTTCGGCGATGTCGCCGAGCGGCCCATCCCCTCCGTCAACCGCGGCTTCTCTGCGCCGATCAAATTGTCGTTGCCGATCGAGCCGGACGATCTGCGCTTCCTCGCAGCCCACGACCCTGATCCGTTCAATCGCTGGCAGGCGGTCCAGACACTCGCCATGTCGCTTCTCATCGCGAACGCCGCGGTGTTGCGGCAAGGCGGCGCGGCGCGCGACGACGACGGCCTGATGGCGGCGCTCGGCGCGATCCTCGAAGTCGACACGCTCGAGCCTGCCTTCATCGCGCTCAACCTCGCGCCACCGGGCGAAGCCGATATCGCCCGCGAGATCGGCCGCGACGTCGACCCCGATGCGGTGTTCGCGGCGCGCCGCGCGCTGCGCGCCGTGATCGGACGAAAGCACACGGCGGCGCTCGCCCGCACCTACGAACGGATGATCTCGCGCGGTCCCTATAGCCCCGACGCTCAGAGCGCCGGGCGGCGCGCGCTCAAGAACGTCTGCCTCGATCTTCTGGCAACGGCCGCGGACAACGCGGCGATCGCACGGGCGATTGCCCAATATTCCGGCGCCGACAATATGACCGACCGTATGGCGGCGCTGGAAACGCTGGCGCAGCACGACCGGCCGGAGCGCGCCGCCGTGCTCGACGATTTCTATCAGCGCTATGCCGACGATCCCTTAATTATAGACAAATGGCTGGCGCTGCAGGCGACAATTCCGGAACGTTCAACGCTCGATCGGGTACAGAAGCTGACCGTCCATCCCGCGTTCTCGATGGCGAATCCGAACCGGGTGCGCTCGCTGATCGGCGCCTTTGCCCAAGCCAATCACACCCAGTTCAACCGTGCCGACGGCTTGGGCTACGAATTCGTCGCTGACACCGTGCTCGCGCTCGACCCCAAGAATCCGCAGGTCGCGGCGCGTCTGATGGGTGCGTTCCGTTCGTGGCGGGCGCTGGAAGCGCGGCGACGCGAGCGCGCCGAAGCGACGCTGCGCCGCGTCGCCGCTGTCACGACGCTGTCGCGCGACGTAAACGACATCGTCGCCCGCACACTCGCCGATAATTGATGAAAGCGATTTTTCGCTTGATTTCAGTGAGTTATTTTCTTGACCTGCATCAATCTCGAGAACGGCGTAACGTCGCATTCTCCAGATTGTTCTAAACTGGCTGTCATGGTCGAGGGCCAGGCGAGATCAGCTCTCCGGGGAGTGATCAATGTCGACTGCAATCCGCGACAGACTAAAGGAATGGTACATCGCCGGCATCGGCATCGTGCTGATCGCCGGAGGTTTGTTTCTCGCCTCACAGCAGCAGACCGCTCCGTCGGTACCGGCGGCGGCCGCGACGGATCGCCAACCCACTGCGCCTGAAGCCGTCGCGCGCGCTCCGCAGCCCGCACCGCGTGCGGCGCCCGCGCCCACCGTGCCGACCGCACCATCCCCGTCCGCAGGCGCGTCCGCACGGCAGGCCGCAACGGAGGCCCCCGCCTCACAGCCGCACGATCAAGGCACGGCGCACGCTATGGATCACGGCACGGCAGCCGTGGCGCAAGCACAGCCGGTGTCCGCCGCGGCACCGAGCGGCGGCGGCGACGCTACTGCGGGGCGATTGGTGTTCAGAAAATGCCAGGCGTGCCACTCGATG
>Ga0306920_100006431_pt1 | contig 15333 bp, 12 predicted proteins | sample flu12Cox44000170_FD_204666 | JGI IMG/M metagenome (GOLD analysis project Ga0306920, IMG submission 204666) | Lab enrichment of tropical soil microbial communities from Luquillo Experimental Forest, Puerto Rico - flux4day.12C.oxic.44.000.170 (v2)... | ecosystem: Environmental > Terrestrial >... | reverse complement strand
CGAAGCCCACCGCCTGGTAGAAGTGCCGCGTCAGCGCTTCGAGGTCCTTGCCCGCGAACCAGGGGTCGAGGTCGATCGCCGGCGCCGGGGCCTCCTGGAAGAACGGATCGGCGTAGTGCCAGGGACGCAGCTCGGCCGGCGCGACGCCGAGCCGGCGCCCGAGCCGCGTGTCGAGGTCGCGCTTGTAGGCCTGATAGAGCGGGCGCGTGCCGCGCTCGACCTCGTCGAGCCACGCGAACAGCTGGCGCTCGTCGAGCTCGTCCTTGAGCTGCAGGGACAGGGCGTAGTGATCGCTGAAGCCGAGCCGCCGCGCGGCCTCGTTGCGCAGTCCGATCAGCTCGCGCAGCCCGCCCTCGATCTCGGCGCCGATCTGCTTGGAGGCCTCCCAGGCGCGGCGCCGCAGCGCGACGTCGCCGGAGTCGCGCAGGATCTCGCGGATCCGGTTGTCGCCGACCCGCTCACCGTCGAGCGTGGCGCGGAAGGTGTTGAAGCGGCCCTCGATCTGCTTCTCGAGCCGCACGATGCGCTGGATGTCCTCGGGCGGGAGTTGGTTGGCGCGGCAGGCCAGGTGGAGCAGCACCCGCTGGCGCTCGAGCCGCGGGTCGGTGAGCGCGCCGCCACTCTGCAGGCCTTCGAGCAGCGCGAACGGCTCGGGGCGCGCGAACACCGCGCGGATCTCCGCCTCGAGCCGCGCACTCTCGCGCTCGGGCGCGGAATCACCGGTGATGTTGGCGTCCCAGATCGCGAGGTTGAGGCGCAGGGCGAGCGGCTCGACCTCGGTGACCACCCGCTGGACCAGCCCGGCGACGGCGCTCTCGCGCTCCTGGTCGGTGGCCTTGGGGGGCGTCATGGGAGCGCGCAGTCTATCAGGCGGGCGCCGGCGGCGAAACCGATGTCGCGCGCGCGGCGGGCCGCCGGTCTCAGCGTCCGGGGAGCGGCGTGACCGCGTCCGGCTCGATCGGCTCCGCGGCGCGCTCGGCCAGACGCAGCTCGGCGATCCCGCGCGGGTGCACGAGGTGCGGGCCGACCGTGGTCAGCAGCACCAGGAAACCGCTCAGCTGGTTCATGTAGTCGGAGAGCCGCTGGCTTTCGCGCGCCATCGGCATCCACACCTTGCCGGACAGCGTGGTGCCCTCGAGCAGCGTGAGCTCGGCCTGCTCCTCGCGCCACGGGTGGAAGCCGCGCGAAAATACGTCGGCGAGGATCGCCCCGCGCCCCGGGGTCACGCGCAGGATGCGGCGCTTGTTGAACAGGTGGATGCGACCCTCCTCGCCCACCGCCGCGGGCAGGAACGGCGACGATTCGTCGAGCTTGGCGAGGATGGTCTGGTGACAGCGCGTCGCGGGGTCGAGGTCGAGGAACAGCTGGGCCGCGACGGCTTCGAGCCCCGTCGACCACAGCGTGACCGGCACGCGACGCTTGGGGATGTAGTGATCCATGCGAGGCTCCCCTGGCTCCGCAGCGGTCCGGCCGGCCAACCGCTCGCGCGGGAGGCTCGGCTCGTGACCGGGTGCGGGAGTTGCGCGCGGAGAGGTCTCCTTCGAGACGAGAGTCCGCACCCTGGCTGATTAGCAACTCGTCTGCCGAAGCCTTGGGCCGGGTCGCGACGGCGCGCCACGACTGAGGATGGCGGCGCCGCGTGCCCGCCGCGGGCCACCGTGCGGGGACGGCGCGACGTTGCACTCTGCATGGCGGCCCGGGGGCGCACCTGCCTCCTGCACGGCCGGGCGCCGGACGCGCCGCCCGCTCCCGCCGCTCTGCTAGACTCGCGCGCCTCATGCTCCGGCGCTTCGATTCCACGCCCCGGCGCGCCGCGCTCGAGGGGCGCAGCCACCTCGGCGGCGCGCTGCTGCCGTTCGCGGTCGCGCTGCTGCTGCGCCTCGTCTGGGCCTGGGTCGTGGTCGGCCCCGGTGGCCAGCCCCACTCCGACTCCGCCGATTACGACAACGTGGCGTGGAATCTGGCCAGCGGCCGCGGCTTCAGCTTCGACGGCGCGACCGCGCCCTATCCCACCGCGTTCGTGCCGCCGCTCCTGCCGTGGCTCACCAGCCTGCTCTACCGCACCGTCGGGCACCACTATTTCGCGGCGGTGCTGCTGCAGTGCGTGATCGGGGCGCTGATCCCGGGGGCACTCGCGGCGTTCGGCGCGGCGATGAGCGGGGCCGCGACCGGGCGCCTGGCGGGCTGGATCGTGGCGCTCCATCCGCTGCTGGTGTTCTTCGCCGGCTATCTCATGACCGAGCCGCTGTTCACGCTGCTCCTCACGCTGGCGCTGGGACTGAGCGCCGAGTGGATCAAGACCCCGCGCCCGGGGCGCGCCCTGGGCGCCGGGGTGGCGTGGGGGCTCGCGAACCTCACCCGCCCGACCGCGCTACTGCTGCCGCTCGGCGTGCTGGCCTGGGCCTGGGCGCCGCTCGGCCTCACCGTGACGGCGCGCGAGCGGGCACGCCAGATGGCGCTGCTGCTCGCCGGCGTGGCGCTGGTGGTGGGTCCGTGGACGGTGCGCAACGCGATCGTCCTGCACGCCTTCGTGCCGGTGACCACCGGCGGCGGCGGGGCGCTCTACGTCGGCAACAACGAAACGGTGTGGAGCGATCCGGCGCGCCGCGGCGGCGCCACCGGCGGCGCCTGGGACCGGCAGCTCGCCGGCGAGTTCCGCGGCCTCTCCGAGGTCGAGATCGACGCGCGCGCGCGCGCCGCGGCGCTCGCCTTCCTCGCCGCTCACCGCCGCGAGTGGCCGGCCATGGCGCTGGCCAAGCTGGCGCGTTTCTGGCGGCTGTCGGCGGTGGGGAGCGGGGCGGGCGAATGGCGCCGCCCCGAGTCCCCGATCGGACGGCTGCTCGCGGTGGTCGACCCGCTACGCCTGTGGTCGCTGGCGCTGTTCCCGCTCGCCGCCTGGGGCGCGGTGCTCACGGTGCGCGGCCCGCGGCGCTGGTTCCAGTCGCTGAGCCTGTGGGTGATCCTCTACTTCAGCCTGCTCGCGGTGGTGTTCTTCGGCGCGCTGCGCATGCGGATGCCGGTCGAGCCGCTGATCGCGCTGCTCGGAGCGGTGGGCATCAGCGACCTGCGCCGCCGGCTGCTGGCGCGCCGGCGCGGCCTGAGAGTGGTTGAGGCAAGAGGTTGAGTCCGCGGCGTATCGCGCTCGGGCTCAACGCGATGGGCCTTCCAGCACCCGCACCGGCCGGTGCTGCCACTCGCGCAGGACGCGGCCCATGACCTGCTCGGCCGGCTTGCCCTGGGGCGTGAACGAGGCGTCGAGCGCGCCGCCGGCCTTCCCCCCGCTCCACCACTTCCAGAAGAACGCTCCCGCGACCCAGTCGCAGGGCGCGAGTGCCCGGTCGAACGCCTCGTAGCAGGCCCGCTGGGCCTCGAGATCGGGATTGGTGCGGTGCTCCTCCCAGGGTCGCACCGGGGCGTCGGTGGTGGCGGCGTAGCCAACCTCGGAGAGCAACACCGGACGATGGGTGCGCGCCGCCAGCGTCTTGAGCCCCGCCAGCGCGCGGGCCGCGCCGCTCTGGAGCTCGGTGACCTTGACGGTGGGCTTCGCGGCCAGCGGTTCGTAGAACGACACGCTCACCAGATCGAGCGCGTCCCAGAAGGTGATCCCGCGCACCTCGTCGCCCCAGTTGGCGTCGTAGCTCAGCGTGCCGTGATAGAGGCGCCGCACCTCGCCGATCAGGGCGCGCCAGCGGTCGGGGAAGCCGACCGACGCCGAGGCGAGCTCGTGGCCCACCACCAGCCCATCGAATCCCTCGCGCTCCGCGAGCACCGCGTAGTGCAGGATGAAGACGCGGTAGGACTCGAAGAAGCGCTCCCAGCCCACCGGGCCGAACGACAGGTCGCCGACCCAGCCGCGCGTCCACAGGTGGGGTTTGAGCCACACCCTGAGACCGAGCGCCCGGGCGCGGGCCCCGGCTTCGCACAGCGCCTCGTCCGACTCCTCGTTGGGCCCGCCGACGGCGCTCGGAACGATCTCCGGCGCCTCACCGGGCGGCAGGAATCCGAACGGGGTGAGCGAAACCCAGTTCGCCCCCATGCGTTGGAGCGTCGCGAGCGCGCGCGCGCACTCCTCGGAGAGGTAGCCGTGCTCGAGGCTCACCGCGTGGGCCAGGCACACGCCGCGCTGGAAGCCGTCGACCGGACGCCACACCAGAGGGGCGCGGCCCGGCTCGGCCTGGCCGACCCGACCCAGCGAGTCCGCCATCACACGGTAGCGCCCCGCCAGCCGCTCAGCGCTCACGCCGCAGGCGCGGCACAGGCTGTCGAGCGTGCCGGGCGGCCGCTCGCTCAGCAGGGCGAGCAGCGCCGCGCGCCGCCGCGGGCCCGCCACCTCGAGCAGCGCCCGCGCCAGCAACGCGCGCGCCGGCTCGATGAGGAGCGGCGAGCGCCAGCGTGCGCCCGGCGCGGCCGCCTCCTCGGGGCTCGGCAGCGCGCGGCCGAAGTAGAGGCGCGCGACCGCGCGCTCGAGCGGCTCGCCCTCGATGCGGCCGCACAGCGCGACCGCGGCCGGGTGGAGGAATGGCGATCCCGGCCCGGCACCCAGGCGCACCAGGCGCGCCGCGGCCACCGACCACAGGTCGAGCGCCGGCCGTCCCGCCGCCGGCGCGGCGAGGATCGCTCCGTTCTCGAGCTGTTCGGCGCGCGTGTCGCGGGCCAGGAGCCCCTTCTCCTCGAGCGAGCGGTAGAGGGTGATCGCGATCGGGGGCGTCGCGGGGCGCGCCGCGGCGCCGCGGCGCACGCCCGGCGTGCCCGCCCCCGCCCCGTGCTCGGCGAAGCCCAGGGTGTCGAGCCGGGCGAGCAGCCCCTCGGCCTGCGCCAGCACCTGCGACGCCAGCGCCGATCCAGGCGGCGCCGACACCGCCGCGCGCGCGCCGCGTACGGTGTGCAGGGCGGCGGCGTAGCGGCGCGCCTCGCTCTCGCGATCGTGGTCGAGCGCAGGATCGTACCGCCACGGATGCGCCGCCGACTGGGCGAACACCCCGGAGCGCAGCAGCTCGCCGTCGCGGTAGATGCGCCAGTCCTCGGCCCCGAAGAAGAATCCGCCGCCCTCGCGCTCCAGCGCCGCCGGGGAGTTGCCCGCGACCAGCAGCAGGAAGCGATGCGGATCGAGCGGGTTGGGATAGACCAGGTGGAGCGCGTCCCCCGGGCGACTGTACTCATGGCCGGCCCAGCGGAAGCCGGCGGCGGTGAACTCCACCGGCAGGCTCGCGGCCAGCGTGCGCGTCCATTCGTTCTGCGCCGGGCCCCCGAACAGGAGGACCGGGCCGCGCGCCAGCGCCTGCTCGGTCACGTCGCGGTCGCGCACCACGCGGCTGGTGTCGCCGCCGTAGAAGCGGCGCGCGAGGAGCAGCGCCCGCTCGCGCAGCGCCGGCGCCTGCTCCGGGTCGCGGGTGCCGACCACCAGCAGCCAGCGCTCGCTCTCGTCGAGCGCCGCCTCCATCTGATCCCGGGTGAAGCGCGGCGGCGCGGTGGTGAAGCCGGCGAGGCCGAGCCACGCCGACGCGGCGGCGAGCACGACGAGGCTCCGCACCTGGCGGGGAGCGGCCGCGGCGCGGACCGGCACCGCCGGGACCGTCGCCCCGCTCCGGAACCGGATCCGGCCCATCAACGGGGGCGGGGAATGACGCTCGCGACCTTGAAGCGGAAGGAATAGTTGCGGGGCTGGTCCTGGACCAGGAACACCAGGTCGACCCCGAACTCGAGGCTCGAGTACTGCGTGGCGCTGTTGTCGGTGGGCACGATCGGGCGGTGGAGCTGGTAGTCGGCGCCCGCCGGGTCGAGCAGATAGTCCATCGGCACCATGTAGTCGGAGAAGGTCTGAAGACTCAGGATCTGGGTCGGCGCCTGGACGCTGTAGCGATCCCCCCAGCGGGTGGTCGAGTGCGCCACCTTGAACGTGCGCCCCACGATGTCGCGGAACACCGAGCGGTCCCAGTCGATCCACACCGGCGAGGCCTGCAGGTTCTCGACCTGCATGTTGAGCACCTCGGGGGTGGGCCGGAAGTAGAAGGACAGGTCGCGATCCTTGAAGTTGAAGCGCGAGCTGCTGGGCAGCGTCATCGCGAAGCGGATGTCGAACGCCGCCTGCGCCGGCTCCGCGGTCATGCCCACCACCGCACCCGGCGGCAGGCCCTGGGGCGGGGACTGGGCGGGCGGGGGGGCGGGCGCCGGCCCGCCGTGGGACGCCGGGCTCGTGGCGCAGCCATAGACCAGCGCGGCGGTGAGGACGGCGCCACAGGCGCCGAGCCCGACCGCTGCAGGGGGACGCATGGCGTGCAGACTAGTCGCGCCGCGAAACCCCCGTCAAGAACCCGTCGCGGCGCCGGAGGCGAGCAGCCGTCGCAGGGCGGGCTCGAGCGCGGGATCGCGGAACGTGAAACCGCGCTCGAGCAGCCGGCGCGGCTCGACCCGGGTGCTGGCGAGCAGAGCCTCGTCCGCCATCTCGCCCAGCCCCCAGCGCAGGACGGGGGCCGGCAGGTCGACGATGGCCGGCCGGTGGAGCACGTGCGCCAGCGCGCGCGCGAACTCGCGATTGGTGACCGCCCCCGGCGCCACCGCGTTGAGCGCGCCCTGGAGCGACGGCTCGTCGAGCGCGAGCTGGAACACCCGCAGCACATCGTCGAGCGTGATCCAGCTCATCCACTGGCGGCCGCTGCCGAACGCGCCGCCGAGCCCGAGTCGGAACGGCGGCAGCATGCGCGCCAGCACCCCGCCCCGCGCCGCCAGCACCAGACCGAGGCGCAGCCGCACCACGCGCAGTCCGCGGGAGGAGGCGGCCTCCGCCTCCTGCTCCCAGGCCTGGGCGAGCCCGGCGAGGAACCCGGCGCCGGGCGGGCTGTCCTCGCTCACGATCTCGTCACCGCGATCGCCGTAGAATCCCACCGCCGAAGCCGAGACCAGCACCCGCGGCGGCCGCTCCAGGGCGCCCAGGCTGTCGGCGAGCAGCCGGGTGCCGCGCACCCGGCTCGCCAGCAGCTCGCCCTTCACCGCCGCCGACCAGCGCCCGGCCGCCAGGCTCGCGCCGGCGAGGTGGACCGCGGCGTCGAGGCCCTCGAGCGCGGACGCCGGGATGAGCCCGCGCCCCGGATCCCAGCGCAGCGTCCCGGCGCGCGGCGTGCGGCCGAGACGCAGCACCTCGTCCCCGCGCGCCTCGAGCGCCGCGGCGAGCGCGGAGCCGATCAGGCCCGAGGCGCCGGTGATCAGGACCCGGAGCCGCGTCACCGCGCGCTACTTCTTCTCCATGCTGGTCATGAAGGCGCGCAGGAAGTCGACCGGGACCGGGAAGATGGTGGTCGAGTTGTTCTCGGTCGCGATCTCGGCCAGGGTCTGCAGGTAGCGCAGCTGCATCGCCGCCGGCTCCCGCGCGATCACCGAGGCGGCCTCGGCCAGCCGCGCCGCCGCCTGGTACTCGCCCTCGGCATTGATGATCTTGGCGCGACGCTCGCGCTCGGCCTCGGCCTGGCGCGCGATCGCGCGCTGCATCTCCTGCGGCAGGTCGACGTTCTTGACCTCGACCGTGGTCACCTTGACGCCCCACGGCTCGGTCTGGCGGTCGATGACCTGCTGCAGGGCCTGGTTCTGCTTCTCGCGCTCCGAGAGCAGCTCGTCGAGCTCGGCCTGGCCGAGGATCGAGCGCAGCGTGGTCTGGGCGATCTGCGAGGTGGCGTACAGGTAGTTCTCGACCTGGATCACCGCGTCCTGGGCGTTGACGACGCGGAAGTAGATCACCGCGTTGACCTTCACCGAGACGTTGTCCTTGGTGATGATGTCCTGGGGCGGCACGTCCATGGTCACGGTGCGCAGCCCGACCTTGATCGCGCGGTCGATGATCGGGATCAGGAGCACCAGCCCCGGCCCCTTCTCGCCGGGCCGCACGCGCCCGAGCCGGAACACGACCAGGCGCTCGTACTCGCGCACCACGCGGATGGCGTTGAGCAGCACGACGATGAACAGGAAGACGACGAAGAACCCCAGTGAACCGATCAGCCCGATCATTTCTGCTCCTCCCTGGCCGCCGGTCGGACGCGCAGCATCAGCTTGTCCACCCCGACGATGACCACCTCGGCTCCAACCTCGACCCCCGCATTCGAATCACTGACCGCGTCCCACAACTCGTTCCCCACCCTCACCCGCCCGCGCGGGCTGAGGCCTTCGACCACCACCCCCCGCGCCCCCACCAGACCCTTCCAGCCGGTGAGCACCGCGCTGCGCTGGGCGCGCAGCCCGGCCCCCACCACGAACAGGAAGAACGCCGCGGTGCTGATGGTGGCGCCCGCGATGATGCTGTAGGAGACGTGGACCCCCTCGCCCTGGAACAGGATGATCGAGCCGAGGATGAGCGACAGCACACCACCGGCGGCCAGCAGCCCGTGGCTCGCGACCTTGATCTCGGCGATGAAGAACACCACCGCGAGCAGGATCAGGGCGATGCCGGCGTAGTTGACCGGCAGCGTCGAGAGGGCGAGGAAGGCGAGGATCAGGCTGATGCCGCCCACCACCCCGGGCAGGATCGCGCCCGGGTTCTGGAGCTCGAACAGCAGGCCGTAGAAGCCGAGCAGCATCAGGATGTAGGCGACGTTGGGGTCGGCCAGCACGGCGAGGAAGCGCTGGCGCAGTCCCGGCTCGATCGGGTCGACCGGCAGCCCGCGCACCTCGAGGCGGTGCTTGTCGGCGTCACGGTGCCAGGTGCGTCCGTCGGCCCGGGCCAGCAGATCGTCGAGGCTGCCGGCGACGAAGTCGACCACGTTGAGGCTCACCGCCTCGGTCTCGTCGACCGCCACCGCGTGGCGCACCGCCTGCTCGGCCCAGTGCTCGTTGCGGCCGCGCTGGGCGGCGACCGTGCGCGCGAACGCCGCCGCGTCGTTGGTCACCTTGTGGGCCATGGTCGAGTCCATGCCGCCCTGCAGGTTGACCGGGGTGGCGGCGCCGATGTTGGTGCCGGGCGCCATGGCCGCGACGTCGGCGGCCATGGTGATGAACACTCCCGCCGAGGCGGCGCGCGCGCCGCTCGGGGCCACCCAGGCGATCACCGGCACCTTCGAGCCCAGCATGCGCTTGACCATCGACCGCATGCTGGACTCGAGCCCGCCCGGCGTGTCGATCTGGATCACCAGCGCGCGGTAGCTCTCGCGCTCGGCGCGGTCGATCGCCGCCTCGATGGCCTCGGCGCTGACCGGCGACACCACGCCGTCGAGCTTGACCAGCAGCACCCGGCCCTCGCCACGGGCGGCATGGCGGCGCGCGGCCGGGGCGGGGCCGGTGCCCCCGTGGCCCACGCCGAGGACGAGGAGCAGCAGGGCGGGCAGCGCGATCCGCAGCCACGGCATGAGGGGCGCCGGCACGCCGTGCGGTCCGAGGCGAAGGCCGCGGCTCACCGGCGGCTCTCCACCCGCCGCCCGGCGCCCCGCCGCGCCAGCGCGGCGCGCCAGGCCTCGGCGTACTTGAGGCCGCTGCCGGTGTTGTAGATCACCACGCGATCCGTCCCGTTCACCTCGCCGCTCCCCCTGAGCCGGCGCAGCGCCGCCAGGGTGGCGCCGCCCTCCGGGCAGGCGAAGCAGCCCTCGGCTTCCGCCAGCTCCACCATCCCGTCAAGAAGATCCTCCTCGCTCACCGCGATCGCCGTGCCGCCGGTGTCGCGGATCGCCCGCAGCATCAGCTGATCCGCGAACGGCGACGGCACGCGCAGCCCGAGCGCCGCGGTGTGCGCGTCGGGCCACGCCTCGGCGCGCGCCGCGCCGTGCTCGAACGCGCGCACCACCGGCGCGCAGCCCGCCGCCTGCACCGAGATCAGGCGCGGCGGCGGTCCGTCGATCCAGCCCAGGTCGCGCATCTCGGCGAACGCCTTCCACATCCCCACCAGCCCGGTGCCACCTCCGGTAGGATAGAAGATGACCTCCGGCAACCGCCAGTCGGTCTGCTCGGCGAGCTCGTAGCCCAGCGTCTTCTTGCCCTCGAGCCGGAACGGCTCCTTGAACGTGGCCACGTTCCACCACGCCGGCGGCGCGGCCCAGGAGCCGAGCGCGCGCCCCGCCTCGGCGATGGTGCCGGGGACCAGGCGCACCTCGGCGCCCAGCGCGCGCTGCTCGATCGTGAACACCTCGGGCGTGTCCTCGGGCACGGTGATGCGGCAGGCGAGGCCGGCGGCCGCCGCGTAGGCCGCGGCCGCGGAGCCGGCGTTGCCGGCCGAGGGCAGCGCGATGCCGCGCTGGCCGAACGCCACCGCCCCGCTCACCGCCAGCGCCAGCCCGCGCGCCTTGAACGACGAGGTGGGGTTGCCGGCCTCGTCCTTGAGCCACAGCTCGCGCACCCCCAGCGTCTGCGCGAGCCGCGGCAGCGGCAGCAGCGGCGTGCCACCCTCGCCGAGTCGCACCGTCGCGGCGCCGGCCGCGAACGGCAGCACCGCGCGGTAGCGCCACAGGTCGGAGCCTAAGCGCGCCAGCTGATCGCGCGGCGTGCGCGCCGCGATCGCCCCGAGGTCGTAGCGCGCCAGCAGCGGCTGGCCGCACGCCTCGCACACCGAGCGCGGCGAGCCGAGGTCGAACGACGCGCCGCAGGCGCCGCACTCGAGCGCCAGCAGCGCCGGGTTCCAGGCGCCGCTCACGGCCGTCCCCCCCGCGGGCGCGCCCCGTCGCCCCCGCCCTCGCCCTCGAGCTCGGCGCGCAGCTTGAGGAACGAGGCGTGGCGGCGCGGCGCGATCTCGCCCGCCACGACCGCGGCGCGCACCGCGCAGCCCGGCTCGCGCTCGTGGCGGCAGTCGCTGAACCGGCACTGTCCGAGGTGGCGGCGGAACTCGGGATAGGCCTGATCGAGGTCGCGCGCGCCGATCCCCCACAGCCCGAAGGCGCGCATCCCGGGCGTGTCGATGACCTCGAGGCCGGGGGCGGCGCGCAGCAGCCAGGCGGCGGTGGTGGTGTGGCGCCCCCGTCCGGTGCGGGGGTTGACCTGTCCCGACTGAAGCTCGAGGCCCGGGACCAGAGCGTTGAGCAGCCGGCTCTTCCCCACCCCCGAGTGCCCCACGAACAGACTCCGGCGGTCGCGGCAGGCGTGGCGCAGCGCTTCGACCCCGTTCCCGGACTTGGCACTCACCGCATGGCCCGGACAGCCGGCGCGCGCGTAGTCGTCGAGGATCCCGGCCGCGTCGTCGGCCGCGCCGAGGTCGAGCTTGTTGACCACCAGCCGCGACGGGATGCCGGCGTGCTCGGCCTGCGCCAGCACCCGATCGGCGAGCCCGTGGCTGAACTCGGGCTCGGCCAGGGCCGAGACCAGCACCACCTGGTCGAGGTTCGCCGCCACCACCTGCTCGGCCGGCCGCTCGCCGGGGGCGCGGCGCGAGAAGGCGTTGCGGCGCGGGGCCACGGCGCAGATCATGGCGCGCTCGCGCTCGCGCTCGTAGGCCACGCGATCCCCGACCACCACCGCGTTGCCGAGCGCCTTGCGCGCCCCCATCAGGCGGCCGCGCGCCGCCGCGTCGATCCACTCGCCGCCGTCGGTGAGCAGCCGGCAGGCGCCGAAGTCCACGCGCGCCACCACCGCCTCGCCGGCGGCGCGCGCCGCGGCGGTCGCCGGGCTCATGCCCAGGCTCCGGGGCCGTGGATCGGGAGCAGGATGGTGAACACCGCGCCCTGGCCGGGCGGGCTCACCACCTCGATCGAGCCGCCGTGGTTGGTGATGATGCGGTACGAGGTCGAGAGCCCGAAGCCGTGGCCCTCGCGCTTGGTGGTGAAGTGGGGTTCGAAGATGCGCGCCAGGTTCGAGGCCGCGATCCCGGTGCCGGTGTCGCGAACCGTGAGCCGCGCCCTGCGCGCGCGCTCGTCGACCTCGCTGGCGACGGAGATCGCGCGCCGCCCCACCGGGCCCTTCTCGACGATGGCGTCGGCGGCGTTGAGGAACAGATTGAGCAGCACCTGCTGGAGCTGGCCGGGATCGGCGCGCAGCTCGGGCAGGTGCTCGGCGAGCCGCACCTCCCACTCGATCCCGTCGAAACGGTTCTGGGTGCGCACGAACTCGATGGTGCGCTGGACCAGGGCGTTGACGTCGACGCGCTCGATCGACAGCTCGGCCTGCGAGAAGTCCATCAGGCCCTTCGACAGCCGCTCCATGCGTCGCGCCTGCTCGAGGATGATCTCGGCGTGACGCTGCGGCCCGCTCGCGGCGGCGCTGCCGTTCTCCTTGAGGATCAGCTGAGCGCGGCCGCTGATCGCCGCCAGCTGGTTGCGCAGCTCGTGGCCGATCTCGGCCGCCATCTCGCCCTTCGCGGCCAGACGCTCGCTGTGGATGATCTGGTCCTGGGCGCGCCGCAGCGCCGCGTAACGCTTCTCGGACTCGTAGATCATGCGGATCGGGGCGTAGAACAGTGCCACGCCGGCGTAGCCGATCGCCTGATACGAGATGACCATGAGCGGGCTCAGGAAGTACGCGGCCAGGTCCTCGATCAGCCGCTCGGCGTAGAACCAGTCCTCGCGCAGCACGCGCCAGTAGCGGCGCTCGCTCGACCATGCCACCGCGGCCGCGACCTGCGCGCGGTTGACCACCAGATAGACCACGAACAGCGCGATCAGCGGCGGCGTGAGCCGCAGGGCGAGCGCCAGGCCGGTCGGCAGCCCCGCGGCGGCGGTGAGCCCGTGGGGCGGCCCGCCCAGCAGCACGAACACGCCGCTCGCCGCCCACATCGTGATCGCCATCTGGGCGCTGTTGAAGTAGGCGCGCACCCAGGGCTTGCGCTGCACGAACAGCTCGGCGATCGGGGTGCTGAGCGCCACGATCCAGATCGAGGGCCCGAACCCGTAGAGCACCACGGTGGCGAGGATCGCGGTCGAGGACATGCTCCAGGTGCCGGAACCCGACAGGGTCGAGATCCACATGGTCTCGGACAGCACGCACAGCGCCGCCCACACCGCGTAGTGGATCGCCATGTGCGGCAGGTCGGCCGGGACGTTCCAGGCCAGCACCACCGCGGCGGCCAGCCCGGTCGCGATCAGGTAGAGGCGGAGCCGGCTGCTCACGGGCGGCCCGCGCGCCGCACCGCCGCCGGCTCGACGCCGAGGCCGGGGCGCTGGTTCAGCACGATGCGGCCGTGCTCGCGCGGGGCGCCGTCGAAGGGATCGTCCTTGAGCAGCCAGTGCCCGTCGAGGTCGAGGAAGTCGGCGAGCGGGGCGAGCTGGGCGGCGGCCGAGAGCGCGAGGCTCGACTCGACCATCGAGCCCAGCATGACCCGCATGCCGAGGGCGCGCGCGGCGTGGATCATGCGCCGCATCTCGGCGAGCCCCCCGGTCTTCATCAGCTTGAGGTTGACGCCGTCGACGCGTCCGGCGAGCGGTCCGAGGTCCTCGAGCCGGTGAACACTCTCGTCGGCGAACACCGGGATCCCGCTCCGCTCCCGCACCCAGCGCAGGCCGTCGAGGTCGTGGCGCGGCACCGGCTGCTCGACCAGCTCGATCTCGAGCGGCTCGATCGCGCGCAGCACCCGCACCGCGTCGGCGGCGTTCCACGCGGTGTTGGCGTCGACCCGCAGCCGCCCCTGGTAGCGCCGGCGGATGCGGCGCAGGTTGTCGACGTCGCCCGGTCCGCCCAGCTTGACCTTGAGCGCCGGGAAATCGAGCACGGTCTCGAGCTTGCGCTCCATCTCCTCGGGCTCGGCCAAGCCGAGGGTCACGCACGACGGCGGCGTGGCGGCGGGATCGAGGCCGAACAGCCGCCACACCGGCTGCCCGAGCTTCCTGCCGATCCAGTCGTGGAGCGCCATCTCGATCGCGGCCCGCGCCGCGGCCTGGCCCTCGAGCGCGTCGCGCAGCCGGCGCTCGATGGCCTCGAGCGCGAACGGATCCTCGCCCAGCCGCGGCGCCCACAGCTCGAGCGCGCGCTCGACCAGCTCGCGGCGCTCGCCGTAGTAGTGGGCCGGCGAGGCCTCGCCCAGCCCCTCGAGCCCCTCGTGCTCGATCCGCACCAGGGTGTTGGCGTGCCCGGCGCTGGTGCCGTGGGCGATGCGGAACTCGAACGCGGTGACGAGCTCGAGCGGCTCATGTCGCAGTCGCACGGATCCTCCCCTGCGCCGCACCCGCGGGGCGCGCAGCGTCGGCGACGGCGATGATCGCGGCGGCGAGCGGCGCGGCGCCGAAGCGCACCGGGTCGGTGGCCGGCAGCCCGGTGTCGCGCGCGGCACGCTCGCAGGCGGCACGCGCGGCGGCCTCGTCGAGCGAGCGCGTGTTGAGCGCGATCCCCGCGACCCGCGCCGGTCTGAGCCAGGCCGCCGCCGACTCGTAGGCCCGCACCAGCTCGGGGAGCGGCGCGATCGGCCAGTCCGAGGCCGCGCCGCCCACCCGGATGGCGTCGCGGCCGGCCTCGTGACACAGCACGAGCGCCGCCGGGCAGGCGCCGTGGAGCAGCGCCAGCGTCACCCCCGAGTAGGCCGGATGGGCGAGCGCCCCCTGACCCTCGACCACCACGATCCCGGCGTCGCGCGCCGCCTCGAGCACCAGGGCCTCGACCTCGCCGGCCACGAAGTCGGCCACCACCGCGTCCACCACCACGCCGCGATCGGCGATGAAGATGCCGGTCTGCCCGGTGGCCACGAACGCGGCGCCGCGCCCCGCGGCGCCGAGCGCGCGCTCGACCTCGAGCGCCGCGGTCATCTTGCCGACGTTGCAGTCCGAACCGACGGTGAGCACCACGGTCTGATCCAGCGCCGCGGCGCGCCCGGCGGCGATCCGGCGCGCCGCGGGCGGGCGGCGCACGTCGAGGAGCTGGGTACCGCGCGCCGCGGCCAGCGCCGCGAACTCGGGATCGTCGGCGAGGAACACGTGGAGCCCGGACAGCACGTCCCACCCGCGCTCGAGCGCCGCGCGCACCGCGCTACGCCACGCCGCGGGCAGCTCGCCGCCCTGGGGGGCGACGCCGATCAGCAGGCTGTCGGCGCCGAGCGCCGCGGCGGCGGCGACGTCGCGCACCACCGGGATCGCCCCGCCCGCGCCCACGCACGCGGCGGCGCTGCGGCCGGCGCGCGTCGAGTCCAGCACCGCCGCGACCTCGGCGGGGCGATAGCGCAGCACCCCGACCGCGGTCTTCGCGTCGAGCGGCGTGAAACGGCCTTCGGCCAGCAGTGCGAGTCGTCGTGCCTTGCCGAGCATCGGCCCTATCGCAGGGACTCGTACACCTTGATGTAGCGGCCCACCATGTCGTCCACGCTGAAGCGCTCCCGCGCGCGCTGCCGGCCGCGCCGTCCCATGGCGCGCCGCAGCGGCTCGTCGGTGAGCAACCGCAGCGCCGCGGCGACGTGGCCGGCGACGTGAGTGGGATCGTGCAGGAACCCCGTCACGCCGTGCTCGACCACCTCGGGCA
>Ga0306920_100006430_pt1 | contig 15334 bp, 5 predicted proteins | sample flu12Cox44000170_FD_204666 | JGI IMG/M metagenome (GOLD analysis project Ga0306920, IMG submission 204666) | Lab enrichment of tropical soil microbial communities from Luquillo Experimental Forest, Puerto Rico - flux4day.12C.oxic.44.000.170 (v2)... | ecosystem: Environmental > Terrestrial >... | reverse complement strand
ATAACCCTGTCATCCGCGGTGAGCCCCTTCAGGATGGAGCGAAGGCCCCCGTGTGCAGCACCGGTCTCGATGTAACGGAGTTCGACCTTGTCCTGCGTATTGGCCAGGTAAACGAACTTGTAACCCTGGTCGGATTGCACGGCGACGTCGGGCACAAGCAGTGTTTGTTGGGGAGGCCCGGCTGGGATGCGGACATTGGCGAACATGCCGGGGATTAGGGAGTGATCGGGGTTCGGGAAGACGCCGCGTAGCCGAATCGTGCCGGTTTTCGAACTGACCTGGTTGTCGTAAAAGTCAATCCGGCCGCGATGGCCGAAACCAGGATCGTTCACCAGCCCCAGTTCACACACCAATCCGTTGTTGGAATCCCCGTGTGGCAGAGTCTTGGCCTGGTCGCGATATTTCAGGAACGCGCCTTCCTCGACATCAAAATAACAATAAACCGGATCCATCGAGACAATCGTCGCCAGCACGCTGGCGCCGCTGTTTCCCTGCAGTTGAACCATGTTTCCCACAGTCAACAGGCGCCGGCCGATCTTACCGGCGATTGGAGCGGTTATGCGCGTGTATTCCAGGTTAAGCCGCGCGGTGGCTTCAGCAGCGCGTGCCGCAGCCAATGCCGCCTCTCCTTCGCGTACGGCACTGGTGCGACTGTCATATTCTTCCTCCGAAATGGCTTTCGTCCCCCGCAGCGCCTCCGCGCGTCTCAGGTCGTTTTTTACCAGTTCCAGGTGTGTTTCGGCCTGGCGACAGAGCGCGGTTGCGTGTTCCAACTCGGCTTGAAACGGCTTTGGATCGATCTGGATCAGCAAATCGCCGGTTTTGACCTCCTGTCCGTCCGTGAACCCGATGGAATCAATATAACCAGCGACGCGTGGCCGTATGTCCACCATTTCTACCGCCTCGATGTGGCCGGGGTACTCGTCCCAGTTGGTAACCGTCATGCTCAGCGGCCTGCTCACGGTTACTTTCGGCGCCGCCGCAGGCGGGGCGGTTTTCGGGGCGCAGGAACTTACGGCGGCGGCCAGAATGGCCAACGAACAATTCAACAGAGATTTCATGGTCGGTCCTTAAAGGATTTAAGCGATGACGACGCTCCGCCTTTGGCGCGAGCGCGGAGCCTTACGTATACGTGCGCGTGTGCGCAAAATTGTCGGTCGAGTTTCCTGGAAGCCGGGAGAAAAAAAACGGATCATTCCTTCCAACACCCTCTGCGTGTCGCGAGGGTTGCATTCCCCCAGGGAGTCCTGCTCGATCTTCTTGGGATTGCATAGGATGAACGTCAGGGCACCCCATACAAACTCCAGGCGCCAGAGCAAATCTGCACGCGCTGCGTTTGGCAGGCTCTCCTGGAAGGCCTTTAGAAAAGCTTCACGCACTTCCGCGCGCTGGACGTGCAGAATATCCTGAATCTGCTGGCTCGGTTCATTGACGATCCGGCCGATGAGCCGCATAACAGCGTGGCGCTGGTCGGAATCACATGCGGCCAACCGGAGTGGTGGCCAGAGCATTGCTTCAAGAATCCGCTCCACAGACAAGGGACGTCCACCGTTACTGTTCTGGGCGGCCCGCAACATTTCCAGATGTTCCTGCCGCAAGGGACCGAACCGCCGCTTGAGCACCGCTTCCATAAGGCCATTTTTTGAGCCGAAATAATAATAGACCGTGGCCAGATTAACCTTGGCTTTTAGCACGATGTGGCGCATGGACGCGCCCGAGAAGCCGGCTTCGGCAAACGCGTGTTCGGCGGCATCGAGGATCCGATCACGGCGGGATTGGTCGGTCAAAGGCATTGTGAAAATTAAACGATCGTTTAAAACGTACGTTCAATTATTAAATTCCAGACCAGGATGTCAAGCGCCTGAAAGCAGTTTCGCTGATTGCGTCGCGCCCTCACTCGAGAGAAATTGAGGCATGGCTCCTAAAGTGCGCTTTCTAATGTGTCCTCCGGATCAATATGACGTGGACTATGTCATCAATCCATGGATGGAGGGCAACATTCACAAGCCGTCACGCGAAGGGGCCATCGGCCAATGGCATGCGTTGCGCGATCTGTTGAGCAAACACGCCGAAGTGCAGAGCATTCCACCGCAGCAGGGGTTGCCTGACATGGTCTTCACTGCCAATGCCGGTCTGGTGATCGGAAAGAAAGTCGCCTTGAGCCGTTTCCTGCACCGCGAGCGCCGAGGGGAGGAGGAGCACTTCAAGAAATGGTTTGGCAAAACCGGATTCGAAGTGTTCGAGATGCCGCCGGACTTGCCATTCGAGGGGGCGGGGGACGCACTGATGGATCGGCAAGGCGCCTGCCTGTGGGCGGGCTATGGGTTTCGAAGCGAACTGGATTCGCATCCTTTGCTGGCGCAGTGGCTGGATATCGAGGTGATTTCCCTACGGCTCATCGATCCCAGGTTCTATCACCTCGACACATGTTTTTGCCCCCTCGAGGAGGGGTGGCTGCTGTACTATCCGCAGGCCTTTGACGCGTATTCGAACCGTCTGATCGAACAACGTATCCCAGCCGCTAAGCGGATTGTCGTCTCGGAGGCTGATGCGACCTATTTTGCCTGTAATGCGGTCAATGTCGGCAAACAGATCGTAGCAAATCACGCTAGCCCCGTTTTGCGGAGCCGTTTGGAAGCGGCAGGTTTTGCTTTGATTGAAACGCCTCTGGGAGAGTTTTTGAAGTCGGGCGGCGGAGCCAAATGCCTCACGTTGCGCTTGACCGAACCCGAACCCGCGAGGGCGCATTTTGCCACGACCGTTCAGAGCCGAGAATTGAAGTTGGAAGGTCACCTGCTGGATTCGGGCCTGCTCGAACGAGCTCTTGAGCTGACTGTGCAGAGTGGCGGCAGCTTTCAGATTCTTCATTTCCGTTTGGGCAAGCAGCGCCAAAGCACTTCTGCGGCGGAAATAAAAGTATCCGCGCCATCAGAAGAAGTTTTGGACAAGATTGTTGGCCAGATGATCGAACTGGGAGCGGTCGCCGGCCCCCGAGAGGAAGTCGACGCCAGCTTGGAGCCCGTAACCCAAAAAGGTGTGGCTCCGGACGATTTTCTCGCCACCACGATTTATCCGACCGAGATCCGGGTAAGGGGCGAGTGGTTGCCGGTGACGCACCAGCGGATGGACGGAGTTGTGGTCGTGGATGAGCAGCAGAAACAGGCGCGTTGCCGGTTGTTGAGAGACCTGCAGGTCGGCGATCGGGTTGTCACGGGGAGTCACGGCGTGCGGACGGTGCGACGACCTAAACATCGCGAACTCAGAGGAGGGTCGGCGGTGGAGCATGAGTTTGCATTCATGGGCGCTGGCGTGTCCAGCGAGCGGCGTGTCGAACTGCTGGTAAACCAAATCTCTTGGGAAATGCATCAAATTAGGGGCCAGGGAGGCAGGATTGTCGTAGTGCCGGGACCGGTTGTGATCCATACGGGCGGCGGCGAGCATCTGGCCTGGTTGATTCGTCATGGATACGTCCAGGCTTTGCTGGGAGGCAACGCAATTGGCACTCACGACATCGAGCAGGCATTGTTAGGCACGTCTTTAGGAGTGGATCTAAAAATGGGCACTTCGGTTGAAGGAGGTCACCGACACCACCTGAAAGCCATCAATACAATTCGACGATGCGGGGGAATTGCCAAAGCCGTCGAGCAGGGCGTTCTCACCGGCGGCATCTTCTATGAATGCGTGGGCAAGGGCGTTTCCTTTTCGCTTGCCGGTTCAATTCGCGACGACGGGCCACTGCCCGAAACTCAAATGGACCTTATCAAAGCGCAGCAGGAATATGCCCGTCTTTTGAAAGGAGCAGATTTGATCCTGATGCTCTCGACTATGCTCCACTCGATTGGAGTCGGCAACATGACGCCAGCCGGGGTTCGATTAGTGTGCGTCGATATAAACCCTGCTGTAGTTACCAAGCTCAGCGATCGCGGATCTGTCGAGTCTGTTGGAGTAGTGACCGATGTAGGGTTATTCCTGAACCTGCTGACCCAACGGCTGCGAAAGCTGGATCAGAAGGAAGGGTAGTGAGTGGCGCGATGCGGCTCAACGCATTGAAGCGGTACATCATTCTCTTCCTCCTCTCATCGGCTCCGCCTGCCGCCCGCGACGCTTCTATGTGAAGAGTTCCCCGCAGATTCCACCACCACAAATATGACCAGGAACGTGGCGTAGCCTTCTGCTCGTCGCTGAAAAGCACTGGTATTGCAGAATTCATTTTGAGCAACAAATTCCGCAATACGGCGCTTGACCCGTCTACAGCTTCACACTTTAGGGTGTGTTTCGTGACCGAAATCACGATAGTAAAACATCAACATGGAAGGTTATGGAGAAAACAATGAATGTCAGAAAATGGGTCGGCCTCTTCAAACAAATCGGGCTGACTGACGACCAAATGCACCAATGGCACAAACTGTTTGAAGCGCAATATCCTGATGCGCACGAGCAATTCCTTAAGTGGCTTGGCATGTCGGCAGCGGATATCGAACAGGTCCGCTCGGAAAGCCGATAGCTCCTTCCAGGGTGGGAGCCAACCGGCCCCACCCTGGCTAAACCCAAAAATGAAAACCTATTCTGTCTCAGAACTCGGAAACCTGTTTGGCCTATCCAGAACGGCGCTGCTGTACTATGACCGTCTTGAACTCTTGCCGGCTTCGGGGCGCACGGGATCCGGTTATCGATATTACACTGAACAGGACCGCAAGAAGCTCCAACGGATCTGCCGTTTTCGCGAGGCAGGCTTGCCCCTGGCCGACATCCGCGCCTGCCTTGCGTCAGGTGGTCGTCCCGGAGTGAAGGTGCTCGAAAAGAGACTCGCCCAGATTAGTGAAGAGATTCGCGGCCTGCGGCGACAGCAACGGCTTGTGGCCACTATGCTTACTCGATTGGCTTCCGGTACCTGCATACCAGTGGTCGACAAGCAGATGTGGGTCAGAATGCTGCGCGCAGCGGGAATGGATGAAGGAGCGATGACTCACTGGCATGCCGTATTTGAACGCCGCGCTCCTCAGGCGCACCACGAGTTTCTGGTATCTCTCGGCATACCGGAAAATGAGATACTCGATATTCGCGACTGGTCGCGTGGCGCCGGCCGCCACGAGCAGCATCGCCGGTGACGCCGATTTCGCGGAAAAGATTCCGAGCCTGTGACTACTTATGGTTCAGTGTAATCCCAGGCCAATCATCCGTACGGAACGGCACGGCTGGGAGGCCAGCTTGATTGTACAGATTGCAAACCGGGTTGATATCCCATGCATATCGAACCGCAACGGGCTTGTCCACCCCTGCAGCCGAGACAACGACTTGCTTTCCGTCGATTGTGGCATGCGCCCACACAAAACGTCGGTCCTCGCCGGCAACGGCGAAGCCGCGGAGTTCGCCACCTTTTGCCACTAATCCACCCTCAGCGTGATCGAAGGTTAGGTGAATGGTTTGGCCTTCGATCTTGCTCGATTTATACCACGGCCCGGAAAACTCCATCTTTTTACCATAAGTTTGGGCCAATGCACAAAGCGCGAGGCGGCGGCCAACTTCCGCTTTGTTTTTGGGGTGAATGTCATTGGCTTCCCCAATATCGATAGCGACTGCAAGCCCTGAATTAGGAACATTTTTCGCAGTCATGGCTTGAGCCTCGCGCAATTCCGCCCATTCGTTTTGACGCGGGGCCGGTTGAGTGGCCTGAAAAGCAGCCAGTTGCACGATATAGAAAGGAAAATCGCCAACGCCGAATCGACGCCGCCAATCACTAATCATAGCCGGCAATAACCGGCGGTATTGATAGGCGCGGTCGGCGTTGGACTCTCCCTGATACCAGATGGCACCTTTAATCGCGAAAGGTAATAGCGGGGCGATCATACCATTGTAGAGAACCGTGACGAGGTTCGGGTTGTTGGGATCAGGAGGGGTTGGCACGGCGGGGAGCTTGGAAAGTGGGACTGAGTCGCGCATCTGCCATTCGCCGGCGAGCGAAACAGATGAAGAGCCGGGTCCTGTGACGGGTTGGAGAAACATTTGCGCCGCAGAACCGGTGAACCCGCCGTTGCCGCCGGTATCCAGCACCCGGACGCTGACAACGTTCATTCCAGGTTTGAAAACCTCGGCGGGAACGGTGTAGACCCGGTTAAAGTCATAACGATTCATCTGGCCGACCTTGGTTCCATTAACGAAGGTAGTTTCAATATCATCGACGGGACCCAGACCGAGTTTGAGGGCTTGTCCATTCCAGCTTGCGGGCAAATCGAATTTATGCCGAAACCAAACTATGCCATCGAAGTCGGGCAGTCCCACTTGTTCAAAAGGTTTGGGCATGTTGACGGATTTCCAGTTTGAAGCGTCGAGCTCAGATCCAGCCCAGTGTTGGATTGTGCCGGGATCATTTTTACCGCACCAGTTTTCGTATTCCGTATCATAGTCGGGCTTTTGGCCTTTGCTGGAAGCGGCAACTTGTTCGAGGCGCTGATCGAAATCGCCCAGAGGTCGAAGCCCTTCGGGACTGGTCCAAGCCTCGGCAATAGTGCCACCCCACGAGCTGTGAATGAGACCAATGGGCACGTTGAGTTGCTGGTAAAGTTCACGACCGAAAAAGAAACCGGCCGCAGAAAATCCCGCCCAGGTTCCTTGAAGCACGTTGGAAGGACTGCAGGGTAACCAGCGGACTTCGAGGGTTTGGGTTGGAGTGGTGGCGACAACGCGCGGCACGGTAAGGAACCGGATATTGGGAAAATTGGCTTGGACGATGTCGTTGGTGACATTGCACGCGCCAATACCCATTTCCATGTTGGACTGGCCCGAACAGAGCCATACGTCGCCCACGAGTACATCTTGAATGGTTACTTTTTCATTTCCAGTTGAACTAGTTACGGTGAGCGTCCGAGGGTCAGACGACGCGGTCATTGAATTGAGCTGGACCATCCATTTGCCATCCAGTTGAGCCACTGAAGTTTTACTTTGGTCTCCGAAGGTTACCGTCACCTTGGTGCCTGGGCTGGTCCAGCCCCAAACGGGAACCTTCACGCCACGCTGAAGGACGACGTGGTCCGAAAAGAGCGGGTGCAGAAATGGCAGAGCTGGTCCGGGCTCGCTTGCCCGTGCATAGAACAGCGTCAGTGAACACGCAACGAGCAGGTTAGTGAGGAATTTAGGCGCTTTTTGAAATTTCATGACTGCAGGGCTATTCGTAGTTGCGAATTCACACGTTTTCCCAGCGATAAATGCCGTGAAGACCTGATGAATGCAAAGAAAAACGGGCCTCCCCGGTGGGGCGAAGCTCCTGCCGAGCCCTGATCTTTTCGGTAGAACCAAAAAACTAAAGTGCACCAACCCACAAAAATGCTCGAGCTCGGTGCTGGCACTAGCTGCCGGGTTGCTGCACAGAAATGATCAGGGCTCGGAAGGAACCTCGCCCCCACCGACCTTTTTTACTTTTAGTTGCTATCGAGGTGAACCGATGGGTATGCTCCCTGCTACGCACTACGAGCGTGTAGAAGGGCACCCGGGGAGTTTCAATCCAGTCTTTTCACGGGTCCCACAGTTATAGCGTGTCTGTTCGAATCAGAAAGAACCTATGAACGGAAGATCCACATTCTGGGTGGGCAGAAATTCAGTCTTATTCCTGTTACTGCTTGCTCTAAGCTTGCCTCTAAGCAGTTACGCACAGAAGTTTACCGGTACTAATCAACCGGGCAACGGCACCCTTTTCGGCTTCAACGTGGCGGTCGGTGTGACCAACTTATCACTATCGGTGTCCAATTCATTGGCAGCGTTTTCTCACCTGTACGTTAAGCGAGGCGATGGCGCGTCTGTGACCAACTACGATTACGTCGCGCGCCTGGACCTGGTGAACAATAATGTGAACCTCGAGTTGCCAGAACTCACCGTCGGGACCAACTACAGTTTTTGGGTACAAACCCCTACTAATTCCGCGACCCACCCCTTTATTGTAACTCTGACAACCAATCGCACCGATGCCCGTCAGTTATCAATGCCGATGCAAAAGCCGCTGGAGTTTTCGGCAGTCGGCGCTCTCTCGGCCGGCGTCACTCACTACTTCCAAATCGATGTTCCCACCAACCTGGTCGGTTGGCGCCTGGTCTTGAGCTCCACTGGCACAGCCGATCCCGATATCTACATCCAGCGCGGCTCGGTTCCCACAACGACCACCTATCTTAAGGCAAGTGTGAATCGTCCGATCGATACTCTCTTTTTGAGCAATACGGAAGCGACGAACGGGACATATTTTGTGCTCGTCACGATTCCGTTTGGAGAGGCTGGCAACGCTACTTACACCCTCCGGACTGAGCTGGCGGGAGTAACTACCCTGGCTTGGGATTCTGGCAATACCCCAAACGCGGTAAATGTCTTCAACAGTAGTAACACCATCGGCGGCGATTATTTCTTTAAGATTGTCACGCAGAGCGCAGTTTCGGGCATTTGGCGAACGCGTCTGGACGTTCAGAACGGAGAAGCAGACTTATATCTGCGTCAGGCCAACCTGCCAACAGGTACTCAGTTCGATTACTCCTCGACTCGTCCCGGCGCGGATGGCGTAGCTCTCATCCAGCAAGGCCAATTCCAGGCGTCTCAAACCTGGTACGTGATGGTGACTGCATTGCCGGGGTCACAATGGTCGCTTTACTCGGGTAACTTGTTTATTCCCGTACTCGCGTCGCCGGCAGCTGACGCGAGCGGCAGCACCAACACAGTCATCGGGCCGGAAGGATTGAATTTCTACAAAACGACCATCAGTTCGAACACGATCGCGTGGCACCTCGGCCTTGGCGGTCTAACCAACTCGCTCTACGTGCGAAAAGCGGCGGTGGCGCATAGCTTCAGCAGCGCCTATTACGATTGGAAACAACCCGGGCAAACTCTGCTTGTGCCGCCGTACCTGGTGCAAAATGCCGATTATTACGTCACAGTGTCTGGCACGCCTGGAGATCCCTTTACACTGGACTCACGTCAACAACCGATCGTGGAACTGCCCTTCGACGGGTCGGCCGCGGCGGTAGCAACCGATTACGGTTACCTGACCTTCCACGTAAATGTGCCGGCGCAGCAGATTGGCTGGCAATTGGACCTGGGAATGCTTGGGGGAGACGCTTCGCTGGCGGTCAGGCTTGCCGGAGTGGCCAACGAATATGTCAACACGGCGTACGTGGAGCAAACCAACTCCTCCTTCAAAACGCTCACGCTAGTGCCACCGACGTTAACAGACGGTTCCTATTATGTCACAGTATATGGAACACCACCTTTCTCAGCCGGATTGACGAACACGCGACCAGTGATTACCGATGTTCCTTACAGCTTTGTTGCCGCGAACGATCAACCGCAACGCATCGGTTGGCGTTTTTATCGCGTAACTGATATCAGCCAGCAATTATCCTCACTGGGATGGGATTTACTGCTGAGCGGTCAAGTACCTAACACCGAAATTACTCTGCGTCGGAACGCACTTCCGGGAAGGTGGAGCAGCCGGACCAATTTTCTCCAAGGAACAGCCTCCACGGTCACGACCAAAGCGGATCTTTCGTCTCTGAAAGGCTTTCTGCAGGCGCCGCGGCATGCGGCGGATATTTGGTATATCGGGATTGATCAAACCAATCAACCTCTGGGCCCCTTTGTATTGACCAGCCAGGAAAGTTCCAGGCCAGCAATCTCGTTGGACCCGACTTTCGCCACCAACTCGGTGAGCGGACAGCCGGCGGGCCTGGTGCGTTATTTCCAACTCACTGTTCCAACCAACGCGCTGGGCATCGAGTTGAAGCTGAACAATGTCACCAGTGGCGATCCGCGAATAGTGCTGTGTCGCGATATTTTGCCGGTCGACCTCTCAACGTTCCTCGTGAACAGCAATGCCTGGAGCCCAAACACAGCAACGTCCTGGCCAAGCGGCGCTCAGGCCGCGTATGCCACTGATTGGACCGGTTACACGAGCGATTCCCGCGGAACCAATGAAACGGGACATTTCTTCGTTGCCAGCGCAGGAAATCCGCTTGAGCCGGGCACTTATTACGCAGGGATAATAAACGGCGGAGGCAGTACCAATGCGATGAGTTTTGACCTCCTGTCGCGGGGGTTGTTTGCTGGGACCTCATTTAATGACCTGGCCACGGGCGGTAGTTTTTCGAAGACCGGATTGGCACCGCACGAGATTGTTTGGCATACCGTCGTAGTACCGAGCAACTCGCCGAGCTGGAAACTGCGTCTCAATGCGGATGTGGGCGAAGGCTTGATGGTCGTGCGGCAAGGTGGACTACCCAATTATGGCGCTGGCCTGATAGCGCCTACGAATCTGGCCGGTGCCAGGTTGCAGAAGCTTGGCGACGAGCATTTCCTGATGCTGCCGTACCCTCCCTCGAGCAACATCGTGGCAGGCACTTACTATGTTGGCGTAGTAAGCGAAGGGGTTAATCCGTTAGCGCCACGATCAGGCTCGAATACTTTCAATTTCACGATGAAGAGCGAGGGACCGATAGTGTCATTGAATTTAGGGAGCCTCGATCCGCTTGGGCAAGTGCGTTTGACCTCCGACCAGGCTCAAGATGCAGGTGAAACACATGCTTTTAATTTTAATGTGGTCTCGAACACGCAGGTGTTCGAGGTGCGCTTGCTCAATCGCACGGGTTATCCACGCATGACCATGCGCGCCGACGCACAATTTCCAACTCTCTCCGATAGTTATGGGTATAGTGGTGGTTGGGCTCCTGCCTGGGCCGATGACAAGCTGGTCCGGATACCAACGCCGACCGCAGGGCTATACACATTATTGGTACAAGCGGCAGGGGTGTCTGGCAGATACTCCAATTCGACCTACCGAGTGGAAGTCGCCGCCCAGGTACCGCAACCGTTGGGATTCGACAACGGGACCGTAACAGTGACCAACCAACCTGTAGACGGTTGGGCCTATTATGCTGTGACGGTTCCACCAGGAGTTCTAGGGTGGGATGTGCGTTTGACTGGGGTGACTTCGGGTGATCCAAGACTGGTGGTCTGTCGTGATCTAATACCATTTAACCTGTCGACCCGCGCAGCTAACGGTAACCCTTGGAACCCATTTGCTGGAACGAATTGGCCAAGCGGATGGCAGATTGCGCCCGCAGCCGATTGGACGGGCTATGCAACGTCGTCACAAGGAACGAATGAGACCGGTCGGTTCCTGGCCACGAGCATGGGGAATCCGCTCGAGCCGGGCACTTATATCATCGGCGTAGCCAGCGGTGGAAGCCCTGGAACCGCAACGGTTCTGAGCTATCAGCTGACGAGTCGCGGGATCGGGCCGAGCATGAGTATTCCAGTGGTGCCGCTGGCGTTCGCCGGAGGCCAAACCAACAACATTGCTCTCGCCCCACACGACACGGCCTATTACAGCGTCCAGATTCCAACGAATATGCCGAGTTGGCAGGTGCGGCTCGCATTAACGCATGGAGATGGCATGCTCGCGATCCGCAAGGACGGTTTGCCTAACTACGGCGCTGCGTCAACTACTCCAGTAATGAATCTGGCAGGGTGCAAGATGCAAAAGACGGGCAACGAGCACTTTGCCTTGCTGGCCACTCCGAACGCTACCGATATTCCCGCCGGGACCTATTATCTCGCGGTGGTAAGCGAGGGTGTCAGCCCGTCCCCCGCCACTGGCCGGATTGGTTCGGGAACATCGGATTACACGCTGCAGAGTATCGGCACAATTCCCGTTCAGGATGCGGGAACGATAGACATTTCCACCGCATACCAACGCATCGTCACGCAAGAGGGCGGATCGGTGCAGGCTTATCAATTTCAGGTGACTCCGGGAACAATCGGGGTCGTAGTCAGGTTGGATAACCGCACAAGCAATCCGGCCATGACGGTGCGCGCGAGTCCTATCCTGCCGCGCAGCCTGGATCCTTATGGAAGGCAAGGCGGCTGGACTGAGGATTGGAGCAGTCCAACACGGGTTCAGTTGCACACCTTCGCCGGTGGGACCTATACGGTTTTGATCCAGGCAGAGTCTGTGACGGGACAATATCCGGATGCGCAGTACACGCTGCGGATTTTACCATTGGAGGCTTACATCACGTCACTGGACTTTGACGGTGGAAAGACCAATGTAGCCGGACAATTAGCCGGCGAATGGCAGTACTTCTCGGTCGATGTTCCAGCCAACGCACTGGGATGGGACCTGCGGTTGACCAACATAATGAGCGGGAGTCCGCGGTTGGTGGTTTGCCGGGCCGACTGGCCGGTGGATTTAACCTCACGATTGGTAGACGGCACAGCATGGAATTGGGGAGCAGCGACTAATTGGCCGGTCAGTGCCCAGGCAGCACCAGCACTGGATTGGACAGGTTATCGATATACCACCAACGGATTTGATACCACCGGAACTATTTTCGCTGCAGGCATAGGAAGTCCGCTCGAGCCGGGACGGTACATTGTTGGTGTAAGCAGTCCCGCAGGATCAGCCAGCTCGATGTCCTATACAATAGTCAGTCGAGGAATTGGTTCTGGTTTCACCATTCCGGTGGTGGCTTTGCCTACCGGATCGGCGTCCGCCCCTGTGACCATTCCTGAGGCGCGGGAGGCGGCTTATTATTCGATCGTGGTGCCTAGTAACGCGCCATTGTGGAAACTCAATCTAACCGCGTCAAATGGCGAAGGCTTGCTAATCGCGCACCAGGGTGCATTGCCCAACGTGACGGCTGCTACCAACACCCTGGCATTCAGCCCGGGTGGCGGACAGAAATTCCAAAGGATCGGATCTGAAAATGCCTTGCTGGGACCGGGGTTGGGAGGATCGTTTGTGCCACCCGGCAATTATTATGTGGCGGTGGTCAATGAAGGACGCGCACCACAATTAGCTGGTGCAGGAACCAATGGCGCAGGCTCAGTCGATTTTACTCTCAATAGCACAATGCCGTCGGAACTGATTGACTTGGGCCCGGTTGGAGCCAGTGACCTGATTTTCAGCGACATTCTGGGTGCCGGAGAGACTGCCGCATACCAATTCACACTTCCAGCCGGAGCATTGGGATTGAGTGTCAGCTTGCAAAACGTCGTTGGCAACCCCTTCATCAGAATGCGCAGTGATGCAAAACCGGCGCTGGATCCTTCCGTTTATGGTCAGGGTGACGCTTACAAAGGGATGTGGGAGAACACGAATCACATCAGTTTGAGCAGCCCGACTTCAGGTGTTTACATCGTCACGGTACTTGCCGCAGGGGCGGGCACGAACTGGCCGCCACTGCAATTTGACTTGCGCGTTCATGCGGACCTCAGCCTGAAAGTCCTGAGTTTCGACGGTGGCAGCGCCAATGTGAACAGCCAACTCGATCTGTGGCAGATCTTCCAGGTCACGGTGCCACCGAGCGCAGTGGGCTGGGATTTGCGCCTGGCGAACGTGTCAGGTGGGGCACCGCGCATGGTAATTTGTCGCGACCTGGCGCCCTCGAGCCTAATTGGCCATCCAGAATTGTATCGGATGACCAACTGGCCAAGCGGGTGGCAGCTGGCGCCGGACATTGACTGGACCGGATTGAATGAGGCTGACGGGAGCTCCAGCACCGGCCATGTTTTTCAAGCAGGACTGGGCAACCCGTTGGAACCTGGCACTTACTATGTCGGAATCACCAACCTCAACAGTACCAGTCCGGCATCTTACACGATTACGAGCCGGGGTATTGGCGCAGGCTTTCTGGTCAAGGTCACTGACCTGGCGTTCTCGGTGACAAGTCTGGCAGGCGTTCTGCCGCCGCGCGAAACGGCCTGGTACCGCGTGAACGTCCCGGACGGCGTGCAAAGTTGGAAGCTCGGGCTGGGCTTTAGCTCGGGGGATGGCTTGCTGCTGGCGCAGCGTGGTTGGCTGCCCAACCCGGCCGCATTCGCAACTAACACCATGCTCCTTCCGCTCGGTGGAAAGAAAATGCAAAAGCCCGGCAACGAACAATTGCTATTCCTGTCCGCAGGCGCGAGCACGAACTTGCCGTCGGGCACTTACTATCTAGGAATTGTCAGCGAGGGATCTGCCGCAACCAACGTCGGGGGCCGGATCGGAACCTCCCCCAGTTCGTATTCAATCACGAGTGTTGGAGCCGCGCCCACATTGGACCTGGGAATTGTTGGCGCAAAGGATCTCCTTGCCCAAACTTCACTGCAGGGCGGCGAGTGCAGCACTTATCGGTTCACCGTGCCGTCAGGGATTTTGGCGGTCGAGGCTTCGTTCGAGCAAACCAACGGTTTGCCGGTTATGACGTTAGCTCCCGGTTCTGGTCCGCCGGCGGCGCCCCTTCGATATGGCGCCGAGGGTGGCGCACCAATCCAGGTGCAGTCGACCAATGTGATCACCCTGGCAAACCCTCCGGCAACGAACTTCTCGATCACTGTTCAAGCGGTAGCGGCCGGCATCTATTACTCAAACGCCGATTTCAATCTCAGGATCAGAAGCCTGCCGATTTTGGATCTCAATTTCGATTCTCAGCTCAACACGAATGGGCTGTCAGATTTCGACGTAGCTGTCCTGCCCGATGGACACAAAGCTTTTTATCGCGTGCAGGTTCCGCAGACGTTGGCCGGACAACCGGTAATCGGCTGGAAGTTAAGCTTAAGCACATTATACGGCTCGGCGCAGATGCGTGTGCGCAAAGACGCTCTCCCGGACGACACGGGCACGGGCACTTCGGCTTACTTCGCCCGGCAGGGTGTATTCGTTCCGGATTACCTGGCGCCTGGAACGTGGTACGTCGAGATCAAGGTCACCGGCTTAACCGACTATACTCTGACCAGCGCGGCTCTCGAATTGGAAAGGCCTGCCTGGCAAATGCCCGCCGCGGGCGCACCGGTCACTACCCCAGGTCTTCCGGCGACCGGACCGTTGTTTGGCGATACTGGCGTAGATACAAATGGCGTGGCCCTGCCGAACGACCAGGGAACGGATCTGGAAACCGACAGTTTTCACTATTACGGAGTGATAGTGCCGGCTGGCAATAGCGGTTTGTTGCGAACGGAAGTCGATGCCATCAGCGGCAATGCGAACCTGTATTTACGGGCGTTTGCGCCACCCACCCTTTCTCACAACGCCAGCGGCGCAGGGGGACCGTTGTATGATCGGGCGGCCACAAATAATATCGGGACTAAGTACGGGAATTGGGTTCCTCTTGACGGTAAATCCCAACTAAGTTTGAGCCCCGGTACGTGGTACATCGCCGTTCACGCCGCGTGGGGATCAAACATCCGGTATCGACTCAAGCTTTCCACAGGAACAGTTTCCGATCTGACGTTCGCAGGCGGCACGCTTACCGGCCAGGCACTTGCCGCTGGTGATTGGCGTTATTTCCGGGTTCCGGTACCCACAATCGCACCCTACCACTGG
>Ga0306920_100006429_pt1 | contig 15336 bp, 13 predicted proteins | sample flu12Cox44000170_FD_204666 | JGI IMG/M metagenome (GOLD analysis project Ga0306920, IMG submission 204666) | Lab enrichment of tropical soil microbial communities from Luquillo Experimental Forest, Puerto Rico - flux4day.12C.oxic.44.000.170 (v2)... | ecosystem: Environmental > Terrestrial >... | reverse complement strand
GTGCGGCAAGAGCTCCGACAAGGCGCCGGTCCACGTCTGCGAGTTCTGCTTCGGCCCGCTCGAGGTCGCCTACGACTACGCGGCCATCGGCAAGGTGCTGACCCGCGCCGTGATCGAATCGCGCCCCGACACGATGTGGCGCTACGCCGAGCTCCTGCCGATCGACGGCCCGCCCGCGGTCGGCCAGGCGACCGGTATGACGCCGCTCGTGCGCGCCGACCGGCTCGCCAAGCGCCTCGGCCTCGCCGAGGTGTGGGTGAAGAACGACGCCGTCAGCTTCCCGACGCTGTCGTTCAAGGACCGCGTCGTCTCCGTCGCCGTCTCCAAGGCGATCGAGTTCGGCATCGGCACCGTCGCCTGCGCGTCGACGGGCAACCTGGCCAACGCCACCGCCGCCCAGGCGGCGGCCGCCGGCCTGCCGTCGGTGATCCTCATCCCCTACGACCTCGAGGCCGCGAAGGTGATCGGCACCAGCATCTATGGCGCCCGCGTCATCGGCGTCAAGGGGACGTACGACGACGTCAACCGCCTCTGCTCGGAGATCGCGGGCAAGTACGGCTGGGGGTTCGTCAACGTCAACCTCCGGCCGTTCTACGCCGAGGGGTCGAAGAGCTACGCCTACGAGATCGCCGAGCAGCTCGGCTGGCGGCTCCCCGCGCACATCGTGGTGCCGATGGCGGGCGGCTCGCTGGTCACCAAGGTGGGCAAGGCGTTCGGCGAGTTCGAGAAGCTGGGCCTGGTCGCCGCGCCCGCGCGCAAGACGCGCATCCACGGCGCCCAGGGCGCGGGCTGCGCCCCGATCGTCGACATGGTGCTCGAGAACCGGGAGCAGGTCCGCCCGGTCAAGACGCCGACCGGCGTCGCCAAGTCGCTGGCCATCGGCAACCCGGCGGACGGCTTCTACTCGCGCCAGACCATCATCGGCTCCGGCGGCTGGGCGGCCAAGCCCGACGACGCGGAGATCGTCGCGGCGATGCGCCTGCTCGCCGAGACCGAGGGGATCTTCGCCGAGACCGCCGGCGGCGTCACGCTGGGCGCCGCGATCCGCCTCATCAAGGGCGGGCAGATCGGCAAGGACGACGGGCCGGTCGTCATCTCCGTCACGGGCAACGGCATGAAGACGCAGGACCCGCTCGTGGAGACGCTCCCCAAGCCGGAGCTCATCGGCCCGCGCCTGTCGGACTTCGATTCCCTGCACGCGACCTGGACCTAAGAGGAGACCCACATGGCCACGATCCGCATCCCGACGCCCCTCCGCAAGCTGACGCAAGGGAAGGAGGAGGTCACCGCCCAGGGCGCCACCGTCGGCGCCCTCATCGCCAGCCTCGAGACGCAGTACCCGGGGATCAAGGAGCGCATCTGCGACGACAGCGGCCAGGTCCGCCGCTTCGTGAACATCTTCGCCAACGACGAGGACATCCGCTTCCTCAAGAACCTCGAGACTCCTGTCAAGGACACGGACGAGATCTCGATCGTCCCGGCGATCGCGGGAGGGTGAGCGCCCCGCCGATGGACGCCGCGGCCGCGCACCGCTACGGACGCCAGATCGCGTTGCCGGAGGTCGGCCCCGACGGGCAGGAGCGGATCTGCCGCGCCCGCGTCGTCGTGGCGGGAGGCGATCTCGCCGCCGCCGTGGCCGCCGACTACCTGCGCGCGGCGGGCGTGGGGACGGTCGTCGCGCTCCGCGAGCTCCCTACGGGCGGCGCCGGCTGGCTCGCCGCGCTCGACGGCGCCGACGTCGTCGTCCGCTCGGGCTTCGACGACGACACCATGTTCGCCGCCGGGACGCGCCTGGGGCTGCCGAGCGTCGTCGTCCGCGCACGCCCCGAGCTCGTCGACCTGCTGTCGAAGCCGCGGCGCCCGCCGGCCCCCGACGCGCCGCTCGACGCCCCGGTGAAGGCGAGCGCCACCGCCGAGGGTCCGAGCGCCGTCGCCGCCGGGGCGCTGGCCGCGGCCGAGGCGCTGCAGATCCTCGCCGGCGCCGAGCGCGGCGGCGGCTTCGCACGCCACCTCCGCCTGCCGCTCGACGGCGCGGACCTGCTGGTGCAGGTGATCGGCCCCCGATGACGTTCATGCTCGACCCCATCCGGCGGGCGCGGCTGCGCGTCGCCGAGAAGATCACCGACCTCGTCGGCGACACGCCGATCGTCCGCCTGCCGGCCTTCGAGCGCTGCACGCCGGGCGTCGAGCTGTGGGCCAAGTGCGAGTTCCTCAACCCCGGCGGCTCGGTCAAGGACCGCGCCGCCTACCAGATGATCCGCGACGCGATCCGGACGGGCCTCCTCAAGCCGGGGCAGTCGATCATCGACTCGACGAGCGGCAACACCGGCGTCGCCTACTCGCTCATCGGCGGCGCGCTCGGCTTCCCGGTCACGCTGGTGATGCCCGGCAACGTGTCGTGGGCCCGCCGCAAGATCACCGAGGCCTACGGCACCAAGCTGATCTTCTCCGACCCGATGGAGGGCTCCGACGGCGCGATACGTCTGTGCCGCAAGATCGTCGACGAGAACCCCGGCGCCTACTTCTACCCCGACCAGTACTCGAACCTCTCCAACCCCCTCGCCCACTACAACGGCACCGGGCGCGAGATCTGGGAGCAGACCGAGGGGCGGGTCACGCACTTCGTGACCGGCATCGGCACCAGCGGCACGGTGATGGGCGTCGGCCGCCGCCTCAAGGAGTACCGCCACGACATCGAGGTCTGGGCCGTCGAGCCGTCCGACGCGCTGCACGGCCTCGAGGGGCTCAAGCACATGGAGAGCTCGCTCGTCCCCGCCATCTACCACCCGGCGGAGCTCGACGGCGTCATCTCCATGGACACCGACGAGGCCTGGGACGTCTCCGAGCGGCTGGCCAAGGAGGAGGGGCTGCTCGTCGGGCACTCGTCGGGCGCGTCGCTCGCCGGCGGCCTGCGCCTGGCCAAGAAGCTGGTCGCCGCCGACAAGCCCGGCGTCGTCGTCACGCTGTTCCCCGACCGCGCCGAGCGCTACTTCGAAGCGCCAGTGCAGCCCAAGCCCGCCGAGACGACGTGAGCGACGCCGCGCCGATCCCCGCGCCCCACCCCGTCCTGACCGCCGAGGCGCTGGCCATGATCTACGCCCACGCGCGGCGCGACTACCCCAACGAGTGCTGCGGCATGGTCTTCGGCCCCAAGGACGAGCGCGCCGCCGGCCGCGCCGTCGCCTGCGCCAACATCCAGAACGAGCTCCACGCCGAGGACCCCCAGAAGCACACCCGCGACGCGCGCACGGCGTACAACTTCGGCGCCGCGGATCTGTTCAAGCTGGGCAAGAGCCTGCGCGGCCCCGAGCCGGCGAAGATCGTCTACCACTCGCACGTCGAGGTCGGCGCCTACTTCAGCGACACCGACCAGGCCGCCGCCCAGATGGACGGCGAGCCCGCCTACCCCGTCGACTACGTCGTCATCGACGTCCGCGCCAACGGCGTGGGCGGCGCCGCGCAGTTCACCTGGGACGCGACCGCCGGGCGCTACGTCGAGATCGGCCGCTACCCGGGCGCCAGCGACGCAGCCTAGGGGCAGCCGACGACGGCGACCGGCGCCGCCGCGGTGGTGGCGGTGACGCCCGCGTTGCCGAGCTGCATGCTGTCGTTTGCTCCCCAACAGTAGGCGGAGCCGTCGGACGTGAGGGCGCAGGTGGTGTGGTCACCCGCCGTGACCTCGACGACGTTGCCGCCCGGAACCGGCACGAGCTGCGGCGCGGTATCGGCGGCCAGGGCGCCCCCGGTCTGGCCGTCGTCGTTGGCGCCCCAGCACCAGACCTGCCCGTCGTCGGTGCGTGCGCAGGCGTGACCGAGCCCCATGGCAATGGCCGTCGCGCGCCCGTCGAGCGTGACGGGCACGGGGCCGAGTGGCGGGTTGGCGGTGTCGACCACGTCGCCCCAGCACGCGACGTCCCCGCCGGTCTCGACGACGCAGCTGCTGTTGGTCCCCTTGGCGACGGCGAGAGCCTGGCCTCGGAGAGCGGTGACCTCGACCGCGGGGGTGTCGGTTGTCCTCGCGGCCGCACCATCGCCGAGAATCCCCGCGCCCCAACACCAGAGCGATTGATCCTGCTTCACGGCGCAGCCGTCGAGCTCCGCGTTCGGGCCGCCGAGCCCGACCTCGACGACGTCGCCGCCGAGACCGGCCGGCGCCGTGAACCCACCGGCAGCGGGCAGCATCTCGTCGAGGTCGCTCCAGCAGCCGACGGTCCGGTCGGCGTTGAGGAGGCAGTTCCAGATCCCTGCGCTCATCGCCACGTCGAGCGCGGCGGTCAGATCCGCGACGCCGCCCGGGATCTCCACGAACCAGCAGAGCCGGGCGCCACTCTGGTGGGTCTCGCACAGCAGCCCGGAGTTCCGCGTGGCGACGTAGACGATGTCGTCGGTGTACCGCACCTCGTGCGGCGGGTTCATCTCCCCGTTCCCGGGATCGCCCCAGCCCCACAGGCTCCCGTCCAGCCCCACGCCGAACGCCCCGCGCTCGCGCGCCGAGATGCTGCGGAAATGGCAGGCCTTGGGGCCACCGCCGCAGGCGACCGCCGCCGCCCCGAGGCTCCCGCACAGGGCCGCGATGGCCAAGGTTTGACTCCCGTGCCGCATCCGCCGCCGACAGCGCGAGTATACTGGCGTTCGTGGTGGTCGGGGGCCTTCGACGTCGCGCCAGCGGGCCGGTGTGGGCCCGAGCGTTCCTGCTCGCCGGGCTCGGCCTGGCGGACGCAGGCTGCGGGAGCGACGACTGCAGCGGCGCGATCGCGCTCAGCGCCTACGTCGACACCGCGGCGGTGCTCAAGGCGGACGGCTCGGTCTGGACCTGGACGCAGTACCAGGACTCCATCCGGCCCGCGCGCGCCATGACGAACTCGGGCGCGACGGGCTTCGCCAACGGGCAGATGTGCCTGCGCCTCGCGTCGGGCGACGTCTCCTGCCCGCTCGAAGGGGACGTCGGGGACTTCCTCCCCCCGAACACGCGCGAGGCCTCGATCTGGATCGAGGGCGGCCTCGCGATCGTCGGCCTCAATGGCGGCGGCCCGCTCGGCTGCGCCGTCGCGGCAGACGGCACGCTCAGCTGCCAGCCAGTACCGGACTACGCCTTTTCGCCGATCCGCGGCGATGTCCGCGACGTGTCGATCGGCGCGGATCACACCTGCGCGGTCACCGCGGGTGGCACGGTCGACTGCGAGCCGTTGCAGGGGCCGAACACGAGCAACTCGGCCTGGGCCAACGCCGGGAGCGGACCCACCGACGTCGTGGAGATCGTGTCGTCGTCGAACCTCTCCTCGCAATCGGCGGTGCGAACCGCCGCGGGCGAGGTCTGGATGCTCGGGCCCGAAGCACGCAAGGTGCTCGGCATCGACGCTCCCGCCACCGCGCTCCTGGCCCTGCACGGCGTGTTCTGCGCCCTGGTCGCGGATGGGCGGGTGCTCTGCTGGGCGGGGAACGACCTCAGCCAGTTCGATGTGGTGCTCCCGCCGGACAGCATGGTGGAGCTCCCGGAGGAGATCCCCGGCTTGCCCAGGCCCGCGGTCGCCATCGCGGGGGGGCCCGGGTCCGGCTACGGCAACTTCGCCTGCGCCTTGCTCGACGACACCACGGTCTGGTGCTGGGGCGCGGGGTTCGGCGGGCACGCCGGTCAGCGCGTCGCGGCCTGCGACTAGCCCAGCGCGGTCACGACCCGCACCCGCCGCCGCACGACGAGCCGCACGACGAGCCGCTGCTGCACGACGAGCCGCACGACGACGACGAGCCGCCGTCTGATGAACCGCCATCCGACGAGCTGCTGTCGCCGCCCGACGCGTCGGCGCCGCCCCAGTCACCGCCGCCCGCCGAGGCGTCGCCGGCGGACCAGCCCGGGCTCGTGGAGGCATCGTAGTCGGGGATGCTGTCCGACACCGCGACCGTGCCGCCGCCGTCGAAGGTCACGGCGTCGCGCCCGGCCCAGCGGTCGGTCACGGTCGCGAGATGGTCGCCGGTGCCGAGCGCGTCACCGGCCGGGTTGACGACCAGTACGGCGGGCGACTGCCAGTAGGCGTTGTGCATCATCGAGTCGAGCATCGCCCAGTTCATGAAGTCGTAATACGGGTCGTAGTAGTAGTAGTAGAACGGATCGGCGTAGGCGCCGGCGCGCTGGTAGGTCGGCACCGCGCGGTAGCGCGGCGCCTCGACCTCGCCTCCGAAGGGGAGCCGGCGGAAGCGCGCCAGCTGGGGCGCGTCCGGCCGGATGATCTGCACGATCGCAGGGTGCGCCGTGGTCCGCGCGCCCACGAGCGCGCGGCCGAGCTTGTCGGCGATGCGGCGGGTGAGGCCGTCGAGCGCGAGGCGGTCGGTGTTGGTGCGCGCCGTGTCGGCCATGAAGGCGTCGATGCGGGCGCGGTAGTCGGCCGCGCTCTCTCCGGGCTGGACCCGCAGCTCCTCGACCCGGGCCGAGAGGACGACGCCCATCTGCTCCTCGCCGAGCAGGACGCGGTTGTGGATGCGCACGTCGACGAGGACGTGCAGCCCTGCCTCGCGGTGCGAGAGCACGAGGTGCATCTCCGAGAAGCGCTTGCCGAGGATCCCCTTCTGCTCGCCCGCGGCGAGGAGCAGCGACAGGTCGTCGTCGACCTCGTTGGTGTCCATGTAGACGACCTTCTTGTCGACGATGAACGAGATCACGTCCTTGACCCCGGCCGCCGCGAAGCCCTCCACGAGCCCCGCCACGAGCGACAGCGCGGAGATCGTCAGCTCCTCGTGGTCGCCGCTAAGATCGAGCTTGGCGCCGAACAGGCCGCGGATCCATTCTCCCGCCGTCTTGTGCCGATCGGCGACGACGTGGGGCAACTCGACGGTGATGGCGCTCTTCAGCATCAGGACCTCCGCTTGGCTTGCAGGACGCTCGAGCGCAACGCCTCGAGCTCGTTCTCGGTTTGCAGCAGCTGGGCCAGGGTCAGCGACTCCTCCTTGGCGGGGAGCTGCTTGACGGCCGGCGGGGCCAGCGCGTCGATCTGATCGCGCAGGCGGGTCGCCTTCTCGCGCAGCGCCGCGGCCTCGGGGCCGGGCATCTCGTCGGCCGCGATGAGCACGTCGGCGAACACCTTCTCGGCGGAGGAGCGCGCCTCGGCGAGCGTGCGGCGGCGCTCGCCCCCCCGCCGCACGCGCCGCGCGATCACCCAGCCCACCGCCGCGGCCGCGCCCAGCCCGGCGACGCCGAGCGCGACCGACGCGAGCGACGAGCCGGAGCGCCGCTCCTCACCCCGCCCGCCGGCGGCGGCGTCGAGCTCGGCGACCGCGAGCGCCAGCCCCCGCCCGTAGTACTGGCGGAGGCCGACCTCGGCGCGGGCCAGCGCCGCGTCGATCGCCGCGTGGGACAGGTTCCAGCCGCGGGCCTCCCAGCGGCGCCCGTCGAAGAGCAGCAGCAGATCCCGGCCCTCGTCGAAGCCGAGCCGGGTCCAGACCTCGTGCAGCGGGCCGAGCTCCTCGCCGAGCGGCGCCACCACGACGTGGGCGTGACGGCCCGCCGTCGCGACGCGCCCGATCTCCCGCTCCACCTCGCGGCGGCCGCCCGGCTTGAGTAGACCGCCGAGGTCCACGAGCGGGCCCTCGCGCAACCCGGCGGTGGCGTCGTCGACCAGGCTCACGCGGTCTCCAGGACCTGCGCCGCCCGGCGCGCCTCGCCTGCCAGCTCGCCCATGGTCGGGAGGCGGCTGTCGCGCTCGACGATCAGCGCCTGGATCGGCGAGCGGCCGCGCAGCCGCTCGAGCAGCGCGAAGGCCTCCTCGTCGACGGGGTGATCGTGCGAGTCGATCCAGAACGCGTCCGGGCCGCGCACGCCGCCCGCGAGGTGCACGCCCCAGACCGCGTCGAGCGGGTACTCTTCGAGCAGCGCGGCCGGGCAGCCGCCGAAGTTCCGGGCGTCGTAGAGCAGGTTCGTCACGTCCAGGAGGAGGCCGCAGCCGGTCTCGGCGACGAGGCGGCGGAAGAAGCTCGCCTCGGTCATGGTGTCCCCGGGCCAGCGGAACGGGTGCGCGATGTTCTCCAGCGCGATCGGCACCCCCAGCCGATCGTGCCATGAACGGACGCGCGCCGCGACCAGCGCGTAGGTCTCCTCGGTGCAAGGCAGCGGGCAGAGGTGGCCGAGATCGATGCCGCCGGGCGCGCGCGTGAACGCGAGGTGGTCGCTCACGTAGAGCGGGCGCGCGCGGCGCGCGAGGTCGCGCACGCGGGCGAGCTGGGCGCGCGTCACGTCGTCGCCGGCCACGTCCGCGACGGCCGTCCCCACCGACAGCCCCACCGAGTGGAACACCAGCGGGTAGCGGTCGGCGAGCGCGTCGATGTCGGCGGGCGCGGCGAAGAAGTGCTCGGGCATCACCTCGAGCAGCGCGGGGCCCGGCCCCGCGCCGAGCAGCGCGGCCCGGTGCGCCCGCCGGTAGCCGAGCCCCCCGCCGACGAACGCCGTCACGGAAGCCGCCTCCACCTCATCGCGCTCCCCTCGAAGACGTAGGCGTGCGGCGCGAGCGGCGGATCCACGGGGACCAGGCCGACGCGCAGCTCGGCGGCGATCTCGTGCACGGCGTGGCGGGCACGGAGCTCGCGGCGCCCGCCGTCGGCGCGCGCGCATCCCGCCGCCACCTCGAACGCGAGCAGGTCCGCCGCCCACGATGCTTCGCCCGGATCGGCTCCGAGCCCGCGCGTCAGATCCGCGAGCGCGCGCGAGGCTTCGGCGAGCCCCGGCGGCAGGACGCCGTCGCAGGCGACCGGAGGGTGCGCGCAGAGCCAGCGGTCGTAGCGGGCCTCGAGCCCCACGATCACGCGCGCTGACAGGGGCAGGCTGCGCGCGACCTCCTGCCAGCGCTTCCGGCGGAGCCCGCGCGCGTAGCGAGCCACGTCGTCGCCGGAGAGCCCGGCGAGCGGCGTTGCGTCGGCCTCGTGCGCAGCGCCCGTCACGACGGCCGCGAGCGCATCCTGCAGGCGAGCCAGTTCGCGCATCATGCTGACGCCCCGCCGGCCGCGCTCGCCGGCGCCGCCCCCGCGCTGGCCAGCGCCGCCTCGGCGAACGACTCGGCAGCGACCGCGATCGGCGACAGCGCCAGCCCGTCGCCGCGGGCGGTGACGTGCGCCGACAGCTCCGGCGAGAACAGCCGGATGACGGCCTTGGCGGCGCTCCCCTGCGCGCGCGCCATCAACGTCACGCGGAGATTGACGGCGTCGGAGTCGGTGAGGGCCAAGACGGCGCCGGCCTGCCGGACGCCCGCCAGCTCGAGCACCTTGTCGTCGGCGGCGTCGGCGACGACGACGTGGTGCCCGGCGTCGCGCAGCGCCGACAGGTTGCGGGCGTCGCGCCGGCGCTCGATCAGCACGACCCGCTTCCCCTTGGCAGCCAGCATCACCGCCACCCGGTAGCCGAGCTTGCCGGCGCCGGCGATCACCACGTGCCCGCGGTGGCGCACCTGCACGCGCCCGGCCTGCACGTCGAGCCGCCGGGTCACCACCCAGCCCGTGAGCAGCGCGAACAGCGTGGCGACGAACGCAGCGCCGGCCAGCATCAGCAGCATGCCGACCACCTTCGCCGGGTCCGAGGCCCGGCTGAGGCTGATGTCGCCGTACCCGACGGTCATGATCGTCGTCCAGACGAAGTAGAGGGCGTCGAGCGGGCGCAGGTCGAGCGCATGCGCGAAGTAGATCGTCGCCGGAACGACGACCGCGGCGAGGCCGGCCAGCGCCCCGAGCAGCACGCGATCGACCCCCGCGCCCCGGCGCAGGGCGCGCACCGCCCCGCCCGGCGCCGGCAAGGCCGGCGCGGCTGCGATCGCGCGCAGGGCCGCGTCGGCGAAGGCGGGCGCCGCCAGCTGCGACATGCTGAGGATGGTCAGCCGATCGACGGTCGCCGCCAGGTAGCCCGCCAGCGACTCGTCGAACATCCGGACGACGAGCGGCAGGTCCGGCCGCACGCCACGCGCCGCGAGCGCGACGTCGACGTTGCCGGCGTCGTCGTCCGAAGCGAGCACCAGGACCGACGCCCCGCCGAGGCGCGCCGCCGACGCGCGGTCCGAGACGTCGAGAGCCGCCAAGCGCTCGACGCGGGCGCCGCCGGCCTCCAGCCGCGCGGCGATGGACGTCGCGAGGCGCGCGGCCCCCACGAGCAGGATCGGCCCCCCCGCCGGCGACATGTGACGATTCTAGCGGCGATCGTCCAGCGCCGACACCCCCGGACGTGCCCGCCCGAGCACCGCCCGCGCCGCCGCAACCCCCACCTCGGCGACCGCGGTGGTCACTGCTGTGGTGGTCACTACTGGGCAACACCCCGGTTGTTGCCCTAGTCTCGACGGACATGGCTTACCCGACGTCGGGCGGCGGCCTACGTTCGCCACGCACGCCCACGGCGCTCGCGGTCTCGATGGTCGCCGCCGCCGTCGCCGGCTGCTTCGCGTCCGTGCAACCGCAGCTGCCCGACGACGTCGCCACGGCGCTGGCCCGGACGCCGATGCGGCGCCTCGACACCGACAACCTGCAGGTCTACTACCCGGAGCCACGGCGCGACGAGGCCTACCGGTTCGCGCTCTTCCTCGAGAGCTGCACGCGCGCGCTCGAGGCGCGGGCCCTCATCCACAACCGGCTCTCCGACGCCAAGAAGATCGTCATCTTCCCGGAGCTGACGTTCAACAACGCATTCACCAGCCCGACGCTGCCGGGCTACGCGCCGTTCGCCGTGGTCCCCACCTACGACAGCATCGACCTGTTCTCGCTGGAGATGGGGCTGCCGCCCGACCCGGCGATCATCGCCTGCCACGAGCTGACGCACTACGTGCACCTCGGGCAGATGGCCGGGTTCTGGTACGCGATGAACCTGGTCTTCGGAAATCTGATCACCCCGCAGCTGGGCCTCGACAGCTGGTTCGACGAGGGGCTGGCCGTGTACTACGAGACGCTGCTGCAGCCGGGCGTGGGGCGGCTCGCCTGGCCGTACTGGAACGGCGAGTTCGCGGCCGGCGTCGCCGGGCGGCGGCTCAACGGCGGCGACATGTCCGCGCTCAACCGCGACGCGCCCCTCGGCAACCACTATATCGTCGGGAGCCACTTCGTGCGCTTCCTCGCCGAGCGCTACGGCGAGTGGCACCTCTGGAAGCTGATCGAGGTGCAGGGGCGATCGATCTTCTTTCCGCTCTGGGTCGACCTCCGGTTCTGGCAGGCGTACGACAAGACGCTGTCGACGCTCATCGACGAGTTCGCCGACGACACCCAGCGCCGCTACCCGGTCGCGGCGCGCCCGGCGGGCCAGCGGCCGCTGTTTCCCGCCGGGACCGAGGCCCGCTACGGCCGCGCGCGCGACGGCACGGAGGCGATCATCACCGCGGACCACGACCTGCCGGCGCGCCTCGTCGTCCGCGCGCCCGACGGGCGCGTCCGCTTCGAGCGCGACCTCACCGACGTGCTGCCGCTGCGCACCCTGGCCATCTCCTCGCCGCAGATCTCCGGCCCGCCCAGCTTCACCGCCGACGGCGGCCTCATCTACTTCACCGCGCTCGACCTCGGCCCCGTGTTCGACGTCAGCCGCCTCGTGCGCGTCGACGCCACGACCGGCGACCTCACCATCGCCCACCGGAGCCTGCGCGGCGGCGGCGGGTCCATCAGCCCGGACGGCCGCAGCTACGCCTTCGCGCAGGCGGACGGCGACCACCACGACCTCGCGGTCCTCGATCTCGCGTCGGGGGCGATCCGCGTCCTCGCCCGCCAGCCGCCGGGCGGGTTCGTCTCCATCCCGCGCTACGCGCCCGACGGCCGCCAGCTGGTGACGACCGTGTTCGACGGGCGCAACTTCACCATCCGGACGTTCGACGCGACGACGGGCAAGCCGATCGCAACGCTGACCGACGGCAAGGGAACGGTCCACGACGCGAGCTGGGCGGACGCCACGCACGTGGTCTACCTAGGCTCCGACGCCGCCGACGCCGGCTTCCAGGTGCACGTCGCCGACCTCGCGAGCGGCGGCTCGCGCCAGCTCACCCACGTCCCTTACCTCGCGTTCGAGCCCCAGGCCGCCGGCCGGCGCCTCCGCTTCCTCAACCGCGAGGGCTGGCACTGGACGCTCGACGAGATCGACGTCGATCCGTCCCAGCCGCTGCCCCCACCGGCGCCCATCGCGCCGCCCCACCCCGTCGCGCCGGCGCCACCTGGCGCGCCGCCGCCATCCCCCGGCTCTCCGCCTGCGCCCGCCGCGCCAGCTCCGCCCGCCGCACCGCCCGCGCCGGTGGCGCCGCCCGCACCCGCGCCGCCGCCGGTGTCTCCCCCGGCCTCGACTCCGGCGATTCCGGCTTCCCCGGCGACGGGAGCGCAAACCCTCTCCACGATCGCGCTGGCCGCGATTGTCGCCCAGGCCGCGCCTCCGGTGCCGCCGGCGGCGCCGCCGCCACCCGAGGCCGCGCCGCCCCCGAACCCGCCGGCCGCCGCCCCGCCTCCGCCCCAAGGTCCTCCGCCACCGCCCGGTTGGGTGCCGGCGCCGCCGCCCGGATGGGTCCCTGCGCCCGGTTACGTCCCGGCCCCCCCGCCCGGCTACGTGCCCGCGCCTCCGCCCGGCTACGTGCCTGCGCCCGGCTACGTCCCGGCCCCACCGCCCGGCTACGTACCGCCGCCCGGCTACGTGCCGCCGCCCGGCTACGTGCCCGTGCCCGGCTACGTTCCGATCGTTCCGCTCCCGCCGCCCGGGCCGCCACCGGTCGCGCCGGTCGCGGTGTTGAGCGACGCCCCCTACGAGCAGACGGATCACCTGTTCGGCCTCCAGCTGCGCGGGCTCACGCTCGCCGCTGCCGGGCGCAACGGCACCTTCATCGGCGGCGTCCTGGCCGGCGGCGACCGGCTGCAGTTTCACCGCTGGGTGCTCGAGGGGCTGTACCAGGCCGGCCTCAACCAGCCTGGCTACGGCGGCTCGATCGCCTACGCCAACCGACAGCTCGCGCCGCTCACGATCATCGCCTCGGCGCTCGCGCTCCGTTACCACGACGTCGCGGCCGGCACCACGGGGACAATCGTGCCGGCGGACTACACGCTCGACAAGCAGCTCTACGAGGCGAACCTGTCCGTGAGCCGCGCGTTCTACGGCAACCCGGTCTCGCTCGGCTTCACGCTCATCGACGACAACCAGCCCGGCGACCTGACGCTGCTCTACCAGCAGCGCAAGGCGGCGGGCCCGTTCCTGTCGGCGAGCTACAACGGCATCGAGGCGACGCCTTACACGGGGCCGCGCCGCGCGTTCGTGCTCTCGAGCGCGCTGGCGCTCTATCCCCAGGCCTGGTCGACGGCGCAGACGACCTTCCTCGACGCCGGCGCGGAGATCGTCGGCGTCACGCCGCTGCCGCTGTCGCGCCGGCACACGCTGACCCTCGATCTCCGGGGCCGCGACCTCTTCAACCTGCCGCCCGGCGCCCGGTGGCTGCAGGTCGGCGGCGGCCTCTCCGCCCTCGCGCTCAGCCGCCGCCCCAACCTCGGCGTCCCGCCGGAGGTCGAGATCCCCTCTCTGCCCGACCAGATCACCTTCTTCGAGCCTCTCCTCGGCTACGAGGACTACCCGATCGCCACCGACCGGATCGCCATCGCCGAGGTCGTCTACACCTACCCGTTCATCATCGACTGGGGGACGGCGTCGACGCTCGCCCTGCTGCCGGCGCTCTTCGTCCGGCAGATCGATCTCCAGCTCTTCGCCGCGGCGGCCACGCCCGGGCGAAGCGACGTGGTGACCGGACGCCTCGACCTCCACGCGGCGGTCGGCGGCGCGCTGTCGCTGCGCACGGCCTTGTGGGTGGTGCCGCTCAGCCTGACGTACCAGATCGCGCGCCGCCTCGAGGACGACCAGGCCCTCGTCCAGCTCCTGCTCCTGACGGCCAACTAGGCGCGCCGTCCGATCGCTCGCGGCGTCATTGACAGCGGTGGCGCACCGCCGTCAGACTTCCGGATCGCGAGCCATGTCGAGCCGGCGCTCACAGCATCGCGGAAGTTGGGCCGCAGTCGTCGTCCTCGCGGTGCTCGCGGCGTGCAACTCGGAGACCGGGTCGAGCCCGACGGGAACAGGTGGCGGCGCCGCCGGCGCGTCCGGGTCCGCGGGCACCTCCGGCGACGCGGGCACCTCGGGCAGTGCGGGAACGACCAGCAGCGCGGCCACGACCGGCACCGCCGGCACGATCGGTGGCGCGGGGACGACCGGCAGCGCGGGCACGAGCGGCGGCGCCGGATCCGTCGGCGTCGCCGGGACGACCGGCGCGGCGGGCGCGAGCGGTGGCGCGGGCCGTGGGGGCGCGACCGGCAGCGCGGGACGCGGCGGCACGACGGGCAGTGCTGGGGCGACGGCGGGCGCAGGCGGCCGCGGCGGCACGAAGGGCGTCGCGGGCGCGAGCGGCGGGCGCGGTGGCTCGAGCGGCGCGGGCGGCGGGTCGGCGGGCGGCGGGGGCACGACCGGCGCGGCGGGCGCGGGGACGCAACCTTACAAAGGGCTCGCCTCGTACAACGGCTGCACCGACCTCGCGGTCTTGAACACCTCCTGGTACTACACCTGGAACGCCTCCACGAACTGCACGTCGAGCGCCCAGTTCGTCCCGCAGATCTGGGGGCACTCCGGAGAGAACATCGCCAGTGAGATCACCGCCGCGGCGAACAAGGGCTACCCGTACGTGCTCGGGTTCAACGAGCCGGACAACACGGGGCAGTCGAACATGACCGTCGCCGCGGCGATCGGGCTCTGGCCGCAGCTCACCACCAACAAGGCGCTGCTCGTCGGCAGCCCGGCGACCCAGGGGAACAGCACCGGCCTGACCTGGCTCACCCAGTTCATGACCATGGCCAACGCCGACACCACCGGCACGCTGCGCGTCGACTTCATCGCCATGCACTGGTACGGCTGGAACTCGGGGTCGTGCGAGCCGTCGGCCGCGACGCTCGAGAACTTCCTCAAACAGGTGGAAGCGATCCCCGGCAACCGCCCGATCTGGATCACCGAGTGGGGCTGCCTCAACGTGAGCGCGCCCACCTCGGCTGGCGTGCAGTCGTTCCTGAGCGGGGCGATCACGATGCTGGCCAAGCACCCGCGCGTCGTGCGCTACGGCTGGTTCGAATCGCGCACGAGCGACCCCAACACCACGCTGGTCAACAGTGACGGGACGCTGACCGCGCTGGGGACGATCTACGCGGGCGCGCCCGCGACCAAGTAACCGCGGCCAATCCCGTCGGGGTTGACAGCCCGGCGATCGCCGGAGAGACTTTTTGCTCTCCCCCGAGCCCCAGGAGGTGTCCGATGCGAGCTTCACGGACCTCGGATCGCCGGTGTTGGCGGTGGTGTATCCCGATCATCCTCGCCGCAGCCGGCTGTGGCTCGCA
>Ga0306920_100006428_pt1 | contig 15336 bp, 10 predicted proteins | sample flu12Cox44000170_FD_204666 | JGI IMG/M metagenome (GOLD analysis project Ga0306920, IMG submission 204666) | Lab enrichment of tropical soil microbial communities from Luquillo Experimental Forest, Puerto Rico - flux4day.12C.oxic.44.000.170 (v2)... | ecosystem: Environmental > Terrestrial >... | reverse complement strand
GACACTGCCCGGGAATCTTCTCCAGCAGGAACCGAACCGGCATGAGTTTGTCCTTCATCCCGGCACGCAGCACTTGCTCCGTCTGGCTCAGCACGCGCGGAATCTGGTGCAGCCGCGCGATGTAATCATCGTACTGCCTCACCGTCGTGAACGGCACCGCATTCGGCAGGTCCGCGAGGCTAGTGTGAATGCCGTTCTGCTGGTTGATCGGCATCTCGTATTCTTTCAGGTTGTAGTCGGTGATGCGCTGCTGCAAAACCCGCGCCATCAGGTCGTGCGACAACTGGTCCTGATCGCTGAAGCCTGTGGCGTCGATGGCCTGAAGGCGGACCAGGAATTCCTGGTTGGTCTTGTTGCGTTGTGCGATCGCCTCGAGCGAGTAGTCCGCGAGCTTGTCGTTGTAGCGGTAGTCGCCGAACGCGGTGGCGCGCTCCGGGAAGTACTTGAGATCAGACTCGTACTGCTCTTCGAAAAGCGCATTCTGCGCAGCAACACGATCGGCAATCGGCTTCTGGTTCTGCGCAAACAGAACACCGGCGAAAGCAAGAAGGCACAAGAGGCTCAGCGGGAGTCGCATAGCGAAAAAGCCTATCAGAAACTCTAGTGTTTTATCGGAAGCGAGCCTTCGGCAGAGAAGCGAGCCGGACACGATGCTCCACGCGCGTTCGACAAAACCGTTTGAAGGGAGCCTCTTTCGTTCGCGGCGGGCCCTATTGAATTCCAAGTGATTTTTTGTTCGATTTGCTCGAGAACGGTCGGCAACCCTTCAGTTATCCGCTAGTGGAAGTGCGGCGCGTGACCTAGCGATCCAGACCGTTTGTTGCTTTATTTTGTAGCCTGCGAGACCGATAGTTGACCTTCATAAAATCCAGCGCACGCGAGATGTGGGTCGCAGGTCGCGCCGGTGTACCACTACATCGAGCATTCAGTGCTGTAACAGGAATTCACTATGCTGGGAACCGAGTAGTCTTTGCCGGATGGTCTGCTCAATCACAGGACGCCCAAACGATTCCGTACAGCAAAGCGCAAATGACGTGATGAAACTTGCTCGCCAGCGCGTCACAGCACCCTGGGATGAAGGCTGGAAGAAATATCTTGGACCGGACAAGTGCCCTCCATTCCCTGACCCTCCGTGGTGGTAAGAAGTGTAGCGAACTGCATAAGCCATGATGCACAACGAAACGTTAGCAATAGCACTGCGTCCATCATCCAGAAAATGGGCATATGGGGAAACAAAGCCGTGCTCGGTTTCCCAGAGGTGGAGTTCTGACTCGGAATTGCTCCACGGGGCCGCCCATCAGGGCACAAGCCCAAGAGGTAACCCTCATCGGCATTTGCATACACAACTTGTCGCATTCGAAGTGCTCAACGAACCAACGGCTGCAACCAGCGTTGCAGAATGTCGTTAACATCCACCCCCGTGGCCTGCTTGAAAATGGGGGCCAGTTCGTCAATCTTGAATGGCCGCTGCTCTTGCTGGGTGCGCAGCACGATGGCACGCATGGCGTCGCGCAGCGATTGCTTGCCCTGTGTCTGCAGGCGAATGCGATCGTCCATCTCGGCGGCCATCAGGGAGCCGCGTGAGAATATGTTCATGCCGGTGCGAAAGTCATCCTGATAGAGAAAGGACGCCTCTCGCGATAAAACTACCGTTGGCATCCGGCGAATAAAATCGGGGGCGTTATCGACGATGCCCTGCAGACGGGCGAGATGACGACGGCGGAAGTCCTCGCCTTCCTGCTTGGTCATGCCGTCGGCGAGCGCCGCGATTCCGGCGTACCGACCGAAGCCTTCGTTGAACCAGATGGTATCGATTACGGGCGGCATCTCCCACAAAAACGGCATGTAACCTTCACCATAGGCGCGCTTGGGAACCCAGGAATGCGCGATGTGATGGGCGTAGTTGATGAGGTTGTCCTCGCGCTGTTGCGGCGTGGCACGCGTGGCTGCGAACTCTTCAGTCGAGGAAATGAAGGTTCCGCTGTTGAGATGTTCCTGACTGAAGAAGTAATTGTGCCCCGGGAGAGGCTTCAGCACTTCGCGCTGCACGGTATAGGTGGGGAAAGGCGCATCGCCGAAATAGCGCTGTACCCGATCGAGCGCGGTGCGCGCCATGTCGGTCTGCGATGCGAGGTCCGCATCTCCTTCCGCGTAGACGGCCATTACCAGAGCGATTTGGCCATCGAAGCGATGGAGTTGCAGGTCGGGACCCATCAGGATCTCGGAGTCCGCGAGAGCGTAGTAGTTCGCGGCCGAAACGGATGCCGAATGCAAGGGCGCGGGTACTGCCGGAGTTATTGTACTGAAGACCGGCCAGTCCGGCGGTCCGTCAACTCGCAGCGCAATCTGCGCGCCTTCCATGCCATCGATGTAAGCGAACACCGAGTAGCCGAACAAACCCGCGTAGCGCGGGCGGACTTTCGAGGTGTTGACGCCATTGGCAATCTGCGCCTCCATGTGCACGACGTCAACGGAGTACTCCACCCGCCCAAGCTTTTGGCCACCCGAGCCGAGCATCCACCTCGGACCATAGGGATTGCGCTTCACTGCTAGCGGCTTGCCCTGGTCGGAGAAGGCCTGCACATTCTCGACGAAGGAATCGTAGGGCACAAGTCCGTATCCACCGGGATAATTGCGGGGCACGACCAACGTGAGAGGCGCAGGACTAGAAGAAGGCAGATCGATACGCACGTGGACGGTGCTAGCTCCCGCTACAGGGTAGGCGAGATGGTACTGTATGGCGGTCTGAGCATGACCACGCCCGGCGCATAGAAGAACCAACACCGTGATCCACTCTTTCATGGGCTCTCCATCTCGCAGATCGACAATGGCCGCGGCGTGGTAAGAGTACAACGCCGACGCATTGAGACTCATAACAATCGTTGCTGCGACTAAAGACTGCCTTGCATCTACAGCTTCGCGCGATCACCTACCCCTACCGGGCCGCAGGCCACTGGGAGACTACCCGGAAACGTGCGTAGCGTCACTCTCGAAAGCACCCGCCATACTGAGCGCTCGGCATAGGAGGCGGGCAGTATAGCGCATCAGCGGCATCTCAAGCCGAAGAAAGTCCTTCGCCTTCCCTAACTGGAACAATCGAAACATATAGTATTGAATTCGCTCGCCGCGGCCAGTTCGCAGGAAACGTTCGTCATGCAATCGAGGAATTCATTGGCTGGTACTGTTCGGAGCGACGCCTGGCATTCAATCGAACAGTCGTGCTCGGGTATAGGTTCTTCTTAGCAGAAAAACCTGGCTGCCTCCATCATCAAGGTTCGTTTGGGCCGCAGTGTGGCGTCTTTGTGAGGCTTCCGACACAGGCTTACTGAGCCCTGAACTGGCTGCCGGTATTCAGCGTGCGAAGGATGTCAAGCGTTTGGGTGTAAGGGTCGGGAATTGGCTGACAGTTGACCAGTCGAGAACGCTGCTGCAGGGGCGCCCTCGGAAAGCATCCGCACCAAACGTGATCGTGCCATCCTGGCGATATTGCTTGGATGTGGACGCCGGCGGCCGAACTGGCGGAACCGAGCACTGACGATCTCCAGCTTCAAGACAACGCTGTGTCATTGCCGATTGATCAGCAAAGGGAGGCCCATACGAACTGTTCCTGTGCCCGGCTGGGTGAGGCGAGCTGACGAATGGACTGAGGCGGCCCGGATTAATAGTGGGCGGCTATTCCGCCGCGTAAGCCGCCCGGCAAGATCTGGGGCAAAGGGCTTACCTCAAAGGCAATTTGGCACGTCGTAAAGGCCTCCGCCCAAGAGTGCCTTGATCGGCAACCTCACACCTCATGACCTGAGACGTACACGTGCCCACCTGTGTTATGCCGCCGGCGGCGAACTGGAGCAGATACAGTTCTTGCTCGGGCACGCCTCGGTTGAGACTACCGAGCGATATCTGGCTTGGAAACAAACACTGCGTCACGCCGTCAATGACAACCTTGGACGTGTGAATGCTTGAGCCTTGCGCGAGCCGTCCCCGAAGCCAACTTGCACTAAGACTTCCAAGTACTAATTCCGTTTGGCCGAAACAAGATTACGTCTGGATTGCCGACAACAAGTGTTTGTGTGCTTTCTTCTGTGATCACCTTGTAGCCCGATGCGGGAGGCGCATAAACAGGGCCGACGTCGATCGGCTTCCGCCTGTCCAGTTCTTGCGAAGAAACTGCAAACGCTAATGGCAGGGCGACGTTGCCGGCCGTCGCTGCCGGAAGGTACTACCTGATGATTTCTACGCCGTACAACAATCAGGCGCTAGTGTGGGACATGCCGGTCCAGCTCAAGTTAGGGAACAACTCTCTGACACTAAGCCAGGCAAACGCTTCGGTTGTGAAGTGATTACTGACGTTACCGGACCGATTTTGTACAACGTACCACGAAACGGGCTTCGGGAGATCACCGATCGTAGACACCGGCGAATTTGCCAATGGAACACAAAGCCGACTTCAGGGGAACCTGCGAATGGCAAACATGCAGGGATGTCTCGTTCAGAGTCCAAGAATAGCGGAGCCGCTCTCGGGCCGCGGGAGCAAGCTGCTTTCGCCATGTATTGGAGTTATGCGACTACTTCCTGCTCGGCGATACAACGATCAGTCCTGCGAATTGACCGAGCTGCGAATGTGCGAGATAAACTGTGCCCCCTGTTGTGGCGACTCCGTTGCGCGCACCCTCGTGCGTCGGCACTTGTGCGACCTGGGTGAGCTTGCCGGCGGCATCAACTCGCGCGACGGTGAGCCGAGCGTCCTTGGCAGCGCCTACGTAGAGCATGTGAGTGGCTGGCGAGAACGTAAGGTCGTCCACGCCGTCTCCGGTATCGATGGATGACAGCTTCTCTCCGTTGTGGCCCGCATCCAGAACCTCCGCCCGCGTGCTGCAAGCAACGAAAAGGAAGCCGGGATCCTGATCGACCGAAATGCCGTGAGGACCATCCTCGCCACACCCTGCCGGCCATTTGGCCGTGGTCTTGTGGGTTTTCAGGTCAATTGCTGTAGTGAGGTCTTTGTCCTCATAGTTCATGTAGAAGCGGCCACGCTTTGCATCCACTGCATAGCCTTCGGGCCGACCTTCGAACATGAGCTTCTCCTTCTGAGTCAGGGATTGGCTGTCCAGAATCCGGACCGAACTATCACGCGGCGCAGTGACCCAGACCTCCTTGGTGGGGGCGACATAGACAACGCCATCGGGGGTGGAATCAATGTGTACGCAAGTCTTGCGAGCCAATGTCTTCGCATCAATGGCGCAAATGCTGGAATCCGCCCTGTCCCCGATGTACACAACGCTGTCACCAACGGATACGCCACTCGGTCCCTGCGTGCGTTTGCGACCACCGAATTCGACTTCTTTTGTGGCAAAGTCCGGTATCTCACGAATGCTGTCGTTGCTGGTGTCTACGACATACACCACTCCGATATTGATCGCCGGCACCCAGAGAAATCCTGTGGCCGGATCGTAGGCGATGTAATCCATCGTGATATTTCCCTTGCCGTGGTCGGGAAGAGCGAGGGTGCGAACCGTAAAGTTCATGCCTTGGTCTTCACTCGTGCGCAGTGCAATCGCGATTGCGCCCAACCCCACGATGACGAATAGCAGTACACAGATCCGCTGTCTCATGATGGAGAATGGTAGCACCTGGTTCTACTCGACCAGTGCTTACAAATCAGGGTGCTTCCGCTGTTGTTCGTTCGTACCGCCCTTTACTGATTTGGCATTTCTGTGAATCGACTCGGCATAGCGCGGGGACTACACTCATGACGGCTGTACCCCGTCCTTTAAACGAACCCATCGACAGGTGGCGCATAGGCAGTTCCAGCGAAGATCTAGCTCAGAACTGAAAATTTCGAATCGAAATCTACTCCGGGTTTACGGTGGACGGACTTTTCGTTCGCTATGCCCGACGCCTGTGGCATGATTTCTCAGCTCCGTGCAATTCGAGAAGCGTCCCCGAGACGCGCTTGTCGCCAAGGGTTAAGTGATCAGCTCGCGCCTGCGCTCTCCACCGCCAACTCTCCCTTCCACGCCGCGGCCTTTCCTCCCGATAGACGGTCCCCGCCTTAACGCAATCGAAACAGAAGAGAGGCTGGCAGATCTTCAATTACACTGTTGTGCGGGCTCTTTCTGAAGGCAAAATGATGGACAAGGATCAGAGTATCGAGGATGGAATCAGCTTGCGTGAAGCGATGTATTCTGCACGCGCCATGCGCTGGCTGAAGCCCGATCCCGTTGCCCCGGAACTCATCAAGCGAATACTAGAAGCGGCAATTCAGGCGCCCAATGCCGGCAACAGGCAGAGCTGGCTTTTTATGGTGGTGCGTGATGCTGAGCAACGCCGCCGCATCGGTGCAATCTACCACAGGGTCAGTTTGTGGGTTCTGCAGCGATACCAGCACCAGACCAGACCGGCTTATCAGTCACAAGCAGAATACGACCGCATGATGAGCGGCGGTGTCCATCTTTACGAGCACATGGGCGATGCCCCGGTGTTGCTGATTCCATGTCTCAGGATTAATCCTGTGGAACTTCCTCCCGAAATCCCGGCGGACGTACGCTCAGCGATGAGGGAGGCTTTCCCATGGACCGCGGGCGCCAGCATCTACCCCGCGGTGCAAAACATCGTCCTGGCGTGTCGCGCACTGGGACTCGGAACAGTACTAACCACCAATCACACAATTGCAGAAAATGAGATCAAGGAGGTCCTGGGCCTGCCTTCAGAAGTAAGAACTTTTGCCCTGATGCCGATTGGGTATCCGGAGCGCAGTTTCGGTCCGGTCAAACGGCGCCCGCTGTCGGAGGTTGCAATGATCGACCGTTACGGATCCCAGTTCAATGGCAACTCCTTTTGACATGCAGTTGGGGGCTGCACGGGTTCGGGGCGTACCAACTTTTCCTCTGTTGGCGCGGTGCTACTTACGAGCAAGTTCCTTCAGCCCTCAACGAGCGCCATAGCGTATGAGTTGAACTGAAGTAAATTGTTTAGGACTTCTGGACCTCATCGAAGCTAAGACTTCTCTTCCCCGACGCCTCATGCATCAGGAGATTGCACAGAACGCAAGAACCCTCGCATATATGGCTGCTGCTGTGGCGTTAACTTGTAGCCGTTAATCGCGGGTAATCACCTTGGCGTCCTCTGCTGTGCGTTACGTCTTTCAATACGCCCTTGCGAAGACAGCGACCTTGTCCGCCTCCTTGCCCGTATAGACGCATTTGCCTTTGCCCCCGGGCTGGTCGATCGGGATGACGCGAATGGTCGCCTTGGTCTCTTCCTGGATCTTCTCTTCGTCCTCTCGTGAGCCGGCCCACCAGCCGCGTACGAAGCCCTGTTCGACGCGCTCCTTCAGCTCGTCGTAGTTCTTCGCCTCGAACGTGTGCTCCTCGCGGAACTTGAGCGCGCGCTGATAAAGACCCTGCTGGATCTGGTCCATCAGACTCATGACGTGCTCGGTCAGGCCCGCCTGTGGAACAAAGCTCTTCGGTTTCTTTCCTTCTGGTGCGGAACCGTCGAGCAATATCCGCTGCGCTAGAGCGACGCTCTGCTTCTGGACATCCTTCGGCCCGACCTCCATGCGCAGCGGCACGCCCTTCAATTCCCACTCGTTGAACTTGAACCCGGGCGTGAGATGGTCACGCGCGTAGAGGTGGAACCGGATCTTGCCGCGCCAGTCGGCAGTGATCTTGTCGATCGCCTCCAGCACGGTCGCCTTTTCAGCATCGTTCCTGTAGATCGGGACGATCACGACCTGAATGGGGGCAAGCCTCGGTGGCAGCACGAGCCCGTCGTCATCGGAGTGCCCCATGATCGTGGCACCGATGAGGCGTGTCGAGGCGCCCCACGACGTCGTCCACGCGTGCTGCACCTGGTTGTTCTTGTCGGCGTAGGTGATGTCGAACGCTTTGGCGAAATTCTGCCCGAGATTGTGCGAGGTGCCGACCTGGAGCGCGCGGCCGTCCTGCATCATCGCCTCGATCGCATACGAGCGCAGCGCACCGGCAAACTTCTCCTTTTCCGTCTTGATCCCCCTTAGCACGGGCAGTGCCATGTCCTTCTCGGCGAAGTCGGCGTACACGTCGTTGAGGATCATCAGGGTTTCGCGCTCGGCGTCGTCATGATCCACATGAACGGTATGGCCCTCCTGCCAGAGGAATTCGGTCGTGCGCAAGAATGGACGCGTGCGCATCTCCCACCGCATGACGTTCGCCCACTGGTTGATGAGCAGGGGCAGGTCGCGCCACGAGCGCACCCACTTGGCATAGAAGTACCCGATAATCGTCTCGCTCGTGGGCCGGATTACGTACGGCTCCGACAGTTCCTCGCCGCCGGCCCGCGTCACCTCGGCGACTTCGGGCGCAAAGCCCTCCACGTGCTCGGCTTCCTTCATCAGGAACGACTTCGGGATCAGCAGCGGGAAGTAGGCGTTGACGTGGCCGGTGGCCTTGATGCGCTCGTCGAGCCCGCGCTGAATGGCCTCCCACAGCGCGTAGCCGGTCGGCTTGAAGACGATGCAGCCGCGTACGACCTCGGCGTAATCGGCCAGGTCGGCGCCGCGAACGATATCCAGATACCACTCCCCGTAATCCTTCGCGCGTGGAGTGATGCCCTCCCTCGCCATGCGAAAAGTGTACCCTTTCGGTTTCGGATCGGAACTTGGCCGGCAGGACGAGCGCATCAGCGCTGCGGGAATCGGCCAGCGAAACAGTCATTGTAACTGTTCGAGCGATTCATCCGCATCGGTACGCGCTGCGGCGGCATCCGCCGGCACACTGCAATCGCCCGCTCCAGGTCAGAGTCTCCTAGCTTTCCCCGATGAGTACGTGAAAAACGCGGCTCTTTCACAATCTCCTATTCATCACGGCAATGCTACTACAAAACAAACGGCAGATTGGCTGATTCTTCTTCGAGATCCGGCAAAACGAGCTTGTGCTTGGGTACCGCTGAACGCTCTTGCGATCACAAAAGCAACCAGCTCGTGTATTGTCGGCAACTCGTCAGTGATTAATAAGTAAATTTCAAGTTGGGTACACTCTGACCGGAACACTAATGTACCGAGACATTAGGTAAACACTCGTCGCCAAGTAGAGACTGAGTCGCCAGCCAGCCTTGGATTGCAGTTTAGAGTCCTCATCTGGGTTCAATGCCAAGCCGGTCATTTACAGCCTGCTGCAGATTCTGCTTGCAGCCGAGGTATCGTTCTGTGGTCTGGATCGAGACGTGCCCGAGTAAGAATTAAATTTGATCCAGTTCGCCGCCAGCCAGATGACACAAGCGGGAGCACGTGCGGCGTAAGTCATGCGGGGCAAGTTTTGCTATCCGCGCTCTGCCGGCGGCGTCACGAACCACCTCCCAGAGCACCTTCGCTGTCATGCCATTGCCCCAGACCCGGCCCGCCTTGTTGATCGAGCGAAAGATCGCGCCTTTCGCGATGCCGCTGGCCTGCTTCCATTCGTCGATCGCCGCCTTCACCCATGCCGGGATCGGCACCGTCCGCATGGGTCCGGCCTTCCCCACCAAGTCGGCAATGACCCAGCGCTCCTCTCGCAATTCGATGGCGTCGACGCGGAGGGCCAGCAGTTCGCCCCGTCGCAGTCCGCATCCGATCAGCGTGGCCAGAATGGCGGAGTTCCTTTACCACGGAGCGAATTCCGATCCGCACTGGCCAGCCGTGGCTCGCACCGTACCCCGCGAACTGCGCCCAGATACTCGGCGATGACTTCGCGGAATTGTAGATAGCCCATAGGTTCGCCGTAGGCCATGATGCCCTTCGCCGGCCTTCGGGAGCGGCGCGCCACCAGCTTCGACCAGACACCGATTGGAGAGTGCTCGAGGGCGGGGAGGCTCACTCGAAACGCGCTCAGGTTGTCCAACCACGTTAGCTCGGGCAACTGGGTCAACGCCGTCCCACGAAGGGGCATTCGGCGTGGTCCTCGCCTCCCGACGTTTTCCGGCAGTCCCCGCCGGGCCTTCGCGGCTGCGGCAATCAACGTGTCCTCCGGAAACGATTGAGCTACACATGTCCCGGGTCCAGCAAAAGTTTCGAAGTACCCTTCGGCGAGCAATTCTTCATATGCGTTCAAGACCGGAATACGCGAAATCTTCAGCTCGGCAGCCAGGCTTCTAGTTGAAGGCACTCGTTGTCCCGGCCGCATCTGGCCGTCAAAGATCGCCTTCCGAAACCAGTCATAGGGTTGGCGATAGATCGAAGTCTTGCTGCTGTGATCGAGTGCGATCGGCGAAAGAAATGTGGCGGGAACGCGCTTCGTTGGATTTCTAAAGTGGTCATATGGTATGAGCAGCAAAGTGGCTATTGTGATGGACCACTAGGCAGGTTAAGTTTGCGGGCACGACGAGCAACGCCAGTGTGTCATGTTCGCTTAGCTTGGATTGCTGGCGGCCCGGGCCGGAAATTTTTAGGAGCGAGTGATGAACACACCCAAAGCCATCCTTAGCTGTCTTCTTTTGTTCAACCTGATTGCCGCTTTGCTCCCGGCGGGCGCGCGGCTCAATCCAGCCGCGGCGGGACCCAGTCCTCAACTCGCGGAACGAGATGGGCAGCACGATTTCGACTTCCAGATTGGTAGTTGGAAGACCCACCTCAAACGCCTAGAGAATCCGCTGACAAGCTCCACTACCTGGGTCGAATATGACGGCACGACCGTTGTCCGGAAAATCTGGGACGGGCGGGCCAACGTGGTCGAGCTTGAGGTCGATGGTCCCTCAGGTCACATCGAAGGTTTGTCGCTGCGCCTGTACAATCCAAAAACACATCAATGGAGCCTTAATTTCGCGAACAGTAACGACGGAACGTTGACTCAACCTACGGTCGGCGAGTTCAAGAATGGACGCGGCGAATTTTTTGACCAGGAAACACTGAACGGCAGGGTTATCTTTGTTCGTTTTGTTATTTCAGATATCAGTCCTAATTCATGCCGATTTGAACAGTCCTTCTCCGACGATGGAGGCAAGACCTGGGAAGTGAACTGGATCGCGACGGACACGCGCGTGGCAGATGCATCGAACGCGTCGACAGCGAGCCCTCAACTGACTTCCGCAGGGCAGGACGGGCCACACGGTTTTGATTTCGAGATTGGCACCTGGAGAATTCATCTGTCGCGTCTGCAGGATCGCTTGGTTGGGTCCAAAACCTGGGTCGAATTTGACGGCACGTCGGTGACGCGCAAGATTTGGGACGGTCGCGCAAATCTGGAGGAATTCGAAACCGACAGCCCGACAGGTCACATCGAAGGTCTAACCCTGCGACTTTACAATCCGCAAGCGCACCAGTGGCGCATCTATTGGGCTAATAGCAAGGATCCTGCTCTCGGCCAACCTATACAACCCATGGTCGGCGAATTTAAGGATGGGCGTGGCGAGTTCTATGACCAGGAGCTATGGAAAGGCAGGTCAGTGTTGGTTCGATTTCTATGGACGAACATGACCACTGGTACACCACACTTTGAACAGGCCTACTCGGACGATGGTGGCAAATCATGGGAAGTGAACTGGATTACCGATCAGACGCGGGTTAACGATAAAGATAACAAAGCGCACTGAACTTTGCCGCATTCTCGATCGTGCTCGACACGCGAAAGCATCCGCGCAAAGCGGCTTCGTTCAAACGGGCTTCGAGGAGATAGTTCACTCCTCGTCGTTAAGCGAGGAGCAAATCTCTTATTGCTGAGTCTGGTCGCGCTTCAAGAGGAAGTCGTCCTGGCAGGTTTTCGCGATGGAGAGCAACTGCGTGAATTCGGACGTTTCTCGAAGCTTTGTCAGCAGAGGATCCCGCCGTAGCGCCATGTAGGCGCACTAGTTATTCTTGACAGCGCTGGTCAGCACACGCAGAGCCGCGTCCCTTTGGCCACAGAACGCCAGCAGTGTGCCGTTGGAATATCTACGCTCTGGATCAAGCTCAGCCATGGTAGCCGATTCGAATTCTTTAGCGACGCTGTCTAACTGACGGCCTTGTTCCGGATTCAGACATGCTTGCAGCAAGTCTCGACCAAAGACAGGGCCGGACGGCATGTTGTTGACGCTTTCTCGCGCCTCCTTCTGCTTTCCCTCGCCAAGAAGAAGATAAGGCGTAACTCTAGCGACCCACTCCGAACCTCGATCGAGATCGAGGAACTTGATGGCCTTCTGCGACTGGCCGAGCTGGATGAATGTCCAGGAGCAGGAACGCATGTTGCTATTCTCGGGATCGAGGGACATAACGGTGTCGCATTCGTGGGCAGCTTCATCCAACAGTCCGGCATAACGCAGAACGTACCCAAGGGCAAAATGGGCTTCGGCACTCTGCGGCCGCCGGTTGACCAGAGCCAACGCCTCGGCGTAGGAGTCTTGGAGACCGCCTCGTTCCGTGCGCCCGGTAATCAGTTGGGACGCGGCGAAGATCAAATTCGGGTCGAGAGCCAAAGCGCGTTCGTAGGCAGAAACCGAGCGCTTATACATCGCCTCGCCACCGCCTCCGTACTGAACGTCAAAGTAATAACGGGTTCCCAAAGCCGCCCAGGCCTGCGCGTAGGTTGAGTCGAGGGCGACAACGTGCTGCAACATGGCGATGGCCTGCTTGTTCGGCGTCGCGTCGCGAGAAACTGCCAGGCTGCGCAAGTACAAGTCATAAGCCTGTTGGTTATTGGGACGCGTTCCAGATTCGCCGAGAACGTAAGCTCCTCCAAAAGCGGGAACCAGTCCCTGACGGACGGTAGAGGTAACTCGTTCGCGCATGGCGAGGGCGTCGTCGGCAGGGACCTGAAGCTGGTCTCGCCAGATGGTGCGATTTGAGCCAACGTCCACGGCCTCCAGCGTTATCGCCAGTTGGCCGCCTTCCGAGAGATAGTGGCCAGTAACGATGGATATGACACCCATGGCTCGGCCAGCTTGCTGTAGATCGACGTCCGGGCTGTTGTATTTGCTAGTGGTAGCGAACGGGCGAACCGAGAACGACTTTACGCGACTGAGGGAGGTGGCGATTTCGTCGGGCAATGCAAGCCGGAGAAAGTCGATGCTTTTGTCGAACCCGGCATTCTGGAACGGCAATATTGCTATGGCCGTCTGCGCCGCCGGACCGCCAGGCGCCGGGGCGGGACGCGCGAAGCGCGAAGCGCAACAACAGGAGCCCGACCAGCAGAAGCACGACAACGGCTGTGCCGACAACGGCCCAAGTCTTCCATGACGAGGTAGCAGAAGGCGCAGCCGTCTTGAACTTGCCGGAGTCAGCCGGTACGCCACTTCCGGAGCCGGAGTCACGCAGCAGGCGCGAGAGGTCGGCCAGCAATTCGGAGGCATGCTGGTAACGCAGCTGGCGGTCTTTCTCCAGCGCCTTATGGATGATCGCTTCGAGTTGCTGCGAAACTTCCGGGTTGACCTGCGATACTCGAAGTGCGGACTCATGGAGAATGGCGCCGCAAATCTCGCCCGAGGTTGCGCCTTCGAACGGTATCTTGCCCGTTGCCATTTCATGGAGCACCGAGCCGAAGGAAAACAAATCCGTGCGACTGTCGAGGTCCTTGCCGCGAACCTGTTCAGGGGACATGTAAGCCACGGTGCCAAGCATGGCTCCAGGACTCGTGAGGTGCTGCGGGTCGGACCGGGTGGAGAGCGTCTCAGCGGTTTCCGCACCCCGACCTGTCACTTTGACGAGACCAAAGTCGAGAACCTTGGCGTGACCTCGCTCGGTCACAAAGATGTTGGCCGGCTTGATGTCGCGGTGGACGATGCCCTTGCCATGTGCTGCATCGAGCGCGTCAGCGATTTCGATAGCGAATGGTGAGAAGTTGCTCTGGCTCAATCGGGCGGCCGGCGACCTTGTGCTTAAGCGTCACGCCGGCAAGAAACTCCATGACCATGAAGGCACGTCCGTTTTCCTCGCCGGTGTCGTAAATGGTGCAGATGTTCGGATGGTTCAGCGTCGACGCAGCCCGTGCCTCGCGGCGAAACCGTTCCAGCGCCGATTGGTCGTGCGCCACATCGTCAGGCAGAAACTTGAGCGCGACGAAACGGCCCAGGCGGGTGTCTTCGGCCTTGTACACCACACCCATACCGCCGCCGCCCAGCTTGCTGATAATGCGGTAGTGGGAGATCGTCGTGTCGATCATCTCGGAGCGTGCGAAGAAGTTGATAGATGATGGGGCGAAAGGAACGGTCAATTACGCAGGTGGTTGCAATTGTCGGCCCATTAGCAACTCGTCAGGGATCAACGCCTCCTCGCGGCTAGCTTGCCGCCGTTAATCGCGGGTAATCGGCGCGGCCAGGTTTATCTCGCGGGATTCTGTGAGGTTGCGCGCTGCTTACATAGAATAGGCTGTTTTAGTGGTCATCCGCCACCGCCGGGCACTGGCCTGCGCCTTATCGGACCTAGAATAAGGTCCGGATCGTCCGACGGCTTTATCCAACGCGCGTCGCCTGGCTTTCCTCGTTTTCACTGTTTCTCATAAAGGCGGGTGTCCGATTAAGCACTGACGTTATCCGGGGGTTTTCGAATTCATGTTTGGCGGTTTGAACGATTCGATTCCTTCTCGTCCCATTCTCGGCCATTTCTCGGACCATTAGGCACGAATTACTGTTGCTGGGTGCTGCACAGACCACTCTGTAGAGACAGAAACGAACAAATCATGGCAAGGTAATCAACTACATCATACGGCAATGCTACTACATTTTACGTATTATTTCAACTGGAGGCAGTCTGGCCGGAGGCGAATATTTGCGTGGCGGTCATCGCTTCAGGGCAAAACAGCAGGCGGTATGTGCGATGGTTTGAAAGATGCCGGCCGCGACGACGACGGCGAACAGTGAGGTCAATATGAGGTTTGCTGCGCGGTGTGTCGTTTGTGCCGGCCCGGCCAGGCGGGCCAAGCGATATCTCAGATGCGATGAGGCTGTTGCTTCGAGAAATCCCGTTCGTTCTGGAATTGCAAGTTTGGCAAGGGCTGAAACCAGTGCTTGTCCATGCGCACGCCTGACGACAGACTCATCGCAGGAGAGCTCGCGATAAAGCGCAATCCGCGCTCCCGCGAGCCAAATGAACGGATGGAACCATAGGGCGCACAATGAAACCTCATACAATAAACGGATTAAATTATCACGCCGTCTTGCATGGGCCAGTTCGTGAATCAGGACAGCCTGGAATTCACGCTGGTTGAGTAACCGATCAATACCTACGGGAAGCAGGATACGAGGGTACAGAACTCCGCGAACTGCGGGACTCGGATGCCCTTTGCCGAAGCTCACTGGGACGCCATCAGCTACGAAGTTAGAGGTGCCACCACGATCGCTAAGACGGGCCAGAGCTTGAGCTTCGCAGCGCTCTCTGCGTAGACGCGACATCAATCGCATAAGCATGAAGAAGGCGCC
>Ga0306920_100006427_pt1 | contig 15337 bp, 10 predicted proteins | sample flu12Cox44000170_FD_204666 | JGI IMG/M metagenome (GOLD analysis project Ga0306920, IMG submission 204666) | Lab enrichment of tropical soil microbial communities from Luquillo Experimental Forest, Puerto Rico - flux4day.12C.oxic.44.000.170 (v2)... | ecosystem: Environmental > Terrestrial >... | reverse complement strand
ACTTTGTATTCGGCGGCGTCGCTCCGCCGCCATAAATTTTATTGCGGCGGGCGGCTTGCAGTAGGCACCACCGTTCACGGCGTTGTCCTGCGTGGAATTTCGCGGAGTTGTGTCGCCCCGCGCGCGCGGTGGCGTCGGGCATGCTGAATCGCTGGTCCGCATTAACGCCCGAAGAGGATCCGTGCTCGCCGTCATGGTCTCCGATCGGCGTTCTGCGCGCGTTCTCGCGACCGCGCGCGGCGCGGTGTCGCGCCGGAGGCCTTGCGGTCGGTGTTCGGGTGCTTAGGGTTACCCCTGAGCCACGAAAGGAGGTGCGCTCATGAAGCGGCAATTGTCCCTGAGGATGCCGGAGCCTCTCAACGCGGTGGCCCGCCACCCGGTGGCGGCTGCCGGGGGCGGGCTGATAACGGCGCTGGTCTTCGGCGTCATCGGCGCGGACGTCTCGGGTTCGAGCGTGGCGGTGATGATGACGCTGGCCGGCCTCGCCATCGGCGCGCCGGGGGCCGCGTACATCGCCGCCTCCGTCGACCGGGACTGAAGGGGCGGCCCGGCGGCCGCCCCGCCGGGCCCGCTCGACGCGCGCCGGACCACGCGGTGGTGTGGCGGCCCGCTCAGTGCGTGCCGGTGACGAGCAGCTGGTCGACATCGGAGGCGTCGGCGCTGCTGGTCGTGCCGTAGCGGATCTGCAGCGTCCCCGACGCGGAGAAGAACCGGGCGTCCGGCGCCGGGAAGGCGAAGGTGTGCTTGGTCCAGACCCAGTCGGTGGCGAAGGTGTTGTCGCCGAGCAGGACCCAGGTGCCGGCGGTGTTGTCGAAGACCTCGAACGTCCAGGTCATCGTCGCCTTGTCGGGACCGCGGTAGTTGACCTGGAGGGCGAGCGACGTGACGCCGCTGGCCGCGACGCCGGACGGGAGCGGGTAGCTGCAGACGATGCTCGTGGCCGGCGAGAGCTCCACGTAATCGGTCCACATGTCCGTCGTGCCCGTCAGCTCCGCGGTGGCCAGCGAGGCCGCCGTCTGGCCCGACCCGATCGGGCCGCTGATGGCGTTGCAGGCCGTGGAGAACGCCGTCGCCCCGCCGCTCGTGCCGGCGGTCCCCGTCGCGCCGGCGCTGCCGGTCGTCCCCGCCGTGCCGGTCGTCCCGGCCGTGCCCGTCGTCCCGCCGCGCCCGCCTGCGCCCGTCGTACCGGCCGACCCCGTCGTGCCCGCCGCCCCCGTCGTGCCGGCCGACCCCGTGGTGCCGGCCGACCCCGTCATGCCGGCCGAGCCCGTCGTGCCCCCGGCGCCGGTTGTGGCCCCGCCGCCGGTCATGGCGCGGATGAGGAGCTGGTCGACGTCCGAAGCGTCGGCGCTGCTGGTGGTGCCGTACCGGATCTGCAGCGTCCCCGACGACGAGAAGAACCGGGCGTCGGGCGCGGGCAACCCGAAGGTCGTCTTGGACCAGACCCATCCGGTCGCGAAGGCGTTGTCGCCGATGAGGACCCAGGTCCCCGTCGCGTTGTCGAACACTTCGAACGTCCAGGTCATCGTGGTCTTGGTCGGGCCGCGGTAGTTGACGTCGAGGGACAGCGACGTGACGCTGCCAGCGGAGGTGCCGGCCGGGAGCACGTAGCTGCAGATGATGCTCGTCGCCGGCGACAGCTCGACGTAGTCGAGCCACATGTCCGTCGTGCCCGTGAGCTCCGCGGTGGCCAGCGTGGCCGCGCTTTGGCCCGGTCCGATCGGGCCCGCGATCGAGGTGCACGGAATCGAGAAGGCGCTGCCCCCCGTCGAGCCGCCGGCGCCTGTGGTGCCGGCCGCGCCCGTGGACCCGCCGGTCCCGGTCGTGCCGCCGGCGCCGGTCGTGCCGCCGGTCCCGGTCGCGCCGCCGGTGCCGCCGGTGCCGCCCGTCCCCCCGGTGCCGCCGCAGGCGCCGCCCGAGATCGGGAGCGTCGCCGAGCCGCCTGCCGACAGGGTCACCGACGAGATCGGCTGGCCGCCGTAGACCTCGGCGCCCGAGGCGCACGCGCCCGTCACCGGCACCGTCGCCGCGCTGGCGACGTGCACGGTGATGGTGTTGGCGTTGGGATCGACCGTCCCCGAGGCGCCGGAGGCGTTGTACTGCATGCGCGCGGCGACGCGCCGGCCGAGGTCGTCCATCGTCGGCCCGACGAGCGGCGTGGTCACGCGACTCGAGTACTTGGCGAAGGTCTGGTCGAGGAGATCGCCGAGCAGGCTCCGCCCCGAGCCGTAGATGAACAGATCGGGCTGGTGGAACATCCACGGGTCGTTCTCGCCCTTGAGCAGGTACTGCGCGAGCACGTCGCTCTCGTGGTCGAGGATCTCGGCGTAGCTGAGATCCCGGCCCCAGAACGACCGGTAGATGTCGTTGTACTCCGCCATCCACTGGGCGGGCGTCGAGACGTTGTAGAAGAGGTTGGTGGGCCGCCGCGGGACCATCAGGACCTGCGGCACCAGCGGGTTCAGGATCCCCGCGTTGGGCGACGGGTTGTCGTCGCCCGCGACCGACGAATCGCAGACGATGGTGCGGATGCCGAAGTCGAACATCGCCTGCATCACGGCCAACGTGGTGAGGCCGGTGTAGCCGGGCGGCACCAGCGTCGTCGGCGTGAACGGATTGAGGTTGTACTGGCTGGCGATGGCGGCGTTCTGCGTGAGCTCCGACAGCGCGAAGCTGTGAGACTGGCCGTCGAGGTCGCTGTGGTCGTAGGTGTGGCTGATCCAGTTGAAGCCGCTGCCGATCTGCTGCGCTGCCGTCGCGAGCGCGTCGGGCGCGAAGTCGACCGTCCCCCCGCCGTTGAACGCCCAGTTGAACTTCATGCCGCCCGTCACCGCCTGGGCGCGCTTGGCGTTCTGGTAGCTGAGGGCGGCCTGGAGATCGCTCGGGGTGATCCGGAGCGTCCCCCCCGTGTAGATGTCGTCGGGGAGAAACAGGTCGTCGATCTGGACGCCGATGTAGGCGTGCCGCTCGCCGAGGAACACGCCGCGCGTGGCCCAGCTGACGACGCCATGGAAGAGCTGGAGGGTGTGGAAGAGGCTGGCCGACTGCGCGAAGTTGAGCGACATCGCCTCGCGGCCGTCGCCGTAGGCGCGCGTGGCGGCCAGCACGCGGCCGCTCCCGTCGGTGATCAGCGGGATCGTCGCCGCGTCGAGCGGCGTCGCCGGGTATGCGAACGCCCCGCTGATGGAGACGCCGCTGGCGCAGTTGACGTAGGGGAAGGCCGCCCGCCCGGCGGCCGTGCACTGCACGGTGAGCGGCGTGGTCGAGGTGTCCTGCGAGATCGAGCCCGAGTAGCCGTAGCCCGCGTCGGGCGAGGTGTAGAGCGAGACGCGCCGGACCTGGAACGTGGCCTCGTAGGTGGCGAGCGTCTGGAACTCCGCGCTCGAGAACGCGCTGGTGCCGTTCGAGAGCACGAGGTTGCCGCGCGTGAGGATGACGGCGTTGTACTTGCCGTGCGTGCCGCTGGCGAGCTGCGCCATCGTCAGCGTCGGCGAGGAGGTGGCGATCATCACGTCGAACGGCGTCCCCAGATAGCCGAGCGTCTGCTGGATGGCCTCGAGCTCGGAGTCGGTTCCGTCGGCAGAGATGACCAGGATCTTCGCGTCGACCAGATACCCGGCGGGCGGCGCGGCGAGCAGGATCTGCGGCGAGTGGTCGATCGTCTGCATGGTGATCGGGAGCGGCGTGGTCACCGTCGGCGCCGGCTGCACCGGGCCGCGGCTCACCGGGCCCGGTGCCACCCGGGGCGGCGAGCGTTGATCATCGCCGCACCCGACCGCGGCCAGCCCCGCCAGCACCGCCGCCACGACCAGCCGACCGCCCAGCCCGCAACCAACGACCCCACGCGCGCCCCGCTCCATCGCCGACCTCCCCTGTCAACCGAAGCAAAACTAGTGCTCCGGCCAGGGCGCGCCACCCTTACGACCGACCCCGAGTCGGTGTTGTCACGTTGGGGTCGGTCGTCCCGATCGGTCAGTCGCGATCGCCGCCGCGGTTCATGGCGACGCGATGCCCCCGGAGGCTCGCCGGATACGGCTTGCCGCCCTTGAGGCCCTTCCAGAGCACGCGGTTGAACCGATCGGGCGGGACGCGATCCGCGTCGGAGAAGTCGAACCCGGCGGTGGCCTTGGCCCAGTACTTGGCGCTGTGCTTCGGCTTGACCATCGGGCCGGCCGCATACTTGACGCCGAGGCCGCCCGGCGCGGCCGCCAGCATCGTCGTCGCCAGCACCGTCGAGGCGTCGGCGGTGTAGGTCCACGCGCCCGACGCGTTGACGTCGAAGACGTCGGTCATCGGCGCCTGGAAGGCGGTGTTGAGGTTGATGTGCTCCGCCCCCAGGAGGTCCTCGATGGTGCGCAGCGCGTTCACCTGGCCGTAGTGCGTGCTCACGATGGCGCCCTGCTTGACGTAGGGCCCGACGACGTACGCGGTCGCCCGGTGCGAGTCGACGTGGTCGGGGCCGTCCTGGCAGTCATCCTCGGTGACGATGATGAGGGTGTCGGCCGCGTACGGGCTCTGGGCGACGGCCTGGACCAGGCGGCCGATCGAGAGGTCGTCGTCCGCCTGTTGCGTCTCCGGCGTATTGACGCCGCCGAGGGCGCTGCCGAAGGAGCCCATGTGGTCGTGGCTGAAGCGGACCAGCGACAGGCTGGGCAGGTTCCCGCCGGCGACGAACTGATCGAACTCGCGCTTCCATTCGTTGAAGCGCCAGAGGTCGGGGTAGACCTGGTCGTAGCCGCGGAAGTAGACGTCCGTCAACGACGCCAGCGACGGCGCCAGCGGCGCGACCTGCACCTCCTGGGCGGTGAACGGATCCATGATCGGCTGGGCCTTGGTCCCGACGCTGCCGATGTTGTTGACGAGGAAGCCGTAGTTGCGGACGGTCCCCCCGGCGCGCAGCACGGCGTCGAAGATGTAGCCGCCCTGGAGCACCGACGGGGAGTCGCTCGAGGCGTGGTTGCCGGCGCCGGTCAGCAGGTTGTCCGTGCCACCGGGCAGGGCCCCCGTGGCGTTCGAGTAGTTCGTGGTCCCCGCCTTGCCGGCCACCTGATCGCGCTCCTCGACGCTCGGGTAGTTCACCGGCACACCGCGGTTGGTCCCCTCGGACTCGTACGACAGGCCGCGGTTCACGAACGCGTAGTTGATCTGCTGGGTGAGGGTCTCGGTGTTTGTGACCCGCCCTTGCAGGCTCCACGACCAGCCGTCCATGCTGCCGTCGCCGGGGTCCGTGAAGTTGTCGAGGGTCACGAACTGCCGGGCGATGTGATGGAAGTTCGGGGTGAGGCTCTCGTTGAACTGCACCAGCGAGCTGTCGGCGTTCGCACCGTTGCCGAGATCGCCCAGGATCTGATCGAACGTCCGGTTCTCCTTGACGATGTAGATGACGTGCTTGATGTGGCCCCTGAGGAAGGCCATCGTCCGCCGGTCGCGGTCGGTGTTGCTGCCGACGTAGAAGTTGTTCTGGGCGACCTGCAGCGTGAGGCCGGGGAGATCCCCGGCGCCGGGCACCGGCGCCGTGATCAACGACGCGCGCTCGAGCTGGAACTGGTACTGGTTGGAGGCCCGCGAGGCCGCGGCCGCCGCCGCGGCGCCGCCCGGGTACGTGATGTACGTGATGGCGGCCGTGTTGCTGGCGAGGTGACCGGGGTTCGGTCCGGTCGCGCTCTTGCCGTTGACGATGTACATCGTCCGGCCGTCGCGGCTGAAGGTGATGTCGTGCGGCTCGTACGCCGTCGGGATGAGGCCCTTGACCTGGTAGGCGCAATCACCCTGGAGCGGGATCACGGCGATGGAGTTCGCGCCGGCGTTGACGGCGTAGAGCGTCCGGCCGTCCGGCGCCAGCGTGACCGCGAAGGTCGCCGCGCCCGTGAAGCGCGGGCCGGGGACGCCGTTGCCCTGGCTGTTGCCGTCCTGGTTGCCCTGGTCGCCGCTCCCCGACCCGGGAAGCAAGCCCGCCGGGGCGCGCGCGTCGATCTTGGCGATGACGGTGTTCGACGCGGTGTCGATCACCGCCACCTGATCGGCGTTGTCCTGGGCCACGTAGAGCCGCGCGCCCGAGGCGTCGAGGGTCATCCCCAGCGCGTTGCCGTCCATGTGAATGCGCTTGATGAGGTGGCCTGCGGTCGGGGAGCTGATGTCGATGGCCACCACCTCGCGGTCGCGGTCGGATGACACGTAGGCCACCCCGTTCCCCTTCACGACCACGCCGAACGGGAACGTCCCGCCGAGGCCGAGGCTGACCCCCTCGTTGTTGGCGAAGAACGGCCGCAGATCGTGGTCGTAGCGGACACCCTTCGTCGCGGTGTCGATGACGCTGATCGAGTCGTTGTAGTTGTTGGCGACGACCAGCGTCGTGCCGTCGCGCGAGATGCCGAGCCCCGACGCGTTCGGGCTGACGTTGATCCCCAGGCCCTTGTTCAGGTGGCCGAGCGGGATCGTCGCGCCGAGCGTCCAGCTGCCGTTCACCAGGTTGTAGGCGTAAATGGAGTCGTCACGCCCCCCGGCCGCGTACAGCGTGTTGCCGTCCGGCGCGAAGACCAGCCCCACGTGGGCGTTGGTCTGCTGGATCACCTGTTTCAAGACCGGCGCCTGGCGGTTCGAACCGCTGACGTCGTAGATGAAGAGGAACTGGGTCGAGGCCGCCGTGTCCAGGTTGCCGTTGACGTCGTCGAGCGAGTTCTGGCCGGCGCAGAGGACGGCCAGGGTGTTCCCGTCCGGGCTGAGCTGCGACTTCACCGCCTCGCCGGCGATGAAGTTGGGATAGGCCGGAAGGTGCGGGTTCAGGAACTGCTGCGTGGCGCCGCGCACCGCGGTCGGGGTCACGAACTGCCCGGTGGCGAGCTGCATCGGCGCGTCGGCGCGGGCGGGGAGGGAGAGAGCCAGGGTCACGAAAGCGGCCCCCAGGCCGCACTTGATTGCTTTGGCAGGTGTCCGGGTCTTCATCGTGGTCTCCTTCGTTGCGAGCTCGAGGTCGTGAGCTAGAAGCAGGAACCGAGGCCGGCGAGGGCGACGAGGCCGGTCTGCGTGGTGGTCGTGCGGACCGCGGAGAACCCCGTCTCCGCCATCACCGCCCACGACCCGCGCGAAAACGAGGCCGTCGGTCCGGTCAGAAGCTCGTACTCGGGGCGCGAGCGGGCGAAGCGGTTGGCGTCCGTCGACCACAGATCACGCCGGTAGCGGCCGTCGAGGCCGACGAGCAAGCCCCGGCGGGCCTCGAACAGCGTCGCCAGCCGCGCCTCGCCGCCGTGATCGTCCCCCTCGCCGTCCTGTCCGTAGAGCAGGTTGCCGACGACCCGGACGGGCCCTTGCCGCCGCTCCAGCGCCACGGCTCCCTGGAAGAAACCTTCTTCGCCGGTGAACAGATCCTGCCGGTACATGACGGCCACCGCGCCGTCGACGCCGTGCCGCTTCTGATCGAGCAGTTGCGCCCGGAGCCCGAGCTGCGGCCGCAGCCCCGGCGTGCTGGGGAGATCCGCGGTGTAGCCGACGCCCGCGACGATGGTCAGCGGGCCCACGATCCGCGCCTCGACCGTCGCGCTCAGCAGCGGCGCGTGCTTGGCGCCGTCGTATCCCGCCCACGTCGTGGCCGTCACGCGGTCGTCGCTCACGCGCGCCGCCACGGCTTCGGGGAGCACGTTCACCGGCCCGCGTCGCGCGACGTGTCCGTCGGCCGTCAGGTCGGGCTCGGGGAGGTCTTCGGCCGCCGCCGCGGACGCGCTCATGCCGATGGACACCGCTGCGGTGATGACGAAAGCCACCGTGCAGAAGATCGATCTCGAGAACCGACGTGATGGCTTCATGACCCCTCCTTCGACAGCGACAGCGACAACGACGACGACAGCGGACGACGACGAACGCGTCCTCTCTGTAGCGCCGGTCAGCGGCGGGATGCGGCAACAACTGGACGAACTTCCCGTGAACCGAAAAGGAGGTTCGGTGAACGCGACGAACTTCCGGTGAACAGTGCGAACGTTCGGTGAACCCCGGAGGACGCTCGCGCGTCGGTTTTCCAGTTACGTCGCGATCGTCAGACGCACGGGCGGCGGGTGGCCGCCGACGTCCGAGATTCCGATCGTCGTGGCGCCGGCACGCACGCCTTCCGGGATCCGGATCTGGACGGACACGGGGACGGTCACCTCACCGGCGTGGTCGCAGCGCACGCACCAGACACCGCCCGGGCGCGCCACGCCGCCACATGTCGGGCAGGCGACGGCCAGCGGCATGGTGATGACGGCCGTTCCGCCCGACGCCGCCTCCGCGGCCAGGAGGCGCAGCTCGAGCACGCCGTTGCGATCGATCGCGGCGACGCCTGCTGCGACGAGCGCGTCGAGCGGGCCGCTCACCCGCGACAGCAGGTCGACGATCGCCCGCCGCCACGACGCCGACCAGCCGTTGCGCCCCACGCTCCAGCCGCCGGCGGCGTAACCGACGCTGGTGGCCCGCCCGCCGCCCCCGCGCTCGAGCCGGTGGGCGTCGTACGCGCTGCGCGCCGTCGGGTCGGCCAGCATGCGGTAGGCCTCGGCGATGCGCGCGAACCGGGGCGCGCTGGCGGGTCCGGCGCGATCGGGGTGGTGCTCGAGCGCGAGCCGGCGGTAGGCGCGCCGGAGCTCGGCCGTGGTCGCCGCCGGCGACACGCCGAGCAGCTCGTACAGATCGTCCGGCGGCGCGCCCATCCGGTGAGTCTAGCCGGTCAGCGCGCCGCCGTGCCGTCGAGCGCGTAGACCACCACCGGCCGCTCGCGTCCCTTGACCTGCTCCTCGGCGACGCGGCGGCCGTCGAACCGGCCGTTCGCCAGCGCCCAGGTGCTCTCGGAGACCAGGATGTCGACGCCGTGCCCCTTGGTGAGCCCCTCGATGCGCGAGGCCAGGTTCACGACGTCGCCGATGATGGTGTACTCGTGCTGGTCGGCGCCCCCCAGCATCCCCGCGGCGACCCGGCCGCTGTGGATGCCGACGCCGAAGCGGACCTGCGCCTGCCCGCGCGCGGCGCGCACGGCGTTGAGCTCCGCCAGCTTGCGACGCATGTCCAGCGCCGCCCGCAGCGCCGGCGACGCGTGATCCGCCGTCGGATCGGGGAGCCCCCAGAACGCGAGCAGCCCGTCGCCGAGGAACTTGTTCACGAGGCCGTCGTGCCCCTTGACGATCTGGGCCATGTGCCCGAGGTAATCGTCGAGGAACTCGAGCACCTCGCGCGGCTCGAGGCTCTCGGAGAAGGCGGTGAACCCCCGGATGTCAGAGAACAGCACGGTCACCTCGGCCTGCACGGGGCGCAGCGCCCCCTCGCCGACGTCGAGCACCCGCTCGACGATCTGGCGGGGGAGGAACCGGGTCAGGTTGTCGCGCCGGCGCAGCCCCGTGAACATCTGGCGCAGCGAGCGGTTGGTGAGCGCGATGAGCAGCCCGAGAGCGGCGAGGCCCCCGATCACGAACGGCGTCGTCACCGCCGAGAACGCGTGATGGGCGAGCCCCACCGCGAGGTATCCGGCGCAGCCCACCACCGTCGAGGAGACGACGTGGTAGAGCGACACCCGGCAGACCGAGAAGCAGAGCACGAGCGCGAACGAGATGGCGCCCATCTCCGGGTGGATGTTCCCGGTCGTCACCCGCTCGCGCTCGGCCATGAACACCAGCACCCCGTAGTCGACGACGGTGGCGACGATCGGCCCCCAGAACGCCTTCGCCGGATCGGGGCGGGTGCGGCGGAGCGACAGGAACATCGCCAGCCCGAACACCAGGTACGCGAAGCCGGCGGCCATGCGGTACGGATCGACGGGGCGCGGCTCCCCGAGCAGCCGGGTGACCACCTCGTAGTTGAGGGTGAACACGGCGATCATCGCCAGCCGGACGATCGTCACCCGGCGCTCGCCGATGAGCGCGTGCTCGGCCAGCACCAGGTCCTCGTTGCGCCGCGCCTCGCGCTCCCGCATCAGCGCGGTCCCCGTCCGTGGCATCGCGCCCATAGTATCAAGGAGATGGGTCGCGCCTCTCCCGGGGGGCCGGTGTCGCACATCGGCGCCTCAAGCTCGGCGCCGGGCGACCGATATCACTGCGCATGAGCAATGGCCGGGCGCAGGCGAAGACGAAGATGGCGGAGCTCGTCAGGCGGGTGATGGCCGACGGCAAGATCGACGCCGCCGAGCGCGAGGAGATGGCGGGCGTCTACCGCCAGGCCGTGCTCACGGTCGCCGACATCAGAGAGGTCTTCATGACCTACCTCGGCGAGATCCGGGACGAGGTGCTCGCCGACGGCGTGGTCACCGACGAGGAGCGCGCCCGCTGCCGCGCCGTCGTCGCGGCGCTCAAGATCCCGCCCGCGCTCATCCCCGCGGACTTTCAGGCGCTCGTCGCCTAGCCGACGCCGCTCCAGGCTCGACATGCGCGCGCACCGTCGTCCTGACGGACGACAGTGCGCGCGTTTCCTACCAGCTCGTGGCGCGCGAGCGGCTCGCGCCGTTGTGTCGGAAACCGAGTCTAGGGTTGCGCACAACCTCCCTAGTTCAACGGCCCGTATTGGCCTGTCCCTCCCTTGTAACCGCTTTCATACTGGACCGCGACATCGCACACATGGTTTAGACCGCTGTCGGCACTGAAGTACCCGAGCCTCACGCTGTCGACCAGCAGGGTGTTGGTGTTCAAATACACCCACGGGGTCGGGTCCTTGCTTTGATCGCCGCTGCGGAACCACCAGGTTTCTCCCGTGGTGAGGAAGTGGTCATTGATGCCGTCACCGTCGAAATCGCACACATCTGACAGGTGACTCGGATCATCCCAGGACGTCACCCCTTCTAGATTGTTACCGTCCGTCCAGACCTTCCCCCAATCTCCGTTATTGCTGAGGACGACGGCACTGTCTATTACACGATCGTTTGCAAAGACGTTCGATCCGACGACAGCGCCGATGTCCGGCGTGCCGTTGATGTAGAACGCCGCATACTCGTGGTAGAGAAAGGAGTTGAACCACACATCGAAGTCATGGCCCGCGGCGCGGTCGGAGCCGCCACAGTCGCTCGGCCTCCTGTGGTGCGCGTCGAACGCCTGTTCACCGCTGCCGTTGGCGAGGATGAGGTTCCTGTAGGCCCGGTACCCGCTTCCCTGGCACCCGTCAGCCGCAATGGCATGAAAATAGTCGTTGAACACGTTTTGCTCGATGAGCACATGAGTTCCGGACGCCACGACACCGTAGCCGTAGTACGGCGTACACGAATCGCGGTTGTCCCGGCTGCAGCTGCTCAACGGCGCCGGACTGTCCGGATACCAGTTGTTGTGAAAGTAGTTGTCATGGATGTGTACGGGCTCGATCCCCCCGGGATAGTGCAGCCCCGCCGAGTCAACCGTCACCTGGCTCGTCCACGTCTGCCACACTCGGTCGCTCGGGCCAGCAGTGCTCTCGATGCCCGCCGCTTCCACCGCGGCAGCGTTCCAGCCCGAAAACTCGTTGTGGTCGATCTCGATGTTGATCTTGTCCTGGAAGTAGATTCCTTTGGCGTACCCCTGGGGGATGGATCTCCACGCGTCGGGTGGCGATCCTGGCCCTTCGATGCGCACGCCGCTGATACGCACGCCATCGCCTTCGATCGAGAACAAGGGGTACGGCCAGTGAGAGGAGTCGAATACGTATGGGTTGCGCGCGACAAACAGATGAGGCCCTCGCTGGAATGGCTTCCCCGGCAGGGCGGTTCGACCGCCGATCAACTGCACCCCGCTCGCGATTCTGATGGGTCCTCCCAGATGAGGGGTGAGGTCGAGCTCTACGCCGTCGGCGACGTTCACCGTGGTATTCGGCGTCTGGAGCGCTTGCACGAGCAGGGGCGCCAAGTCGCTCGCATCGATCGTGACCTGGTTGCGGCATGGTGGCGTCGCCGGAGCCACAGTCGATGCCGCAGCAGCCAGGTTCACACCCGATGCTGCAATCGCCAGGTTCACACCCGATGCCGCAGTCGCCGGGGTCACACTCGATGCCGGGGCAGCAATCTGAGCCGCGATGAGCGGAGTCGACGTGCTCGTCACGTCGTGACAGAGGCGATTGGCCAGGGGCAAGCTCACCGCGACCGTGATCGGGGCGGAAACGATCGTGCTGTTCGGTCCCAACGCGACGACCAATTGATAGACGGTGTTGAACGCGGGTTGGACCTGCAGCGACCCCTGGGGCTGCGCCGCGACTCCTGTCGACGACGTCCAATTGTCCCAATCCTGCGGAGCGCCAGGGCTCGGGTCGATCTGTGGTCTGGCATTGACAGTCATCGAGAGTGAATAGCCGCACCCTGTCGGAGCTTGAACGCTCCAGTTGAGGGATGTGCTCGCGCCAAGCGGAATGCTGGACGACGACGCACTGAACGTGACCGTCGGGGTTATGAGACAGGGGTCGAAAATTGCCGCGGCTGTCCTGGCAACCCCGGCGTACCGCAGTTGTGCGCCGGCGGACGACGCCAGCAGTCCCACCAGAGCAATCGTCAAGGGTGCTGTTAGAAGGCGCGCTCCGAAAAGCTTCGCAGGCGGCCTGGTTGTCTCGTGCCGTGTCCTGGGCTTCGCTTCGTTCTTGGCGGTCATGGCAATGTCCTTTCGCTTTTGTCCAGCTGCTTCCCTGCCGAAGCGAGTCCTCAGCATCAGGTGTGCCGAGCTCGATCGTCAGCGAGGACGCGCAGCGAAGAGGCGGGAGGACGCCTTCTGTGGCCGGTACGGTTACAGCACCGCCCAGGCGAGCCGAGACTTGTAGCCTCCGCGGCTACAGGATGACCAAGTCAGAGGACGTTCAGCTTGCACATGGCCGAGCACTGCGATGGCGGCGGCCCGTTGTTGGAGCCCAGATCACACTGCTCGCCCTCGTTGGTCTGGACGACGCCGTCGCCACAGTAGGGCGGGTTCTTGCAGCCCGGCTTTTGCGGGAAAAGAAGCGACGCGGGAACAGCTCGAGGTTCCCACCAGCGAGCACCCCAGTTGTACGACCGAAAGCGTTCGCACGGAGGTCGAAGCAAATGCTAGCGACTGCTTTCAGTTCATTGGTCGACTCTCTTAACGGCATCGCACCGCAACCATCCGAGTCACAACCGTAGGCTGCAAGAGCTATAGAGAGTGGCCGGAAAGTTCTTTGCAGACGGCTCCTTCAGATCATTGGCCACGTCGTTTGTGGTTCAATCGTGCCGAGAGCTCACGGCGAGCCGACGGGCCGCCGACTCTCTCAAGTAGGCGATCGAATCGTCGATGGACGTGGCTAGACGGAAAGGAGCACCCTTGCGCAAACGACTCTGGTTGGTGGTTGTGCTTTCAAGTGTCCTGGTGTCGCGACAAGCGCTGGCCGATGCAGCGACAGCTGTCCCGGCGGCGCCGCCCTCCTCGGGGATGCCGCCAGCGCTTCCTCCTACTTCAGCGGCGTCCTCGAACCAGACTTCCAGCGCCGGTAGCGATTCGAAAGTGGCTGCTGGAATCCTATTGGGGCTCGGTGCGGTCGCGGTGGGCGTGGGCGCCTACGTCGGGATATCGCACGACAAGCCCATCAACAGCCTCGGCGAGCAAAGCAACCTGCAAGTGGTGGGCGCCGGAGTCGCGATGGGCGGCGTCGTGCTAGCGATGGTCGGAACCTACCTATGGCTTCGGGTGCCACAGACCGGAACCGTGGTGGCTGTGAATCCCACAGGGCTCGTGTTTTCCAGGTCATTCTGAGCCGCAAGGAGTAGTGGCAGCGCCTCGCATCTTCGAACTGGGGTTGTCAATCGTGCCCCGATTCGGCACCACCACGCCCGTCCGGGTGCCGTCACTCGAAGATGATCGAGCTGCAAGGGAAGTTGAGGTCGATCTGCGTGCTCGCCGGCATGCGCCAGGTTGCGCACGCGTTTCCGTTCAGCGTGAGTTGGGTCGGATTCGCCGTCGACACGTCCCAGCCGTTCGTCGGGTCCAGCTGGATCACCGTCCCCATGATCTTGACGGTCGCTTGATCGAGCTTCGTGGTGTCGACCTTGATGGACTTGCCCCCCACGTCACTCAGGTCGAAAGTGCAGCTCTTGACGTTCTGGAGCGCCTGCGAGATCGCGTTCAGCAATCCCGACTGATCCATCGAGCTCGGGGCGTAGACCTGGGCGCTCCCACCTTGATCCGCGTAGGTCGCGATCGAGGTCATCCCGGTCCGGCCCTCCTTCGTGTAGTAGTCTCGCCACGCGTACTGAACCGGGCCGCTCGACGACAGGTTGTCGCATTCACTGTAAACGGCTGCCGGTGTGGTGGCTGGCGCCGGACCTCCGCTGGCGTTGGGGATGGCAGCGGGCTGTCCCACTCCGGCGTTAGCGAACGTCTGAAGGACCTGCGTGAAGAACATCGGCCCATACATGGACGGAAGCGCAATGATCAGCGTCTGGATCCCTTCAGCGTAGTAGTCCTGGAACTTGGCCGTGACCGCATCGGCCGCGCAGTGGCTGATGTCTGACTGATCATCACAGAAGTCGACCAGGCCGTTGCTGATGAACAGGATGTACTTCTGCCCGTTGCCACTATCGTTCAGAAGCGCCGATTCCACGGTCGGCAGGACCTCGATGACCGGCGTCTCCGGCTTGAACTGCGGCTTGCCAGTGCTGTCCAGGCTGTCGTACTTGGTCTTGATGGCGGCCGCGTTGTTGATGCCGGTCGGCACCTGATCGAAGATCGGGCACATCTGCGGCGAGGACTGGAAGTTTCCTGTGAAGGCCCCGAACCCGAACCGCACCTGCCCATCCAGGGGCGGCAGCAACTGTTCGACGGCGTTCTTGAGGGCAGTGAAGACCGGGATGTTGGTGCCGTTAGGTCCCGGGACCATCGTGTCGAACGAGCTCCCGCCCCGGTCCACGAGCAGGAACGCCGTGGGTATCTTGGGCGACCAATTGATCTCGGCCATCTGGCACGCGGTATCGGTGCCCCCGTCGGTACCCGTCGCAGCGCCGGAACCAATGGTTCCAGCCGAGCCAGAGGCGCCTGCTGAGCCAGTCGTGCCCGCGGAGCCGGTGGTCCCCGCCGCGCCGATCGTCCCCGCGGAGCCGGTGATCCCGGCGAAGCCCGTGGTCCCCGCGGAGCCGCTGGTTCCGCTCATGCCAGTGCTGCCGCTGCCGGCCGACCCAATCGCGCCGCCAGCGCCAGTGGTACCTGCGCTCGCAGTGCCTCCACTCCCCATCCCGTTCGCGCCCCCGCTGCCGTTGATCGACCCGCCCTTGCCGGCACAGTTGAGGGCAGATGCGAGCGCAAAGTACACGAGGATTCCTCGAGACCCTCGCCACAATGTCGCCAGGGGCCGTGATAAGCGAAGACCCATATGGACCTCCCAGGGACGACGAGTATACGCGCGAGCGGTCGACGTCCACGAGAAGGTGTCGGGGCTCGCG
>Ga0306920_100006426_pt1 | contig 15337 bp, 12 predicted proteins | sample flu12Cox44000170_FD_204666 | JGI IMG/M metagenome (GOLD analysis project Ga0306920, IMG submission 204666) | Lab enrichment of tropical soil microbial communities from Luquillo Experimental Forest, Puerto Rico - flux4day.12C.oxic.44.000.170 (v2)... | ecosystem: Environmental > Terrestrial >... | reverse complement strand
GTTGGGCTGGATTCAGAGCGGCAGTATAATAATGGGTGGTGGAAAAGTCAGGGCTTAGGCCGCGTTGTAATGGGACCCAGGCCAGAAAGACGCCACCTTGCCCATCAGGAGTTGCGCCCTGACCAAATAAGATCAGGCCGTCTCCGTTTGTTAAAGGAAGGTCCGGCACCTGGGAATTGGTTACTATCCAAGGAGCGACCTGGGAAAACTTTGTCGACAGATGAGCGACCCATTCGAACGGCGCCGACTGGCTTGGGTCGGGTGAACTAGCCACGCTGGAATGGAAGGGCCGGTCCGGCCTGGAGACGTCGTGCCAGGCAAAAAAGACGTAGACCTTTCCATTGTAACTGAAAGCACCTGTGGGAGTGTCATTTTGCAGCAACTGCATGCCCGAAATCGGCCCGCCGGGCATGTGAACAGTAAATGGATAAAAAGCTGCGTCGCGGGTCACTGGCGTAAGCCGGAAACCATTCGGCTCCGGGCTTGAGTCCTGCGTATAAGCAATAAGATCGGAGTCGTACGGCGGCCACAAACCTCCGTGGGCGGGCACGACATCGCCAAAGAAGAAATAGAGTCTACCATTGTGTTCCGTGTTCGCTCCGAGGTCCACGCCGGCGACCTTCCATGGAACGGTGTCATTCAGGAAAGAGTTTCCTTCGGGATCATATCCACCAGTGAGTTGAGTGATGCGTGTGGTGGAGATCTTCTGGATGCGGGCAGGCAGCGAGCCGCCCTCAACTTCAAGGGCCAACGCTGCACCAAAGGTCCAAATCCACAGCAGAAGCGCCCAGGCAGAGTGGTTAAAGCCAGACCGCATTGAGGTCCATTTTAGAATTCCGATTTGCGATTTGCTATTTCGGATTGGCAGGTCGAAGCATGGGCAGTCAGGATTTTTGACAGCAGTGCCCCAACCTTGCCGTGTGAGACTCGGCTGAATATGCCGCAAGAACAATTGGCCCGGGCAAGCTTTACCTAATCTGTGGTTAAAAACCCGGAAACCATGGAGGCTGGGAGGATTTCGGCCTTCTAAACCCTCAACGCCAATGACCTTATGACTAAACGCCGTGTGTTTCCGCAAGCTCCGCTTGTTGAGACATAGTATTTAGGTCGTTTTTTAGCGACCGAGCGAGACTGACTAAATCTGAGTCATTCCGTAGCCACCACTGATTGGCTACTGGCACACAAGCTGCTCAAGGGCACATGTGTTTAATGGAAGCGCGAGACTAAAACGTGGCTTGGCAGTGCCAAGAATCCACCCACGTTTCCGAGGAGCTCTACTTGCTACGTTTTAGAAGCGCGTTCAGTTGTAATTGGCCGGAATTTACCAAGCTTCATTTATGAACCACTCCGATTTAGCGAATCAAAATAACCCCCAGGCCACGGCCCCGCAGGACATGGGGTTCTCGCCATGGCAGCGGTTGAAAAGCAAACGCATTTCGTACTTAACGCTGCCGTTGATCATCATGGCGACGGTGACGGAATTTGTGATTTTGGCAACGGGCTGGAAGTACCAGCAGACGGTTTGCTTGCCACAGGGCATGGGGGTGACTTTCTTTGGGATCGGCCCAATCGGCGCAACGATTCTCGCCGTCGAGTTACTCAAACTGCCGCTGGCTGTCTGGACGGCGTCACGCACTGGCTGGCAAAAAGGCTTCATGGTCATGGTTGGGTTGCCGCTGATTTGCGTGCTGACCTTCCAACTGGTCAAGGACATGGCGGTCTACGAAATGGGTGTGGCCATGACTCCTGCCAGCCAGTTCCTTGAAAAGGCCACCGCCGAGGAAGTGAAAATCGCCCAGCTCAATGCCGAGCTGGCAGCTATCGAACAAAAGAGAACGGACCGCGAGCACAAGATCGCTGAATTGGCTGCCAAGCAGGCCAAGGCTAAAGCCGAGCTTGGAGAGTCGATCAAGCGCAACGAAGAAGCGCGCCAGGACGCGATCACCCTAACCGATTATCAAAAGAAAGAGCTCTCGGAGGTTGATAGCCGCCAGGCTAACATCATTCAGCAGTTCGCCTCAGACACCGAGCAGCTCACCAAAGCCATCTCCGATCTGCGCGCGCGACGCGAAGCAGAATTCGCCCGCAGCGCCAAAGATTCGGCCAGTTGGGAGTCACGCAAAGCCGCCTATGATGCCGGTTTTTCAAAATGGCATGCCGAAGAAGCCCGAATTGATAATGCGTATCAGACCAGTATGTCCGCATACGCAAATAAGAAAGCGGCCTATGAAAAAGACAAGGCCGAGTACGCTTCCGCCAACTTTTTGAAACGACAGTTGATGAAAGAGCCCGTTGACCCGGGTGTGCCGCCGGTCCGAGAAGTCAACAAGTTAACAAAACCGGCCGACTTGGACGGCCGCCCCTCGGCTCTAATCGAGGAGATCGAGGCGCAGATCAAAGCCAAAGAAGCAGAACTGCTGGCCGTTAATAACAGGCGCCGCGAGCGCGTTGCCTCTGTCGATGCAGACGCCCGCAGATTGCGAGAGGAATTTGACCATCGATCCAGCGCCAAACGCGAAGAAGCAGATCACAAACGCGAGGAATTGTCGGCCGCACTTGCCACTCTGGCGAAAGAGGAAAAGACGGAAAGGGAACAGATCGACAAGGACTTTGAGTCAGTGGTTCAGAAAGTGGATGGGCTCCGGGAGCAAATCGATGCTTCGCGCAAAAAGGCTGAGGGATATTATGAAGCCCGCGAAGCTTCGATCAGAAAGACACAAGTGCATCGTATTGCCACGACGGTAGAAATCGTGCGCGGGTTGATCAAAGGCGAGCGCCCTGTCTCAATCAAGTCGACCGCAAAAGAGCGGGGCGACCTGTTGACGGATCAAATCAGCATGGTCCGGATCTGGGTGTATCCGGTGCTGGCTTTTATCGTGGCGTTCCTGCCGACGTTGATGGTCGAGCTTGGTTTCTCGACGGTTTTCATGCCGGAAAAGCAGCGCCCGTCTTATCGGCTCGGATTTTTTGGCCGCCACCTGCACTGGTTGTATATCCGTGCGGGACGTCAGAAGATTTTGCGCGCCGAACGGATTGCCAACGAAGCCTCGGCTGAGATTGCCGCTCGCGACGAAGCCCTGGCCGCTGCGAGGGGGGCTGCCGACAAGGCCTTGTTTGACAAGGATGCGGAGTTGCAAGCCGCCCACGAACAAATGACTGCCATCACTGCCAAGCACGACGAACAGTTAAGGAAAGTGCAGCACGATTACGAAGAGGAGTCCGCTAAGAAAGAAGACGAATGGGTCGCTAAGCTCGCGGCGACGGCTGACTCACTCAACCGCACAGTCGTTGAAAAGGACGCACTGCGCGATTTGCAGCGGTCAGAAATCGAGCGCCAGGTCCAGATGCGCCAAAATGCGTGGTCTGATCGGATTTCGCAATTGCGCCAGGAACTGGACGACCAGCGCACTGCCAGTGAAACCGAGCGCACGACCTTGATGCAGGAACATCATAAAAAATTGATGGAGGTTTCCGAGGAATGCAAATCTCAGGTCATTCAGGCCCGTCGCCAAATGGCGGACGCCGAAATGGCCGCGGTAGAAAAGACCGCAAAGCTAGCGCATGATTTGAAGGAAGCCTTGCACGCGCGCGATGCCGCAGAGGCCCAACTGAAACACCAGGCGGATTCTCTTTCGCTCAGGTTGACCCAGGCCCAGGAAGATACCGCGCGCGAACTGGAGAAAGCTGCACGCCAGGACAAGCATCGACTGGAGCGCCAGCAACTGGAATTTGAAAAGACCTTGCGCCAGCGCAACGACGATTTTGAACACCGATTGAAACAACGTGAGCAGGAATTGGCTCTCGCATTTGAGGCCCGCGTCGAAGAGGAGAAGAGCAAGGCCGAGCAGGACGCCCGCCGCGGCCAGGTGGAGCTTGAGAGCCAGTTGGAAGCGCGCGCTATTGAGGTGGACGCACGTTGGAAACAGGAAGCGCTGCATCGGGAAGAGGCCGCGCAAATCCGGCTCAAGCAGCGCGAACAGCAACTGTTGGCTCAGGCGGAGACTCGTTTGAGCGAAGCGCAAGCCCACGCCGAGCAGGAGTTGCGTCGCAAGCACGCGGAGTTCGAGCGGCAACTCGAAGCCCAGGCCCGCGAAGCCGAGGCACACTTGAAGCAGGAACTGCAACAGAAGGAGCAGGTATTCCTGGCCAGGCTGAAGCAGCGCGAGCAAGAGGTGGCAATCAAAGCCGAGGCTCGCGGAACGGAAATGCAAAGTCAGTGGGCCGCGGATCTGCGTATCCATCAGGAAGAATGGGAACGGCAGGCCCAGGCTCGCTTGGTCGAATTTCAAGCGCAGGCAGAGCAGGAGTTGCGTCGCCGGCAATCGGAATTTGAACGGCAACTCGAAGCCCAGGCTCGTGAAGCCGAAACGCGGCTGAAGCAGGAATTGCAACAGAGGGAACTATCGTTCCAGGCGAGGCTGAAGCAGCGCGAACAGGAATTGGCTATTAGAGCTGATGTTCGAGGAAACGAAATGCAAAATCAATGGGCGGAGGATTTACGCCGTCACGAGGAAGAGTGGGAAAGCCACACGCAGGTTCGTTTGAGCGAAGCGCAAGCCCAGGCCGAGCAGGAATTGCGGCGGCAGCAATCGGAGTTTGAGCGGCAACTCGACGCGCAAGCGCGTGAGGCCGAGGCGCGGCTAAAGCAGGAATTGCAACAAAAGGAATTGGCGTTTCACGCAAAGCTGAAGCAGCGCGAGCAGGAGCTGGCCATTGAAACCGGCGCCCGGGAAACTGAATTGCACAATCAACGCGCCGCAGATTTGCGGACCCGCGAAGAAGAGTGGGAGCGCCAGGCCGAATCCCGCGTCCGCGCAACCGAGACCCGTTTGGGTCACGAGGCGCAGCAGAAAGAAGAGCTGTTTCAGGCCAAGGTGCGCCAACGCGACCAACAATGGCAAACCAAGGTGGAAGCCGTCCGAGCCGAACTGCAGGCGCAGACCGAGGCTCTTCGACGCCGCGAAGTCGAAGCCGACGCCCGTTTGCGTGAGCTGGAAGCCAACCTGCGCAAGGAAATGCAGGACAAAGAAGAGGCTGCCCAAGCCGAGGCTCAGCGACATGAGCACGAGCTGGTCACTCAGCTGAACGCTCAAGTGGAAGCTCGTCAGGCCGCCGCCAGGGCTCAGTGGGAGAGCGAATCAGAGAATAGAACGCGTGCCGCTGTCGAACCTCTTAGGGCCATGCTGGGTCGCGCGGAGAAAGAGCGCGACGAAGCCAAACTGGCTGCTTCCGAACACGTTCGCCAGGTGCAGAACATGGAGAAGAAGCTGGCGGAAGCCTCCGCCTTCTTCAACACCTGGAGAAACGGCAAGCCCATGGTCGGAGCATCCTGAGCAGATTGTTAATTTCTAGGAAGCCACGGGTATCATACCCGTGGCTTCTCTGCTTTTTGAGACTGATCGTCCTAACGTAGGGAAGATAGGTCCTATAGGTCCCATAGGACTGATAGTGTTGCGGGGCCATGACAACGACGCTCCAGATATAGAGTTGGATTCTGCATTACTGCCGCCCCACTGCCCAAGTGGGGGCACTGAGCTTCCAGCGGCGGTGCATCCAGATCCACTGCTCAGGATGGCGCAATAGCATTCGCTCCAGCACGGCGTTGTAGGCGCGGGTATTGCGGCGGATGGCTTCGCCAACGTCGTCGCATTCAATGAGCGGCAGCGGTTCCTCGAAACGGATCACGTGGCTACCGTCCGGCTCGCGCCAACTTGAAGCCGGGACGACCGGCGTACCGGTTTGCAGCGCAAGAATGGCGAGGCTTTTGAACGTACCCGCTGGGTGGCCGAAGAAGTCCACCGCGATGCCATCGGTCCCGCCGGCGTGTTGGTCGAAAACGTAAACGATAATGCCGCCGCGATTGAGCACGTCGAAAATGGCGTCGAGCGAACCACGTTTGGACAAGGTGCCAAAACCCGCGCGGCGGAAACGCCACGTAACCAGGTAATTCAACCATGCTGGCTTCAACGCCCGCCGAATGAAATAGAACAACCCCTGGTATTGTGGGAATCGCGCGATGCCGGCTACCGTCGCAACTTCGAAATTGCCGAAGTGTCCTGTGAGCATGAAAAGACCCTTGCCCTGGGCATGAGCACGGAGAGGCGATTCCATGTTTTCGACTTTGATCCAGGCGGAGCGCCGTTTCTCCGACATGAAGGGTTGCCGAAAAAACTCAAGCAGAAACCGCAGGTAATGCGCGTAGTATGCTTGAGCCAGCCGAACAATCCCGGCTTCGGGTAAGACATCGCCAAAGACACGCCGCAGGTTGGCCAAAACCAAGTGACGTCGGTAAGGCAGCAGATAGTAAAGCAGTTTACCGAACCATGGCACTACGGTTTCCCGCGGATCAGCCCACACGATGGCAGAGGCTGCGTTATCAGTGTGGGTCAGCGAGACCCTCAGACGCGCGACCCGCTGACGATCCAGAACGGCCTGCGCGCCGGGGCTGACATCCACCTGCGGTTCGCCGTAGGCATCGCGATGGATACTGAAATCCACGGGATGAATCATGCCGAGAGCCGTTTCGCGCGGGAAGAGTTTGAGGCAGGCTTCTTTGGCGGCAAAGCGCGCTGCAAGAGTTGCCACCCTGCCGGGACCGGTTCCGGCATCTTCAAGCTCTCGAGTGGTGAAGAGGTCGCCGAGTTCCGCTGGGGTTCGGTCTCGCAACAAGCTCTCCATGCGGGCAATCTCAACCGTATCCAAGCCGCAGCGAGAACGCTGGCCGGTGGGGCTAGTCATGACCGGGAGTTACCCGCGCGAAGAACCAGTGCCACATTCATTCCGCCAAAGCCACGGGAACAAAGCAGAGCGATGTCGCTCCTGGCCGGTTGAGGCCGCGAAGAAACGGGCAGTGGATGCAAAGCTGGGTCCAATTCGTTGAGGGTAGCGATGCCGGGAACGACTCTCTCGTTGATTGCCTTCAGGGCCAGCGCCAGGTCGAGCGTAGCGGAAGCCGCAATGCTGTGGCCTATAGCCCATTTGAACGAGGTGATCGGAGGCGGGGTCCCTTTGAACACACGCTGCAATGCGCAGGCTTCCGAGGCGTCCGATGCCGGGGTGCCGTTTCCGTGCGCGACCACCATGCCAACTTCGTCAGCTGATATTTTTCCGTCCTGCAAAGCAAGCTGGATCGCCCGGGCAAGCCCGTCGCCATCAGGGCGCAGTTCAACAATTCCCGTCGCCTCGGTCACACAACCTGATCCTAACAACTCGCCCAAGACAGGCGCACCGCAAGCCGCGGCTTCGGCCGCCGTAACGAGGACAACCGCGGCGGCACCTTCTCCAAAAACCGTTCCGGCCCGAGCGTGGTCGAAAGGACGCAAAGTATCCTGTGCCAGGAGGCCGAGGTTGTGATAGTGCAGGACTGTTTCCGGCTCAATGGGGGCGTCGTGACCAACCGCGACAGCCCGATCGGCTTCACCGGTCCGCAGTGCTGCCGCAGCCTCGGCAACGGCCAGCGCTCCACCAACGCATTGATTAGTGATGCACGCATTGGTGCCGCGAAAACCGTGGCGAATCCCAACATGGCACACGACATTGTTGGGCAGCTGGCGCAACAGCCACATGGGGTCCACGGTGGTTTCCAGGTCGCGACCAAAAATTTCCATGTCGCCCGCCGCTTGCGTAAGCAAAGGGAAAAACTCGTAGGCGCTTCGAAAGGTTCCCCCACCGCAACCGGCGTATACACCGCTGCGATCGTTGAATTGCGCCTGGGCGGCCGCTTCTAGTTTTTCGCGCTGCGTCAAAACTCCAGACTGCTGGATGGCTTGACCCGCCGCGTAAAGTCCGAACAGATCAGTGCGGGAGATCATTTTCTGGAGCCGGCGATCCTCAACCAGCGTGCGAAGTTCGCGTGGCTGGACTTCAGCTGCGATGCCCACCGGCCACTGGGCCACGTCCCATTGGCTAATCGGAGCAACAGCAGACTTCCCCTCCAGAACGCTGCTCCAGATGGAGTCAACCGTCTTTCCGGCGCCACAAACGCAACCGACTCCGGTAATCGCAATGGATTTAGAGGACCTCATGCGGTCACCTCATCAGGATGACGAAAGGCGAGGCAACTGTTCGAACCACCAAAACCAAACGAGTTCGAAAGCGCACCCCGAATACGCAACGACCGGGATTTCACTCGCACCAGGCCGACATCGCAAGCGGGATCCACTTCCTTCAGGTGAGCGTTAACAGGGGCGATTCCATGATGAATAGCCAGCGCGCAAACCCCCGCCTCCACTGCCCCGGCAGCGGCGATCAAATGTCCCATGCAACTCTTCGTGGAAGAGACGGCCACGCGCTGGATGTCTTTATCCAGAACGACTCTCAGGGCGGCGCATTCACTCCGGTCGTTCATCAGAGTGGAAGTGCCGTGGGCATTCACGTAATCGACCGCTTCGGCTCTCATCCCGGCATCGGCCAGTGCCTGTTGCATCGCCTGGATTGGTCCGTCGCCTGACGGATGGGAATCAGTAATGCGATAGCTGCTAAGCGAGTTGCCATCACCTGCCAGTTCCGCGTAGATGCGAGCGCCGCGCGCCTGAGCCGCTTCCCAGTCTTCGAGTACAAGGAACCCGGCGCCTTCGCCCAAAACGAAACCGTTGCGGGTGGCATCGAACGGACGGCTGGCCCGCGCGGGTGTGTCATTGTCCGTCGAGAGAGCGCCCAGCAGGCAAAACGCGGAGAGCCCGATGGGGTTGAGCATCGAATCGTAGCCGCCGGCCAACATGAAGTCGGTATTTCGCCGGCGCATAACCTTGAGAGCTGTACCGACCGCCTGGCCTCCGGAAGCACAGGCGGTGTGCACTGCCGTGGAGTAACCGTGTACGCCAAATTGGCGCATTAGGAGGGCCAAGCCAGCGTTGGTTTGCCAGCGGCAAAAGCCCACCGGGTCGAGCGGGAAATCACTGTCCAGCAGGCCATCTGAGTTAAATTCTCCACCAGTGCCTGCAAAGGAATGCGTCGTTCGCAATTCGTCGAAAGAGATTCCCATCATGCCCGCGCCAACGCAGCACCCCCAACGGGAGGCCGTAGAAGGCGTGGGCCTCAGACCGGCATCTTCGAGCGCCTCCTCCGCCGCAGCGAGGGCGAATGCATGGGTGCGTGAGGCAAACTTGAGCAGCTTATGGCCGCGAATGACATCAGCTGCATGGAAGTCCTTAACCTCTGCGCCAATCCGCACTGGAAACCCGCTTGCATTAAACTCGCGAATGGTGTTGATGCCACTCTTCCCCTCGACCAGATTGGCCCACGTCGTGGGGGCATCGAGTCCAATCGGGGTCACCATCCCGATACCCGTGATAGCGATACGCCGAGATGGGTTCATGGATGGGTTTCGGGCGTGAATTCCACATCAGCGCCGCCGATTAGGCGCCCATTAATCCTCGATTCTGTCGCTACGCTGAGGCTACTTTCGGAAGACCCGGTCACCCTGGCCTCAAGTTTCAAAGTCACACCCGGAGAAATGAAGCTGCGAAGTTTCATATCCGAAATGACTCGCGGCAGCCAGGTTGGGGCACAGTTGGAGGAGGTTTTCAGCAGCATTGCAGCGGTTTGCATGCTGGCATGCATTAGTAATGTTCCGGGAAAAACCGGGCGCCGAGGGAAATGGTCGGCGAAAAATGGCGCAGTGAACGGCACCTGTAGAGTGGCGCGCGCGAACCGACCGGGTTCGCACTCGCCAGGCTCCAAAGCCAGAGCCGGCAACCCAGAGAAGCCCCCAGGAGCTGCGCCGGCCGCGTGGAGAATGCTGCAACGGTCACGCAAAGCGCCGGGTTCATCGAACTCATCCAGCGGAACCATGGGACCGACACAGTCCACAAGCCGAATGACAGCGCTTCCGTTAACGGATGCGGTCCCGGAGTAGCCGACTGAGTCCGTGTCCACGGATTCCAGTTCGGCGCCCAGGTCCAACACCTGGCCGGGCCGGACCAAGGAGAGCAATTCGATCCGGCCGGCAATACCGGCTACCGGCCGATGGGTAAAATCAACGGCCGCCATAGCCGCCCAAGCAGCCAGCTGTCCCACAGCCTCCGCTACCAGCGACACCGGAAAGGCATCCACCTTGGCCGGGATCGTGTAATTGCCACGGATCGAGCTTTCACGCTCCAGCGAGGTGATTCGGTCCACGAACGAAAAGGCGCAAAAATGACCGTCCATCGTCAGTGATAAAGCCCGAGACCTATGCTGACGGAGGGACTGGTGCAGGGGTGGCCCGCTGCTGCCGGATGACCAGCTTGCAGAAAGTCTCCACCGTAAACAGGCGAGGGATGTCCGCCACGTTGAGAGGTGATTTAAACCGCTCGGGCGGAACTTCACTCAAGAAAGCGCGCAACCTTTCCAGCCCCGCTTCAGAGACGACGCCCGCCTTCTCAAACTCGCCCTCGGACACACCGCCGCGGGCTTCCTCGACAATTTTGCCGCGCGGGATTTTCACCTTAAAGAGCCGCTGCAGCCGGTAGATGATGTCCACGAAGTCGATGGATTCCGCGCCCAGGTCATTAATCAGCGAGGAATCGAGTTTCACTTTTTCAAGGTCGCACCCGATCGCATCGGCAATGGTTTGCGCCACCTGAGGAAACACAGCAAGGATTTCGTCTTTGGTGATAGTAGTCTCGTTCATTGATTGGTGTATTATTCCATTTTAAATCCGCCGTCCACGTGCAGGATCTGGCCGGTGATGTACTGGGCATATTGCGACGCCAGAAACCAGACGGCGTAAGCCACTTCTTCCGGCGTGCCAATTCGCCGTAGTAAAATCCGCGGAAGGACCTGGTCTGCGGCTTGTTCGCGCACCGCACGGGAAAGCTCAGTATCGATGACGCCAGGGGCGACGGCATTTACATTGATCCCTCGCGGGGCGAGCTCGACAGCCAACGCCCGCGTAAGGGCGTTCAGGGCCCCTTTGCTGGCGGCGTAATTTGTCTGGCCGCGTCCACCCTTCTCGCCAGAAACAGAGCTAACGTTGATAATTTTCCCGTGCCGCGCTGAAATCATATAAGGAGCCACAGCCCGGATCATGTTAAACGCCCCGGTCACATTCGTGTCCAGAACCACGCGCACGTCCTCGTCCTCGAGCAGGCCTAAGGCGTTGTCTCGAATCACGCCCGCATTGTTAACCAGCACGTCAATGCCTTCGGCTCGGTCGATGACCTTTTCTGCGAAAGACGCGCAGGCAGCAGAATCCCGCACATCGACCGCTTCAGCGAAGATCATAGATGGCGGACCCGCTGCGATGACCTCAGAAGCGGCCTTGGCGTTTTCGCGGTACGTGAAAGCGACCTTCATGCCCGCCGCAGCCAGGGTCTCAACAATTGCGCGCCCAATGCCCCGGCTGCCCCCGGTGACAAGGGCCACCCGACTGGTTAGTCCGGCATCGGTGAACTTTGGGGCCTTCATCCGGAAATGCAAAATCCTCCGTCCACCACCAGGGTATGGCCTGTTATCATTGCCGCCTCAGGCAGGCAAAGCAGGTAAACAGCATTAGCGACGTCCTCAGGAGTGAGCGTGGGACCGGCTGGTGTGCGGCGCGCATATTCGGCCAGCAATTGATCGCGATTCGGGAAGTACTTTAGTGCGTCGGTGTCCACCACACCGGCACTCACGGTGTTGACGCGAATGCCGCGTGGGCCGAGTTCCTGGGCGAGACTCCGCGCCACGGACTCAAGTGCCGCCTTCGAGGCACCGATGAAGGCGTAGTGCGGAATCGCTCGAGACGCGCCGAGACTAGAAAGTCCTATGATGCGTCCCCCTGCGCGCATCAAGGGAACGGCTTCCTGTGCCAGTAGATTTAACGCCAAGGCGTTTGTTTCCATGCAACGGCGCCAGTGTTTGAGCGTCAGTTCGAGAACAGGCCTGAGTACGCCTATAGCCGCGTTGCTTACCACGATATCCAGCCGGTCAAATTCCTGCCGGAAGGCCGTGAAGGCCTCAGAGATGCTCTCAGGCTCGCTCACGTCCGCCTGCAGCGCCAACGTCCGCCGTCCCAGGGCGCCGATCTCCGAGCAAACCGCTTCTGCTTCGTCCTGGCTTGTGTGGTACATGATCGCCACATCGCAGCCGGCCCTGGCCAGCTTAAGGGCAGTGGCGCGGCCGATGCCGCGGGAGGCACCTGTAACCAAGGCTATTTTGCTGGTTAGTGGCTCGTTCAATTCTTTTCCCGGTGAAATTCGGCGATCGTAGTTAGGAATCAAGTGGCTGCCGGCGGCGCATTATTCGCTACAGCTCGCCTTCCAATCAATCTCGGAAACAACCCCCCGGTGTGCGAGGAGTATTCCTGGTAAGCCCGGCCGTGAAGGCGCTCAAGGTATCTCTCTTCGTCTCGCGCCTTGAGCCGCACACAAAAATAATGGACCACGAGTGTAGCCAAGGAGATCAATGTCGGAATGAGCAGTGCGGCCCCGGTCAGCATCACCATTTGGAGCAAGTAAATCGGATGTCGAACCCATCGAAATGGCCCGCCGCAAACAAGCATGAGGCTTTCTTTGGGGTCCACGCCCATCCGCCAATTGCTTCCCATGGTCGCATAGGTCCAGAGCGTTCCGGCATAGCCAATGGCAACGATGGCTAACCCGATAACGAGACTCACCGGATGCAGAAGAATTTTTATTAGACGCAAACCCGGTATGGTGGTTGAGGCTCCGAGCACCAGGGGCTGGCCAATCCACACCAGAATTATCAAAAACCAGCCAAACCAGAGAATCCTTTCCTTTACGGCTCGAGGCCGAACGTTGGGCGAACGGCCAATGAGCTTACGAACGCGCCGGGCCTGGAAGACTACGCCGGCCCAATAGAGCAGGCCCGAGCCGCAGACCACCGCGCGACGCAATTGTAGTTCTTCAGGATTCATGGGTGTTGGCGTGGCGTGCTTGAATCAGCCGCTGCAGTTCCAGGACCCAATGCTTTTTGATGCTGAACCAAACATCCGCCGCCCAGATAATATGCGAGCTGTCCCCATCGAACTGCACGTCTAATTTTGGTCTCGAAACTTCTTCGTTGCTTGGGCGGTAGGCATTTATCCAGGCAACCATTTTCGAGTCGTCCAGCAGATGTTTAGTATCGGGGATCGAGCCGTGCCTATACTTGGCAGGCAGCCATACGTTTCTCACCACTGCCGTGCCTTCGGACCTGAAATAATTTTCGGAGCCATAACCTAGAAAATCACCACCCAACAGGTCGAATACTTTGCAAAAACCTGTAAATTCCTCCACGGAGTCCGGGATGGTGTGCAAGCGGAACATCATGTCCCACTGGTTCGGAAGAGCCCGGGTGAGCCCGCCGGCGCCGACGACCGTGGCATAGGGCAGGCGGAGACCACTTGCGGGTTCTGTTCGCCCCGTTAGGGGGTCGACGATTTCACACCTTTTCTCTTCCTCCCAGGTCAAGGGATTCCAAACATGCAGGGAGGAGTTCGTGCCAGAGAACCTCAACAGGACCTTCACAACTTGTATGCCACCCTGGCTATGGCCCACCAGCATTGGCCGCAGGCCCTCCTTTTCATAAAACCAGGCAACCACCCCGGCAATCTTTTCGCTGCTTTCGTAGCAACTGAAACTATACGTACCATCACTAGGGTTAGTGAGGCTGACGGACGGGTATCCCATTCCGATGAGGAATTCCGAAAACGAAACCATGCGGGGAATGACCTTTGCGAGTCCGCCATGAATGTTGACGACCCTGGGCGCCGGCGCGTGCGAGAGCACGTCGCGAACATCCTCGGCCGTCACATTGGTCGGATTCAACATCAGAATCCTTTCCTCCAGCTGCGGGGATAACCACGGGGCCGAACCGGTAAATGCGGCTTGGGTTTGACTCAAACGCGCCCCTTCAAGACCCTGGCGATGGTAGTTGCCACACCCACCCAACATCAGGGCCGCGCTCAAGAGCAGTAGATGGTTGGTTTTACCTATCACGCCGCTTCGCGCGTTTCTTTAAGGTGCTCGCGGAAGCGGCACTGCAGGTTCTGAACGTCATGGCTCGAAAAGACTGCGACTCGATAACTGACGCCCAGGTTCATACGCTCGCCGATCGTTGTGACCGACAGTACTAAGGGGGTAACCGGTCCGGTGGAAACTCCCCTGAAATAGTCCAACGGCGCTCTTTGGTTGATTGGGTCCCAAACCGAATTCAGGTTCAGATTCGTGATGCCACCCCACAGCGGGTAGTGCTTCGCATAGAATTTCTTCTGCCTCACAGGTGAAAAGAATTTCAGCATGAAGCGGGCAAACTCCATCTCCAGCGGCGCTGCCAGATATAATTTGTGCCGCTTGATGGATTCGGTCTGGTAAGCGATCTCCGTCGCAAGGTTTCTCAGCGTGATTCCAACAGGCACCTCGTGCGTCACGAGGAAGGAGCCGAGAAAAACTCCGAAAACTCCTCGGCTATCGACCCCCAGATCTTTACGCAGGTTGACAATGCACCCGAGTGAGATCTTTCGGCGCTTTCGCGCCTGCGCGCGTTCAGCCGAAAACGGAGAGATGGCCTTCATCAACATTGCCATGAGCAAGTCATTGACCGTGACCTTCCAGGATTTTGACGCAACGACTAACGCCCGTAGATCTTCAGCTTGCAGGGAAAAGCATAAGAAACCATTCGTCATGTTGTTCGCATCACGGCAAGGGGCGCGGTGTGAGCGTCGCAGATTGGTTACCTGAGCTGGCAGATTCAAAACTTTACGGGCCATCGCCTTTGAATGACAGCGAAACATGTGCGCCCGGTAGTCAGGATACCGTTGGAAGCCATCGTTGGTGCGAGGCATGTCGATTCGCAGATAGCTGGCCGCGATATCCCTCAGCAGCCAGACCACCGATTCAGCGTCGGCTGCGGGATGGAAGTAAACCACTCCAAGGAAAAAGGAGTCTCCTGCTGGAACAACCAGAAACCTGAAGGGGTTAAACGTCTGTGCGTCCGGAAAGGGGAGGTTCAGCTGCCGTTCGATTTCGGCCATCAGAATAGCCCAGGGGCCATCATCACAAGCAATGGTTCGGATATCACATGGCGCACCACCGTTTTCATACTGAAAAGCGAAACGCTCGCCATCCAGGCGCAAGCAGGTCAAGCCGCGCATGGCCAGAAAATTGTCGATACAATCGCGTAAACGCGTATTGTCCAGTGGACCCTGGAGCTGCACCACGTGAACTGCGCTGTACGGATGCATCCGGTTCCACTGCAGCATGCTCTTCTGCATCGAGTTCATTCGGCCTTGCATATACGGCAACTACAGAAACGAAACCTGCTTTTATTGCCCATGGTATCGAAATCGACCAATCGGTCAATTTGAGTCGGTTCCGCAACATTCTGCCCGGTTGTGCGCGTGCGATCACAGGTTGCGAAAATATGCAAAGACCCC
>Ga0306920_100006425_pt1 | contig 15339 bp, 14 predicted proteins | sample flu12Cox44000170_FD_204666 | JGI IMG/M metagenome (GOLD analysis project Ga0306920, IMG submission 204666) | Lab enrichment of tropical soil microbial communities from Luquillo Experimental Forest, Puerto Rico - flux4day.12C.oxic.44.000.170 (v2)... | ecosystem: Environmental > Terrestrial >... | reverse complement strand
AACGACCGCCCTCTGGCCGAGGACGTGCACCAGACCTGCTTCGTCCAGGCCTTCGAGTCGCTGGAGCGGGTGCTGGAGCGGGACTCGGTCGCCGCCTGGCTGATGGCCATTGCCCGGAATCGCTGCATGGATGCGCTGAAGATCCTCCGCCGCCGCCGGCGCTGGCAGGTGTCTCACGGCGTCCTCCCCGAGGCGCACGATGGCGGCTCCAGCGCCGAGGAGGCCCTGCACCAGCGCGAGCTCCTCCAGAAGCTCCGCCAGGCGGTGGCCGACCTCTCCGAGGAGACCCGGCGGGCGGTGGAGCTGCGCTACAGCGAGGCCCTCTCCTACGAGCAGATGGCGGTGCTCTGCGCCGCAAGGCCGGGCACGCTCCAGATGCGCGTCGCCCGGGCGATGCCGGTCCTCCGCCGCTCGCTCCAGGCCCAGGGCATCACCCGCGCCTGAGCCCTGCTCCCCGCCGTCTCGAGCGGAGCCCTACGACTTGAGGACCCCGGCCAGCCAGCGCCGGGTGGCCTCGTTGGCATCCTTCGCCGCGTCGGGGTTGTACGAGCCGCCGCTGGGATTGGCGAAGGCGTGGTCGGCGTCGTAGCTGCGGAACTCGTGCTTGATGCCGGCGTCCTTGAGCGCGGTGTCGAATCCCGCCACCCGCTCGGGGGTGATCCACCCGTCCTTCTTCGCCCAGATGCCGAGGATGGGGCCCTTGAGCTTCTTCAGCCGGTCGACGTCGGTGACTGGCAGCCCGTAGTACATGACCGTCGCCGAGACCTTATCGGCGTTGGCCAGCGAGGCGTTCAGGCTCTCCCCGCCGCCCATGCACCAGCCGATGGTGGCGATCTTCTTCCCCGGCGCGTTCTTGGCCAGCCAGTCGATCCCCGCCGTCTCCACCGCCGTGGAGTGGGCGTTGTCGAGCGCCTTCATCAGCTCTCCGGCCTCCTCCTTGGTGGCGGCGACCTTTCCGTCATAGAGGTCCACCGCCAGCGCCAGGTAGCCCTGGGCGGCCTGCTTGTCGGCATCGGCCTTGACCCACCCGTTGAGCCCCCACCATTCGTGGACCAGGAGGATCGCGCCCCTCGGCGTGCCCTTCGGCCGCGACACGTACGCCGCCGCCGTCTTCCCGCCGGCGAGGGTGAGCTGGATCATCTTTCCCTTCGCTGGCGGCGGCTTGGGATCCACCGGGTGCTTCTGGTGCGCCGGCACGTTCGAGTCGGCGTCGGAATCGGGCGACGGCGCGGCGAAGGCCAGCCCCGAGGCCAGCAGGACCCACCACTGCACGGCGCGAGCAGACACCACGGCGACCTCCTGCGATGCGGAAGAGCCCGTCGTTCCTAGCATCCTTCTTCCGGCCAGGGAGGGTTGCCGAGGGGCGGGGGTGCTGACCATCTTCCAGCGGCCGACAGAGGCAACTCCATGTCCTTCGTCCTGGTGGTCGACGACGACGCGAGCCATCGCACGCTGATCTGCGACCTGCTGGAGGAGATGGGGTACGCCACGCGGGCCGCGGCCGACGGGCGAGCCGCCCTGGAGCTGCTCGAGGAGCGGATACCCCTGGCGGTGCTCCTCGACCTGAAGATGCCGGTGATGAGCGGGTGGTCGGTCCTCGAGGCGCTCCGCACGCTCCCCCGCGCCCGCGGACTGCCGATCCTGATCATCTCCGCCTACGGTTTCGAGTGGGAGGCCGAGCTGGTGGGAGCCAGCGGCTACATCAACAAGCCGGTGGACCTCAACCGGGTGCGGGAGACGGTCCTCCGCATCGTCGGGCCCCCACCGCTCCTCCGGGTGGTGCACTGATCCGAGATCAGTGGTGCTCGGTCACGCCGTGTGCTCCGTGCCCGCCCTCGGGAGGAGCCTCCATCGCCATGTTCCACGGCTCCACCGGGAGGTTGGGGCCGGACATCCAGGTCACCAGGGCGTATCCGGTCTGAGGAGCGGTGTTCTCCCCGTATCCCCAGCCCTCCACCTGACCCATTAGGGAGGGCACCGGCCGGGCCTGGGTGGTCAACGGGGAGGTGGTGCCCTGCAGCGTGCCCCGCACCTCGACGCCCGGCGGGGGAATGGCGTGCAACCCGTAGGCGGTGCTGATCGACACCGGCGGAAGCATCCCGGCGTTGCCGAGGCTGGTGGGGTCGGGGGTGTCGGAGAGCGGCCCGTGGGAATGGTTGCAACCCACCAGGGCGAGCACGGCAAGGGGAACCAGACCGGGGAGGCGCATGGGCGGCAAGCTCGGGCTTCTAGCCGACCCCGGGCAGCGGAGAGAACAACAAACGGCCAGGGCAAGGCCCCCCGGGATTAGAGGACCTGCCCTGGCCGCCGAGGCCCTCAAGAGAGGACCTGTTCACGGCCCAGGTGAGGCTCGCTACTTGGCAGTCGAGTCCGAGCTGGAGCCCTCGGTCTTCTTGCCCTTCTTGCCGTGGCTCCCGGTTCCGGCATCTCCCGACCCGCCATAGGCGGAATCGGTGCCGCTCGACTGGCTCGAGCGCTCCATCTTCTCCGGCGCCGGGCCGGGCTGCGCCGGGTCGGTGCTGCTCGGTTTGGGGTAACCGCTCCGCGAGTCGGTGCTGTTGGGCGTCCCCGTCGGTGGAGGGGTGGGGCTGGTTGTTGACTGGGCCAGAGCCACGCCACCCACCAGGGTCGCTGCCAGGGCCAGCTTCCGGATCGTCTCTTTCATCGTCGATGGTCTCCTACAGGCCCCGTCGCACCCATGCGCGGGGACCCTGCTCATCGCCGAGGGTGGGGTGCGTCCCTGGCCGGAACCACTGGCCCGGCGGCCCAGAAAAACTCACAGGCCGGCCCGACCGCGCACCGACCCGGCGACCTTCGTGGCAGAAGTCGATCCGGCCGTGCAGGTCTTCCACTCCGACCAGTACCGGGTGCCGCTCCCTCCGGGCCATCGCTTCCCGATGGGCAAGTACCGGCAGCTCCGCGAGGCGTTGCTCGCTCGAGGGCTGGTCCGGCCCGAGGAGCTGGTGCCCGCGCAGCCGGCGCCGGTGGAGGAGCTGCTCCGCGTCCACAGCACGCGCTGGGTCGAGGCCGTGCTCGGCGGGCAGCTCTCCGACGCCGAGGTCCGGCGGCTGGGCTTCCCCTGGAGCGAGGAGCTGGCGGTCCGCTCGCGGGCAGCAGTGGGCGGCACCTGCGCTGCGGCGGAGCGTGCGGTGGAGGACGGAGTGGGGGCGAACCTCGCCGGGGGCACCCACCACGCCTTCGCCGATCACGGCGAGGGCTACTGTGTCTTCAACGACATCGCGGTCAGCATCCGTTCGCTCCAGGCCCGGGGACGCATCGAGCGCGCGCTGGTGATCGACCTCGACGTCCACCAGGGCAACGGCACGGCGGCGATCTTCGCCGAGGACCCCCGGGTGTACACGATGAGTCTCCACGGCGAACACAACTTTCCCTTTCGCAAGCAGCACTCGACGCTCGACGTGGGCCTCCCCGACGGCACCGGCGACGAGGTGTATCTCGACGTGCTGGTGCGCCACCTGCCGCACGTCATCGCCGCGGCCCGGCCGGACTTGGTCTACTACCAGGCCGGGGTCGACCCGCTGGCCTCGGACACGCTGGGACGCCTCGGGCTGTCGCACGATGGCCTGCACGCCCGCGATGCCTTCGTCTTCGAGGGTGTTCGACGCGCTGGGCTACCGCTGGTCTTGACCCTGGGTGGCGGATACGCCCGACCGCTCGAGGCGTCGGTGGAGGCGCACATCGGCACCTATCGGGCTCTGCGGGAGACCTTCGAGTAGGCTTTCGCCCTCGCCCCCGCTCGATGGCAGCGCTCGACCCCGACGTCCTGGCCACGCTCTACGACGAGAGCCCCGAACCCGTGCTGGTCTTCGCGCCGCGCTGGCGCGATCAGCGCGTGGTCGACTTCCATTACCGCTACGTGAATCCTGCCGCGGCTCGGATCATCGGCCGGCAACCACAAGAAAGGGTGGGACAGAGCCTGCGGGCCACCGCCCCCGACGCGGAGCGCTCGGGGATGCTCGCCCGGTACATCCGGACGATGGAGAGCGGCGAGCCCACCGACGCCCTGATCCACTACGACGACGGGCGCATCGGCGGATGGTTCCGCATTCACGCCAGTCGGGCCGGCGAGGCGCTCCTGGTCCACTTCCGCGACGTCACCGCCGAGAAGCGGGCGGAGCTGGCCCTGCGCGACAGCGAGGCCGAGCGCGGCCGGACCGAGGTGCGCCGGCTGGCCCTGGAGGCACTGCTGGAGCACGTCCCGGCGCAGGTGGCGTACCTCCGCGGTCCGGACCTGACCTACGAGTTCGTCAACGCCCGCTACCGCCAGAGCCACGGGCACCGGGAATTCCTGGGGCGGACGGTGGCCGAGGTCCTCCCCCACTGGAGGAACGACCCGCTCGTCCGCTCGATGCAGGAGGTGCTCCGCACCGGCGAGGCCTTCTACGACCCGGAGCACCCGCTCCTCCTCGAGGCGGAGGGGAGGCTGGGGCGGCGGTGGTTCAGCATCGCCTACCTTCCGGTGCCGGCGGCGGATGGAAGCATGGAGGGGGTCATCTCCTTCAGCACCGAGGTGACCGAGCAGGTCGCCGCCCGGACCCGCAGCGACGCGCTGGCGCGAGAGAAGGTGACCCTCGCCGAGGAGCTGGAAGCCGAGCGGCGGCGGCTAGAGCTGAGCGAGGAGCGCTTCCGCTCCATGGTCGAGACCCACGCCGACATCGTCTGGGTCTCCGACTTCCGCGGCTCGGTGAAGCATCCGCCGCAGAGCTGGTCCTCGCTGACCGGTCGCACCGTCGAGGAGCTCCAAGACTTGGGGTGGATGGACACCCTGCATCCCGCCGACCTCGGCCGGGCTCTGGACGTGGTGCAGCGGGCGGTGCGGAGCCGGCAGCGCTTCGAGGTGGAGTACCGGATCTGCAAGGCCGACGGGAACGTCGCCACGGTGGTCTCCCGGGGCATTCCCCTCCTCCGTCCCGACGGGCAGATCCGGGAGATCGTCGGGACCACGGTCGACGTCTCCACCCGGCGCCGTGAGGAAGAGGCGCTGCGGCTGCTCTCCACCGGCGCAGCGCGGCTCACCGGGACGCTGGACTACCAGGCCACGCTGAAGGCGGTGGCGGAGATGGCCATCCCAGAGCTGGCCGACCTCACCATCGTCGACGTCTTCGACGACTCGGGAACCCTTCGCCGGGTCCAGGTGGCTGGGAACATCGAGGAGGACCTCCTGGAGGGCTTCCGGCGTTTGCCCCCGCGGAACGACCCCGACTCCCCGGTGCTCGCCGCCCTCACCGGGAGGAAGACGGTGCTCCGCGAGCGTCCCTCTCGCGACGTGGCGATCGAGCTCCAGGGCGATCCGGAGCGACTCCGGGTCTTCCACCGGATCAGCCCCACCTCGCTGGCCTGCGCTCCGCTCACTGCCCGCGGTCGCACCTTGGGAGTGATCAGCTTCATGACCGTGAGGAGCGGACGGCGCTTCGACGCTCTCGACCTCGGTCTGGTGGAGGAGCTGGCCCGGCGCGCGGCGCTGGCGCTGGACAACGCCGAGCTCTACCGGCGGGCGGAGGAGGCCAACCGGGCCAAGGACGAGTTCCTGGCCACGGTGAGCCACGAGCTGCGGACCCCGCTGGCCTCGATCCTCGGCTGGTCGCAGCTGCTCCGCACTGGAGAGCTGACCCCGGACAAGCAGCAGAAGGCGCTGGAGACGCTGGAGCGCAACGCTCGGGCGCAGACCCGACTGGTGGAGGACCTCCTCGACGTCAGCCGCATCGTCTCGGGGAACACGCGGCTCGCCCTGGAGACCACCGATCTGGCCAAGGTGGTGGAGTCGGCGCTGGAATCGGTGCGCCCTGCCGCAGAGGCCCGCGGGGTTCGCCTCGCCGCGGCGCTGGAGTCGTGCGTCCTCACCGGCGACCCGGAACGGCTGCACCAGATCCTCTGGAATCTGCTCTCCAACGCCATCAAGTTCACGCCCCGCGGCGGCCGGGTCTCGGTGGCGCTCTGCGCGGCCGACGGCTGGGCGGAGCTGGAGGTGGCTGATACCGGCCAGGGCATCCGCGCCGACTTCCTGAGGCACGTCTTCGAGCGCTTCCGCCAGGCAGATGCCACCGCCACCCGCAGCCACGGCGGGCTGGGGCTGGGGCTGGCCATCGTCCGCCACCTAGTCGAGCTCCACGGAGGAACGGTGGGAGCGAGCAGCGAGGGTGAGGGGAAGGGAGCCAGCTTCCACGTCCGGCTCCCGCTGGCCCTGCCGCTGGCGCTCGAGCATCCCAAGTCGGTGGGCCTTCCCGGGCGGCGGGTCGACCTGGCCGGGCTCCGGGTGCTGGTGGTCGACGACGAACCCGACACCCGGGAGATGCTGATCTCCACCCTCGAGGCCGCCTCCGCCGAGGTGATGGGAGCGGCCGATGCCGAGGAGGCACTGGCTCTGCTGATCTCCGCGCCGCCCGACGTCATCGTCTCCGACCTGGCGATGCCGCGGATGGGTGGCATCGACCTGGTGCGTGAGCTGCGGCGGATGCAGCCCGACGCCGGCGGCCGGACCCCGGCGGTGGCCCTCAGCGCTCACGCCCGGAGCGAGGATCGTGCGCTGGCACTGGAGTCCGGGTTCCAGGAATACCTGACCAAGCCAGTGGAGCCGGAAACGTTGCTCGCTGCTGTCGCGGCCCTCGCCGGCCCACGCGCTGCCGCCTGAGCCTGGACGCGAGCGGGTCAGGGAACTGCGGTACCCTGCCGGTCCAGTTCCGTGCAGCCCCCGGTCCTGGCCAGCGACGTCGGCACGTCGTCCCCGGCGCAGCTTCGTTCCGCGCTTGCCCGTGCGCAGGCGCTGTTCGAGGCCACGCCCGACGGCGTCCTGGTGGTCTCTCCCGACGGCCGGGTGGCCGCGGTCAACCCCGCCTTCTGTCGGATGTTCGGCCTGGGCACCGGACCCTCCGAGGTGGTGGGCCTCGAGTTGCAGCAGCTCTGGGAGCGCTTCCACGCTCTGTTCGTCGACACCGCGGCCTTCGAGCTCAGGGCCAGAGAAGCGATGGGCGCCGCAGGCGTGGGACGGCGCCAGAGCTGGCCGCTCACCGACGGGCGCTTCCTGGAATTCGAGGTCGTTCCAGTCGGGGACGAGGGCTCGGCCCCGGAGCTGCTCTGGCTGTGGCGGGACGCCACCGACCAGGCGCGCCTCCGGGCGGTGGAGGCGCTGGTCCGTCCGGTGGAGCAGAACCTCTCCTTCCTCGACGAGCTCACCGGTCTCTTCAACCGGCGCGGCTTCCTCGGGCACGCCCGGCCGCAGCTCGATGCCGCGGCACGGCTCCACCGCCCGATGCTGCTGATCTTCGTCGACCTCGACGGGCTGAAGCCGATCAACGACCGGCTGGGGCATGCCGCCGGGGACCAGGCACTGGTCGACACCGCGGCGGTGCTCAGGTCCACCTTCCGCGAGCGGGACATCATCGCCCGGCTCGGCGGGGACGAGTTCGTGGTGCTGGTCACCGACGCCTCGCTGGTCAACCCCGACGGGCTGCTGGCCCGGCTCGATTTCCGGGTCCAGGCGATGAACGACCGTCCGGGCCGCCCGTTCGTCCTGGCCTTCAGCACCGGGGTGTCGCGGTTCGATCCAGGCTCGCCGGAGACACTGGAAGAGCTCCTCTCCCAGGCCGACCGGCGGATGTACCGGGAGAAGCGACGCCGCAAGCTGGGCGAGGCGCACTGAGACGGTATCCGCGGCCTCCCGGAAGGCACGGGGGGCGTGGCTCGGCGAGCGAGGGGAGACCGCCGAGCAACCAGAGCGCGGTTGGCCGGCCCGACCTCAGGCCTTGGCCAGCTGCCTCAGCACGAAGGGGAGAATTCCCCCGTTCCGGTAGTAATCGAGCTCGTTGGGGGTGTCGATCCGGCAGGTGACGGTGAACTCCTTCGTCCCCTGCTCCGAGGTGACCTTCACTGTGAGCCGCTTGCCCGGGGCGAGGCCCTCGGCGACGCCGCCGATATCGAAGGTCTCCTTGCCGGTCAGACCGAGGCTGGCCGCGTCCTGCCCGGCGTCGAACTGGAGAGGGAGGACGCCCATCCCCACCAGGTTGCTCCGGTGGATCCGCTCGAAGCTCTTGGCGATCACCGCCCGCACGCCGAGGAGGAGGGTGCCCTTCGCCGCCCAGTCACGGGAGCTGCCGGTGCCGTACTCGCTGCCGGCGATGACGATCAGCGGCGTCTTCTCCTGGGCGTACTTCATTGCCGCGTCGTAGATGCTCATCCGCTCGCGGGTGGGGAGGTGCACCGTCACTCCGCCCTCCACCCCCGGCACCAGCTGATTCCGGAGCCGGATGTTGGCGAAGGTCCCGCGCATCATCACCTCGTGGTTCCCCCGACGGCTGCCGTAGGAGTTGAAGTCCTTCGGCTCCACTCCTTCCTCCATGAGGTACCGCGCCGCGGGGCTGTTCTTGGCGATGTTGCCCGCCGGGCTGATGTGGTCGGTGGTCACCGAATCGCCGAGAAGGGCGAGGACCCGCGCCCCGGCGATGTCCTTCACCGGTGCCGGCTCCTTGGGGAGGTTCTCGAAGAATGGCGGCCGGCGGACGTAGGTGCTCTTGGCGTCCCAGGCAAAGGTGTCTGCCTCGGGGACGGCCAACGCCTTCCACCGGGCGTCGCCCTCCAGGGCGTGGGCGTACTGGTTTCGGAACTGCTCCGGCTTCACGTGGGCGGCGATGGCCTCGCGGATCTCGACGTCAGTGGGCCAGATCTCCTTGAGGAAGACAGGATTGCCATTGCGGTCCACCGAGAGCGGCTCGGTGGTGAGGTCGAGGTCCATCTCCCCGGCGAGGGCGTAGGCCACCACCAGCGGGGGGCTGGCCAGGAAGTTCATCCGCACGAAGGGGTTGATCCGTCCCTCGAAGTTGCGATTCCCGGAGAGCACCGCGGCGACCACCAGGTCTCCCTCGGTCACCGCAGCGGCGATGTGATCCGGCAGCGGCCCGGAGTTCCCGATGCAGGTCGTGCAGCCGTAGCCCACCAGGTGGAAGCCCAGCGCCTCGAGGTAGGGCAAGAGCCCCGCCGAGCGCAGGTAGTCCATCACCACCTTGCTCCCCGGAGCGAGGGAGGTCTTCACCCACGGCTTGCTCCCCAGCCCGCGCTCCACTGCCTTCTTGGCCAGGATGCCGGCCCCGAGCAGCACCGCGGGGTTGCTGGTGTTGGTGCAGGAGGTGATGGCGGCGATCACCACCGCTCCGTGGCCGAGGCGGTAGCTGAGCGTTCCCTGGGTCACCGAGACGTTGGCCGTCAGGCGCGAGGCTCCCGAGGCTGGCGGTGGCTTGGGTGCGGCGGCGCTCGCCGGAGCATCGTCGTCGGCGGGCGGCGCGGTGTTGAGCATCTCCACCAGGTTCTTCTGGTAGATGGCCTTGCTCTCCTTGAGCGGGACCCTGTCTTGAGGGCGCTTCGGGCCGGCGAGGCTCGGCTCCACCTTGGCCAGGTCGAGCTCCAGCAAATCGGAGAAGGTCGGCTCGGCCGCATCGGGGGTGTGGAACAGCCCCTGGGCCTTGCAATACGCCTCCACCGCGGCGAGGTGCGACTCGGGTCGCCCGGTGAAGCGGAGGTAGGCCAGGGTCTCGGCGTCCACCGGGAAGAAGCCGATGGTCGCTCCGTACTCCGGCGCCATGTTGGCGATGGTGGCCCGATCGGGGAGCGAGAGCTGGGCGATGCCCGGCCCGAAGAACTCCACGAACTTCCCCACCACCCCTCGCTTGCGGAGCATCTGGGTCACGGTGAGGACCAGGTCGGTGGCGGTGGCACCGGCGGGGAGCTTCCCGGTGAGGCGGAACCCGACCACCTGGGGGATGAGCATCGACAGCGGCTGGCCGAGCAGCGCCGCTTCGGCCTCGATGCCTCCCACGCCCCAGCCCACCACCCCCAGCCCGTTCACCATGGTGGTGTGCGAGTCGGTGCCCACCAGGGTGTCGGGGAAGAGCCGGTCGCCGTCGCGGAACACCACCTGGGCGAGAAACTCCAGATTGACTTGATGGCAGATGCCGGTGTCGGGGGGCACCACCCGGAAGTTCCGGAAGGCGCGCTGACCCCAGCGGAGGAAGGCGTAGCGCTCGCGGTTGCGCTCGAACTCCAGCTCGGCGTTGGCCTGGAAGGCCTGCACGCTGCCGAACTGGTCCACCACCACCGAGTGGTCGATGACCAGGTCTGCCGGATTGCGGGGGTTGATCCGGTTGGGGTCGCCGCCGAGCTTGCTCAGCGCCTCGCGCATCGCCGCCAGGTCGACCACCGCCGGGACCCCGGTGAAGTCCTGGAGGAGGACCCGGGCGACGTGGAAGGAGATCTCGGTGTCCGGCGCGGCCTTGGCGTTCCAGGCCAGCATCTTCTCCACGTGCTCCTTCTTCACCACGCGGCGGTCCTCGTGGCGGAGGAGGTTCTCCAGCAGGACCCGGAGGGAGACCGGGAGCGTCGTCACCGCCGGGTGGGCCTTGGCCAGCGTCGCCAGGGAGAAGATCTCGTGGCGCTTTCCTCCCACCTCGAGGTGGGTGCGGGTCTTGAAGGAGTCGGTGGTCATGACGGGCAGCCGCTCGCCAGGGGAAGTACGACTGGGGCGCTTGCCTGACGGGTATGCCCCGCCCGCCTGCCGAGCGCAACGACCGTCAAGTGATGGACGCCATGCGCCCGATGCACCGCTCACCCTCGGTGGAGATCGGCAACGAGGCCGCGGCAAACCGAGGCAGGATGGGCGGATGCTTCCCGCGGTCGTCCGCACCCTCCCACTCCCCACGCCACACGCTCGCGCCTTCGCCGCCTTCACCGCCGACGCCGCGCGGTGGTGGCCGACCGCCTTCACCACCAGCGGCGAGGAGCTGGCCGACGTGGTGGTGGAGTGCTCCGCGGGAGGCCGGATGTACGAGGTCGACCGCGCCGGGCGAAAACGCGACTGGGCGACGGTCGTCGATTGCCGGTCGCCCACCCGTCTGCTTTTCGCCTGGGGTTTGGGGCTCGACGCTCAGCGCACCGAGCTCGAGCTGCGCTTCACCGACGGGGCTGACGGCCCGCGGCTGGAGCTGGAGCACCGCGGTTTCCGCGCCGGCGACGAGGAGCTGCGGCGGAAGTTCGACGCTCCGGGCGGATGGGATGTCATCCTCGAGGCGTTTCGCCGCCACGTGGCGCGAGCGAGTTGACCACCGCCTGCACCGGGACCACTGTCGCGCCCCATGGACGAATGCACCCACGTGGCGAGCCTGAAGCCGGTGCACCCCAAGACGCCCAACGGCTGCGAGGAATGCCTGAAGATGGGCAGTCGCTGGGTGCACCTGCGGCTATGCATGAACTGCGGCCACGTGGGCTGCTGCGATTCGAGCCCCAACCGCCACGCCACCAAGCACTTCAAGGCGACCGAGCACCCCGTCATCCGCTCCTTCGAGCGCGGAGAGGACTGGGGGTACTGCTACGTCGACGACGTGGAGCTGGACGGCGCGGAGCTGCCGCGCCCGGACTGAGAGCGTCTCCGCCGCGTGCCCGGCGAGCGTGGGCGCGCGGCCCGAGGATGCTCGAGCTCAGCGGCGCCCGCTCGGTGCGGGGTGGTGACCGGGCGGGGTGCGGGTGGCCTCCAGGGCCTTGAGCGCCGCGCGCGCCACCGCGGCACGCGCCCAGGCTGGCTCGATCACCTCGGCCTCTCCGCCGAAGGAGAGGATCCACTGCACCAGCCACCGCTCCTCTCCGGTCACCTTCACCTCCACCCCACCATCGGACAGCTCGCGGGCCTCGCCCCCGAACCGCTCGCGGAGGTACGGGGCGGTGGCGGCGGCGAAGCGCACCCGGACCTCGCCGCGCTCGGCCGGATCCGGCACCCGGGCCGGGGGCATCGTCCGCGGAGCGAAGGTGCGCTGCGTGGGGGTGATGTTGGTCATCCGGTCGAGCCGGAACAGCCGGGCCTGCCCGCGGCCGAGGTCCCAGGCGTGGAGGTACCACTGCCCGCGGTGGTTGAAGACCTCCACCGGCTCGACCTGTCGCGGCTCGGCGGCGGTGCGTCCCTGCGCCGCGTAGTCGAACCCCAGCTCCCGTCGCTCCTCCACGGCCCGGGTGAGGATGCCCAGCTCGGCTGGGGCCAGTGAGCGGGCATTCACCGCGCTGCCCAGGTCGCGGTAGAGCCGCTTGGCCTGCGCGGGGAGCACCTTCTCCAGCTTCGCCAGCGCCGAGGCCAGCGCGGTCTCCGCCGCGGGACGCAGCAGCTCCGCCGCCGCGGCCAGCGCCGCCGCCTCGGCCCCGGTGAGGCGGGGGGGCTTGCTGAAGCGCTGGTCGAGGTCGACCCACACCTGGTCGTTCTCCACGTGGAGGTCGATGAAGTCGTCGGGCTGGAACGGCGGCCGCCCGACCATGGTGAGCAATTCGAGATCTCGGAGCAGCTCCTCGCGGCTGATGCCCAGCTGGCGGGAGAGGGCCTCAACGGTCACTCCGCGGTGCCGGGCCACGTAGGGGACGACGAAGAGCAACCGGCGGAGCCGCTCGTGGACGTCGCTCATGCGGCCCCCCGGTGCCGGGCGGCCACCGCCTCGGCCAGGACCCGGAAGCGCGCCCGGGCCGCCTCGGGCGACACCACCTGTGCCTGGGGCGCGAGGGCCAGCACGTGCGTGAGCAGCGCGTCCATCAGGGTGACCTGGACCACCACCTCGGTCTCCGCCCCGCGCCGCTCCACGGTCGCCCCGGGAAAGTGCGCTTCGGCCTGGGCGGCCAGCGGCCCCTCTAGCCGCAGCCGGACCTCCACCGGAGCCTCGATTCGCCACTGCCACGGCGCGTGCGGCACCTGGGCGTCGATGTCGAACTCCTCGGGGATCTGGAAGTCGTGGGTGCGGGGCTTGCTGGGGTTCATCTTCAGCCCGCGGATGCGGTGCACGTGGAAGGTCCGCAGGCCCTGACGGAGGTGGCAGTAGCCGACCAGCGACCAGACCCCACGGCGGAGCACCAGCCCGTAGGGGTCCACCCGGCGCTGGGACGGCTCGCGCCGCTTGGGGGAGGCGTAGCTGATCTCCACCCACTTCCGGGCGCTGGCTGCCGTCCACAGCGCCTCGAGGTGCTCCGGCACCGATGCGCTCTCCCGCACTGCCCCGAGCTCCATCCGCACCCTGGGGACGGCCAGCTCTCCCCCGGCGAAGAAGCCGATCTTCCGCAGGGCGTGCTGCAGGTCATGCCGGCCCGGGAAGGCGCCCGAGGTCAACGCGGCGGAGCCGGCGGCGTAGAGCACCGCCATCTCCTCCGGGGTGAAGCCGGGCTCGGGCAGGTAGTAGGCGTTCCGGTCGAGGAGGTAGCCGTCCTTCCGGTCCTCGTCGCCCTGCACGTAGGTGAGGGGAATGCCCAGCTCGAGGAGCTCGGCCTTGTCCCGCTCGAACTTCCGCTCGGTGGCCTCGTCGCTCCCGCTCCCGTAGTCCTCGGGGAAGCTCTCCTTGAGCTCCGCCCAGGACACCGGCTCGTGCGAATCGAGCAACAGCGCCACCAGGTCGAGCAGGCGTTCGGTGCGGTCCATGGTGGAAGGCGAAGCTTGTGGACGAAGCGCCCTGGCCCGTCAAGACGGGTGGTAGCCTCCGCCGGACCGTGTCCGGCGAACACTCCGCCTCCGGTGTCCAGGCGTCACGCCGCGTGAGCGCACTCGCCCCCACGGTGTTCAGCGAGTTCAGCGCGCTGGCCCAGCGGGCGGGGGCGGTGAACCTCGGGCAGGGCTTCCCCGACTTCGACGGGGCGGAGGTGGTGCGCGAGGCGGCGGTGGCCGCACTGCGTTCCGGATACAACCAGTACGCACCCGGGGTGGGGGCGGTCGCCCTTCGCCGGGCCATCGCCGCCCACGCCGCCCGCTACCAGGGCCTCACCCTCGACCCGGACACCGAGGTGGTGGTGACCTGCGGCGCCACCGAGGCCATCTTCGACGCGGTCCAGGGGCTGGTGGACGGCGGCGACGAGGTGGTGACCTTCGAGCCGGTCTACGACTCGTACGCCGCCAGCGTGACGATGGCCGGAGGCGTACTGCGCCCAGTGACGCTGCAGCCGCCCGACGGGAGCCATCCCCGGTGGTGGTTCAATCCCCGGGCGCTGGAGCAGGCCTTCTCCGCTCGGACCCGGCTGCTCCTCCTCAACACCCCGCACAACCCCACCGGAAAGGTCTTCACCGGGGAGGAGCTGGAGCAGATCGCCGCCCTCTGCAGGCGATGGAACGTGGTGGCAGTGGTCGACGAGGTCTACCACCACCTGGTGTACGGCGAGGCGCGCCACCTCTCGCTGGCCACGCTGCCGGGGATGGCCAGCCGGACGCTCACCCTCGACAGCGGGGCGAAGACCTTCGGCTTCACCGGATGGAAGGTGGGCTGGGCGATGGGACCCAAGGTCCTTCGCGACGCGGTGCTGGGTGCGCACCAGTACGTCACCTTCGCCGTGCCCACTCCACTCCAGGAAGCGGTGGCGGTGGCGCTGGGGTTGCCCGAAGCGCACTTCGCCGAGCTCCAGGCGGGGTACGCCCGGCGCCGGTCGAAGCTGCTGGCGATGCTGCGGGAGTCGGGCTGGTCTCCCTGGGAGCCGGAGGGGGCGTACTTCGTCTGCGCCGACGTCGCCGGGCGGGGCTTCGCCGACGACGATGCCTACTGCCGCGATCTCACCACCCGGGTGAAGGTGGCCGCGATTCCCCTCTCGGCCTTCTACGTCGACCGGGGGCGGGCGCCGTGCGTCGCTCGCTTCGCCTTCTGCAAGTCGGAGGCGACGCTCGACGAGGCGGCACGCCGCTTCCGCGCCGCGCATGAGGCCCGCTGAGAGGAGCGTGGCGGAGAACGGGCCACCCGCTCATCCCTGACGCGGACGCCGCGCTTCCGGGCACCCGCCAGGGGCCTCACTTCGTGCCGGGCTCGAACTCCAGCGCCACGCCGTTCATGCAGTAGCGGTCTCCGGTGGGCGCCGGACCGTCGGGAAAGACGTGGCCCAGGTGACCGCCGCACTTCTGGCAGTGCACCTCGGTGCGAACCATGAAGTGGCTGTCATCGGTCGTGGTGCCAACCGCGCCGGACAAAGGCTCGGTGAAGCTCGGCCAGCCGGTGCCGCTGTCGAACTTGGCGGAGGCGTCGAAGAGGGGCTGGCCGCAGCCGGCGCAGCGGAAGGTGCCGGGGCGCTTCTCGCGGTTGAGAGGGCTGCTGCCTGCCCGCTCGGTACCGTGCTGACGGAGCACCTGGTACACCGCGGGGGAGAGCCGCTCCCTCCACTCGGCGTCGGTGCAACGGACGGGGGTCTCGGGGGAGTCACTCATGGGCTCAAGGTAATGCAGAAAACGCCCCTGGCCATTCACTCCAGGGCGAGGGTGAGCCCCTCTTGCAGGGCGAAGTCGGGCACCTACGTGGGGCCCCTCGAACTCCCGGTACACCACCGAGGCCCCGGCGTTCCGGAGGG
>Ga0306920_100006424_pt1 | contig 15339 bp, 11 predicted proteins | sample flu12Cox44000170_FD_204666 | JGI IMG/M metagenome (GOLD analysis project Ga0306920, IMG submission 204666) | Lab enrichment of tropical soil microbial communities from Luquillo Experimental Forest, Puerto Rico - flux4day.12C.oxic.44.000.170 (v2)... | ecosystem: Environmental > Terrestrial >... | reverse complement strand
GGTCGACCGCGCGCAAATGAACCGCAAATTGTTCGCCGCGCTCAAACCCGGCGGCATTCTCGTCATCGCCGATCATTCGGCGCTGCCCAGCCAAGGCACTTCGGTCGGCAAGACGCTCCATCGCATCGAAGAGGCGACTCTGAGTCAGGAAGTCGAAGCCGCGGGATTCAAACTCGTCGGCAGCGGCGATTTCTGGCGCAATGCCGCCGACACTCACGACTTCCCGAGCTTCAAACGCGACATGCCGGTCGACAATTTCGTGCTGAAGTTTCAGAAGCCGTGACAGTTCATTTTCATTTCCGCTCATTCCCGCGTAAGCGGGAATCCAGATTAGAGCGGGGTCCCGCTTTCGCGGGACGACCGGAGCGGCGCTCCGGAATGATCCACTACTGCAGCTGGTCCTTCACCTTGTCGAGGCCGGCATTGACGCAGTCATCGTCGACGCCGGGCGAGCCCGACACGCCGACGCCGCCGACCACCTCAGTGCCGATCTTGATCGGTTGCCCGCCGGGAATGGCAATGACGTTTGGCAGCGTCACCTGCTGATGCGCCACTGAATTTGGGTCTTGAAGCTTCTTGGCGTATTCGGCGGTGGGTTGTCGGAAAGTCATCGCGGTATAGGCTTTGCGCCGCGCATTTTCCATCGTATGCGGCGCGGCGTCGTCGCCGCGCATCTCGACAATGGTTTCGCCGTCGCGGTCGACCACCACGGCAGAAACAGCATAAGTTTTCGCTGCGCACGCGGCGACCGCCGTTTCGGCAATCGTCCTGGCGATGCTCAGTGACAGATCCCTATGCATGATCAGCGCCGCGCTTGCCGGCGCGGCGCAAACCGCGCCGAGCGCCACGGCGGCAAGGCTGAAGCGGTTTGTTTGCGGCATGGTTGATACCTCCCGATAAAATGAGCGAGTAGCGAATGGTGAGTAGCGAGTGACCACGAGCGAGTGGCTAACACCGGTCACCTAATCCCTATTCGCCATTCGCAATTCGCTTTGCGCGCAATTCGCCATTCGCCATTCGCAAAACGTCACCTTAAACGGTAACCCGGCCCGCCGTAGGACGGCGCATAGGCCGGCGGCGCATAGCCGTAACCCGGCTGGGCGTAATAGGACTGCCCGTAATAGGACTGGCTCGGATACGACCGCTGGACATCGCTCGCCTGACCATAAGAGCGCTGGCCGTAATTCGGCTGCCCGTATCCTGCTGCCCGTAATAAGCCGACGGCTGCTGGCCGTAGCCTTGGTCCGACGACACGGTCTCGTTCATCGGCAGGCGCGAGCGCGCCACCGGGGCGTTGTCGCCGCCAGGGGTGTGGCCGGCGACCACGACTTTGGTTTCGCTCATCCCCTGGGCCTTGAGCAGGCTGTACAGCGTCGCAGCATGATCGGGCGACAGCTGCACGCAGCCATGCGACACCGCGCGGCCGAGATGCTTCACGTCGAAGAAGCCATGGATGGCGTGACCGTCGAGATCGAAAAAGGCCGCGTGCGGCATCGGCGCATTGTCCCATTCCTGGGAGTAGTGGTCGGCATCCATGCGGTTCGCCTTGAACGTGCCGCTTGGCGTGTCGTAGCCGGGCCGCCCGGTCGACACAGACGTAACGCTCCGCGCCGTCGACCGCGACCGACATCTGCTGCGTGCTTTTGTCAAAGGTGACGAGGAGATTAGCGTTGGCCGGCGCGGCGAGCGGCAAGGCGAACGCGCCGCCAAGGGCGATACTACCAAGGCAAGAACTGCCCAGTGCCTGTGGAGACATTTTGCCGAAAGACATACTCATATCCAAATGGCTGGGAACAACCCCAAGCATAGAAGTCTCCCGCCGCCGTTTGGTTCAATCCAGACGGTGCCGGCGGGCGGAATAGTGAACGGATTGGGGCAGGCGGACTGCCCGGCGAAGCGGGAAGGGGGATCTCGTTCTCGCGGCGGCATCTTGGCGTCCGAGCTGTGGAAGAGAGCGAATAGTGGGGTCGCGAGTGGCGCCATTCGCAATGCACGAAACGTAACGAAGCGAAAAGTGCAGGTGGTGGTGCCTGCCCGTTAGCTTCGCCAAGCCACGAAGATCGGAGGCGAAACGCCGACAGACGGCAATTGGCATTCACCTCATTTTTGAGCAGTCGCCAGATAATGATCGAGCGCTTTAGAAAAAAATCAATATAGTCTGCAACTGTGGAGCCGAAGCGAATACAAGATCCGCTGGCGCGGACATCGCGGCTAGGCCAGTTCAAGTTCGATCGTTAAACACCCAATAAAGCATGTTCCGAACATCAATCAGGCGCAAGATCGTTGGCATCGCAGTAGGTCTGGTCATTCTCATGGTGGCCACGTCGATTTTATCGACGATCATGGCCAGCAAAGTCGGCCATCTCCTGGACGAGCTGAGCAACAAGTATATCCAGGCTTACGGTCATTTGGCGCGGGTCAACATTGACTCGCTGGAGCGATCGCTCGCACTGCGGCGAATGGTCATCGCCAAAATGCAGAACCCTCCGGATGAGGCGAGCTACGCCGAACGATTGCACATTTATCGGGGAACGGAGACCGCGATCGAGCAAGAAGCGGACGCCGCGCGCAAACTTATCGCCTCGATCATCGCCGATGAGAGCACGCCGTCGGACAATGTGGCACTCACCCGCATCGACGACAAGATTGACAGTGCCGTTAACGATCTGGATCGGCACTTGAATGAAGAAAATGCCCAACTTCTCACCCAGCTTGAGGCGAAAGATCTTGCCGAAGCCAGGCGCACGCTGGCTCGAATCGATCAAGCGCGCGACGAATTCAACGGCAAGATCGACGGCATACGGGCCGACATGCTGGCTCAGGTCGATGCCAGTGCCGGTGTGGTCCTGCGCAACCAGCACCATGCCATTCTCATCACGATTGCGGTGACGTCGCTTGCCGCAGCGCTCGGATTGGTGTTCGCGCTGCTCGTGAGCGGCGGCATTACCCGCCCGGTCCGGTTGTTGCTGGAGGGGACTCGTCAAGTCGAAGCCGGTCAGCTTGACCGGCCGATCGGTGTCATCACCGGCGACGAAATCGGCCAGCTGACCGCTGCGTTCAATCGCATGGTCGAGCAATTACGCAACAAGGAGCGGATCCGCGAAACTTTCGGCCGCTATATCGATCCGCGCGTGGTCGAGGCCTTGATCGACCAGCCAAAACTGACGGCTGTCGAAGGCCAGCGCCGCGTCATGACCGTGATGTTTTGCGACATGAAAGGATTCACGAATCTCAGCGCCGGGATGACGCCGCAAGGTCTCGTGAAGGTCATGAATCGTTACCTGTCGACCATGTCTGAACCTATTCGCCGCCATCGCGGGGTGATCGACAAATATATCGGCGACGCGATCATGGCCTACTGGGGTCCTCCATTCGTCGAGGAAGCCGACGAAGCTCAATTCGCCTGCGTTGCAGCGATCGAAATTATTGGACGGCTTAGCAAGCTGCATGACGAACTCACCGAGCTGCTGGGCCTGCGCGTGATGCCCGCCGAAGTCGATCTACGGATCGGGATCGCCACCGGCGAAGCGCTGGTCGGGAGCATCGGTTCGGACATCATGATGAACTACACCGTTATGGGCGACACAGTTAATCTCGCCGCTCGGCTCGAGGCCGCCAACAAGCTCTATGGCAGCCGCGCCTTGACCGCGGACGCGACCGTCGCAAAGACCGATGGGACAATCCAATTTCGCGAGGTCGATCGCTTGCAGGTGGTCGGCCAAACGCAGGCGCAAGCGATTTTCGAGCCGTTGGGGCGCAAGGGCGACCTCACGCCAGCACAGGATTTGTTATGCGCCCGCTATGCCGAGGGGCTGACCGCATACCGCAGGCAGCAATGGGAACAAGCGCGCAGCGCTTTCGCTGCGGCGCTCGAAGCGGTCCCCGGTGACGGACCGGCGACAACGCTACTCAAGCGGATCGATTATTTGCAGCACAGCGCGCCGGGCGCGGATTGGGACGGCGCATGGCGGCTTGACGCCAAATAACATTTGGCCCGTGCCGCGCCTCAGCTCCAGCGCGGCTGCCGTTACGATCCTTCGGATTACTCGAGAAACGCCCACCGCCTCGAACAATTTCAGCCGATTCCTTTCCATCATGCTGATCGTGTGTGCCTTCGGCGAGTTCGACGTAGCGTTTGTCGGGCGAATTGACCGATAACGGGAATAGCGTCTGCGCCATCATATAGGGCGGCGCATCGCGATCCCATTCCGCATGCCGGGAATTCATACATGGGCTGGCATGACCGCCGCAGCGACCGCTTTTGCTCAATCGGCAAATGCAGAGGCCGCGAAAATCATGATCGAGGAAATGATGGTACCGGCTTTCGATGCTGGCATCGAAATCTTCGTCCGCAACAAACGACGCTTCACGTTCAACTCCCTTGGATGAACTCGATGTCGTCATGGCCGGACCTGTTCCGCCCATCCCGATCATGACGTCACTGAGGCGCAACTCAACGGCCCGACTGCGCGTCATCCCGCCTTCATTTCCGCCGGCGTCGGAATGTATTTCTCCATCCGCGGCGTGGCGCCGTTCTTGCGCATTTCCTCGAACCAAATGCGGTGGATGCGCGGATCCTGATCCTCGTATTCGATCTGGTCGCCGCCCTCCTTGACACTTTTCGACACTGCCGGCGTGTCGCCCTCGGTCGCACCGAGCAATGACACGCGCTGTGCGCGCATGGTGGGATAGCGCAGGCCGCCGACCGCGGTGGCGAGGTAGCGCGCCGGCTCTGGCCCGGTATTAAAGTGCTGGTGAAACTGCCGGTCGGACGGCACCAGCACCACGCCGTGTTTCCAGTCGATGCGGTGGAAATCCTGCTCATGCTCATACCAGAGCAGGGAAAAGCCCTGGCCCATCACGCACATGACGTGAAAGCTCGGTCCGTGCCGATGCGCCTTCTTGTAAGTGCCGACCGGCATTTCCGAAATATGCGCGTGCATGGTGCCGTCGGCGAGCACGAACATGATATTGGTACCGCCGGCACCGCGATCGCCCCAGCTTTTCAGCTCGATCGCAGTCAGATCCGCGACGAAATTGGTTTCCCACATGTGATTGCCCGGCCGCACGGTGATGAGGCTGCCTTCGCCGGCGAAATAGTCCCGCTTGCCCGCGCGCTCGCTGAAATCGAAATCGCAGCCGAAGACGAAATCCTCATTGTGGAAGACGTTCATCACCATCGGCAGATTTGTGGTGCTGACCAGGAGCGCGCGCTCGGCGCCGCTGCCGTTGAAATGGCGATAGCGGGCATTGAGCGGAATCGCGAACAGGCTTTTGTCGCCCCATTCGAAACTGGGGCGGCTGCCGTTGGCGAGTTCAAGCTGGGTCGAGCCGTGGCCCTCGAGCACATAGACGACTTCTTCGTAGAGATGCCGCTGCGGCGCGGTCGATTGGCCGGGACCAATGTCGAACAGAAACATATTGGCGAAATCGCCGCGGCCCTTGAGGTGAACCGCCGCGCCGTTGACGCCGTAACGCGGCCAGGGCGCGGTCTCGACCGCGAACAGATAAACGCCGTAGTCCTCGGTGACCGGAATGCCTTCGCCGGCGAGCCAATCGAGATAGGGATCGACGCTGTAGCGCGGCTTGCTCGCCGCCGTCTCACGGATGTTCATCCGTAGTGTCCGGCCTCACTATCGTGTTTCCCGAGGTTCGCGGCTTCCAACTCACCTCCCCCCTTGAGGGGGAGGTCGCGAGCGAAGCGGGCGGGAGAGGGGTGTCTTTTTGGACCCCCTCCCTGACCCTCCCCCCTCAAAGGGGGGAGGGGAAAGATTTGGCGCTGGGCTGTGCCCGGAAAACGAGCTGGTTTAGCATTCACTATGCGAACAACAGCGACTTGATCACGACCGGCACCACGCCGGGCGGCGCAATCAGTTCGCCGATATCGATAAAGTCAAGCTCGTGCAATTCCACGCCGTCGAGGCAAACGATTTTGCCAGGCCAATCGAGCTCGCGATGCGTGAGCCGGCCAAAGGTCTTGCCGATATCCCCCTCGATCGCCAGCACCAGAAGCTTGATCCGCGCCCGCAGCGGCGTCAGCGCGGCAATGATGGCTTCGCCAGCGGCGCGTAGCCGAGAATGCTCCGGATCGCCGCGCCAGGTGAAGGCGATGGCGACGCCGGGGACATTGTCGAGGTCGATCTCTTCGAGGCCGCCGCGGAGGGCAGCGCCGATCCGTTCGCGGTCCGGCTTGCCGGCATCGATCGCAATCGGCACAACCGACAGGTTGCGAACCGGCAAGACGTAAGGGTCGGGCAGGTAAATGGTCTTGCCCGAGACCTGGACCGTGAACTGCGAGGCGCCGATTACGGTGGCGCGGATGCGTTGGCCCGGATCGATCAGCGGCAAGTGAGTGCGCCGGCTCAAGTCCTGCGCCAGCGCCTGCGCGAGCGGCTTGGCGATGTCGCCGAATTCGGCAACCTCCTGGCCAAAGATATATTCAGCGACGCCGCCGGAGAACGTCAGCGCCACGGAGGAGACGTTGCGCGGCAGCGGCTCGGTGACAAGGAGCGCGCGCGCCAACGGGTCGAGCGGTGCATCGAGGATGATATCCGCCGCGACGGCGGCAAGCCGCTGCACGAGGCACGCGCGGATCGATTGGTCGGCGAGTGTCTGCGGCGATAGTGGCAGCGACAGATCCTCGGCGACGAGCCGCGCGGCGTGATCGATGCGCGTCCAGTCGCCGCGCGCATCTTGAGCGATGAGACGTCCGCCGACGGCAAACGCCGCCAGTCCGACGATAACCCCGCGGTCGATCAAAGCGAGCTTAGTGGTGCCGCCGCCGATATCGACATGCAGGACGCAAAGGCCGCGCGCTTGTGAGGCTGTTACGGCGCCCGAGCCGTGGGCGGCGAGCCGCGCTTCAAGCTTGTGACCGGCGCTCGCGCAGACGAATTTGCCGGCCTGCGCGGCGAACAGTCCGTCGATGGCGCGCGCATTCTTGCGCTTGATCGCCTCGCCGGTGAGGATCACGGCGCCGCCGTCGATCGTGTCTGGGGTGAAGCCGGCGTCGCGATAGCAGCGCGCGATGAAATCGCCGAGCACGGCGGCATCGATCGTGCCGTCGGCGCGAAACGGGGTCAGCAGGATCGGCGAGCGCCACACGATCTCGCGGCCAATGACGACGAAGCGGCTGGAGAGGCCTTGCGATTGCCGGTGCAAAGCGACTTTGGCAAACAACAAATGCGCGGTCGAACTGCCGATATCGATGCCGACGGTGGTGAAGGTAAGATTGTCTTGCGTCCAGATTGTCCGTGCGATCGCGGCGCGCTCGGCCAAGGTCTCGCTATGCTCGTGAGAAAAGTCGGTCGCGTGCATGGGTTAAGAAAAATAGCAGGGAAACTACTTTACAGCTTTTCCCGGGCGCAGCGCAGCACGAAAGTGATGCGCTGCAGACCCGGGATCGTAACAAACTCTAAATTCGTTAAGGTCCCGGATCAGCGATGCACCACTACGTGCTGCATCGCGTCCGGGACACGTAAAACTAATTCCCCTGCAACAGACCGGCGATGGTCCTGATCTCGTTGCGCGCGTATTTCGGCAGGCCGGCGCTAATCGATTCGCCGGAATTGAACGACGATTGCCCCATCAAGACCTGTGCCGGCACCAGGTTGCGCAGTACCGGCACCTTCTCGAATTCGCGCTTTTCGTCGAGCACCCTCGCTTTGATCGCGAGACTCATGAACGTGGTGACAATGGTTTTATCAGGATCGGAGGGATGCGGTTGAAACACGGCGAAAAACTTGCCGAATTTCATGATCTGATTGACGTAGAAAATGCTCTGCTGGAGGACGCCGGCGATCGGGGTGTCCAGCGCGGTCAATTCCCGCAGGCCCGTTTGGTCGAGATCGTCAGGAGACAACGCGGCGAGCTCGCTCTGAAAATCGATATGGTCGGCGACTTTTTTGCTGTCGCGCAGTTTGTTGACCAGCGCGATGCCGAGCGGGATCTTGCCCTCGAACTTGTAGGTCGACGCAATGCAGATCGATTTGGCAAGGCCGGTGCACCATTTGCGATCGGGGTTGGCGTTGCCGATCCCGGCTTTGTCCTTGAACGCCGGCACATCGGCGGCGCTGATGAGCGTGTGTTTTACGGCGGGGTCGATCTTCTGCAGAAACGGCAGCGCCACGTAATGCGGCAGATCGATCGCGCCCGGCGCCTTGCCGAGCACGAAGCGGGCCTGCGCGACATACATGTAAAGCTTTTCGGTAGAGGGCTTCTGTGCGGGGTCCGCGGCGCTGTCTTCGCTGTTAATCACCGGCTCGACGTAATTCGGAAACGGCGCCAGAAATTTTTTCTCGATCGGTTGCCGGCTGGCCCAGTCATCAAAAGGCATCAGCGCGGTCTCGCCGCTGGTCCCCGGCCCGGTATGATCGCTGAACTCGATGGCGCCCGGTGTGAGCCGCGTTGCCTCAACCTTGCGCACGGCGTTCACATTGTCGATGCGAAAGTCCGGCGTCTGCGCGAGGCAATGCGACCATGGCGCCGCAAGCCATGCGCCAGCAATCGCGGCAAGGACTGCCGCGCGCCGCATGCGCGTTGTCTTGCAGGGCAAATCGATCAATTCACGCGCCCGCCCCAGAAGAATTCACGGAACGGGCTCTCGCCCCACGGCTGGAAGAAGCCGCGCGCCATCGGCGGGGGCTGCGCTGGCGGCGACCGCCAATTGGGATAATACGAGCGTCCGATCCACGGCCCGCGATTGTTGCCGCCCCAGAAGAAGCCGTTATCGCCCCATTGGCTGCCGCCATAATAATAACCGTCGCGCGAGGCCAATTGATATTGGGTGTCCTCGATCTGACCGGCGGCATCGCGGCGGAAATGCTCGATGAAACCGCCGCCGGCGACGCGATTGCCGGTGATGTAGTCGATCGGCACATCGACCAGCATTTTTCTCGCTTCGGGCGAGGGGCCGCTGAGCGCGGTTTTCGGCGCGATGTGTTCGGTCCAGATCGCCTGGATGATCGGCTCGAAGATTGGCAGCGCCACGCGCGCGCCGGTCGCATTGGTGCCGAGCGAGCGGCGTTTGTGATCGGCATTGTCATAACCGACCCACACCGCGACCGTCACGTCATTGGTGAAACCGAAGAACCAGCCGTCGACCGCGTCTTCGGTGGTGCCGGTCTTGCCGGCGACGTAGGGCGAGAGCCCGCTGATCGCGCGCGCGGTGCCCCGCGCCACCACGCCCTGCAGCATGGTCTTGAGCTGGTAGAACGAGGCGCGGTCGGCGGCGCCGATCCACGGCAGCGGCGTCTTCGGATATTCGTACACCGCGTGGCCGTTCTCCTCGATCGAATCGATGCCGTGCGGCTGCGGCAGCGCGCCTTCGTTGGCGACCGCCGCATAGAACGCGGCGAGATCGATCATCCGCGCCGGCTGGGCGCCGAGCACGAACGGGTAATAGCGCACGCATTCCGAATAGATTTTCGCCGCGACCGCGGTGGCGCAGATTGCGTCGAGACTTTGCTCCGGGCTGCCGCTGATGCCGCCGTCGAGAAGATGCGCGGTGACGACGTTAATCGAATTCTCAAGCCCGCGCCGCATCGTGAACAGGCCGCCTTCGTTATAATCGGCGTTGCGCGGCGACCAAAAATCCTGCGGACGCGCATAGCCGCCGTAGTCGCGGCTGATCACGTCACGGCCGTCGAGGCTGCCGCCGATCGGGGCCAAGGTGATCGGCTCGTTGGGCACCAAGGTGTTCGGCTGCAGGCCATGTTGGAGCGCCGTGAGATAGGTCAGCGGCTTCATGGCCGAGCCGGGTTGGCGCTGGCTCTGCGCCACACGATTGAGCTGACTCAGCGGATAAGAAAAGCTGCCGGTCATGGCCAGGATACGGCCGGTTTTGTTCTCGAGCACCAGCGCGGCGCCTTGCACCGCCGGGCGCACGCGCAACTGCGCCTGCGCGCCGCCTTGGCCGCCGGTTTGCATCGCGCCGTTCGTCTTGCTTCGCGATTTGGTGCCCTCAAGCCCACGACTCTCGACGACATGGACATAGACGACGTCGTAAAGCCCGAGGCCGCGGCGCATCGCGGCGCTCCAGACGGCGAGCGGCAGAATGCGTCCATCCGGCAAGCCGACGCGGATGGCGCCATCGCCTTTGTTGCCGTCGCTTTTGCTTAAGAGCACCGCCGGCGTCCAATGCACATCGTAAAGGGACAGGTGCACCGCCTGCAGCGCCTGCTGCCAAGCCGGCGTGGCAGCCGGTGTTCCGGCGCGATTGTCGTTTTCGAATTTGCGCACCGCGTCGGCGATATTGGCTTCCGGGCCGCGGAATTGCATCCGCCCGCTCGATAATTCGTAACGCGCCAGGCCCTCTTGCAGCGCCGCTTCGGTGTCGCGCTGCAATTGCGCATCGATCGTGGAATGCACAGTGTAGGAGCGCGCGGTCAGGCTCGTGACGCCATCCGCTTTGGCTTCGCGGCCGAGGAAATCGATGAAGTGAAAACCCGTGTCGCGGCGCGGCGCCGCATAGGCGACCAGCTTTGGCGGCGCCGCGAGCGCGTCGTCCTTTTGCGCCGTTGTGATGGCGCCGTCTTCTTGCATGCGGTCGAGTACGTAAGCGAGCCGTTCCTTGGCGCGATCCGGATGCCGATCCGGATTGTAGTAATTCGGTCCCTTCAACAGTCCCGCCAGCATCGCCGCTTGCGGCAAAGAGAGATCCTTGGCGGACTTGCCGAAATAGCTGCGCGCCGCCATCTCGATGCCCCACGAGCCGCGGCCGAGATAAGCGGAATTCAGATACAGTTCGAGGATGTCGTTCTTGCTGAGCGTGTTTTCGAGACGCGAGGCCACGATCATCTCGCGGATTTTCCGCTCATAGCTGACGTCGTCGCCGACCAAAAGATTTTTCACCACCTGCTGAGTGATGGTGGAGCCGCCTTGCGGGCGGCGCGGATCGGCGAGATCGCCGATGAAGGCGCGGATGATGCCGCGCTCGTCAACGCCGTGATGTTGATAAAAGCGCCGGTCTTCGGCGGCGACGAAAGCGTTGCACACCGCTTCGGGGATATCGGCGAGCGATATCCAGACGCGGCGGTTGCCGGACTCGAAGACGTCGGCGAAATCACGACCGTTGCCGTCAAGCACCACGCTCATGCTCGGCAATCGCTTGCCTTTGAGAATGTTTTGATCCGGCAGATCCGCGGACGCTTTGTTGAAGAAATCGATCACCTGCGCCATGTCGACGACCGCAGTCGTGATCGGCTCGTTCTTGCAGAACTGGTGATAGGCGGTGTTCAGGTCGGTGAAGTTGAGACCGTGAAACGCCTTGATATCGCCGCCCACCGCCTTGGGATCGTCGAGCGCGGTGGCGATCAGGTCGTCGAGATTAATCGATTCGATGTCGAAGGCCTGCTTCATATGCGTGCAGCCGTCGCGCAAGATCTGCACAACCTGATCCTGATCCTTGGCCGGATCGAATTGGGTCTTGATCGCTTGCGGTTGCGTCGTGACCTGACTCAGCGCCAAAGCCGTCGCGAAGATTTTGACCAGGATGAGGTCCATGGGAGGAAGCGGGGTGCCGAATTCAAGTGCCGCAACGGGACAACAGCGATTATAGCGATCCGATCCCCACAAAAGGACTTTTTTGCGGGCCGCTAGGCCGACAGAGCGTCGCAACACTGCCTTAGATTGCGCGGAATTCGGTAACCCTGCCGCGCCGTCCTGACCGGGCCTCGACCAATGGCTGCTTAGCTCTTGCCCGGCGCCAAGCCGTCAAAATGGCCGCGATGCTGCAAGAGGGCCAATAGCATTAACGCCGGCAGCCCGGCGGCGGCGCAGATGACGAAGAACCACGCCCATCCGGTCGCCGCCGCGATGAAGCCGGCCGCCGAGGACAGGTAGGTCCGGCCGAAAGCCGCCAGCGCGGTCAGGAGCGCGTATTGGGTCGCGGTATGAAGCGGGTTGCGGCATAGCGCCGAGAGATAGGCGACGAAGATCACTGTGCCGATCGCGCTGGTGAAATTCTCGGCAATGATAGCGAAGGTGAGCCAGGCAGTGTTGTGGCCAAGCACCGCTTGCCAGGAAAACGCCAGATTGGCAAAGGCTTGCGCCAGCCCGCCGATCCACAGACTCGCCGGCAGCGAAAAAGCGCGCGCCAGCCCGCCGCCGGCAAAGCCGCCGATCAAGGTCGCGGCAAGTCCGACGCCCTTGATGATCGCGGCATATTCGTTGCGCGAAAAACCGAGCTCGATCACGAACGGCGCGCTGATCGCGCCGGAGAGCGCATCGGTGAACTTGAACAGAACGACAAAGGCGAGCGCCGCCACGGCGAGATCGCGCGCCAAAAACTCCGAAAACGCGCCGACCGCGGCATCGATCACCCGCCGCAGCGAGCTCTCGCGCGTCTGCGCGGCAGCGGCGGTCGCCGATTGTGCCGGCTCGCGAGCAAATAGCGTGGTAGCGACGCCGATCAGCACCAGCGCTGCCATCGCCGCATAGCCGGCGGTCCAGGCCGCAGTGTGGCCAAGGCCGGCACCTTGAAAGCCGGAGACTAGAAACAGCGCACCGGCGGTGGAGACCAGCATGCCGATCCGATAGGCGGCGACATAGGACGCCATGCCGGCGGCTTGTTCGCTCTCGTCGAGGCTCTCGACGCGAAAGGCATCGACGACGATGTCCTGCGTCGCCGAAGCGGTGGCGACCAGAAGCGCGCCGATGGCCACCGGCAGCGGCGAGACGGACGGATTGCACAGACCGAGCAGGACGATCGCTACCATCAGCAGAAATTGCGAGGCCAGCAACCAGCCGCGACGCCGGCCGAACCGCCGGCTGAGCAGCGGCACGTTGAGCGCATCGATCAGCGGCGCCCAGAGAAATTTGATGGTGTAGGGCGTGCCGACCAACGCAAACAGCCCGATGGTGCCGAGATTGACGCCCGCTTCCGTCATCCAGACCAGGAGCGTCGAGCCTGACAAAGCCAATGGCAGGCCCGAGGAGAAGCCGAGAAACATGATCACGAGCACGCGCGGCTTGAGATAGACCGCTATCGTCTCCGTCAGGGACGGCCGCGCGGCTGCTACGCTGCCGGGGACATCGGGCGACACCGCCATGCGCCGCTACTCACCCGCTTGCAATTTCAAGGTCGGCGCCACACAGGCATGCGCGTCGGCTTGGAGCTCCACCTCTTGGATGCGATCGCCATGCGCCTCGATCTTGCCGATCGACACGATCGCTTGCCGGATATCCTCGCTCGCCTGGTTGAAATGGTTTTGCAATTTGCGCACCCGCTCGCCCAACAGGCCAACATCCTTGACCAGCCGCGCGACTTCGTCGCGGATTTGATCGGCCGCCTCGCGCATGCGCGCGTCTTTCTGGATTTGCTGCACCATCTGCAGGGCGAGCATAAGCAGCGAGGGGGAGACAATGACCACCCGCACGCGGTAGGCGCGTTGAAACAGATCGTCGAAACCGTCGTAAAGCTCGGCATAGACCGATTCCGACGGCACGAACATCAAGGCGATCTCGTAGGTCTCGCCAGGGATCAAATATTTCTCGGCGATGTCGGCAATGTGCTTGTTTACGTCGACCCGCAAACGCTGCGCCGCCGCCTTGCGCTCGTCCTCTGACTTGGCGTCGCGGTGAGCGGTGACCGCTTCGAGCGGAAACTTGGCGTCGATCGCCATCGGACGCTTGTCGGGCAGGAACACACAACAGTCCGGCCGGGCGCGGTTCGACAGGGTACGCTGAAACTCGAAAGCCCCCTTCGGCAATCCGTCCTGGATGATCGCCTCCATGCGCAATTGCCCGAACGCGCCGCGCGATTGCTTGTTGGCCAAGACGCCCTGCAGCGAGGTCACTTCGGTGGCGAGCGCAGCGATATTTTTCTGCGCGCTGTCGATAACGGCCAATCGCTCGTGCAGCTTGTGCAAATTTTCGGTGGTGTTTTGCGTCGTCTTCTGCAGCGAATCGCCGAGCCGGTGCGACACGCTGTCGAGGCGATCGTTAACCGCATGCTGCACTTGCGATTGCCGGTCGGCGAGCATTTTGATCATGGCCTCGAGCCGGGCGGCGCCGTCGCGCTGCGCCTGAATCAATTCGGTCATCAGCGCCGCTTTGGCGTCGGCCGGATGGCGGCTCCGCCACAGGAAGAGGCCGAGCGCGGCAAAACCGGCGGCGGCGAGTGCAGCCAGCAGTAAAGTCAGCACGCTGTCGGTCATGCTCGGCTCGGCGGTTGGAGCGCGATTCGCTTCAGGAACGAACAGCGAACGGTCATAGCCCGTCACCGCGCGATGCGCAAATGAAACCCGCGCATTGACCCCGCTTTACGCACCGCTTACATCGCCCGCCAAGATGGTGTGACGATGGCGATCCGCGAGATCATCAAGCTTCCCGATAAGCGGCTGCGGCTGGTTTCGGAGCCGGTCAAACAGATCGACGCCGGCATCCGCAAGCTTGTCGATGACATGTTCGAGACGATGTACAAGGCGCCGGGTATCGGCCTTGCCGCGATCCAGGTCGGCGTCGCCAAGCGCGTGATCACCATGGACTTGTCGAAAAAAGAAGACGATCACGAGCCGCAGGTCTTCATCAATCCGGAAATTCTCTGGCAATCGGAGGAGCGCGCCAAATTCGAGGAGGGCTGCTTGTCGATTCCGGATTACTACGAGGAAGTCGAACGGCCCTCGCAGGTGAAGGTCAAATATCTTGATCTTGCCGGCAAGAAGCGCGAGATCGACGCCAAGGGCCTGTTGGCGACATGCCTGCAGCATGAGATCGACCACATCAACGGCGTCCTCTTCATCGATCACTTGTCCAAGCTCAAGCGCGACCGCGTCATCAAAAAATTCACCAAAGCAGCCAGGACGAGCGCGACCAAAAACGTGGAGGCCTGATTGGCGCTCCGCCTCGTTTTCATGGGCACGCCCGAATTCGCGATGCTCACATTGGACGCGATCGTCGGCAGTGGCCACAAGGTCACGGCGGTGTATGCGCGGCCGCCGCGACCCGCCGGCCGCGGCATGTCGATGCAAGGCTCGCCGGTCGCGCAGCACGCCGAACGCTTTGGCTTGCCGGTTTTTACGCCCAAAACATTGCGCGACAGCGGCGCGGTCGAAGCTCTGCGCGCGCATCATGCCGAGGTCGCGGTGGTGGTCGCCTTTGGCCTGATCCTGCCGAAAACGGTTCTCGAACTGTTTCCGCTCGGCTGTTTCAATCTGCACGCGTCGCTGTTGCCGCGCTGGCGCGGCGCGGCGCCGATCCAGCGCGCGATTATGGCCGGCGATCGCGAGACCGGCGTTGCCATCATGAAGATTGAAGAGGGCCTCGATACCGGTCCGGTGGCGATGACGCAGCGCATCGCAATCGGCCCGGATAACACTGCCGGCGACCTCCACGATGTGC
>Ga0306920_100006423_pt1 | contig 15339 bp, 19 predicted proteins | sample flu12Cox44000170_FD_204666 | JGI IMG/M metagenome (GOLD analysis project Ga0306920, IMG submission 204666) | Lab enrichment of tropical soil microbial communities from Luquillo Experimental Forest, Puerto Rico - flux4day.12C.oxic.44.000.170 (v2)... | ecosystem: Environmental > Terrestrial >... | reverse complement strand
CCAAAGGAACCGGCTGTTCCCGCGCAACCCCCGTTTGGCCGATGTTCTGGATCGCACCAGTGCAAACGAGTCGGGTTCGGCGATGGCGGACCGGCTGAAGGGCCTGGACCGAAGGCGAACGGGCCTGACGCCGGGCACCGTGCTGGTTCGGGAATGGGACCGAAAGTCTCATCGCGTGATGGTGCTGGCCGATGGTTTTGCCTGGAATGGCCAGACCTATGAAAGCCTGAGCAAGATCGCCTTCGCGATCACCGGCACCCGATGGAATGGCCCCCGCTTCTTTGGCCTGAGGGACAAGCAGGTTCAGTCAACTTCCGAGGCAGAACGATGAAGGCCACGTCTGTCAAACCGGTTCGCTGCGCCATCTATACCCGGGTCTCTACTGACCAAGGTCTCGATCAGGAGTTCAACTCGCTGGATGCGCAGTACGACGCCTCAGCTGGCTACATCAAGAGCCAGGCCCATGCCGGCTGGACTCTGATCAAGGCGCGCTATGATGACGGCGGATACTCGGGTGGGTCGACCGACCGGCCTGCGCTTCGGAGACTGCTGGACGACATCCGTGCCCGAAAGATCGACGTCATTGTCGTCTATAAGGTGGACCGGCTGACGAGATCGCTTGCCGACTTCGCCAAGCTGGTCGAGCTTTTCGATACCCATGGCGTGTCCTTCGTCTCGGTCACGCAGCAGTTCAACACCACGACTTCCATGGGCCGGCTGACGCGCAATGTGCTATTGTCCTTTGCCCAGTTCGAGCGAGAGGTCACCTTGGAGCGGATCAGGGACAAGATCGCAGCCTCCAAGCGCAAGGGACTCTGGGTCGGTGGTCCCCTCCCCCTCGGTTACGACATGAAGGACGGTAAGATCGTGGTCATGGAGCATGAGGCCGAACAGGTCAGACTGATCTACCGGCGCTATCTCGAACTGAGCGGGATCAATGCCTGGTTCGAGATCTCAAGGAGCGTAACATCCGGACCAAGACCAGGCTGCTCGCGACTGGCGGCACCCGCGGTGGCATCCCATTCGAGCGGGGGACGCTGTTCTACCTTCTGCGCAACCGGTTCTATATCGGCGAGATCAGATATAAGGGCGAGATCTCGCCCGGCGAGCAACCGCCGATCATGGAGCGCGCCCTGTTTGATGCGGTCCAACAGAAGCTGACGGATCAATGGACCGCCAGGACCAGCATCCGGACTAGAGTTGGAATCACGTCACGTGAGGCAAGCGTTCCGACGCATCCCAAGCAGCAAAATCAAGCGAAGGAAGCTGCGCGGCGGAGCCCCAGCTGTCGTAACCCTGATTGTTGCTGATAGACTTGGAGGCCTGAGTACCTCCCGCTGCTCACCGCTCCGGATCGAGCCACAAGACCACTCTTCGTGATTGATTACGCGACGCTGCGATCTCATTACTCGTCTTCCACGGTAGCCGTGGACGGTTCGCTCGACCTCTGAAGTTCTACATTCGGCAAATGGGCTGCTGAAAACAGCTCATTCCCAAGAATGAGATCCGCCGCCTTTTCGGCGATCATGATTGTAGGTGCGTTAGTGTTAGAGGACGTGATGCGCGGCATCACGGATGCGTCGCAAATCCGGATTCCCTCGAGTCCACGAAGTCTCAGCGTCGGGTCAACCACCGCCAATTGGTCGATGCCCATCCGACAGGTCCCCACAGGATGGTGGTCGGTTTTGCAGGTCCGAAATGCGTAGTCGACGAGAGCTGCCTCGCTCGCTGTCCCGGCGCCAGGCATGCGCTCGACCATGACGAAGGGCTCGAGTGCGGGTTGCCGGAGGATCTCGCGGGCCGTCTTCAACCCCTCGATCGCGGCCAAGCGATCACGTTCGTCGGACCAATAGTTCGGGTCGATCAAAGGCATCGCGAAGGGCTCTACGCTTGCGAGCCGCACCGACCCCCGCGAATACGGCCGCAGGAACGCCGAATTGAGCGTGACCCCTGCGTTCCTGAGCTTCTCGACCCCGGCTTCGATGCCTGAACCGAGACCAAGATGGAATTGCAAGTCTGACCATTTCTGGGCCTTTGCCGCCGCATCGGCGTACCAGAATCCGCCTGTCTCGAACAACGTGGAAGCCACGGGTCCACGCTTGAACACCAGATACTCCAGCCCGGCCCAGATCGTCCGGTGTAGCTTGGCACAATTGTCGTAGGTGAAGTCGCCCCTGCACTCTGCGATCGCATAGAGATCGAGGTGATCCTGAAGGTTCTCGCCCACTCCTGGCAGATCGTGGACCGGCTTGATACCCACCGATTTCAGGTGATCCGCGGGACCGATGCCCGATAGCAACAGAAGCCGAGGCGATCCGATTGCTCCGGACGCTACGATGATTACCCGCTCGGCGCGAACGATCTCCCACTGCCCCTTGCGCGCCATTTCGATTCCCACTGCACGTCCATTCTCGACCACGATCCGCGTGCTGTGGGCGTCCGTAAGGACGGTGAGATTGGGTCGGCCACGGACGGGCTTCAGGTAGGCGGTGGCGGTGGAGGACCGCCGCGCGTTGCGCACCGTCACCTGATAATGTCCGACGCCCTCCTGCTTGGCATTTGAAATCGGGATTGTAGGGAATTCCGTATTCCTGACCGGCCCGGAGAAAGGCTTCGCTGATTGGAAGCGGATTGGCGGGCAATGAGACGCCGAGCGGGCCGCCGCGCATGATAGATGTCCACGAAGCGCTGGTTGTCCTCGGCACGCTTGAAATACGGCAGCACCTCCGCATAGCTCCAACCTGTCGCACCACGCGCCGCCCAGTCATCGTAGTCGCGGGCGTTCCCGCGCGTGTAGACTTGCGCGTTGATGCTGGAGCCGCCACCGAGCACCTTGGCCTGCGTATAGCGCAGCTCCCGAGGTGGCGCTGGGGAACCGTGGAAAATCCCCAAGCTGCGATGCCCTTGGTCATCTTCGCGAACCCCGCCGGCATAGCGAACAGCGGGTTGTTGTCGTTGCCACCCGCTTTCCAGCAGGAGCACCTTGATCGATGGGTCGACGCTCAAACGATTGGCGCGGTCGACTGGTATGCAATGAGCGAGGACCTGCCCAGTGCCGAAAGCCGCGTGACGGTCGACGGCGCGAACATTCAGCTCGACTGTCTTAGCGCGCTTAAGCCATGTCTCGATGTCGATACCGGGGGGCAACGAAAACGGGTTGAGGCCGATCTTTTTGAGGCGCTGCCGTACCGCGGCGATGGCCGGCTCGTCCGGAACCGGGCCCAAAGGATACGGTGTCGAGTGAACAGGCTCCGTCGAATCCAATCCGAGCGCACCGCGCACGTTATAAAGCTGCTCCGCTCGGGTGTACCACGGCTCCAGTTCGTCGTAGCTGAACGGCCAGCCCGGCGTCGTTCCTTCGCGGTGCGCGATCGGGGCAAAGTCTTCAGCGCGATAGCGGATCAGTACCGCGCCGTAGAACTTGGTGTTGCCGCCAACGTAGTAGTAGTTGCCGGGATTGAAGGCCTGCCCTGCCCCGTCGAGCCAGGACTCCTGCGGCCGGAAAACACCGCGCTGGAAGATCGCTCGAGCGTCGCGCGCAGACTCGCAGTCCCGAAGGCGCTCGCCGCGCTCCAGAACTAGAATTCTTGTGCCGGTAGGCGCGAGACCCGCGGCAAAAGTCGCCCCGCCCATTCCAGATCCGATGACAAGGACATCGACTCTCTCGGTGATCTTCATGCAGGTCTCGTAGCGCTCGAACGAGGGTCAGATGCGGCTTGTGGTCGCTGGGTCGAACAGCACCGCCTTGTCGAGGTTGAAGGCGAAAGTGTGCGACTTTCCGATCCGCACGTCGGCATCGGCGCGCATGCGGGCGGTCACCTCCTTGCCGGCGACCTGGATGACGACATAGGTGTCCGATCCGGCAGGCTCGATAATCTCCACGCTCGCGTCGAACCTGGCGACCGATCTGGCGTGACGGTCGACGCTCTCTTGATCGTTCACGGCCTCGGGGCGAATGCCGAGGATCACCTTGGCACCGTCCTTCAGCCGGGCGACATCTGCATTGGCTGGAACGGGCAGCATGATCGGCGGAGCATCCTTGCGCGCGAGCGCGATGCGCTGTGCGCCATCCGCCTGCGCGACCGTGCCCTCGAGCAGGTTCATCGCCGGCGATCCCATTAAGTCGGCAACAAACATGTTGGCTGGACGATTGTAGACCTCGCTCGGGCTTCCCACCCGCTGCAATTCGCCGTTCTTGAGCACCGCGATCTTCGTCGCAAGCGTCATCGCCTCGATCTGGTCGTGTGTCACATATACGATGGTTGCGCCGGTCGTCTGATGCAGACGCTTGATCTCGACCCGTATGTCGACGCGCAACTTGGCGTCGAGGTTCGATAGCGGCTCGTCGAACAGAAAGATGCTGGGTCGCCTGACGAGTGCGCGCCCCATCGCAACGCGCTGCCGTTGACCACCGGAAAGCTGGCTCGGGCGGCGCGCCAGCAGGTGCTCGATCTGGAGGGTCCTTGCGACCGCAGCGATAGCCTTCTCACGCTCCGGCTTGGCGACTCCGCGCGTCTCCATGCCGAACCCGATATTCTCGGCGACCGACATGTTTGGATAAAGCGCATAAGACTGAAAGACCATTGCGATGTCCCGCTTCGACGGATGCAGGTGGTTCACGACTTGGTCGCCGACGCGAATCTCGCCCGACGAAATTGTCTCGAGGCCTGCAATAGTGTTGAGCAACGCAGCCAGAGGGGCCGACCAGCACCAGAAAGCCGCCTTTCTCGAGCGTAATATCGATCCCCTTCAGAACCTCGATGGTGCCGAAGCGATTGCGAAGCGAACTGATTTCCAACGTGGCCATCTCTTCATCCCTTTATGGCGCCAGCCATCAGGCCGCGGACAAAATATCGACCGGCAATGACATAGACGAGCAACGTCGGCGCGGCGGCGATGATCGCGGCCGCCATGTTGACGTTGTATTCGACCACGCCCGTCGAGGTGTTGACGAGATTGTTGACGCGACCGTCATCGGCGCGGAATCACCGGCCGCAAAAGTCGATCCGAACAGGAAATCGTTCCAAATGTTGGTGAACTGGTAGATCACGGTGACGATGAAGATCGGCGTTGAGTTCGGCAGCAGGATGCGCCGGAAGATCTGGAAGAAACTCGCACCATCGATCATAGCTGCCTTGACGAGTTCAGTCGGGAACGCCGCGTAGTAGTTGCGGAAGAACAGCGTCGTGAAGCCCAGGCCATAGATCACGTGCACGATCACCAGATTGACCGTCGCATTGCCGAGACCGAACGACCAGCCGGTCAAATCGGCGAGATCGACGCCGATCCTGCCGAGCATGCCGAGGATCACCGCCATCGGGATGATGACCGACTGGAAAGGGATGAAGCAGGCGAACAGCATCATGCCGAACACAAGCTTGTGGCCGGGAAAGCTCCACTTGGTCAGCACGTAGCCGTTCAATGCGCCGATCAGTGTCGAGATCAGCACTGCCGGCACAACCATCTTTACCGAATTGAAAAGTAGCCGTTGATGCCGCGCGTCTCGGACACTCCGATGCGCGCTTCGCCCCACGCCATGGACCAGGGTTCGAAGGTCAGGTGCCGCGGCAGCGCGAACATGTTGCCGCCGGTGACCTCATCCAGCGGCTTGAGTGACGTCATTACCATGACCACAAGCCACACAAGATAGACAAAGGCAAACAGGCCCAGCAGGCCGTAGATGACAATACGGGTTGTCGTCGAATGGCCGGGGCGACGGCGCGTCGACGCTGACGTAACCAGATCGGTGGCGCTCATCGGCTCTTCTCCCTGGTTTCCGAGTATATGTAGGGAACCATGATCGCCGCGATCGTCATCAGCATGATCACCGCGCTGGCCGATCCGACCGCCATCTGGTTGCGGGTGAATGTATAGGAGTACATGAAGGTCGACGGCAGCTCCGCCGCCCCGCCGGGATTCTTGCCGGTCACCGACAGAACGAGGTCATAGGATTTGATCGCCATGTGGGCCAGCACGATCAGCGCCGAGAAAAAGACTGGGCGTATGATCGGAATGACAATGCGACGATAGTTCTGGTAGGTGGAGGCACCGTCGATCTGCGCGGCCTTGAGGATTTCACCATCGACACCGCGGAGTCCGGCAAGAAACATTGCCATCACAAAACCGGAGGTTTGCCAGACGCCAGCGATCGCGACGCAATAGATCATCATCTGCGGATCGACGACCCAGTCAAAATGGAAGCTCGTCCATCCCCAATCGTGCAACGCGTTTTCCAAACCGATGCGGGGGTCGAGGAACAGCTTCCAGGTCGTGCCGGTGACGATGAAGGACAGCGCCAACGGATAGATATAGATCGGACGCAAAATGCCTTCGCCGCGGATCTTCTGATCAAGCAGGATCGCCAGCAGAGGTCCGAGGACCAGGCAGAAGATGATGTAGAGACTGCCGAACAGACCCATATTGACGAGCGCGGTGTACCAGTTCGACGGCGGATCGGTCTCGAAGGTCCAGTTCCATAACCTCACATAATTCGCGAAGCCGATCAGGTTTGTCGTCGGAAACGCCTTCGAGTTCGTAAACGACAAAAACAGGGTCCAGAGGTTGAAGCGGTAGACGAAGACCAGCACGAGCAGGAAGGATGGAGCGAGGACAAGACGGGGCAACCAATCTTGGAGCCGCCCACGCAACGAGGGACCAAGCTGCCGCTTCGTTGTCGCAGCCGTGGCCCCGTGCTCGGTGATCGAGGTCATGATTGTCCTCCGCAAGGTGCGAACCTTCGAGGGGCGCCGCGCCGAAAGTAGCTATCTCCCGTTTCGCGGTTGACCGAAACGGGAGAGGAGCCGTCGCACCGTTATTTTGCAGCGTTGATCGCCTTCACAAGCTCAGTCACGGCGATGTCGGACGTCTTGATCCCGCCATGCATGAACTTTGTCACGACATCGTAGTAGGCCGTGGCGATGGCCCGCGGTTGCGCGTAGTTCTGGGCGAGCGAGCCAAAGAACGTTCCCTTTGCGTCGGCCGCCTTGACGTCCGCGATGCCCTCCTTGCCGCATATGTCGAAGGCCGCGTCGGAGACGTCCATTCTCGCGGGAACGGAGCCTTTGATGACGTTGAACGCCGACTGGACCTCGGGGCTTATCGTCTCGCGAGTGCGAGTTGCGCGGCCTGGCGATCCGCCGGAACCTTCAAGAAGGCGAACATGTCGGAGTTGTAGAAGACGGAGCCGTCCGTGCCCGGGAAGCGGTAGCAGAGGAAGTCCTTGCCCGCTTCTTTGTGGGCTGCCGCGAACTCGCCCTTGGCCCAGTCGCCCATCATCTGCACCAGCGCATCGCCCTTGATCACCATGGTGGTAGCAAGATTCCAATCGCGTCCGGCGTAATTCGGGTCGACGTAGTCGCGCAGCTTGGCAAGGTTGTTGAACGCCTTCTTCATCGTATCGGACTTGAGCGCGCTCTCATCGAGGTCCACGAAAGCCTTCTTGTAGAAGTCGGTGCCGCCGGTTGACGCGACGATCGAATCGAACATCGTCGCCTCCTGCCAGGGCTGGCCGCCGAGTGCGAGTGGAATGACGCCGGCCTTCTTTGCCTTGTCGAGCAGCGCGACGAACTCATCGAAACTATTCGGCTCGGTGCCGCCGATCTTCTCCATCACGGCCTTGTTCAACCAGATCCAGTTGACGGAGTGAATGTTGACCGGAACGGCGCCCCACTTGCCGTTAGTCTTGGCGAGCCCCTGCAGCGCCGTCGGAATGAGCTTGTCCAGCCCTCATTTCCCGCAAGCGACGAAATGTCGGCGAGCGCACCCTGTTCGGCGTACTCGAGCGCGTAGTAGCCGAGGATCTGCGATGCTGTCGGCGGATTGCCCGCGGCGACGTTGGCCTTCAGCGTGGTCATCGCGGCGCCACCACCGCCGCCCGCAACCGGCACGTCCTTCCAGGCAAATCCCTTCTTGGCAACGGCCTGCTTGATGACGTCGAGCGCGGCCGCCTCGCCACCTGACGTCCACCAATGCAGCATCTGCACTTCCTTGATGTCGGCCGCTGGCGCCGGCATCCCAAAGCTGATGGTGACGACACCAAGGGCCGTCGAGGCCAGTAGTGTACGAAGCTTCATACTCGTGTCCTTCCGTTTGGGTTCGTTTCCTACCGGAAGCGGTCCGGCACCGTTTCGAGAGGCCTGTTCGAGGGGCTCTTGAATTTTCATTGTTTGCTGACGTCCGCCGTTCTGACCGAGTTCAGCGGGACGGAGGACTGGGTCGCGGAATAAATGCGCGGCAGGCAAGACCTCCATTCCGCCATCTCTTTAGACCTCAAGAGGGATGAGTATCTCACGTCCCGTACGTGCGGCCTCTTGCGTCGACAGAGCAACGCTCAGCGACCTGATTCCGTCTTCGCCGGTAGCTGACGGCGCGCCACGGCAGGCAACCGCGTCGCTGAACAAGCGAACCGCTCGGACGTAGAGGCTCTCGTGCTCGATCGAAAGCTGCCTCTCGCGGTCCTTGGTCCGCAGCATGATCTCGCCTTTGGGCGCTTGGGTCATGCAGTCGGTTCCAATCAACGACCCCTCCTCGCCATGCACTTCCAAGCCTGTGATCGCGTATCGCGTCGTGAAGGCATCGTGGAATTGGGCAATCAGCCCGCTTTCTAAGCGGACCACGCCCATCACGCCTGCGTGGCCCATGCCACCGCGCGACGTCATCGCAGTCACGGCGACAGGCTCCTCGTCCAGTACAAAACGCATGGTGTCGGCGTCATGAACCGTGATGTCGAGGACGACACCGCCACCCGCTTCCGGTCTCTCGATCCGCCAGCCCTGCAGGTGCGGCGGAAGATAAACCGCATGAAACACGCGCGCGAAAAGCGGTCTTCCGATAGGGCCCGCTTTGATCGCGTCACGGATGGCGCGGTGGGTTGCGGCATTGCGCAAATGGTGATTCGTCCCCATTTGCACGGCCGCCCGTTTGCATGCTTCCACCATTCGCCTCGCGTCCGTCAAATGCAACGCCAGAGGCTTTTCGCACAAAACACGCTTGCCAGCCGCAGCAGCAGCCTGGACCTGCGAACAATGGTGTTCGTTGGTGGTCGAGATGTAGACTGCATCCACACCGCTTCCCAACAAGGCATCGATGCTTGTCGTTGCTGTCGCGATCCCATTCTCAGCGGCGAATTGCCGGCCGCGATCCAGATCGCTGCTCATCACGGCTACGATTTGTCCTTCGGTTGCGCGCATGGCGCCGATCATCCACTCGCGCGCAATCGTGCTTGCACCGATCAATCCCCAACGCAGTCTGCTCAAGATGCAATCCTCCGCTTGAGTGAGCCTCCACAGCTTTCCCGATTGACCAACCTCGCCTCTCCGACGTAGGTCTCAAGACGACGCTCTCCCTCATTAATTTGCCTGAGGAGCATCTGCGCGGCCCGTTCACCCAGACTACCGGCATCGACCGACACTGTGGCCAGAGCCGGAGAGACATGCCGCGCATCAGTGGTATCATCGAAGCCCACGACCGCGATATCGCGCCCCACGACAAGTCCCTGTCGCGCAATCGCCAGCATCGCGCCGATGGCAACGACGTCATTGAAACACACTACCGCCGTCGGCCGCTTCTTCATGGACAGCAAGCGTCTCATTGCGTCAAAGCCGCCGTCCTTGGTTGGCATGCTCTCGATAATCCGCGCAGGATCGACAGCGAGTCCCGCTTTCTTCACGGCCCGCGTAAAACCTGCAACGCGGTCTTCGAACACCACCATGCGGCCAACACCACCGACGAACGCGAGATCGCGAGGCCGAGCTTGATTAGGTGTTCTGTCGCCCGGGCCACGCCGCCCAGATTGTCGGAACCAGCGATGCACGGGCACCGATGATCCGGCGGACCGCAAGCACAATCGGCAGCCGCGTTTCCAGCCGGGAGATTTCCGTCGCGTCAGTGTCGAGCGCAGGATAGAGAACTAGGCGGGCGGCGCCATGCTCTCGCATGGACCGGACCACCTCGGCCCGCCGGACGACGCCTTCGGCGGTACTGGCGATGAACGGAATGAAACCCGAATTTTGCAGTGCGCGCTCGATACCGATTGCGAGTTCCGCAAAAAATGGGTTCGACAGATCGTTGATGACCATGCCGACAAGATCGGCTCTCGAACGCCGTAAGCTCGCAGCACCCCGGTTATAGACGTAACCGAGGGTGTTCATGGTCTTTGTGACTTGTTGGCGCGTCTCCTCCTTCACGAGAGGACTTTTCTTGAGCACAAGGGATACGGTCGACTTCAACACGCCAGCCGATTTGGCTATGTCGATGATCGTGACCGCACGGGCCTTGCGCTCCGGACGCACCATCATGCCTTAGCCTCCATTTTAGAACGTTCCAATACTCTGTTTCCCTGCCCTCAGCAAGTTAACGACGGCATTTCGAATACGTGCCGGTTGCCCGCTTCTGGCCTGCCCAATGCAGCAGCAGCGGCCGGCGCGATCGGATCGAAGATTCCGAGCAGCCCGTCCGAAAAGCCCTTATCGTCGCCAGCGATCAAGTCCGCGTAGTTGAAATCGTCGCCGGTGTACGTCGTTACGCCCTTTGGCAGTAGGCGACGCATTTCGATTTCCTTGCCCGCGTCCAGCAACGAGATTTTGATGCCGTCGATCTTCGCCGCATGCTCGCGGATAAGGGTCAGCGCCGTCTCCATCGCGCTTCGGAAGTTGCGGTTGCCCCAATAGCCTTCCAGCGCGGGATCGAACATCTCGCCCAGCCAATGCAGGATCACCTTGCCGCGCGACTGTCGGATAAGCCTTCCGTACACCGAGAGGTAATCATCAGGCCCCTTTGCGACGTGGCAGAGCGCTCGGCTCGTCATCAGGATGACCTTGCCTCCATGCTTTTCCACATGCTCGATCTGCACCTCATAGGCGCGGACCACGTCGTCGAGTCCCCGCGCCTGATCGGGAGTGATCTGATCCGGGCCGGCGCCGCAGGCGAGATCGGCGCCGGGCGTCGCCTTAGCCTCAGGGAGCACGCGAGCAATCAGTTCGGCGGCGGTGGGCCAGTCCAGCCCCATACTGCGTTGTGAAGCGTCCATTGCCTCGGCGATCTTAAATCCAAACCCCTACAGGTGGCGACGAAACGCCAGCGTCGCCTCCCAGTCCACCGCCGGGATACGCCAAGGCTCGTTCAACCGCAGGGCATCGGCGACGACGTGCGCGGCGGCGTAGACGGTGCGGACGCGGTTCGGTTCGGCTGCGCGCCGGAAAACAGAGGGCGGCGCCAGTCCATAGAGTTCTTGGCAACCGTCTGGGCGCGGCAAGCGTCGCGCCTTCGCAGAGCTTTGCCTGCAAGCTCATGAGCTTACGACTCGTGCAGAGCGGATCGACCTACCTGTGGACCTACCGTTTTGCGCGAACCGCCTGCGTGCACTTTTGGGCGCGCCGTCCCATCTCATCAGAGATGATGACGATCGACGAGTACATGCACGCGCTGGAGCGCGCCTGGGGCCACGCGCTGCCGGGCCCAACTTCGGTTTCGCTGCCCAAGCGCAAGCCGTGCTTTCCCCAGCGTCTCTTTACGGTAGGGTCCTAATCACCCGGCTGGACCTTGTTCCGCCGGATATATGCAAGCCCAATCTCCCGGGGGCCGCCGCGCTGGGGCTTCCGCCGAAGGTGTGCGGAAGCCACTGGCATCCGTGGTCCGCAAACCGTAAATTTACGGAAAGAGCGGGATTCGGTAAGCTGCCCTACAGGGAGCCAATCCAGCCGCAAGTCAGGCGATTGCCGCAGGCGCTGCTCTGGTAGCCGATCGAATTAACCTCTTGATAGCGCCTGATCAGCGAGACTTCGATGTGCCGCCCCAAGGTGAACTGTTCCCATGATTGAGCTCTGCGACGATATCAAAGTGGCGCTTTCCGGCTTCGATGTCTGCACTGAGACCGAGCAAGGGTCCCGGGTGACGACCCATTGCGTCTACCCGTCGTTTGAACCCGTCAACGTTTTCGTGGTCCGGTTTGGCGACGGCTTCCGGGTTCATGACGGCGGCGGTGCGGTCCGATCGGCATGGACACATGGCCGGGACGAAAACTTGATCTTGCGAATGTTGACGAGGCAGGCGGAGCGCTACGATATCATGGTGGCCGACGACGCCCTTGTCGCCGATGCACCGAATATCGACTGGCTGGGCTCGGCGATCTTGGCCGTGGCGAACGCATCGGCTGCGGCTGCGCACGCGGCGTTCGACAGGGTTGTCAGCGCGACCGAAACCGCATTGAAGGAAAAAATTCTGCGTGTCCTTAAGTCCACGGTGCGGCCGGAATCGCTCGCGGTGGAATACGAAGTTATGGGGGAGAGCAAGCCACACAAGTTCGACTTCGGATTCGGGTGATCAAGGCCGTGATTGAGGACGGTCTTTCGCGGAACGAGGCGGCGCGGATTTTCCGGGTCGGGATCGCGAGCGCGATCCGTTGGGTGAAGGCGTTCGAGGAGACGCGCCGCGCGGCGGCTTTGCCGACCGGCGGGGACCGACGTTCCGTGCTGAAGCCGCATCGGGATTGGCTCTTGGAACTGCGGCGTAGGGAGAACGATCTGACGCTCGATGCGATCGCCGAGCGTCTGCTTCGCACGCACGGCGTGGAAGCTGACAAGTCGATGCTGTCGCGCTTTTTCGCCACCGAGGGGATCAGCTTCAAAAAAACCGTGCGCGCCAGCGAACCGGATCGTCCCGACGTCGCTGAGCGCCGGGAAGCGTGGCGGCGCGCGCAGAAGGATCTTGGTGGCCGGTTGATTTTCCCCGATGAGACTTGGACGACGACCGCGATGACGCGTCGTTACGCCTGGGCCGACGTTGGCGCACGCGCCATCGGCGATGCGCCGAACGGCCATTGGAAGACGACGACGTTTCTTGCGGGCCTCACCTGCGAGGGGCTGATGGCACCTTTTGTGCTCGACGGGCCGATCAACGCCGAGTGTTTCTTGGCCTATGTCGAGCAAATCCTCGTCCCCGTGCGCCAGGGCGACACCGTGATCCTCGACAATCTGTCGAGCCACAAGAACGAGGAGGCCGCACGCCTTATCGCAGGTGCCGGCGCGCGCCTACTATTCCTGCCGCCCTACAGCCCCGATCTTAATCCGATCGAGATGGCATTCGCCAAACTGAAAGAACTGTTGCGGCAAGCCCAAGCCAGAACCGTCGACGCCCTCTGGGATCTCATCGGACGCACCCTGAACCTCTTCACCCCTGAAGAATGCGCCAACTACGTCCTCGGATACAATCCGCTTTGATCGCAACAGGCTCTAGGTCAGTGGTCCGGTCCTTTCACACCACGGGATGGGGATGGATGATCACCACGACCTCTTAGGTGCGGCCCTGCGGCCGGCATGGGTCGCTTGGCTGTCTGGAAGGGCTTGCGACCAATACGGGTTTGCCAAGCACATGGCTGACAGTCCCCAAGCGGTCGCCCTGCACTGATCCCATGATGTATAGCTGCAATAAATCGTGCTGCTCCCTCCCCATTCCCACTTCTGAAGGCAAAAGGGATAAGCGGAATCGTAGCGTTGAGCTGTGCCTGGCGCGATCCCCAGTATCGTCGCGCCTGCCAGAATTATCAATCGAATCACGCGCATTCTAGCCTCGCTAGGAATGGCCGTCTGTCCACGGGCAATTCTCTCATATAACTCTGGCGGCAACAAAAAGAACAGGCCCGGTCGAAGCGTAGGCGTCGTCATGCCGTCAAAGCAAACCTCCAGCCGGGAAGCTCTGTTAGGTCAAGCGACCAGATCTTCGCGGCGGTTTTTTCGCGTGATTTTTTAGGTGATTTTTTCGGTCCCCGAGGCCCGTTAACAGGCAGGGTTATCCGTATTATGTTTCTGCCACCAAAAAAAGAGGAAAGTGAATGCCGAAAAGCGAGCCCCGCAACGTCTGCATCTCGACCGTGTGGCGTAAAACCGAGGCCACCTTGCTGCGGCAAAACATGGACGGGTCGGGCGACCGCAGCGTGTCGGAGTATCTGCGTGCCGCCGGCTTGGGCCGGCCCGGCATCGGGATCTCGCGCCACGATTTGCAGGAAACTCTGGGGCGAGGCGGCGCTGCTGTCCGACCGCTTCGCGGCGGCGGAACCGGGCAAGGCGCAGAAAGCCGTACTCGTCGCGGCCCGGGTCTTCTTCGAACGGGCTGCGGCGGCCTTGCAGAGCCCGCCCAGAGGCGTTTGAGAGGCGGGCTTGTCCAGCCCCGCCGGTTCGAGCCCACGGGCGGCCCGCGCTGACGGGCTCAGGCCGCGCCGAGCCAACGCGGAAGGCGGATCGGGCTCGTACACGCTCAAGCCGGCGGCCGACAGGCGGTTGCGCAGGCAATCTCGGCGGGGCGGCAACCGTATACATTGGGATCGGGGTCAGTCGCGCGGCAACGCGCGGGCGGCGCCTGCCACGGTTTGAGGCGGAGTGTCTCGCATTGGGCCGCATAGGAAGCAAATTCGCCGGCCGCCTCGAACCCTTCACACCGGAGCTTGGTCTCGATCTGCGCGGCGCGTGCCGAGGAGTGCCGTCGCATCCAGGCGATCGCGCGCTCGTAAGCGTCCTGGTCGCGATCGGGGGACGTTTTGTTGCGCTTAGTGTGCTTCACGGCTCGCCTCCCCAATTTCTGAAGCCGCCGCCGGAGGCGGCAACGTCGTAATAGGACGCCTGGCGCGGCGCGTCATCGCTCCGCGCGCTCTTGTTCGGTGAGCGCGACTGCGGCGTGAGGCGGAGCTTGGTGGCAAGGGAGCACGTCCTCCGGGTCGCCGCGTCATAGGCTTTGAGCAGCGCCGGCGAGGCGTTGCCAAGCTCAGCGGCCAACGCTTCACCGGTCTTGCGCGCCAGCGTCAACGATTGGGACGTAGAGCGCAACAAGGCGGGCGTCGGAGGGGCGGAAATGGCCGGCCTTCACGGTCGAGACGATCTCGGAGAAGCTTAAGCGCCAGCTCGGCAGGCGGCTGCAACGGCCTCTCCGCGCCGCAGTCGATCGGCTGCACATGCGCGAAACGGGAGGGGCGGCCTACTTTTCCCATGAGCGTGGTTGGCGCCGACTTGAGGGGGGTATCCGGGCAGTTTAGTCCGGTTCCGAGCCGGAGAGAACCGGTAAGTAATCGGTGTTTCCACGAACGAGGCAGCTCCGCGCTGGAAAATGTTGGAACCTGTTATTTTTGCGCACGCCCCCCTCCCCTGGTTGAGCAGGGCTATCGCATATGACTGAGCGTTGTCATGAGAAGGGCATCGTCCCAGGCGGCGCGCTTGATTTGGCGGCGTACGGATGTGCGATCGGAGTGGGCTCGAAGGATGTTGAGGGCGAGCCGACGCAGAATGGCGAGGTTCTCGGGCGCATTGTCCTTTCGCGCGCGATTGCGATCTTCGGCAAAATGGACGTCGAGCACCC